>Ga0073902_10000593_pt1 | contig 21297 bp, 17 predicted proteins | sample KloWWTmeKNB19Kit_FD_66667 | JGI IMG/M metagenome (GOLD analysis project Ga0073902, IMG submission 66667) | Active sludge microbial communities from Klosterneuburg, Austria, studying microevolution and ecology of nitrifiers - Klosterneuburg... | ecosystem: Engineered > WWTP > Aerobic digester >...
TAATTGAAATTGAAAGAGCAAATTGATTATCATTGGCGTTACCTACAACGATAAGCTTTTTTCTTCCTTTGTACAATTTGAATGCCTCTAAGATCAAAAGAAGATTATTTTCAGGGACAATTCGTGCTACAACAAGATAATAATCATTTGCAGCAATTCCTAATTCGGTTAGAATAGAATCATTGAATTTAACGGGCACTTCTGCGCCGTATGCAATTGAAGAAATTCTATTTATGTTTTTGGGGAATCTTTTACCCCAATATTTTTCCACTTCGAAAGAATCAGCCACAAGATGGTCGCTAAACATTGCAGCTAATTTTTGCAAAACAAAAACTAATTTGCGTTGCAGAAAGGTATACTTCCTTCGTAAATGTTCTAAACCATCAACGTTTGTAATCAGAATAGCATTTTTCCTGTAGAGTGGATAAAAAGCGGCACCTCCTACTCCACAAACTAAAACGATATCATGCGATTTACATACAAGCCTTAATGATTGCTTATAAAAAAGCAGTGGATTTTTACTCTTCTCATATTTCGAAAAAATAATTTGCACAGAGAAGTCGAAATTAATGGCGTGATTTCCCTTTTCATTTACGACGGTAATTTCATGAGAAGCGCCAGACAAATGTTTTGCCAATTGAAAAGCGAATGTTTCAAATCCTCCATAAGTTGCAGGAATACCTTTTGTACCGACAATGGCGATCTTCATCTACAGATAATTTGTTTGAAACTGTTTGCAATTTTATTCCAATTATGTGAACTTTCAAGGACACTAAAACCATTCTTTCGAAGCACATCTCTTCTATCCCTATTGGCCAATAAAGAACTCATTACCCTTTCTAGCATTAAATGATCCCCAACTCTAAAAAATTCCATGCAGTCCATTTCGCTTGCAAGCTCAAGATTCGGCTGAAGGTCACTTGCGATAACAGGAATACCATAACTCATTGCCATTAGCAGTACACCACTTTGGTAAATCTTGGTATATGGTAAAACAATAACATCAGCTGATTTAAAGTACAGATCCCGCTTTTCATTTGTGATATAGTTAATATCTGTCACTAACTTTCCTTGCTTTTTCAAATCAGAAAAAGCCTCAGCATAATCAGACATCGATTGTTTTCGTACCCTACCGGCAACAATCACTTGTGCGTTGATCTTTTGCATAGCTTTCAAAAGCACATCCAGACCCTTGGTGGGTTTGATCATTCCAAAGAAGAGCACTTTAGGCATTTTTTTATCCAATCCAAGTTGCGCTATTGCATCGTCTTTCGAAACACTTGAAGGAAGTTCAAGAAAATCTCCATGGGGTATAATTGTAACTTTCTTTTCGGCACCAGGATTTTTTTTAAGAAGTTCACTTGCGGTAAAATGATTATGTACAACAATTTCATCTGCCAGTTGGAGACATATATTCAGTTGATTGTTATTGGAAACTTCATCAATTAGACTTTCGATATCATGTAGAATATAGACAAGTTTAATATTTTGCTTCTTTATTTCACTACTCAAAGAAATACTTGCTCTTGTTGCATTGAATAAATGTAAAATTACAATGTCCGGTTTTTGTTGTTTTAAATTTTTGAAGACCTTCATCAATGAAAAGAACATTTCAGGTAAAAAGAAAATGGACTTTCCAAAGCGAAATTTGAAAACAGGTTCAGAATATTCAGATTTGTAATTACTATAAACTCTGACTAAAACATCGAGTTTGTTGAGCGATTTGGCAAGACTGTCATTATAGTGATCCAGTCCGGCCTTTTTTCCGACAGGATCAATAATAATTACATTACATGCTTCCCTCATATTTTTCATATTTACTACATCCAGGACGAGAGGTCACGTGCAATTAATTTTTCCAGTTTTATCAGATCTTCACGATAAATATTTTTAAGCTTCTCTCGAGTAAGAGTACTCATTTCCGGGTTCTTCTTTTCTGAAGAATTCAAACGCATAAATTGCTCTTTTATAGTTGTCCTTACATTCTCCGGTATTCGGCTTAAAAGCTTAAACTTTGTTTTACTTTCAATTGTAAGAAGCTTATTCAACAGAGTTGATTTAGGTAGAAATGATGCATTCTGTTCCGTTCTCTTTACAAAAACAAATTCATTATCAACATTAAGAAAATCACAAATTGAAGCAAGAGTTTCAGATGTTCTATCCTTAAGATCTTCAAACAGCACAATTTTTACTGATTTGAAATTTTCAATATATGCTTTAACCTGTTCAAAGTACATTCCTCTGTCAACATAGAAATAGTCGAAACTATAGTTCTCCTTCATTCTTTGTGGCTCAGCGGCTATTGCTTGTTCAAAGGTAAGTTCTTCCCTTCCATCACGGACTCGCCAGAGATATTGAGAATATGCGCGATCAGTTGGGTTTCTAAGAATTATAATTATTTTGATAGAGCTATAATCATCATGAAATTTTTTCAGATTATGTATTGTCTTCTGATGCTTATACAAATAAGGAGTCGAAATATCGCCTGTGATCTGAGATTGAAGTGCTTTCTTATAGAGCTTTGCATAATCTTCAATAGAAGTTAAGGCAAAAGCGAATTTCCCATTCTTATAATCGATTTTTTCGCCGGCAAAAGTGTAGAAACAAGGCTCTTTTACTACCGGCAAATAAATTTCCGGGTGCTGGAGCAAATAGGAGTTAAGAGATGTAGTTCCGGCACGTGCTGTACCGGCAACAATAAATTGCGGATATCTCATGCATTTACAGGTTTAAGTTTTTCACTTGATACAATAGGCTCTTCATAATAATACCTGAAGTAATATAGCAAACAAACCAGGAACATAATGCTACTTGAGTCCCGGATATTAACAGCAGAAAAGAACATACAAAGGAAGAAAAAGAGTAGCATATACTCACACGTCTTGAAAAACACATGATTCGAAGTTACTTCTCTGGACATGGTTAGTGAAAAATAATATGGGAGATAGATCAGAACAGTTCCAAGTATACCGAACACGAAGACATTTCCAAGGATACCAATATCTACCGGATAAAAATATCCGAGTATATCATGCCAACCACCATTCCATTGGTTAGAGATAAATCCATTTCCCAGTACCGGGTTCTTTTTAATGTATTCCAATGCCGTATTAAACTCCATAAATCGCACAGCTGAAGAGGCTTCATCCGGTGATTCGCCTTGAAATACATTAAAGACATTCTGGTACAAAATCTGATATTTGTCAAACAACGATGTGTAGCCTAGCGTAAAAAGTATAGTCACAAGAATAAATCCAATTCCGCCATAGAGTAGTGTGTTCTTCAATTTCTCCTTCATTGAGAAATTACGAATAAAATAGATGAAAATAGTTATGGCAAGAACTACCAAGGTGGTTCTGGACTGGAGAAAGTAAATCAAGTAAAAGAGGATAAGTAAAGCGACTATTGCAAATCTGTTCTTTTTATCGTGAGATACTTTAAACAATGAATAGAATAGCAACATGATCACTAATGCAAATTGAAATCGATACCGGTAACCACGTATTGGAGAGTATGCGACAAATTCAGCATAATTGAATTTTACAGGATTCACAAAGAGAAAAAAGAAATAGAAGACAAATAACAATGTCAATGATATAAAAAGGAAAGATCGTTCTACCTGTCGAATGGTGATCATTCCTTTATTCAACATTGAAACTATCAGGATCCCACTTATCGACAACAGCACTGATCGTTGTGCCATGATTCCATAATAGTATGGTTGGCCGAAAACTTCATGGCCTTTGTATGCAGCCAGAAAATTAACCAGAATAAACAGCCACATCAAAATGTCCAATTTACTTATTCTACTGTTTTTAATATTCAGAAATAAACTAAACAAGTAATATCCCGATAGTAAAACGATTGCAAAAGTTGACAGTGACTGATGTAATGTTTCAAGTGGAAGTGTTGCAAATATTCGAAAAGTTGATGTGTAAACCAAAAACAACAGCGTGTAGGCCACAAGCGGATGAAGTTGATTTGGTCTATCGTTTTCTATTGACATTTTCTTTTACTAAAGTACGAAAATACGAAAGTTGAAGGACTGTATCACTTAATTTTCCAATGAAATAGTAAGGGTTTTCAACTAAAAGAATCAGTTGTTCTTCGCGAACGGATTAAAAAAGGTAAAAAATCCAAAGTGATTCTTTACGGATAATATGGAAAGTAAATTCCATGCAAAAATTCCTGCAAACTGTGCAATGCAAGTGCCCATAATACCGTATAGCGGAACCAATATGACGCATGCAACTACATTCACTATTGCTGAGAAAAAGGCAATATTGCGAAGAATATGCTGACGGCCGGTCATATTTAAAATTTGTGATGGAAGTCCCGTGATTGCAACAATAAACTGTCCGGCTAAAAGTACATACAAAGCGGTTTCATTGCCGGGGAATTCCTTTCCAAATATGGAAAGGATCCATTTAGGAAAAATAGTCAGCAATATGAAAGCAGGAATAGAAGTTATAAATATGAGTCGTGAAACCTCTTTTGAAAGCTTCTTTAAAACATCTAATTTACCCAATGCGAAAGCTTCAGCGAACCGTGGCATAGCCAGACTATTTATTGCCAGAATTGTGATATTGGTAAAAACAGAGATTCTCACCAAAGCATTATAAACACCGACATCTGCCTCAGAATTATATGCCGCCATGATCAACGTTCCGGCCCACGACATGATCAACTGCATTAGTGTTGTAAAAAACATTGAAGAAGATGTTCTCATCAAAGTTGATACAGGAAATTCATTTGCAGATTTCTCTTTGAAGAATTTGCTGTAATAAAACCACATCATAAGACTTAACAGTCCGGTAAAAGCAATACTTAAAAACTGAATATATGTAGGAATTTCTCGAGCAGAATAGAAGAAAGACATAATAATTAACAACACCAATGCCATCAAAGAAACTGAAACTGTTTGAAAAAATGTATACGACCGAATTTTTTTAAGTCCTCGGATACACTCAGAATTTACAAGTATCAATACCAAAGGCAAGGTTAACCAGGCATTTACTTTTAAGAGTTCTTCAAGATAAGGTTTATGCAAAATATTTGTTGCAAAATAACCTGACAAGAAGAATAAGACCGACGATATCAAAAAAGAGACCGGCAGAATTATTTTCATTGCTGAAATATATACTGACTTTATCGAAGCGAAATCATTTTTTCCTGCGAACTCGGCCACATACTTCATTAATGCTACATCAAGTCCAAGTTTACCGAACACAGAAGCAAAACTTAAAATAGCGATGCATATTGAGACAAGTCCAAGTGCATCTGCGCCAAAGAATCGAGAGGTAAGAAGCGTAACAAAAAAACCGGTCGATACACCGATCATTCTTACCAACAAAGCAAGAAAGCTTGTACGAATCAGTTCGTTGTATTCTTTATCGGTTTTAAAACGCAACAAAGAGCTTCTTAAATTATCGAGCAATGAACCAATCATTCACCAGTGAAGGTTTGTTATATTTCATTTCATTATTGGAAGGATAGAGAAGAATGTTCTTCCCACATGCCTTCAGAATGGCGTGACCTGCAGCAGTATCCCACTCCATTGTCGGAGCAAAACGAGGATAAACAGTTGCCTTTCCTTCTGCAAGTAAGCAAAATTTCAGTGCACTTCCTGCATTGACCATTGAGATCTTATCACCATTCAGATTTAACATCGAAATGAAATTTTCCGTTTCAGGAGATAAATGAGAACGGCTAGCAACAACTTTAATTTCATTTTTTTCGGAATTTAATGTTGATTTCAATGTATATTCTTCAAGTTTATTTTCAGACAAATCTGAAGCCTGCAACTTATTCAAAGAATAAACGGTATCATTGAATCCGGCACAAATACTGCCACTTACAGGACAGTAGATCACACCAAAAACAGGCGAATCCTTATCCATAAAAGCGATATTCACAGTGAACTCACCATTCCTTTTCACAAACTCTTTTGTGCCGTCAAGTGGATCAACCATCCAGTAGTATTCCCAGTCTTTGCGAACTTCATATGGAATTGTTTTCCCTTCTTCAGACAAAATCGGGAAACCCCATTTCAGTAGCTCAGCACTGATCAGTTCATGAGCTGCTTTATCTGCAGCCGTAAGTGGCGAATGATCATCCTTCAATTCGACAGTAAAAGCAGTATTGTATATTTCAAGGATCTTTTCCCCTGCGAGAACAGAAGTTTTGATAGCAGATATAAGAAGTTCTTTATTCATTTCAAATAGGTTTATATAAAAATAACATCATAAAAATTAAAGCAATCGAAAGATCGCTGATTATACTTAAACAATCATTCCGGCACCAACAGTTTCATTTGTTCCTTCATCAATTAATATCAGGCTGCCGGTATTTCGATTTCGTCTGTAGCTATCAAAAAATAAGGGTTGAGTTGTTCTCAAAACTACTCTGCCAATATCATTTACTCCAAAGCTTGTTTCATTTTCAATTCTTCGCAAATGACTAATATCAATTTTGTATAATATTTCTTTTACGATACAACGTACTTCACGGGAAGTATGTTTTACAATATATCTGCCACCTTCCTGAAGTTTCTTTTCATTAAGCCAGCAAAGCATAATATCAATATCCTGACTATTCTGAGGTGAATTATTCTCGCGAACGATCATATCACCACGACTGATATCAATTTCATCATCCAACAATAGCGAAACAGACATTGGTGCGAAAGCTTCTTTGATCTCACCTTCCGGTGCATTGATCGTTTTAATAGTTGAAGTAAATCCTGAAGGCAAGACCATTACTTTGTCGCCCTTTCGAAATACGCCTCCGGCAATTCTCCCTGCATATGCCCGATAATCATGGTAAGCATCATCTTGAGGGCGAATTACATATTGAACCGGTAAACGGCAATCGACGTGATTGAGGTCACCACTAATGTGAACATGTTCGAGATGAAACATCAATGTGCTTCCTTCATACCATGGCATTTGAACAGATCGGTTTACTACATTATCACCAAGTTTGGCACTGATTGGAATAAACTGGATATCCTGCACATCAAGACGTGAAGAAAACATTCTGAACTCATCCACTATCTTTTCATAAACGCTCTGATCATATCCGACAAGATCCATTTTATTGATACAAACAACCATATGCGGAATTCCTAAGAGTCCGGCAATAAAAGAATGACGATGCGTTTGTTCCACCATTCCCTTTCTGGCATCAATCAAAATAAGTGCAAGATTCGCTGATGATGCACCGGTGACCATATTTTTGGTATACTGAATGTGCCCGGGCGTATCAGCAATAATAAACTCCCTCTTAGGCGTAGAGAAATATCGGTATGCAACGTCAATTGTAATTCCTTGTTCACGTTCAGCTTTTAATCCATCCGTCAATAACGACAGGTCAATTTCATCGAGTCCTTTTCGTTCACTTGACGACTGCAAAGCCAAAAGCTGGTCATCGAAAATATTTTTTGTGTCAAGCAGCAATCTCCCGATGAGCGTACTTTTTCCATCATCCACACTTCCGCAAGTAGTGAATCGTAAAAGTTCTTTTTCGGTTTTGATTGACATGGCGTTGGTTAATTCGATTTAGTAAGAAGTAATTGGTGAGTAGTAAGTAGCAATGCACACTTCACCGGCACCACTATTCACTATTCGTTATTAGTTATTAGTATTAGTTATTCGTTATTCACTAAATTAAAAGTATCCGCTCTTCTTTCTCTCCTCCATAGCATTTTCCGAACGTTGGTCATCGATACGGGATCCTCGCTCTGTTACTCTGGAAACTAGAAGCTCATCTATTATTTCATTTACAGTGGACGCATTACTTTCAATGGCTCCGGTACAAGTCATATCGCCAATGGTTCTGAAACGAACTTGCAATTTCTTTACTTTTTCATCCGGCAATAATTCCATGAAATCAGCATATCCATAGATCACCCCATGCCGTTCAAAAACATCTCTTTTGTGAGAGAAATATAGCGAAGGCAATTCAATCTCATTTCTTTGTATATACGACCACACATCTAATTCTGTCCAGTTGCTTAAAGGAAAAATTCGGAAATGTTCGCCTATCTTTTTACGGCCATTGAATAAGTTCCAAAGTTCCGGACGTTGATTTTTAGGTTCCCATTGACCAAACTCATCTCTATGAGAAAAAAATCTTTCTTTTGCGCGGGCCTTTTCTTCATCTCTCCTTGCACCACCAATTGCTGCATCGAATTTAAATTCTTCAATGGCATCCAACAATGTAATAGTCTGAAGAATATTTCTACTTGCATAGGGACCTGATTCTTCATGTGCTCTGCCTGAATTTATGCTCGACTGAACAGAACGGACAATTAATTTAGTACCTAGTTTCTCTACCCACTTATCACGGAAAGAAATTGTTTCCTGAAAATTATGCCCGGTATCAATATGAAGTAAAGCGAAAGGAATTTTTGCGGGATAGAATGCTTTTTTAGCCAGATAAGAAACGATGATTGAATCTTTTCCGCCACTAAACAATAGAACAGGTTTTTCAAATTGCGCAGCAACTTCGCGTAAAATAAAAATACTTTCCGATTCCAGTTCTTTTAAGTGATCAAGATTATAGCTAAACATATGATAGTGTAAAGATAATAAAATCTGACAGTTTATACTTTGACGAGGTCCTGAATAAACGAATACAATTTTTCTAATGATTGGGCCTCAGAAAATTTATCAGATTCAATGATCAACTCCGGTGACAATGGCTGTTCATAGGGTGAATCAATTCCCGTGAAATTTTTTATTTCACCGGCCCTGGCTTTTTTATAGAGGCCTTTTACATCTCGACTTTCGCAGACCTCCAGAGAAGCATTCACAAAAACTTCAACGAAGCATCCTTTCTTAAATTGCGCTCTTATAGCATCTCTTTGTTGGCGCAAAGGTGAAATAAAGGAGGTGATAACAATAAGTCCTGCATTTGAGAGTAATTTACAAACCTCTCCGGCTCTTCTTATATTCTCATTCCTATCTTCAATGGAAAATCCGAGATCTTTATTTAATCCGTTTCTCAATGAATCACCATCAAGTAAAAAAGCAATATAACCTTCATCAAGTAATTTTTTCTCCAAAGCACGACCTAATGTTGATTTACCTGAACCGCTCAAACCGGTCAGCCAAATTACAACGGACTTTTGCTTCATCAGCAATTCGCGGTCATTTAATCCAATCAATGAATCTGTAGGGAAAATATGTTCAGCCATTGTACAAATTGATCATTGACCGATCGGATGCCAGGTTGTTTTTGTTTCCTGAACATCCATGATGCGATATCCATTATGTGTATTCTCAATCATATCATCGATACCTTTATAGATCAATGCACGTTTTACATTCAGAGATGAAAGTTCTTTGATCTTCGCGATTTCTTCAGCATCATCACCCGAATACATGATTGCATTTACATCCATATGATTTGCGAAATGCGTAAGTAGTTCTGATCGGTGTCCGGTAAGTATATTAACAACGCCTGCAGGTACATCCGAAGAATTGATCACTTCACCGAATGTGACAGCGCACAATGGTTTTTCTGAAGATGCCAATATGATGATCGTATTTCCTCCAACAATTGCAGGAGCAATCAATGACACCAGTCCGATCAAGCCATAGTTTTCAGAAGAAAGAGCAGATACAATTCCCATAGGCTCGGCCATTGAAAAATTGAAGTGCGAAGAATCGACAGGATTTACCGCGCTGAATACTTGCTGGTATTTATCACTCCAGCCGGCATAATAAACCAATCTATCAATTGCAAGTTCAACTTCTTTTTCGGCTTGTGCTTGTGTACTACCCTGCAGCATCAACTCTTCTATGAATTGCGATTTTCTGCCTTCCAACATTTCTGCAATACGATAAAGGATCTGTCCTTTATTATAAGCTGATTTAGATGCCCAGCCCGGCTGTGCTTTTCTTGCGGCAACAACCGCTTCACGAAAATCTTTGCGCGATGACTGACAGATATTTGCAATCTGTTCGCCTTTATTATCTTTCAAAATATAATATCTTCCCGATTCCGTTCGAGGAAATTTTCCGTCAATATATAATTTGTAAGTCTTCATAATATCAAGACGTTTTCCCTTTCCGGATTGCCCATTGGCCCCTGAGCCATTTATTACATCAACTTTCGTTTTCTCTGTCTGATCCATTTTACTCCGTTTTAAATAACGTTAAAAAAATTAATTGTGTTCTACTTCTAAGTAAGGCATAAGTCCATGCAATCCACCTTCACGACCAACTCCACTTTCTTTGTACCCGCCAAAAGGAGAAGTAGGATCGAATTTATTATAGGTATTTGCCCAAACAACTCCTGCACGAAGCGCTCCCGTAACTTTGAAGATCTTTGACCCTTTGTCGGTCCAAACTCCGGCACTTAATCCGTAAGGAATATTATTTGCCTTTTCAATCACTTCTTCTATCGTTCTGAATGTCTGAATGGCCAGAACAGGTCCGAAAATTTCTTCTTGTACAATTCTCGAAGACTGAGAAACATTTGTAAAAATTGTAGGCTTACACCAAAAACCTTTCGTTGGCAATGAACATGATGACTGATACATTTCGCCACCTTCATTTACACCGATCTTCAGATATTGTTTGATCTTATCAGCTTGCATTCTAGAATTGATCGCACCGATATCTGTATTCTTATCCAATGGATCACCAACGATCAATGTCTCCATTCTGTCTTTGAGTTTCCGAATTACTTTTGCAGCAATACTTTCCTGAATAAACAATCTGGAACCTGCACAACAAACATGACCTTGATTAAAGAAAATACCATTGATAACACCTTCTACAGCCTGATCGATTGGCGCATCTTCGAAAATGATATTCGCAGCTTTGCCGCCTAATTCAAGTGTATATTTTTTATTGGTACCGGCAATTGCTTTCTGAATGATCTTTCCGACATCGGTACTACCTGTGAATGCAATTTTATTGATATCAGGATGATTGACCAAAGCTGCACCTGTTGCACCTGCACCGGTGATAATGTTCACAACACCGGGAGGCAGATCAGCATCACGAATAATTTCCGCAAGCTTCAATGCTGTGAGTGGTGTTGTTTCAGCAGGTTTTAATACAACGGTATTTCCGGCCGCTAAAGCTGGTGCAATTTTCCATGCAGCCATAAGCAATGGAAAATTCCATGGGATAATTTGTCCTGCAACACCTAATGGCCTTGCAGAAGCACCGGGAACAGCATACTTAACTTTATCTGCCCAGCCTGCATAATAGAAAAAGTGAGATGCTGCTAAAGGAACATCTACGTCGCGAGATTCCCGTATCGCCTTTCCTCCATCCATCGTCTCTATGACAGCAAGTTCACGTGCACGTTCCTGCATGATTCGGGCAATGCGGTAAATATATTTGCCTCGTTCTTTTGCAGGCATTTTACTCCAGTATTTATCGTATGCATTACGAGCAGAGCTAACTGCTTTGTCAACATCTTTTTCATTTGCATCAGCAACCATTGCCAGCTTTTTTTCATTAGCAGGATTTATGGTTTCAAAATATTTTCCGGATGACGGAGGAGTAAATTTACCATCGATGAAGAGATCGTATTTCTCCTCTAGTCGAATATGGTCTTTGCTTTCCGGTGCCGGTGCATATGTCCAGTCAGTATCAAATTTGATCGCTGCTGTTTTCTTTGTTTGCTTTTTAGCCATTCTATTGTAAATAATCTAATTCACTATGTGAAACAATCCCAACAAAGTCCGCAAGCGGACTAGTCTTTTGAAAAATAATCGATGCTTTGATAAACTCCCGTTTTCTCTTTTACAATTTGCATAAGCAAATCATTCGCTAGAGCACTGGCTCCGAAACGGAACATATCTGCATTCATCCAGTCGTTACCGAGTGTTTCGCGCAACACGACCAGATATTGAAGTGCAAGTTTAGCTGTTGCAATTCCACCGGCAGGCTTCATTCCAATTTGCTTTCCGGTTTCATAATAGAAATCACGAATTGCTTCCAGCATCACCAATGTAACTGGCAATGTAGCGGCAGGTTGAATTTTTCCTGTTGATGTTTTTATAAAATCGGCTCCGGCATGCATTGCAAGGTCGGAAGCACGACGAACATTATCGAGTGTACTTAATTCACCGGTTTCGAGAATAACTTTGAGATGAGCATTTCCACAAGCTTCTTTCACGGCGGCAATTTCATCATAGACGAAACCATATTCGCCTGCGAGAAAGTGTCCGCGGGAAATAACCATATCAATTTCATCAGCTCCTTCACCAACAGCCCATTTTGTTTCTTCCAGTTTCACCTTACGGGTTGACATACCGCTTGGAAAAGCAGTAGCAACAGCGGCAACTTTTACTTTTGATCCTTGCAATGTTGTTTTTGCAACACGCACAAGATTTGGATAAACACAAACAGCAGCTACGGAAGGAATGTCCGGAAAGATGCTATGAGGATGCATAGCTTTTGTGCAAAGCTGTTTCACTTTTCCGGGAGTGTCTTTGGCTTCAAGAGTAGTAAGGTCGACCATACTCAATGCCATTTTGAGGGCAGTCATTTTAGACTCCTTCTTAATACTTCGTTTTGTAAAACGGGAAATCCTCTCTTCTACTCCAACTTGGTCAATAGCCGGACTGTCACTTAAGGAAAAATCAGATCTTTTCATAATGAATAGTTCCGCAAAAAGCGGAATAGCGAAGATATAAAAAATGTATTAAAACTGATACGAGAATCCAATCTCAATCAGTCTGTTATATTGCCCATTTTCCATAAAAGGAGTATACCCTGCGGGTGAGGGGCGAATTGTAGCAAGAGAAATCGAATATCTCGCATCAACTGTCCATTGTTCAGATAATTTGTAGCCTAATCCAATTCTTCCGGCTACTTCATACTTTTCAAATTCCGGACCTGTGAATTCTCCGGCTTCTGTTTCCTCATATGAATTTAACAAGACTCCAAATGATGGTCCGGCGAAGATATCTATGCTCTTTGATGCATGCCATTGGATCATTAATGGTACTTCAATATAACTGAGTCGCATCAAATAATAGGTGCGGTTAAATTCATCAACAGGTTTTCGGCTTCCTTTTTGAATAAAATTCATTTCGAACTGCATTGAAAAAGGGTCTGAAATTTTTCTACTGACATAAACGCCAAGCGTCAGGCCTGGTTTATTGAAACCTTCATAGGTATCGCCATCGACCTGACTTGCAATTATTCCAATGCGTGCACCGGCATTAAAACTCTGGGCAAAAACTAAACCGGGGAAAAACAACAGAAATAAAACCGAAATTTTTTTTACCATCATTATTTTACAACATGTTCTTCAATAACCTGAATTACTTTCATCGTAGTTGCATCATAAACAAAACAAACTACTTTACATTTATCAGCATTCCAATTTGCAGCAAGTGTTGAAAAATAGCCGTTAAGGAAAATTTCGCCCGCAGGAATAGTTGCATCAGCTACCAAAGAATCACCGCTGTTACCATTCATTCCTACACGAAGAGCATCATGATGTACATAGTCCGGAACATATTGTGGTGTGTGATTATACCATTGTTGCCAATCAACCAAACTATCTTCAACAATTTCCATTTGAACCTTCAAATTCCCTGTATAAGCAGCAAGCATTTCGGTTCTCACGGCAGCTTTTACAACTCTTGTTGCAGCATCATATAAAACTTCACTTCTTAGTTTTATCGTTGGAGGCATACTTAATTCTGTAGAAGCCCAATTTTTCCATGACAAATACGATTTCTTATGCGATGTCGGATAACCTACACGATTTATCATTGCAAGAGGATTAGCCGTGATTCCAAATTGAGTATAGAGTGCATTTCCTACATCACAACGAAAATCAGTTTCAAAAGAACCGCTTGGCGCTGCAGAAGGACAATCCAAAGCGGAAGGACAAACTTCTGCAAAGTTTCCAGCATGTATAGATACAACAACCATTTGGTCACCAAATAATATGCGCATTGAATCGTTCAACATTTTACCGGCCGGTGGACAGGTACCACAAAGATGCCCGGTAAATTCTTCGACCAAAACACGCTGAACTGCGGCAGAGGTATCTTCTTCGAATAAAATTGAATCTCCATCTACAATGATAAGATTATCTCCATAAGAAACTCCTGAATTATCGTCTTCAAGTCTTGGGCCTTCAATCTTATCACATCCGTAAACGACAAGTGATAAAACAGCAATTGCGAAATAATAATTTATTTTTTTCATCTTCTTAGAAACTACTTGTTACTGATATTGTGAAACCATTTGATGCAGGAACCGTCCTGCAGACACCACCTACGCACAATAAACCGGCGCGTTGTCTACCATACCCAACGGAAATTCTATTTGCTTTATTGGTATAACCCATTGACAAATTGAAATAATTGAATTTACGATCTTCATCATCGTTACCATAATTATATTCATCAAAACCGGCAAGGAACCAATGAGGTGTAACTGAATATTCGGCCAGGAATAATGCCCAACTGCCATCATCTTGTTTTGTATAGAGATGTTGTAATTCTGTTCTGAAGCTACGTTTTGTATTGATCTTCCAGTTGAATTCTGCGATTCCAATGTGACTATATACGTGTCCGAAACCGGGGCGGCCTTCGATCACATCCTTATTATAATTGAGATAAACGTAGGTCAAGATCATTCTCAGATCTTTTCTGATCTTAGTGTTAAACTCTACATTAAAGTCTTCAAAATATACCTCATCGCCCCCTTTAAAAAATTCTGATGTATATCCTTCAGTCGGATCAGCAGTCGGTTGTTTATCGATGCTTTGTGCGCGAGAATAATTGATAGAAAGATCAGCTCCTCTCGCTCCGCCTAAAAATTTACCTTCTTTGATATGATAGAATGTTTCTGCTTGAATTCCAAATTCGCCATTAGGTTGGGTTGCATAAGGATAAAAAGAAGCAAGGATATAAGTATGCGTCTTCGTCATCGCAGGCAGATAATTTATGATCAAACTATTTAATACTGCATTCCGATCAGAACGATAACTCATATTATCAATTCTCTTGATACCAAAATTAAAACCGAATCCGGGTTTAGAATAAGTAGCTGTCAGCAAAACAGCAGAACCCGGCTTGTAGATATACCCATTAGTATAAGACGGATCGTTGATTTTATAGGCAACCTCACCACCAATATTCCAGCCTCCGCGAAGTACATTGAAACGGCCGGAACCGTTAGCAACATTTTCAGGAAGTATATATGTGTTATCATCATCGATCTGGAATTTACTTACAAAGCTTCCTCCCAGTATCACTTGTGTTTTTTTGTCTTTCCACTTTTTGATGCTTTCATTCAGATTCCAGTCAACATCGGCTGCGCGTACAATTCCTTCACCAACGGTAAAAAAATTTCGTTGAACACCAACGAGTCCTTTAAAAGTAACACCTGCAATTGGAGTAAATTTCACTCTTACTCCATTGATGGCATTATCATATCCAAGTCCTCGGTCTTCATAACTACGAAGTACTAGTCCATTTCCGAATTGCTCATAAAAATTACCTGCCGTAACTTCGATTGCATCTTTTTTATATCTGACAAACCAGAATGGAATTCCGCTACCGGTATAATCACGTTCGAAACCTAATAGAGGGTTTCTGTAACTTTCATAACGCAGTCCTGCATAGAAATCCTGATACTCATAATTCAGATTTAGAAAAGAATTGTTCAGGAATTTTTCCGGGACATCAGGTGCGCCGATCACAGAATCCTGAAAATAATACTGCCCGTTGAATTCAAAATTACCATGAATATTTGAATTCAAAAGTCCTTGTGAGTGTGCATTAATTACATTCAATAATAGTAATGCAATGAAGGTAAATCTTTTTATCACGTTTTTCGTTTAATTAGTTTAATGGCAAACCTGCTGCAACTTTTTTCACTATTTCAAACAATTCTTCTTCATTCCCTTCTGCAAAGCCGACATGTTGCCAAACGATATTTCCTTTTCCATCGATAACAAATGTATGAGGAGGCATATTAACATTCATTGCTCTTTTGAAATCTGCATTTTGATCAATATAGAATTCATAAGGCCAATTTCTTCCGTTCACAAAAGGAGCAACACGGTTCATCGTCTTTGCATCATCGAGAGAAACAGCGATTAATTTAACACCCGTTTCCTTTTTCCAATCAGGATAAAGTTCATTAATTGCATTTAGCTCTTCAATACAAGGTTTACACCATGTAGCCCAAAAATCGATGATCATAGGTTTACCATCGTTACTGAATGTAGAGGTATTAACGGATTGACCACTTAGGTTTTTCAATGCGACATCAGGAATAGATTGCGATGTAGCTTTTTCATTTTCCTGAGCGAATGCAAGATTCGCTGATAGCAATAAACAAATAATGAGGATTTTTTTCATAGTCAGATATTGGATTTTAAAAATGAAAAAGGGACTTAATTACTTAAGTCCCTTTTAATTCATTTATACAAATATGAGTATTATTCTGTAATGTTCAAACGAGTATTGAAAACATCTGACCCGCTTGTGATATTAACTACATAAGTTCCTTTAGCAAGACCTGTTAAGTCAAGTTTCAGAATCTGATTAGTAACTGATTCGAATGCAAACGTTTTAACAACAGCACCGATTGAGTTAAGAAGAGTAACCTGAAGATCAGACGCTTTTGCAAGATTCGCATTCAAATATGCCTCATTTCTTGCAGGATTCGGGTATAATTCGATTCCTGAATTGAATAAAGTGACAGGAACAGAAACAGTACCATCAGTAATATTGATATTATCGATATAAGCATTGTTTCCATAAGCACTCATTCCTTTGAATTGTACTAAAAGTTCAGAAGCACCAATGAACTGATCTAAAGAAACTGTTTCAAGTCTCCACTGAGCTGCAGTTGGATTGTAAGCTGAAGTTGTTGCAGCAGTAGTAGCTAATACAGAACCTGCTTTGTCATATACGTTAGTCCAAGTAGCACCACAATTAGAAGATACGTTTACTTGAATTCTGTCATTGTAAGCAGAAGAATATGGAGCGTGAGCAACTTCAAATGTCAATTGAGCACCTGCGATTGCATTTGAGAAATCAAATTTAGGAGCATATAGATTATCGATTGTTCCATCAGCTGCGCTATAGAAATTCATTTTAGCACTACCGGCACCATTGTGACCATAAGCAGAACGTGCCCAAGTATAAGAATCACCATCTACGTTCTCAACTGCAAAACCTGCAGGAGGGAATGCAACTGCTAAGAAGTCAGCAGAAACCGGAGATGTCACATTCGAACTGTAGATAGTAGTATTACGTTGTTCAGCATCGTTGTGAGTGTCTTGATCTACACCAGCATTTGGATTACTTGTTGAAGCATGGAAGACATGAGATCCTGTTCCGGGAGTTAATGTCGGTAATGTGATTGTAACATCAGCATCTGGAGCAAGTGTTCCAGTCCAGTTATAAACTGTTGGAGCATTTGAATCAAAATAGTAATTGATATCTACAGAAGTAAGATCTGAGATAGCATAGTTATGAAGAACAACAGAAGGCGTAACGTCAGGAGTACACTGAATAGCTGCCAATCCTGAAATGTCAAGAACACCTGCATTGTTCGTCATCTGTGGTTTCATATAACCAGCCTGATATACTTCTTTATTTGTATTGTTTTGAATGAATACGACAAGTCCTAATTGGTTAATGTCATATACATTGGCAAGCTTCCAGGCATAATTCAATTCCATAGAATCACCTATTGCCCAATTTGAAGCTACAGGAGTTCCTGCATCTGAAGGAAGCATTCTTTTCATCACACCTTCGAATTCAAGTTCACCGTTAGTTCCCGGAGGATTAGCGGACGTGAAGTAAATGTTTCTTTCAATTACTACCATGTGGGCTACGTTTACACCGCCCGGTACCGCTTCAGTACAACGGATCATTGCATGACCGTAAAGTGTATCCAGCGTTGCAGATAAATGAAAGTCTACATCAATAGTAAAAGGTGAAGGAGTTGAATAACGAGCAGCAATATCTCCATAATTCATATTAGCAGGTTGACCTGAGAATCCAACACCACCATCAAGTTCTCCACCCGGTACACCTGTAACGCTGTAATAAGCAACACGTGTATCAACCTGTGCAGGATTATGAACGTTCATTACGTCCGACCCCGGCCAGTCAGTTTGATATTTAATTGAAACAACTTCGCTCGGATGAGCATTCAACATCGCATTCAGCGATGGGTTTGTCGAAGCACATGGCGGACAAGATGCCTGAGTAAACTCTTCGAATAACACTAGACGCTCAGACTGCGCAAATGCAGTAGAGCCGCCGGCCAAAGTAATGGCAAGTAATAGAGTAATTTTTTTCATGTTTTGGTTAGATGAATGTAATAAGTTCAGCAGAATTACAATGCAAATAAGGCAAAAAAAAAATGAATTCCAAGAACAAAAATCATCATTCATAATTCACGCTCTTAACTAAACTTCATTTGCGCCCAATTTCAAATCGATTTAAAGAAGATTCATTATCAAAATCACGCCGTTTTTACACTTAAACAAGCCTTTTTACAATCATTTTTGTAATTATGACAATTGATCTCTTTATTGATCCACCTCAAGTTTTTACACTTTTGTGTCATTTTTTTAGGGCTACGGTCAAGGATGTGAAATTCTGTTGGAACCAATTCAATAATGATTATATTTGTAATTCCTAAAAAAAATACAATGCAAAAAATTACAAAAATTCTATTCTTCGGCGCCCTTTTAATGGTTTCAGGTTGGGTGAAATCCCAAAGTCTTAGTGTACCAGGTGGACAATTTACTGTTCAGGGTGTGGTTTCAGATGCTCGCTTAGAAGCTCATTTGGAGATTGAAAACACAAACAATTCTGACCTTATGGTTTTGGTTGAATGCGACAATAGTCAGGTAGTTTTCGGACATCAGACTTATTATTGCTGGGCATTGTGTTACGATACAACAGTTTGTGATCTTGATCCCACTACACTTGATCCATTGATCGTCGCTGGAAGATCAATTGACTTGAACAGTTTCCACAGCTATATTTACCCGAACGGCATCGCCGGTTCAAGTACAATAACATACACCTTCTTTGACATGAACAATCCTACTGATATGGTTTCTGCTGATATCACGTTCGATGTTCTTACTTCAGGCGTAAACGAACTTTCTAAAGGAAGTCTTTCTACAGCAAGCCCTAATCCTGCTAACACATTTACAAACATCAATTACAAAGTACCTGCATTGAAAGATGGCCGTTTGGTGATCTATAATATGCTTGGAACTATAGTAAAAGAATATAACTTAACGAATGCTCAATCAACAATGGTACTTTCTACATCTGATCTTTCTTCAGGAGTTTATGTATACACGCTGATGAACAATGGCAAACCGGTTTCAACTAAAAAACTGGTAATAGCACATAATTAATCCGGCAAATAAGTTTGCCTTTTAAAGAAAAATAATTGAATCTTTGAAGCACCTGAAATCTCAGGTGCTTTTTTAGTCTTAAACCAAAAATAAGTTCTCCCATAATATAATGAGCAAAAAAAATCTTAGCCAGGAAGCACTCGATTATCATTCACAAGGACGTCCGGGTAAAATTGAAGTCATTCCCTCGAAACCATATAGTTCACAGCGAGATCTTTCATTAGCATACTCTCCCGGAGTTGCAGATCCATGTTTAGCAATTGCAGAAAACATAGATGACGTGTACAAGTACACAGCAAAAGGAAATTTAGTCGCAGTGATCAGTAACGGAACAGCGGTTTTAGGACTTGGAAATATTGGTCCGGAAGCATCAAAACCGGTGATGGAAGGAAAAGGTTTGCTTTTTAAAATCTTTGCAGACATAGACGTCTTCGATATAGAAGTCAACGAAACAGATGTAGACAAATTTGTAGAATGTGTAAAAGCGATATCACCCACTTTTGGAGGAATCAATCTGGAAGACATTAAAGCTCCTGAATGTTTTGAAATAGAAAAGCGACTGAAGAATGAATTGAAGATTCCGATCATGCACGATGATCAGCATGGAACTGCAATCATTTCGGCAGCGGCTTTAATTAATGCGCTGGAACTTGCACGTAAAAAAATAAATGAAGTAAAAATTGTTGTTAGTGGCGCAGGTGCCTCAGCGATTTCATGTGCTAAATTATACATCGCATTAGGAGCAAAGCAAGAAAACATTGTGATGCTGGACAGTACAGGAGTTATCCGTGCCGACAGATCTGACCTCGATGATAATAAAAAACTTTTCGCTACAAAAAGAGATATCCATACCCTTGATGAAGCAATGAAAAACGCAGATGTTTTTCTAGGACTTTCAAAAGGAAATATTGTTTCAAAAGAAATGGTAAAATCGATGGCTAAAAAGGCAATCGTTTTTGCATTGGCTAATCCGGATCCTGAAATCACTTACAATGACGCACGTGATTCAAGAGAGGATATTATTATCGCTACCGGTCGTTCCGATTTTCCTAATCAGGTGAATAATGTCTTAGGTTTCCCCTTTATTTTCCGTGGAGCACTCGATGTCAGAGCAACTCAGATCAACGAAGAAATGAAATTAGCAGCAGTTCGTGCTATTGCTGAACTTGCAAAAGAACCCGTTCCTGAAATTGTGAATCTTGCTTACAATGCTAAGAATATTACGTTTGGCACAGATTACATCATACCAAAACCATTAGATCCAAGATTGATCACAACTGTGGCGCCTGCTGTTGCAAAAGCTGCAATGGATTCAGGCGTTGCGCAAACGCCGATCAAAAACTGGGACAAGTACAGTGACGAGTTACGAAAACGATTAGGGCTCGACAATAAATTGATTCGTGTTATTACAAGCAAAGCAAAACAACATCCTCAACGAATAGTATTCACTGAAGCGGATACATATAAGATCCTTAAAGCAGCACAGATAGTGCGTGACGAAGGAATTGCCAAGCCAATATTGCTAGGAAACAAAGAAAAGATCCTCAGACTAATTGAAGAAAACAATCTTGATCTGGGAGATACGCCGATCATTGATCCACGCGTTGAAGAAGAGCATCGAAATTATTTCGGCGAATTACTTTTTCATAAACGAAAACGACGTGGATTAACGTTGTATGAAGCCAAGAAGATCATGAATGAACGTAATTATTACGGAGCAATGATGGTCGATGTTGGAGAAGCGGATGCAATGATCTCCGGACTGACTAGAAAATATGGCGATACAATCCGTCCTGCATTACAAATTATCGGCACGCAAGAATCGGTAAATAAAGTTGCCGGTATGTATATCATGGTAACGAAAAAAGGTCCGATCTTCTTTGCAGATACTACAGTAAATGT
>Ga0073902_10000595_pt1 | contig 21252 bp, 19 predicted proteins | sample KloWWTmeKNB19Kit_FD_66667 | JGI IMG/M metagenome (GOLD analysis project Ga0073902, IMG submission 66667) | Active sludge microbial communities from Klosterneuburg, Austria, studying microevolution and ecology of nitrifiers - Klosterneuburg... | ecosystem: Engineered > WWTP > Aerobic digester >...
GCGCAAGGTTAATCTGTTGTATGGGTAAACCGTCCACGAATATTCACGAATACACGAATGCCTCGATAGACTCAACACAAGCACGCGAATGCCCGGCGCGAATTCGAGTATTCGTGGTTTGTGGAGTCTTGTAAAGTCATACCTCTCGTACCTTAACATTGTCTCAAAAAGTCGTACCGCCCAAGAAGCGGCTTAATTCCATTTCGCGCCACGCTTGGCGAGAGAAAGGCAAAGCCAATTGATAAACGGGAAGTCTGGTCAAGAGAGTCAACTCGCCCATCAAGTCGGTTTTGGTCAATCCTTTGGATTCAAAACGCCGGATTTCATCAGTGCCAAGTTTGTGGGCGATAAACTGCACATGGGCCGGATCGAAGGTAATCTCGACGGTTGATTTGGCGCATTTGCGCCCGGCATTGTAGCGTTGCAATCCAAGCCAAAACTCTCCATGACAGCTGGTTTCCCGAAACCAACGGCCCTGAGCCAAAAGAGTGTACACCCGTTGCAGGTCCAACATTTGCTCTTCCCATTCAGGGCGATAGGGTCTGCCTGAGTGGACGGCTTGGGGATAGGCTTCCAACGGCGCTTGGTAGTGCAGGCTCCGAGAAGGATAACGCGTGTTCAGGAACTCACGACGCTGACTCAATCCTTGCCACAGAGCAGTGAGGTCAGTCCAAGTTTGTCCGATGATTGTCTGGGCGCTCATAGTCTGGTGGTTGCGCTCAATCCTAGCATGTTCCAATGGCGGCGCCTTCTGGATGAAAACAACTTGAACATCCAAGGCAGTCAGCCAAAGGTGCAAGCGGGATGGATAAGGCGCTACGCTGGTATTGTCAAAAAAGGCGCTGTCATGATCCAGCGAGATGCGCAAGGGCAAGCCATAATCCAGAAATGCCACTCGCAACACCAACTGGTAATCCCTGCCATCCAGACTTCTCGCTCCCAAGTGAGGATAACTGCCGATTTTCAAGCGGCTGACAACGTCAATGAGATTGACCACACTGACCTGACCAAGTGGCTCCACTGGTTGAGCGCCTTGAGCGTCCATTTCCCATTCCTCATGTACCTGCTTGGCTTTTGGAGCATTGGCGGGCGGCAACCCGGCACGCCGTTGATAGGAACGAGCCAAATCTTTGGCTTTCAAGAAGGCTGCGACTTGCGCCCGACCGGGCAAGCGCAAGCCCAGGAAACGCGAATCGCCAGCCAACTCTTCCACCAAAGTGACAGGTCCCCAACCAGGATGGGTTTTACGCATTTTTTCCAACACGTCTTGCATTTGTGGAGAAAACGTGCTCAGTGGTCCTCCTCGTGGCCGTCCCATCCGAGACAACAGGCCGTCCTCACCATTTTTCTGATATGCCCGACGCCACTTCCGCACAGTCCATTTCGACCAGCCCAGTGTCTTGGCAATCTCAGCGTCCGTTTGTCCGCTGGCAGGTTTGCTCGCACAAGCAAGCCGTTCTCCATGCATCATGACTTTTCCATGCCGTGGCATATGTTCCTCCTTGATAATCACAGAGCCTTCCTGCCAAGGATACACATGACCGCCTGCAAAAGCCAACTTCGGTGCGGTACGACTTTTTGAGACAATGTTTAAGGTACGAGAGGTACGACTTGATCAGACTCCACATGGTTTTTATTCGTGGATGGTTTGGGGCGCTATGAGCCTCGATAGCGACTTTGCGTTGTAATATTAGACTTAAGAAACACTCTCTCAGGCTTTCCTTCCTGTGGTGAAACCCATCTACCTGCTTTTAACGCGCCCCCGCTATGAGTAGGAGCATGCCCGCCTCGATCAGAATGTTATAATTAAAAAGCTCATGTTCAAACGTCTGCACGTTCGGTTTGTTATCCTGTTGGTTGCGCTTACCCTGCTGGCGCTCGCCTCCAGCGGAATTGCAACCTGGGATACGCGGATCGCTTCCTCGCAACAAGGATTTGAGAACGCGACGCAAACGACGGATTATCTGCGTGTCGTTCAAATCATATTGCCATGTTGCGCGTTGGCGCTGTTGATCATCAGCGCATGGATCATGCGCCGCTCGGTGTTGAATCCGCTTCGGGCGTTGAGCGAAGCGGCAAAAAGAATCGGGGAAGATAAACTCGATGAGCCGATTCAGGTTGAAGGTCCAGAAGAGATGCGGGAATTGTCGCGGGCGTTCGATGAAATGCGAATCCGTCTGAACGATACGCGCGGCGAACTTGATCAATGGAAATCCACATTGGAAGAACGCGTTGCCCAGCGCACGCGCGAACTCGAAACGCTGAACGAGATCAGCCGCGAAATTTCTTCGCGGCTCGATGTGCAACAAGTGTTGAACTCGGTCACCGAAAAAGCGCGCGCTTTGCTGGGCGGCGAAGTGGCATCGCTTTGTCTTGTGGATGAATCTCAGCATTGGCTGAAACTTCAAACGTTGAGCGGACCGAAACATGCCATCGTTGGCAACACCATGCGCGCCGATAATCAATTTGCCGACGCCGTGTTGGCGGGCGAAAGCATAATGATCTGCGGAGTCGATTCGTGTCGCGGCGGTTGCCGCATGTTATCGGATGAATTTCGAGTCAGTCATCTCGCCGCGCCGCTTCGCATTGGCGATCGCGTCATCGGCGCGTTGTGTGTCGGAAGCCCCGCGCAGAATCAATTCGTCGCCGAGTCTGCGAATATGTTGACCAAGTTGGCGAACGTCGCCGCGATCGCGTTGGAGAATGCGCGTCTCTTCGCGCAAGCGGGGCGCGTGGCAACTCTTGAAGAACGGCATCGCGTTGCCGCGGAGATGCACGACGGCTTGGGGCAAACTTTAAGTTATCTCGGTTTGATGACCGATCAAGTAGTGGATTTTCTTTCGGGCGGCAAAGAAGGCGAAGCGTTGGAACGCCTCAATAAGACGCGCGAGACCATTGGCAAAGCCACAAGCGATGTGCGCCGCGCAATTAACAAGTTGATGGATGACTCGCCCGCCAAAAAAGATTTGTGGACTCGTCTGCATGATTCGGCGGACGAGATCGCTTCACAACACGACTTGAAACTGGTCTGGCTTGCGGACGCCGACTCTGCGCCCGAGCCTTCTCCGCAAACCGCCGAGCAGGTGTACAACATCACGCGCGAGGCGTTGGTTAATGCGGCGCGACATGCAAACGCAAAACAGATCAGCGTGCAAATGGGGCAACGAGATGAAACATATTTTGTAACCATCGAAGACGACGGCAAAGGATTCGACACCTCCCAACCCGCGCCGAGCGGACATTTTGGTTTGCAAATCATGCAAGCGCGCGCCAAACACGTCGGCGGAAATATCGAAGTGCGATCCACGCCTGGGCAGGGAACGCGCGTTACATTGACTTGGACTTCAGAGAGAGTGGATTAGATGAAGCAAGCCCGCGTATTGCTCGCAGATGACCATGTCCTTTTTCGTGAAGGTCTTGCTGGAATCATTGGCAATCAGCCAGACATGCAAGTTGTCGGTGAAGCCAATGACGGACTCGAAGCCTTTGTCAAAGCACAAGAGTTAAAGCCTGACTTGATTCTGATGGATGTGCAAATGCCAGGCATGGACGGCATCGAAGCGGCGCGCCAAGTCAAACAAGTTCTGCCTGAAACGATCATCGTCATGTTAACCGTCCGCAGTGACGATGAACTGCTTTTCGAAGCGCTCAAGAATGGGGCGCAAGGTTATTTGCTGAAAGAGATCCGTTCGCAAGAACTTTTGGAAATGCTGCGCGGCGCGTTGCGAGGCGAAGCCGCCATCTCTCCGACTCTGGCGGGACGTGTCCTTTCAGAATTTCGGCGGCTGAGCAAAGGCGGGATTGTTGACCAGGAAGACGACAATGGCTTGACCGAACGCGAACAACAGGTTTTGGTCCAAGCCTCCAACGGCGCGACAGATAAAGAGATCGCCGCCGCGTTGAATATCAGCCTGAACACGGTCAAGACGCACATCCGAAATATTTTGGCGAAGTTGCACGTCTCCACGCGGCGCGAGGCGGCGAAGGTGGCGCGCCAAAAAGGGTTGTTGTAACTCGCCAAAAGACCTGACAAAAAAAGAGCGATGCATCGCTCTTTTTTCATTCTAAAGGAATGAGAAAGGAGGGATTTGGCTTCATGTCTTTTTGCAGTACTCTAAAACCAAATGTCGATGCGCAAGTCAATTGCGGGATGGGCTGAAGAAATAAAGAAAGGATTCCCAATGACAGAAAAAACTGAAGCGCCGCGATGGGTTACAAACGTCATCCACACCTGCATGGGACTGCAGCGCGGGGAGAAGATTCTCATCGTTGTAGATGAGCCTCTCGGTCACGCGCGCGACGCGCTACTTGCCGAAGCCGCGAAAACCGATCCCGATGGAGTGCAGGTCACGTTGTTTCAATCGGGCAGTTCAACACCACAATAACTAAAAGGAATCATAAATGACAAACAAAAAAACATTTGGGCGCACCCCGCCATTTTCTGAAGAATCACGCCTTCACTGCGATTGCATCACAAATCTAATCAATGGAGAATCTCATGCCCGCATCATACGGAAAATATCTTTTAGCTTTTTCATGTTTTATAGTCGCAACCGCCTGTTCGCTGATTGCCGTATCGTCACCCGACCCAACAGCCACTCCAACCATGACGGATAGCCTGCCCACAACCATTGAACAGGGGGATCAGGCAATATATGCATTATTCTTTGCCGATTTCTCTGGAACAACTGCCGTTGTCCGAGAAGACACCTTTGACGACACATACACACAGAATGAGCAGGAGACCAGGGATTACATCTTGTCCAACTTATCGGATGTTTCCAATGAGACCTTGAATAGTTATATCGAACGTAATGTTGTTTCCAGCAAACTGCCTGCCACCATGAATCTGGGTGTGGACTATATTCTTTTAAGTACGCCTGAATTTCTGGAGCTCACCAGCAAATCAAATTGGGGAGAGGTTTTGAAAGAAACCTACCCTGGTTCAGAAGGTTTCGTTGCCTTCTCGAGGATTGGTTTTAATAATTCCCACACTCAGGCGCTGGTATATGTCACCCGAGTCACCGCGCCTTTGGTAGGCGAGGGTGGATATTACCTGCTGGAATACAATGCAGGACAATGGAAGATTATTGGTCAGTTTTTAAATGTGAATACCTAAAATAATGTTGTTGGCGCGGGTAACATAGTTGCGTGATGTCCCGCCAAGCGCCACATCCAATACACTCTGATTACCATCATAAGGAATATGCCGCCATGTCCACTATCCAAAACGTCATTCGTCAAGTCAACAAGGAACTCGTCCCGCAATTCGAGGAAAGACTGCGGGGCTTTCTGATTACTCAGGATAAGGATTGGTTGATCGATCAGATCATCCGCCTTGCCCTGGACGCGCACAGCTTGCAAGAGATGGATCGAAAGCAACTACAGGATGCCAAGGTGAAGACCCGCGCCGATCGTATCGTTCGCCTGCGTGAGATGGATCTGAATCCGCAGGTGGTGGCTGCCTTTCTGGAGCGTTACAAATCGTATGACCGCGCGAAACTCATTGACGAGGGATATCTTTTGGCGAGTGCGCCGCCCAAGGGCAGTGATCTGATTGGGGAGGAATACCGCACCAGAGAAGGACAGATTTTGTTACAGCACGCCAAAGACATTCTCTTCGGGCTTCTTTTTGGCGACGAGAACACCCAGACTCACTTCAAGCGGATGCAACGTGAGTTGCTCACCTTTGCCTTGCCGCGCTTCAAAGCTGGTGCGCTGGATTTCATGAAAGCATCCACGGAAATGAGCGCCGCTGGTACCTGGCAAGACCCCGACAGTGTGTCCAATGATGCCCGCGCCGACAACGTGATCATGGAGGTGGAATATGGTGAAATCGAGGGAGAAGGGATTGGTCACGGAATTGTGCGCGGTTTGAGCCTGATCAACAATCTGGAGGTGAATGAACAAATTCTCTATGCGCGTATGATCAACATCGAACAGAGTACTTTGATTGAATAAGTTCGCAGTAGTGACGCGACGCAAACTGGAGTCGCTGCCTCTCTCCGCCAGCAGGTCAGTTACTTCGCCGCGCACGAGAGCACGCATCTTTCGCAAATCAAGGCGTTACGCCGTTAGAAAGCAGTAAAAGACAATCCATGAGACTCCGTTTCTAATCCATTTTTTTGCTAAACACCATGACAAATCCACCCACTGGCACTGTCACCTTTCTTTTCACCGACATCGAAGGCTCGACCAAACTCGCGCGTGAACATCCCGAAACATGGGAAGGCGCGCGGGCGTGGCATCATGCCATTTTGCGGGAGGCGATTGAATCGAATCACGGTTACGTCTTCCAAATCATTGGCGATTCGTTTTGTACAGCGTTCCATACAGCGGGAGACGCGCTCCGAGCGGCGATACAGGCGCAGCGCACGTTTTCAACGATGAACGCTTCGCGTGAAGGCGGAAGGATGAATGAGAGCAAGGAAAATTCATCCTTCACAATTCATCCTTCATCCTTATCTTTAAAAGTCCGCATGGGGATTCATACCGGCGAAGCAGAGTCGCACAACGGCGAATATCGCGGCTATCTCACGTTGAGCATGATCCAACGCGTGATGTCGGCGGGACATGGCCGGCAGATATTGTTATCGGGCGCGAGCGAGAATCTCCTGCACGGTCAACTGCCAACGGACGTGTCCCTGCGCGACATGGGCGAACACAAACTCAAAGACGTTCCTCAACCTGCGCGAATCTTCCAGGTCGTTGCGCCAGATTTGCAAAGTGAATTCCCCGCCTTGCGCGCGCTGGATGTTTTCCCGAACAATCTCCCCGCGCAATTGACAAGTTTTGTCGGTCGTGAAAAAGAAATTCTTGAAGTCACACAAATGTTGAAGCAATCGCGTTTGCTCACACTCACAGGCTCAGGCGGCACAGGCAAAACAAGACTCTCATTGCAAGTCGCATCGGGCATCCTTGAACAATTCAAAGACGGTGTGTGGCTCATCGAACTCGCGCCCATCTCCGAGCCTGCGCTGGTGCCGAACACGGTGGCAAATGTTTTGCGTTTGCGCGTGGAGGATTCGCGTCCGCTGATGGATGTGGTGATGGATTGGCTGCGCGACAAAGAGGCGCTATTCATCCTCGATAACTGCGAACATCTCATTGATGCCTGCGCGCAATTTGCGAACTCTATTCTGCAACTTTGCCGCGGGGTTCGCATCCTTGCCAGCAGTCGCGAAGCGTTGGGCATCGCGGGTGAAGCCGCGTATCGCGTGCCGTCCCTGCCAACGCCGAACGAACCGCTGGACATCCATCAACTCGAGACGTTCGACTCTGTGAAGTTATTCATCCAACGCGCGACTCTGACCCTGCCGACGTTTCAACTCACGGATGAGAACGCGTCATTCGTCGCCCAAATCTGCCACCGTCTCGACGGCATTCCCCTCGCTATAGAATTAGCCGCGGCGCGCGTCAGGGCGCTTTCGGTGGAGCAGATCGCTGAACGGTTGGACGACCGCTTCCGTTTGCTCACGGGCGGAAGCCGCGCCGCGTTGCCGCGCCAGCAGACGTTACGCGCCTTGATTGACTGGAGTTACCAGCTCCTCAGCGAAGACGAACGGCTCTTGTTCAGGCGGCTGGCGGTCTTCGTCGGTGGCTGGACGCTCGATGCCGCTGAATCAGTTTGCGGCGGGGAGCGAAGCGGGTTTGACGTCCTGGAGTTGATGACGCATCTCGTGGATAAGTCGCTCGTCAACATCGAACACGGCGCAGGCGAATCCCGTTATCACCGACTCGAAACCATCCGACAGTATGCGCGCGAGAAATTGTTCGATACCGAGGAAGTTGTTTCACTGCGCGATCAACATCTTGCATATTTCGCGGGGCTTGCCGAACGCGCCGAAATGGAATTGCAGGGACGCGCGCAAAGGAAATGGCTGGCGCGGCTGGAAGCGGAACACGACAACCTGCGCGCCGCGTTGGAATGGTCGCTCAAAGCACAGCCCGAAACGGGTTTGCGAATCGCGGCGGCGCTCAGGGAATTTTGGGATACGCATGGACATCTGACAGATGCGCGCAAATGGCTGGAGACTATGTTGGACGCAACAAAAAATATTCCACCAACGCCTGTGCGCGTGAAGGCGATCTTTGCGGCAGCGCTGTTCTCTTCGCGTCAGAGCGATTTGGAAGGATGGAAAGCGCGCCAAGACGAAGGTCTTGCGCTTGCCGAATCGTTTGACGATACGCGGGGCATCGCGCAGGGACTTGTGTCACACGGTCTCTTCAAAGAATATTTCGAGAACAACATCGAGGCGGCTGAATCATATTACCGCCGCGCGTTGGAGTACGGACGCAAACTGGGCGATAAACTTTTACTCGGTCAGTTGCTAGGACCACTGGCTGGATGCGCGCTCAAGCGTTACGAGTATGCGCGCGCGGAGGAAATCTATCGCGAGAGTCTGTCGTTATTTCGGGAAGTGGAAAACACCAAAGAGATTGCAGGCGCGTTCGGTAACCTGGCGGAGGTGGCATTATCACAGCGCGACTATGAATCTGCGCGCGTCTCTGCCGAGGAAAGTTTGGCGTTGTATCGTGAATTGGACGATAAGCATGGCATTGCCACCGCCCTGCGTACGTTGAGCAATGCGTCCCACAATCAGGGCAACATTCGACAAGCGCAAATGGCGGCGGAGCAGGGCGTGATCTTATTCCGTCAACTTGGCGATCGCGCTTGTCTGGGATTGACTCTCTCCGCGCTGGCGCGGCACATCTACGGTCAGGGTGATGTGGGGCGCGCAGATGAAATCGTTCAGGAGGCGGTGAAGGTTTTACATGATGTAGGGGAAATATCGGCGGAGATCGGCGCGCTCGATGTGGCGGGTCGCGTCGCGTTGGCACAGGGAGATATGTTCAAAGGGCAGGAATATTTCCGCGATGGAATATCTCACTTGAAAGACGCAAAAGAAGTCAGCCAACTCCCGTCCCTGCTGGAGGGATGGGCGAATATGCTGGCGCGGTCATCACAAACACAAAACGCGATTCTATTGTTGGGCGCGGCGGAGGCGTTGCGTGAGCAAATTCATCTGGCGCGGATGCAGTTCGAGACGGCGGAATATGCCGCGCTTATATCCCTTTTGCGCGGGCAAGTGGATGAGTCAACGTTTGAAAAAACATGGAGGGACGGTCGCGCAATAACGACGGAACAGGCGATTGAATTGGCTTTGAATTAAGAGTAGGAGATACACCATGAACCTGAATACTATCTGGAATTCTCTCGTTGAAGGTTTCTATCCGCTCGGGAACTCGGAAATGGAAAAGACCGCCAATGAGTTGGGGGTTGGAGATGGGTGGATTACCTGGCTTTGGGCAAGCTGGCTTTTCGCATCGGAGCCTTTCTCAACGGCTTCATTCATGCGGATCCGTCCTTATGGTTCGGCGCGCGTGATTGAAGCGCGCTTTGCAGAGGCGGCAAGACAGGGCATTCTGTCTGTCCATTCAGAGGGCGAATATCAACGCGCAGAAAAAGGGAAACAGGTTGTAGATCAGATCGTTCAGTCTGCGGAAGAAGTGATTGCCCATCTTCAGCCCATCCCGCCTGCTGAGTTGCAAAAAATATTAAATTATACAAAGCGGCTTGTCGAAGCAACTCTTGATACGCCAGAACCGCCCTCCAGGTTTGCCATCCTGCGCTATCACAAAAACATACACATCGAACAGGACATGCCATTGCTCCGACTGCTTTTGCATCACGTTGGGTCGCTCGATCAATATCGCGGCGCGGCGCATATCGCTTCATGGGAAGCGTACAACATCAAAGGCTACGAATGGAGCGCATTCACATCCATCTGGCGCAAGGAAGCGGACCCATTGGACGCGCTTCACGAGGAAATGGGATCGTCCGTTTTTACGCGGGAGGAAATCCTGGAAGCGTTGCGCGATCTTGCGAAGCGCGGCTGGATCGAAGAAGAAATGGGCGTTTATAAATCCACTACGGAAGGCGGCAGAATCCGACAGGAGGCGGAAGATATGACCGACCGCCTGTTCTTCGTTCCGTGGTCGAGTCTGAATGAATCAGAACTGGAAGAGTTATCAAATCTCGCAAATCAATTGCGGGACAAATTAAAAGGAGTATAACCATGCAAAATTCACAATGGTCAGACACCCTCGTTCAACTTCTCTCCCTCGCCCTGCGGCTGGAGAGCGAGGGGCAATACGACATCGCCAAGCTCGCCCGCGCCCAGGCGGACGCAATCTCCCGCCGCGCCGCGTGGGAATTGAACCTGCCCAACGATAAGGAGACTCTTGCCAGCGACATCGAACGCATCGCCGCTGCGTTGGATGACGCCGACTTGCAGTCCGCCTTCCGCGCAGGCGCCTCCGCCCTGACCTCGGGGCGGGTTCCGCTCATCGAGCAGACTCCACACCCCTACGTCTGCCGCACCTGCGGACATCTGGCTCTCACCAATGCTCCCAAAAAATGTCCAACCTGCGGCGCGTGGGGCGAGACCTTCCAATGGTTCCCGCCCGTCTACTGGCTCGAAGCGCTCGACCCCGCCGAAGCGTTGGAACAACTGCGTAAGACTCCGCTCGAAGTCGCCGCGCTGATCGAAGGTCTGAGCGAAGATGCGATGACGCGTCCCGCCCCAGACGGCGGCTGGGCGATCCGCAACGTCGTCTCGCATTTGCGCGACGCGCAGGGCGTGCTTGATTTTCGCATTGACCTGTTCCTCAAAGAGAAAAATCCCGTGCTGGAGATGAAGCAAGTCTGGACATGGGCAAAGGACGAGAGCGAACGTCCGCCCTCCACGCGCGAGATATTCGAGACGTATCTATCCACGCGTCGCGAGGTGATCGCCAAACTCGAAACCATCCCCCTCGCCGATTGGTGGCGCACGGGACGTCACGAAGAGTTTGGGGTTGTATCCATCAAGCAACAGGCCAGTTATTTCGCGGCTCACGAGTTGACGCATTTGCCGCAGATCGAAAGGCTTATAAACGGATAATCGTTATGGAACATTGGTATTCCAAATCCCTCGGTGATGGGGTGTGGGCGCCGACTGCCCGCGTGGAAATTGAAAACCTCTTTCAGCCGTCCTTCGAGTCGGCGGGCATGCCGAATGACATGGCGGTCTTCATGCGCGAAGAGGAGGGACAATTGCACTGCGAATGGATCGCGTATTTTTCACCCGCGGCGGAGCAGATTGCCAAGGCGGCGGACGCGCGTCCGTGCAATCGTCCCGCGCGATTGGGATTAAGTTTGCTGGCGGGGAATGAAGATTGTTGGTCGGAATTATTTTCAGATGAAGGTGTGTGAAAGACATTCATTCGTAGGTCAGGCTTTTAGCCTGACATTCTCATGACTCGATCAATTTAGCGGGTTGAAAACCCGCCCTACAAACACCCTCACAATGAACTAATTCTTTTCCAAAAAGAGTGATGTAACAATCACTCTTTTTTCATTCCAAAGGCGGGATGGGGGAGGATGGGATTACGGAGCGATTCCAAGTATCCTGCAACTACATCTTGTTTCATTTTTGAATACGTGCATGTCAAAGTCGCGCATCCTATTGATCAGTTCACAGCAACTCTTCGGCGAAAGCATGGAGGTGATTTTACGCGCCGACAGCGACATTGAACTGATTGGTCCATGGAATTTGAACGAAAAGGATATCTGCAATCGTTTGCTTGAAGAACGCCCGACTGTCGTGGTCATTGCCGACGAGAACCTGCAAAGCGAAACGGCGGCAGAGCTGACAAAGTCGATCATTGAAAAATATCCGGAAATATCAGTGATCCGCACCGCATTAAACGACAACACTTTTCGGATCGTTTCCACGCACACCCTGCCTGCCCGTGGCGATCATCTACTTGAAACAATCCATCGTTGTATCGCCCGAACACAGACAGCAGGCAGGTCAGATGATTCAGAAAATAGTCAGGAGTCGGTGAACCTATGAATACTAGAAGTGGTAAGTTTCAGAAGCGAATAGCGCCCTTGCTTATTTCGTTCCTTATGTTTTTACTATTTGGATGCGTCCAAAACTCTCAACACGAGCCTCCTCAACCAGCTTCCGTTCAGGCAATTGCGGAGGGGAATATCGAAAACGGGCGAAAGTTGTTCATGGGTTATAAACATTTCGAAAATGAGGGCCCGCCTTGCATGGGATGTCATAACTTGGGCGAATATGGAATTCTCGGCGGCGGGGCATTGGGACCCGACCTGACAAACGTATCGAGCGAACGGAACGATATTGAGCTTGCCTCGGTACTCTCCAATAACCGATGGACCAAATCGCCCGTGATGGAGCCTATTTACAGTCAACATCCGCTGACGGAAAGCGAACAGGCGGATTTGATCGCTTTCATGAAATCCTCCGCCGGGGAACCGCAGGCAGACAAAGAGTGGTTGGTGCTGGGCATCAGTATTCTTGCAACCATTGGCGCGGCGATCGTGATCGGATTTGTGTATCGGAATCGTCTGCGAAGAATCCGCGCGACGATGGTTGAGGAAGCGGAAAAGGAGTTGTTATGAACTGGATCAAAGAAATTTCGAACCCGCAAGCGCGGCAGTGGGAGGAGTTTTATCGCAACCGCTGGCAGCATGACCGCGTGGTACGAAGCACGCACGGCGTGAACTGCACAGGCAGTTGCTCGTGGATGATCTATGTGAAGGACGGCATTGTCACCTGGGAGATGCAGGCGTTGGATTATCCCATCTTACAGCCTGGCATCCCGCCGTATGAGCCGCGCGGTTGCCAGCGTGGGATTTCGTTCTCGTGGTATCAGTACAGCCCAATCCGCGTTAAGTATCCGTACATGCGCGGCGTGTTGATGGACCTGTACCAAAAAGCCAAAGAGGAGCACAAAGATCCCGTCGAAGCGTGGGCAGCCGTCGTTGAGAATGAAGCGGGGCGCAAGTCCTTTCATCAGGCGCGCGGCAAAGGCGGATTCCGCCGCGTCAAGTGGGAAGAAGCGTTGGAAGTCATCGCCGCATCCACGATCTACACGATCAAAAAATATGGACCCGACCGCATCATCGGATTCTCGCCGATCCCCGCCATGTCCATGTTGAGTTATGCGGGCGGAAGCCGCTTCCTGCAAATGCTAGGCGGCGTGAGCATGAGTTTTTACGATTGGTACAGCGACCTGCCGCCCGCCAGCCCCGAAGTGTGGGGCGAGCAAACGGATGTGGCGGAGAGCGCGGACTGGTACAACTCGAAGTTCATCGCGTCGGTGGGATCGAACATGAGCATGACGCGCACGCCCGATGTGCATTTCGCGGCGGAAGCGCGGCACAATGGCACGAAGTTGGTTGTGTTCGCGCCAGACTTTAGCCAGGTGGCGAAGTACGCCGATTGGTGGGTGCCGATCAACGCGGGGCAGGACGGCGCGTTTTGGATGGCGGTCAACCACGTCATCATGAACGAGTTCCATTATAAAAATCCGACGCCGTACTTTTTAGAGTACCTGAAAAAATATTCCGACGCGCCGTTCCTCGTTGAACTCAACGAAGTAGACGGGAAGTATGTGCCGGGGCGAATGATCCGCGCCGCGCACGTGGAACGCACGCGCAACGTGGAAAACGGCGAATGGAAATTTTTGGTGTGGGATGAGATCAGCGACGCGCCGCGAATGCCGCAGGGCAGTTTGGGTTTCCGCTGGCAACAGCAAAAAGGACAATGGAATCTGGAGCCGAAAGACGGTCTGGATGGAAGCGAGATACGTCCGCAACTTACGTTCTTCAGTGAATCGAGTGAGCAACTTTCTGTTTCATTTGCGGAGTTCGGCGAAGGCAAAACCTTTCAGCGCAATATGCCTGTGCGTTACATCGAAACCAACGAAGGCAAAAAAGCGGTCGTCACAATTTACGATCTGTTGATGGCGCAATACGGCGTGGGTCGCGGACTTGAGGGCGATTACCCCGCCGACTACGACGATGAAAATTTATCATACACGCCTGCCTGGCAGGAACGCTACACAGGCATTGACCGCCAAACCGTAATTCAATTTGCGCGCGAGTGGGCGATCACCGCCGAAAAGACCGAAGGCAAATGCACGGTCATCATCGGCGCGGGCGTCAACCATTGGTATCACAACAATTTAATTTATCGCGCCTGCATCGGCGCGTTGATGCTCACGGGTTGCGTCGGTCGCAACGGCGGCGGATTGAATCATTATGTCGGTCAGGAAAAACTCGCTCCGATGGCGCCGTGGGCTTCGATCGCGTTTGCATTGGATTGGCAAAAGCCGCCGCGCCAAATGAACACGCCTTCGTTCCATTACGTCAACACCGATCAATGGCGATATGAACTCGCTCATACCGACCCTCAGCCTGTTTCTCGACCTGAGGGTGAGCGCCACCGTGAAATGACTCAAGACCACACGCTTGACGCGAACATCCGCGCGGTGCGCATGGGATGGCTTCCGTCGTATCCGCAGTTCAACGTCAGCTCGCTGGAAATTGTCAGGATGGCGGAGCAGGCTGGGGCGAAGTCGGACGCGGAAATTCGTCAGTGGGTGGTGGATCAATTGAAGTCGGGCAAACTTAAGTTTGCCGTACAAGACCCAGACGCTCCCGAAAATTGGCCCCGCTTATGGTTCATCTGGCGCGGCAATGCGTTGAACGCCAGCGCGAAGGGACAGGAGTATTTCTTCAAACATTATCTCGGCACGCACCACCAACTCATTTCGGAGGAAGTGGATAAGAGCAACTTCAAAGAGGTGACGTACCGCGACGAAGCGCCCGAAGGCAAATTGGACCTGGTGGTGGATATCAACTTCCGCATGGACACATCCGCGTTGTATTCGGATATTGTGTTGCCGACGGCGAGTTGGTATGAAAAAGACGATTTGAACACAACCGACATGCACTCGTTCATTCATCCGTTGTCTGCCGCTGTGCCGCCCTCATGGGAATCGAAAACCGATTGGGATATTTTCAAAATTCTGGCGGGCAAGATCAGCGAACTGGCAGAGACTCATTTACCTGAACCCGTGCGCGATCTGGTTGCGATGCCGCTTCAACATGATACGCCCGCTGAGATGGCGCAGCCGCACATCCGCGATTGGGGCAAGGGCGAGTGTGAACCCATCCCTGGCGTGACCATGCCGAACTTCGTGTTGACCGAACGCGATTACGTCAACTTGGGCAAACGCTTCATTTCACTCGGACCCAAATTGCAAAAGGAAGGTCTCGCCATTCACGGCATCCATTGGAATGCGGACGACCTGTATCAAGAATTGCTGGATAGCAAGCCGACGACTTCATGGAACGGTCAGACCTATCCTTCGCTTGCCGTTGCGCGCGACACGGCAAATGTCATCTTGCATCTTGCGCCCGAAACAAACGGCGAAGTGGCATACCGCGCCTTCCAAGCCGAAGAAGAACGCATGGGACTCAAACTCACCGACCTCGCCGAACCGACGCGCGCCTCGCGTGTGTCGTTCAATGACTTGACTCAACAGCCGCGCCGCTTGCTCAACAGTCCCATCTGGTCGGGCATTATGACCGATGGACGACCGTACTCCGCTTACACCCTCAACGTGGATAGACTCGTCCCGTGGCGCACGTTGACAGGACGCCAGCATTTTTATTTGGATCACGAAGGCTATCTGGCGCATGGCGAACATTTGCCAACGTATAAGCCGCGACCCGACCATATCGCTTTCGACGATCTGGATAAGAGTCACAGCGAAGGCAAGACCGTGAAATTAAATTACCTCACGCCTCATGCCAAGTGGCACATCCACTCGAACTATTTCGACAACGACCGCATGTTGACTCTCTCACGCGGACTCGAACCGCTGTGGATCAGCGAGCAGGATGCGAAAACCATCGGCATCGTGGATAACGATTGGGTGGAGGCGTACAACGATCACGGCACGACCGTCACACGCGCCATCGTCAGCGCGCGCATCCCTTCGGGAATCTGCTTCATCTATCACGCGCCCGAACGAACCGTGAGCGTGCCAAAGTCTCCGATGCGCGGCAACAAACGCGCGGGCGGACACAACAGCCCCACGCGCATCCGCCTCAAATCCATGTTGATGGTCGGCGGCTATGGTCAATTCACCTACGGCTTCAATTATTGGGGTCCGACGGGAGTGAACCGCGACACGTTTATCTTGGTGCGCAAGTTGCCTGGCGAGCCAGAGTTTTAAATAAACGCAAGACCTAACAGGTTTTTAAAACCTGTTAGGTCTCACAGAAAAGGATGTGAAATTATGAAAGTACGCTCGCAAGTTTCAATGGTCTTTCATCTCGATAAATGTATCGGCTGTCACACATGCAGTATCGCCTGCAAAAATATTTGGACCGACCGCCCAGGCGCGGAATATATGTGGTGGAACAACGTCGAGACAAAGCCAGGTGTTGGCTTCCCCACGCAATGGGAAGATCAGGAAAAATATCACGGCGGCTGGGAACTGGAAGACAAACCGAAGAATCCCGAGTTGAAATTAAAACTGCAAAACCGCTTGCAGACCTTTGCCAACCTGTTCTCCAACCCCGCCATGCCCACCATGGACGATTACTACGAGCCGTGGACATATAACTACGGTGATTTATTCAATTCGCCGCTTGGTCCCGACCAGCCAACCGCGCGTCCCATCTCGCGCATTGACGGCAAGCCGATTGACATCAAAGCGGGTCCCAACTGGGACGACGACCTCGGCGGCTCGAACATCTACGCGGTGAAAGATCCGTTGTTGGCAGACATGAATCCCGAGGACAGACAGCGTCTCTTTTCCATCGAGCAACTTTTTTACTTTTACATGCCGCGCATCTGCAACCATTGTTTGAATGCGGCGTGTGTGGGCGCGTGTCCATCGGGCGCAATTTATAAACGCGCCGAAGACGGCGTGGTGTTGATCAATCAGGATAAATGCCGCGGCTGGCGCATGTGCGTCTCAGCCTGCCCGTACAAGAAAACGTATTACAACTGGTCAACGGGCAAATCTGAAAAATGTATTTTGTGTTACCCGCGCCTCGAAACGGGACAAGCCCCCGCCTGCTTCCATTCATGTGTCGGACGCATCCGTTATTTGGGCGTTCTGCTGTACGATGCGGATCAAATTCCCGACGCGCTCAAAGTGCCAGATGAACAACTCGTTCAACGCCAGCGCGAGATGATCCTTGATCCGTTCGACCCGAAAGTTGTCGCGGCGGCGAAAGAAAGCGGCATCCCCGATGGCGTGATCGCGGCGGCGCAAAATTCCCCTGTGTACAAATACGTCAAAGAATGGGAGCTGGCTCTGCCCCTGCATCCCGAATATCGCACCCTGCCGATGTTGTTCTACGTCCCGCCGCTTCTGCCCGTCCTCAATGCGACTCAGGAAAACGGCACACAGCGCGTCGAAACGGACTTGTTCACTTCACTGGAAAAAGCCCGCGTGCCAGTCCGTTATATGTCGCGCACGCTTTCGGCTGGCAACGACGAACTCGTTATCAAAGCCTATCGCAAGATGATCGCTGTCCGCATTTACAAACGACATGAAACCGTCGGCGATGTGACCGAAGAGGAAGCGAATGCCGCGCTGGAAAAAGCAGGCATGGGCGCGGAAGAAGCGGAGGCGATCTATCGCCTCACGTCCCTGCCCACCTATCAAGAACGATTCGTCATCCCGCCCTACAGCCGCGAAGGCGATATCGAAGAGACCTACGATCCGCAACAACGCAAAGCAGAGACTGGCTTCGGCAGGCGGCAGGCTCCGCAGAGAGGGTTGTGATTCATGTTCAAAGATTCAACCGCCTCGTTATTCGACTCATTTGCCGCCCTGTTGGAATATCCCTCATCGGATTTCAGCGAACATGCCCAGGAATGTTTGGAGTTGATGAGGTCTCTCCATCCCGAAGCCGCAGATATGGTCGAGAAGTTTGCCAACGCTGTTGAAAAAAATTCCCTGCAACGAATGCAGGAGTTGTTCACAACAACGTTTGATATGCAGCCTGTTTGTTATCCGTATGTTGGTTTTCATTTGTACGGCGAGAGTTATAAACGTGGCGCGTTCATGGCGCAATTGAACGAGGGCTATCACGGCATCGGCTATTCGGCGGGGCAGGAATTGCCCGACAATCTTTCAGTAATTCTGCGCTTCATCGGATTTGATTCAGAAAACCGCTACAGCGAATTCTCGCAGGCATTGCTCAGCGACGGCGTACTGCCATCGTTGGAAAAAATGCTCAAGGTCTTCGGCGAGGGATCGGAGAATCCATATTTTGCGATTCTCTCCGCGCTTCAATTATTTGTCCTCACCACGCTTGAAAAGGAATTGACCCATGACTGACATCCTGCTCTTTGTCGTCTTCCCCTACGTGGCGCTTGCCATCGGAATCGTCGGGACGATCTATCGTTACCTGACGAATCAATATTCATTCACGAGTCTATCGTCGCAGTTTCTCGAAAACGATTTGCAGTTTTGGGGGTCCACGCTCTGGCATTACGGTATCCTGCCGACCACGATCATTCACATTGCGGGGTTTGCCATCCCCAGGGTCATGGCGGCGGCGCATGGCACGCCTGAATTGCTGTATGTTTCTGAACTGGCTGGCAAAATTCTGGGCATCATGGCGCTGGTCGGCGCGGGTATCCTGCTCTATCGGAGACTTACGTCCTCTAAAATTCGCGCCATCACCACGCCCGTGGATTGGGTTATATTGAGTCTATTATTTGCGCAGGTCTTCTTTGGGCTGATCCTTGCCTTTGTCTATCGCTGGGGCGCGGCGTGGTTTATTTACACCGCCACCCCCTGGATGGACTCGCTGGCTTTGTTCCAGCCTGCGCCGCAATTTGTCACCGCCCTGCCTTTGGCGCACAAAGTTCACTTCCTCACTGGCTTTCTGTTGTTCGCGCTCATGCCGTTCAGTAGACTGGTGCATATCGTAACTGTTCCAGTCTCCTATTTATGGCGCAACTTCCAACTCGTCATTTGGACGCGACGAAGAGTAATGTAGGTAACTCGGATGTGGAATAAAACAACCCGCATGATTCAGAACGAAGTGCGCGATTTGTTCCCCGCTTATTTCGCCCTCGTCATGGCGACGGGCATCGTGTCTATCGCCGCCAAACTAGAGAACATGCCGCAGATTGTATAGTCGCTTTTCATCGTCAATATTATTTCCTATATTGTTTTGTGGGCGCTTACGCTGGTTCGCATTTTTAGCAATTTTCCCGGAGTCATTGCCGATCTCGCCAGCCACGAGCGCGGCCACGGATTCTTTACCGCGGAAGCAGCGTAGAACTAATTATCCGAAAAGAGGTTGATAAATTATCAAATCATCCTTTTTTCATTCTTCATGAAGTAGAAAGAGGGATTTGAATATTTCGTCTTTTCAAGTATTTTCAAGTAACTTTCATGCGATTGGTTTGATTACCTTACGCTTTCAAAGTTGAGATGCCAACCGCGAAGCGCGCTGAACGCGCAGTTTTTTCTTTTTGTTTGAGCACCCGAGAAGTCTTGGGTAAAGCGGTTGCGCCATTCACTATGAGATATAGATCATGCCCAGCCATCGCGTCATGTTGGTATGCTCCCGCCACCTCTTTGGCGAAAGCATCGAGAACCTCTTGCGCGGCGCCGACGAGGTGGAATTAATCGGGCCATGGGACTTGAACGAGGACGTCTGCGCGCGAATCGGGGAATTTCGACCGAATGTAATTGTAATTGCCGATAAAGATACTCGAGGCGAGGAAAGCGCCCGCCTCATAACCGCGATTGTTGAGCAATATCCCGAATTACCCGTGATTCGCGCGAATCTGGACGAAAATGTTGTCCGCGTATTTTCAACGCGCCTATTGCCGGCGCGAGGCGCCGACCTGCTGGAAACCATCCGCAACCTGCCCGCTGTGCCTGCGGGTAAATTATCCGCAACGAGAGGAGCGAACAATGAGGAGTGATAGTGGAAAGCCTTCCTCCATCCCGATAAAAATCGCGCTTGCGCTATTGCAGGCGATGACGCTTATATTCGTCATTACCAGCGTCGTGTTTGCCGTGCCTCCGGCGCAAGCGCCCGATGGAGAGGCGTTATTTACGTCGAAAGGTTGCATTGCCTGCCACACCATCGGCGGCGGCGACCTGGTAGGTCCCGACCTTTCGGGCGTAACCAAGGTCCGCACGGAAGAGTGGCTTACAAAATGGCTGACGGCGCCAGACCAGATGTTGACGAGCGACCCGGACGCCCAGGCGTTATTGGCGCAATATAACAATGTTCCCATGCCGAATTTGGGATTGAAGCCCGACGAGGTGGCGGCGTTGATCGTCTATTTGGGCGGCGGCGCGACGACAGGTAATACAGCGATTGGACTCGCCGCAGGCGACGCGACGAGCGGCAAAGCATATTTCGTCGGCGATGAGCGTTTCGAGAATGGCGGACCTCATTGTATCTCCTGCCATAGCGTGGCGGGGATCGGCGCGCTGGGCGGTGGAAACCTAGGCCCCGACTTGACAACGAGCGGCTTTGTTAAATCGGATGCCGCGTTTGCCACATTTATGGGCGCGCCGTCCACGCTAACGATGGGCGCGATCTGGAAGAACACGCCATTGACGGCGCAAGAGCAAGCGGATCTGTACGCGTTCCTGAGCAAGGCAACAGTCACCCAGCGCGAGCCAAGCGCCTTATTGCAGATCGCATTGCTGAGCGTCGCTGGCGCGGCGGCGCTGATCGTTCTGGCGCAAGTCTATTGGGGCAAACGATTACGAGGCGTGCGCAAACCGATGATCGAACGGACGCTGGCGGCGAAGAAATAAGAACAAGACCCTAAAGGTCTCTAAGACCTTGAGGGTCTGGCTACCTACGGAGGCATCGAACATGAGTTGGATTCAAGATTTGGTCAACCCGCAAGCCCGCCAGTGGGAGGAGTTTTATCGCAACCGCTGGCAGCACGATAACATCGTCCGCAGCACGCATGGCGTGAACTGCACGGGCGGATGTTCGTGGCAGGTCTACGTGAAGGACGGCATTATCACCTGGGAAATGCAGCAGGTGGATTATCCGCTGTTGCAGGATGGACTGCCGCCCTATGAGCCGCGCGGCTGTCAACGCGGTATTTCCGCCTCGTGGTATGTCTACAGCCCGATCCGCGTGAAATATCCATATGCGCGCGGCGCGCTGCTGGATTATTGGCGTGAGGCGAGGTTCAAACTCGGACCCGTCGAGGCGTACGCCTCCATCATGGAGGATGAAGCGAAGCGCGAGCGCATCCAAAAAGCGCGCGGCAAAGGCGGATTCCGCCGCGCGAACTGGGACGAAGTGTTGGAGATCATCGCCGCTTCGATGCTCTACACCGCGAGGAAGTACGGTCCCGACCGCGTGTT
>Ga0073902_10000598_pt1 | contig 21224 bp, 18 predicted proteins | sample KloWWTmeKNB19Kit_FD_66667 | JGI IMG/M metagenome (GOLD analysis project Ga0073902, IMG submission 66667) | Active sludge microbial communities from Klosterneuburg, Austria, studying microevolution and ecology of nitrifiers - Klosterneuburg... | ecosystem: Engineered > WWTP > Aerobic digester >...
AAAATTAAATTTTCATTATGGGATGAAGAGCATGATACACCCAACGACCCGTCACCTTATGGTGTAATGGGTTGGCATGAGGGAGATTCGGCAGTGTATGTGTATGACAGGTACGATGTGTGGAAATGCCCTCTTGCTGAAAAATCAAATTCTATTAATATTACCGGAGTTGGAAGAACTGGAAAAACCAGAATAAGATACCTGCAAACTGATCCTGAGTCCAGGTACCTGAAACCATACGATGATATCTTTTACAGGCTATTTCATGAAAAAGATAAATCTGAGGAGATCATTCAATCTTCGTTAAAAGAGTGGTTTTCATTTGAACAGGCTGAAGCCGGTGCTTATATGTTTGGGCAAATCAAGAAAGCAAAAAATGCCAGTACTCTTTTATATACGATAGAGTCATATTCCAGAACGCCTGATTTATTTGCAGATCAGTTAATCCCAAATTCAATTGACGAAGCTATCAGGCTTTCTTACATAAACCAGCAACAAAAGGATTATAACTGGGGCACGGCTGAGTTGTATAAATGGAAAGCTTTCAATGGAAAAATGTCTGAAGGTGTATTATATAAACCGGAGAATTTTAATCCCAATAAAAAATATCCGTTGATCATGTATTTCTATGAAACACATGCCAACACTTTACATAGTTATATTCCTCCGACACCAACCGGCAGCCGGTTGAATATTTCATTTTTTGTTAGCCGTGGTTATGTGGTGTTCTCACCGGATATTCGTTATACAATCGGACATCCTGCAAAGAGTTGTTATGATTATGTGGTCAGTGCTGCACAGGATCTTGCTAAACAAAGATGGATCGATGCAAAGAATATCGGCATCCAGGGACAAAGCTGGGGTGGTATACAGGTAGCACAGCTCATCACCATGACCAATATGTTCAAAGCGGCATGGGCAGGGGCACCAGTTGCCAATATGACGAGTGCCTATGGCGGTATTCGTTGGGAGAGTGGGGCCAATCGCCAGTTCCAGTATGAGAAAACACAAAGCCGGATCGGTGCTACGTTATGGGAGAAGCCCAATCTTTACATAGAGAACTCACCTTTGTTTCATGTTCCTAAAATAAAAACGCCATTGGTCATCATGCATAATGATGCAGATGGTGCTGTTCCCTGGTATCAGGGCATTGAATTATTTACCGCCATGCGGAGATTGGGAAAGCAAGTCTGGATGCTGAACTATAATGGCGAAGCCCATAACCTGCGGGAAAGAAAGAACCAGAAAGATATTTCTATCCGGGAGCAGCAATTCTTTGACTGGTTACTAAAAGGGGAGAAGCCGCCAAAATGGATCACAGAAGGAGTGCCGGCCGTGAAAAAAGGCAAAGACTGGGGATTGGAGCTGGTTAATTAGTTTATTCGTTGAATGGTTAACGGTTTTTTTCCTGTTAACCATTCAATTTTTTTTATGCCGCTGTACTGATAAATTTCACTAAGCTTCTCTTGGCAATGGGCAACAATGTTTCATCTATTGGGAATGTAAGCTCAGTCTCTATTAAATAAACTGCTGGGTTCGGTAAGTCTTTCCGTTGACGGATCAATTCCGATTTCATATGTTCATAAGTACTGCTGATGCTGCGAAGCTTGTTATCAATAAATGCCGTTTTGATACTGCGGTATTTTTCATCGTGTTTTTCAAAAATGGAAAGCCTGTAATGATAGACCCTTGTGCTTTTTACATTGCCGCTGCTTAGAAAGAAATAGCCTTCCTGTGTGTCTAATGGAATAAGGCCAACGGGTACGATGTTTATTTTTTCTTCGACAAATTCATATATCTCTGTACCATTGTGAATAGTTGTTTTGATTTTCCCGGCAGAGTATTGTATTATGTCTTCCAGTTCCTGCATCAGTTCATCATCTTCGATCATTTGCTGATAGAGCACCTGTAATTTTTCCATCTGTATCCCGGTTAACTTTTTGGGGAAATGCTCCTGCAGGTATTTTTTATTTTCCCGGAAAGCCACAATGTTATTATAATGAAAAATGATATCGGCCAGTTGCGGGTAGAGCTTATTTTCGGTAAAATACTTATTAACCTCCTGCAGGTAAGCCAGGAGAGTGTACTTTTTCAGCTCAAAATCAATACGGCCTTCGGCAAACCAGGTTTCGGATAATGACTTCATAGATGGCGAATTTTGTTCTCCTAATTTACAAAAAGATGGTATGAATCCAAATGAAGTTTAACTTTAGATTGTTAAAAAAAATAAGGATGAGAGTTTTACTGTTAATAATAAGTGTTACGTTATTTTCCTGCGGAAACACAATCTATATTGTTCGTCATGCAGAAAAAGCTCCGGTGGAAGCTGGTGCCAGCCAGATGATGGCAAGCGATCCGCCATTATCTGATCCCGGAAAACTGAGGGCCATAGCACTTCGTGATAAACTGAAGGGGGAGAATATCCGCTTTATTTTTTCAACCAATACAAAGCGAACGATAGCGACTGCACAACCGCTGAATGATCAGAGAAGTAATACCAGTATCGAAATTTACAGTAGCAAAAAAGATTCGATGGATATTTTTATCGAAAAGCTTAAAACTATCAGGAAGGGTAATATACTGGTGGTAGGGCATTCTAATACGGTGGATGATATTGTAAACAGGCTTAGCCAACGAACAGAAATTGCTGCTGATCTGAAAGACAACGAATACGATAATTTATTTATCCTGAAACGGAAAGGGGATAGCTATCTCTATAGAAACGAAAAGTACGGAAACAAATCTCCGGATTAATCCATGCCTCCCGGAACTTTTTCACCCGTTTTCTTTTTCCACTGCATCTCAAAGAGGAAAGATAGCTGAAGAAAATTTTTTCCTGTTTCATCACTGATTTTGTAATCAAATTGGTGCAGATAGCCGGCCTGTAATGTAAAGAAGGGTGAGAATTCATACCCGGCTCCCAGGAATACCCTGTTCCGTTCAAAGTAAGGTGCCCTGTTGGTAAAGAATATTTCATTGGAAGCTGTCAGGTAATAAGTTCCGGCTTCTATCTTTTTATTGTTTAGTGGTAAAGCAGAATTGATCCTGTACCGGAAACGGTTACGAAAACCATCACTGGTCCATCTTTGTTCAGCTCTGTAGCGATGCTCCAGTTTTAGTCTTTTCTCGTATTGGGTCATATTAAATTGAATCCAGCTGCGCCATTCATCATTAACCATTGGAGACTTAAAATTTCCACCCGGGGAATAAGTATCGAAAATTCCAAAACCCGCTGAAATGGTAGAGGCTTTGCTAATTGCAAAACTGGCCCCGCCTTTTATTTCATAATAATGAAAATCATCATAAAAACGTAGTGAACGGAGCTGCAATTCCCCAAAGAGGTTCCATTTTTCAGTAAGGTCCAGTTTTGTATTGATGATGTTCCAGCTCCCCGTTTGTGCTGCACCCGGCTGAATAAAAAACAAAAAAATGAGGAATCGAAAGTATTTCATAGTGAATATGAAAAAGCTTCTGTGATGGGCAGAAGCTTTATTAAGAATTGTTTTTAAATGATCAAAACTCTCTTTCAGGATTGAAATTCTCCAGTTCCTTCGCCACAGCTGTTAAAAAGGTAGCGCCTAAACTTCCGTCCACAATGCGATGGTCGTAGCTCATACTTAAGTACATCATATGACGGATTGCGATACTGTCGCCGGCTGGTGTTTCAATTACCACGGGCCTTTTCTTTATCGCACCCACAGCCATGATGGCCACCTGCGGCTGGTTGATAATGGGTGTACCCATTAAACTGCCGAAAGTACCCACATTAGTTAAGGTGAATGTGCCACCTTGTGTATCATCCACTTTCAATTTGCCATTCCTTGCAGCATCAGCAAGGTTATTCACTTGTTTTGCTAAGCCTACCATATTTAACTGGTCGGCATTTTTAATAACAGGAACGATCAGGTTACCGGATGGCAGTGCAGTAGCCATCCCGATATTGATATCTTTTTTGATAATGATATTATTGCCATCCAGGGAACAATTGATCAACGGGAATTTTTTGATACAACGTACAATCGCTTCAATAAATAAAGGAGTGAATGTGATTTTTGTTCCTTCTCTTTTTTCAAATTCTTTTTTCACTTTATCTCTCCACTGCACCAGGTTGGTCACATCAGCTTCCGTAAAGCTGGTTACATGCGGACTGGTTTGCTTGCTGCGAACCATGTGATCAGCAATCAACTTCCGCATCCGGTCCATTTCTATTATTTCAACATTGCCGGTGTAGGTAGTTAATTGCTGGCTGCTGCTTGCCGATTGATCAGGCTGCACTTTTGCAAGTGGGATCACCATTTCGGAGCTTGTACTCCTGGCTTCTGGTTGCTGACCTCCGGACTTTCTTCCACCCACATACTGCAAAATATCTTTTTTAGTCACCCTTCCCTCATTTCCTGTTCCTGGTATTGCTTCCAGTTCCGTCATACTTACTCCTTCGCTGGCTGCAATGTTCAGTACAAGTGGAGAATAGAAACGGTTGATGTTACCGTTTGAAGTTTGAAGTTTGATATTTGATGTTTGGGGACTTATAGTTTCAACAACAACGGCTTCCTGGGCAGGCATATTTACTGTTTCTTGCACGGGAGCCGAAGCTACGGGAGAAGAGACAACAGGTTCATCGGCGCCGGTTCTTATACGGGCAATGGTGGTGCCGATAGGAACAACATCATTTACATTAAAAAGAATTTCCTCAATTACACCAGCAGCAGTGCTGGGTACTTCACTATCCACTTTGTCGGTGGCAATTTCCAGTATGGTTTCGTCCATTTGCACCGAATCACCGGGCTTTTTATGCCATTTAAGTACGGTGGCTTCCATGATACTTTCACCCAGTTTTGGCATTACTAAATCAACAATGGCCATAATATTTTAATTTGTTTATCAGCGACTGAATAAAGCTCATCACCTGTTGCGTCGCACACTTCGGCTTCAGAAACACAGATGGGCAGGAGACAAGCAATTTTAACCGGCCAAAGGTAATGATTTGCTATAAAAGGCTATCAACTGTTAGCAAGGATAAATTTGCGGAGAAAGTTCAAGGCATTGGTGGCTGTCATACCAATATTCCGTTGCCGGTCAAACCTGAGATTTAGCTTTAGGGTGTCTACTTTTTCTTTATTTCCTGCAGCTATCCAAACGGTGCCGACCGGCTTATCATCTGTTCCGCCATCAGGCCCCATAATACCGGAAGTGGCCAGTGCAAAATCAACATTAAGTTTACTGATAGCTCCATTCACCATTTCCTTCACTGTTTCTTCACTTACGGCACCAACAGATAGTAAGGTCTCCTGCTTAACTCCCAGTATATTTTCTTTTATTTCATTGGCATAGCTAACTACACTGCCTTTGTAATACGCCGATGAACCGGAAACCGATGTTATTAAATGGGCAATATACCCGCCTGTACAGCTTTCGGCAGTACCCATCGTTTTACTTTTTGCTTTCAGGATCTTACCAATCACAATCTCCAGCCCTTCATCTTCGTTGGTGATGAGAAAATCTTTTACCAGTTCCTGCAATTTTTCAAAATAAGGTATCATTTCCTTTTCCACTTCCTCTTTTTTATCACCCCGGGAGGTCAGTCTTAGTTTTACCATACCATAATTGGGTAGGTAGGCCAGTTTGATATGAGATGGGAGAGAAGGTTCAAAATCTTTCAGTAGTTCTGCGATCATCGATTCTCCCTGTCCAGCTGTAAAGGCTGTTTTGTGAACAATGGCCGGCATTTTGAATGCGGATAACAAGTAAGGAACCACTTCATTTACTATGAGACCTTTCATTTCATGCGGTACCCCCGGTAATGATATAAAAACCTTGCCGTCCCTTTTAAATAGCATGCCGGGAGCTGTTCCTCTTGCATTGTGCAATACAGTACATACATCCGGTACTTCGGCCTGTTTCAGGTTTCGTTCCAGCATTGGCCCGGGACGACGGAACACTTTCTCAAACAAATAGTTTACATGGGCCAGTACTTCTTCATTCACTACCAGTTTGCCGCCAAAATATTTGCAAAGTAATGGTTTGGTAATATCATCCGCAGTAGGTCCAAGCCCCCCTGTGATGATTATAATATCAGATTGACGACTTTCTTCATCCAGAGCCTGCCATATCTCTTCATACACATCTCCAACAGCCAACCTGCGACGAACCCATACACCAATTTTATTTAGTTCCTGCGCAATGAAAGCGGAATTGGTATCAATCGTCTGGCCAATCAGTAATTCATCGCCGATGGTGATGATGGAGGCGTTTACAGAATTAGATTTCATTTAAGATATGATTAGAGCGAAATGAAGTAATTTGAACGCAAAGTTATAACCACAGAACTATGAAAAAAGTTTTCTTACTGGTCACTGGCTGTTGGATCCTTGTCACTGGTGTTTACGCACAGCTCGTTTCCCAACGGTTACAAAATGCCTTTCAACAATTTGAAAGCGATAGCCAGTTGCGCCATGCCATCAGTTCGCTCTATGTAATCGATGCTAAGACAGGACAGGTGGTATTTGATAAAAATTCTCAGATTGGTCTGGCACCGGCTTCTACTCAAAAGATCATTACAAGTGTAACAGCGTTTGAGTTGTTGGCGAAAGATTTTAGGTACAAGACAGAGGTTGGAATAATTTTCGGAGAGAAAAGTAGCTCAATTTATTTAAAACCATCAGGAGACCCAACATTTGGTAGTTGGCGTTGGAGTGCAACTGAGGAAGCTTTTATATTAGATAAGTTAGTAAATAGGATAAAGCCTCATATTAAAAGCACTGATTCAAATGTCTATGTAAATCAAAAAGGATGGGATACTCAAAGCATACCTGATGGGTGGATTTGGCAGGATATTGCAAATTATTATGGAGCTGGTGCTGGAGTATTGAATTGGCGAGAAAACCAATTTGATCTTTTGCTTAAATCCGGATCTAAAATTGGCGACTTAGTTGAAGTAGTTAAAACAAATCCGGAATTATATTCTTATAAGATTCATTCTAATGCGTCGTCTGCTAAAGCAGGTTCGGGGGATAATGCTTATTTATATTTTCCTGTTTCTGGCAACGAGGGTATTGTGAAAGGTACAATACCAATAAATGAAAATAAGTTTCAGATTTCTGGAGCAATGCCATATCCTCCGATTCAATTTATTGAAACACTTCGGGATTCTTTATTTGGGAAAAATAAACCTTACAATCATTTATCTTCTATTTTTCTTTCAGAAGATCCAAAAGTAAGCCATAAAATATTTTACACCCACTATTCCCCCTCACTTGATTCCATTATCTACTGGTTTAATAAAAAAAGCATCAATCTGTATGGCGAAGCACTAATAAAAACTTTTGCTTACGAAAAGCAGGGTTTTGGCAGTACGGACAGCGGTCTGGCTATTGTAAAGAAATTCTGGAAAGAAAAAGGCATTGATGAAGATGAACTGAATATGTATGATGGTTCCGGTCTTTCGCCACTCAACCGTGTTACTACCCATGCACAGGTTGAAATTCTGAAATACGCTACGACAAAAGACTGGTTCCACTATTTCTATAATTCATTACCCTTATATAACGGAATGGTTATGAAGAGCGGCACCATCAGCGATGTAAAAGGATTCTGCGGTTATCATAAAGCAAAAGATGGAAAAGAGTATATTTTTTCTTTCCTGGTGAATAATTACAGGGGCAAAACTTCTGCAGTGGTCAACAAGATGTACAAAGTGCTGGATGCACTGAAGTAGCGAGTGATTACTAGTGAACGGTTAATAGGAAGAAAATCGTAACTTTCAGGGTTAACTATAAACCAAAACTAATTGCTATGGCTGAACAAAATTTTAAAAATCATGCCCGCCTGGTTCCAGGCTTCCACGGTGTTACCTTTTTATTGATTGTGACAGGTCTTGTCGGCAGTGTTGTCAATCTTTTTCATGCAGATGCTGCTACGCATTATTCTGCTGCATTGCTCGTGGTAGTATTTTTGGCATTGCTTGGTGTAGCCTGGTATGCGAGGGTCTTTGCATTAAAAGCACAAGACCGTGCCATCCGTGCAGAAGAGAATTTCCGTCATTTTATTCTCACCGGCAAACCATTGGATAAACAACTTCACATCAGCCAGGTGATTGCACTTCGTTTCGCCAGTGATGAGGAGTTCTCTGCATTGGCCAAAAAAGCCGCAGCCGAAAAACTTTCCCAAAAACAAATTAAACAAGCTGTTCAGAATTGGAAAGCAGATTATTACCGGGTATAATCAGAAACGGAAACGATCAAAGAAACTCATATCCATATTCAGTAACCAGGGTGAGGCAATGGCTGCCGCCCAGATAAGGAAGATGAATATTTTTCCGGCAACCGACACATCCTGTATCAGGTGGCGGTGAAGCAGACTTTGTATCATCGCCATTATCTTTTCTTCTTTATGGCTGTATTCATACGGTGGGGATGGGTCCACATCTTTGAAAGCAGGATGTTCTTCGATTAATATATTCCTGATCTTCCAGTAATCTTCATCCCGCAGGTCTTCATATTCAAGGTCTGTATGAATACCAGCTGCTTCGATTTTTTTTTCAATAGTGGTGACTTTTTTTTCACCGGCCAGGCGCAACAACATCATAGCAGGAAATAATAATAACGGATAAAAGGGAAGATTGATAGCCAGCAGGCATAAGAATGCAGCTGATAAAAAAACAAAGACCTTGCTCCAAAAACTCTCTTCATCCAGGAAAACACGGTTTAGTAATTGGCCACCATCCAAAGGATAAATCGGCAAAAGGTTTATCAGGTTGAGAACGATAAACAATAAACCGATCCTGGAAAGCGAAAAATTCAGGAAATAAATGCCTGAGCTATATTGGTCAACCAGGAATAAAACAGCACCGATAATAATACCCGGTAAAGGACCCGCCAGTAAAATAACGGCTGACTGTAACTGTGATACATCTCTTTTACTTCCAGATACATAAGCGCCGAGCAACGGGATAAAGAAAATACCCAGCTCATTATACCGGTAAAACTTCATGGCAAAAAAATGTCCCAGTTCATGGATCATTACAATGGCAGTGATGAGCAGCAAAATCTGGTAGCTGGGAAAAATATAATACCCTAAAACGAGATAAGCTGCAAGGCTGATAAAAGAACGGAGCCAGATATTTGATTTCTCTTCCGGTTTTTGATATTTAGGCGGAATCACAATTACTTCTTCAGGGGAAGCCGCCGTTTCATTGCCTTTCATCTCACCGGGTAGCTCTGTAAAATTCTCCATCAACTAAAATTAAGAAAAATAAGATTGAAGTTTATTCAATAACAGTTCAGGCATGATAGTCTTTTTCATGGTTTTTGCTTCCATAAAATAAAGGATGATCTTACCGACTGCCAGTAATTCATTTTGTTCATTGAAAACTTCGTGGTGAAATTCTATTTTATGATGTGTGGGCAGCTCTTTCAGCATGGTTTTTATCGTCAGCAGGTCATCATATTTTGCGGGACGCAGGTAGCGGCAATGCACATCCACTACCGGCATTATCACTCCCATTTTTTCCATATCTGCATACGTAAACCCTAATTCCCGGATGGATTCTGCACGGGCCGATTCAAAATAAGGAAAGTAATTGCTATGATATACCACACCCATCTGGTCAGTTTCTGCATATCGAACCCTTATCTTCGTTTCTGTTGTAAACATTTGACGAAGCTAAACATTATTTCCCGATCAGCTTGTCCACGCTGATTTTCCCCGGGCCGCCCAATAATATTGCCATGTAACCAATGAAGAAAAGAGCCGCTTTTTCCCCTTCACCGAATATTTCTCCGTTATGCGACTTGAACAGGGCCACTCCCATGACTATGATCAGTGGAATACTGGCCAGTCTTGTCATTAACCCCGCTACAATAAGAATGGCACAGAAAAATTCAGCAAAAACAACCATTGCAAGTGAAGTGGTGCTGCCGATATGAAAAGGGTCCGCAAATCTGGCGGATTTAACTGCAAAATTCATCAGCTTATCATAGCCATGCGGAATCATAAGGCCACCGGCTGAAAGTCGTAAAAGTAGCAGAGATAATGAAATGGATTTATCTGAATATTTAGTACTGAAGAATGTTTTCAAAGGGTTTTATTTTATCAAAACGCAATATTAAGGAATAACTGCAATGCATCATCTTGAAAAGTGAGGAGTATCCATTTTCGTTTGATGAAACAACAACTAAATGTTAAAGCGTTCCCAACTTCTTACTTATCCACACCTGTTTGGAATGATGTTTGGTCTCACCTGAAATAATTTGAATATTCGCAACGTTAATCCACCATCGGTTAAAGGATAAATCAATGAAGAATCAAAGTTTACTAAGTTTAGCCATTTTCCTCAGCGTTTCCGTTTTTGCCCAGCAGACCCGTTTTTATTCAGATCCCGAAGAAAAATTTAAAGAAGCCAAAGAGTATTTTCAAAAAGAACAATACAGCCTGGCTTATCCGTTATTCAGGGAACTGCGCCAGTCGGTAAAGGAAACTGATAGGGCCAACACCGCTGTTACGGTACAGGAAATTAAATATTATACGATCGTTTGCGGCTTGAAACAGGGCGAAGGAAGGTCGGAAGAAGAGGCGCAGGAGTATATTGAGGTGGAGAAGAATGATCCCCGGGTACAAATGATGAATTATCACCTGGCGGAATTTTATTTCCGCACTGAGAATTTTACTGAAGCTGCCAACCGGTATGAACAAACCAATATTGCGAACCTCAGCAACCGGGAGATAGCTGACATGAAGTTTCACCAGGGCTACTCTTATTTCACTTTGCAGCGTTTTGCAGCTGCCAAACCCTTGTTCAACAGCATCCGCAGCATAAAAGATGACCCGAATTACCTGGATGCAAATTATTATTATGGGTTTCTTGCTTTTCGCGACAGGCAATACAGGGAAGCTCTTGAAGCTTTTAAAGTGGTGGAAAACGAAAAGAACTACTCAACAGTGGTGCCTTATTATATTGCGCAGATATATTATGTACAGGGCAGAAAGGATGAGGCCATCACCTATATCCAGAATAAATTGCAAGCCGGCAGCAGTTCTCAGTACTATGACCTTGAGCTGAAGCAAATGCTTGGCCATGCTTATTTTGAAAAGAAAGAGTTTGCCAAAGCGTTGCCTTACCTGTCAGATTATGTAAGCCGTTCTAAAAAAGTTCGCCGGGAAGACCTGTATGAATTATCTTATAGTTATTACCAGGAAAACCAGTTGAGCAATGCCATTGATGGGTTCAAACAATTAAGCGGAAAAGACGATTCGCTAAGCCAGCATGCGATGTACCTGCTTGGGGATGCCTATCTGAAAACTGGACAGAAATCAAATGCCCGTAATGCTTTTTTATTTTGTTCCTCCAACAGCAGTTACCCCGAGCAAAAGGAAATCTCCAAATATCAGTACGCCAAGCTTTCTTACGAATTAGGTTACCAGGATGAAGCATTGAACAGCCTGAGTTCTTTTTTAGCTGATTATCCTAATTCAAAATATAATACAGAAGCAAAAGAGTTAATGATAGATGTGCTGGCTAATACCAATAATTATAAGGATGCCCAGTCTTTATTGGAAAGTTTAGCAAAGCCATCTGAAAATGCAAAAAGATTATACCCGAGAATATTGTATGGCCGTTCAACGGAACTCATCAACGATGGAAGACTGGCAGAAGCAGATGCATTATTGGATAAAGCATTGAAAGATCCGAATAATGGGTCCGTTCTTCCCTTATTGAACTTCTGGAAAGGCGAACTGGCCTATCGTAATAATAAAATCGATGAGGCCATTAAGTTTTACAATGCTTATGTTAGTGGTGGATCACCAACCAGTGGTGAAGCTAACCCTGCTAATGCCAGTTACAACCTGGGCTATTGTTATTTACGAAAAGAGAATTACCCCGTTGCGCTGACATTTTTTGAACCATTGGGCAGAAATCCATCGCTTAGTTCCAGTTCATTTGTACAGGATGCTTATATACGTACAGCTGATTGCTATTTCATGCAGAAAGATTATGCAAAAGCAAAAACTCATTATGATAATGTGATAAAATTCTCCTGGCCGGCAGAAGATTATGCCACCTTCCAGATTGCAATGCTGGCGGGAGTAAGAAGTTCAACCGAAAAGATCTCATTATTGAATACCATGATGCGGAAGTTTCCTGCCTCTTCATTGGTTACCGACGCCAATATGGAAGTAGCCAATACGTATATGGGGGATGAACGTTTCAGGGAGGCCATTCCATTCCTTGGCAATGTGATAAAGAACAGCAATAATGCCAGTTTGATACCACAGGCTTATCTTAAATTGGGTACATCCTATTATAACATAGATAATAATGCTGAAGCATTAAAACAGTTCAAAATTCTGGTAGATAAATATCCTAATGCACCGGAAACAGAGGATGCCCTGGATAATGTAAAAACCATTTATATCGAGGATGGAAAACCTGGTGAATATGCAAACTTTATGCGGCAGGCAGGTCGACCATTGAGTATGAATACGGAGGATTCGCTTACGTATGCAGCAGCAGAAAACCAGTATGATGACCAGAATATCAATGCGGCATTAACGGCCTTCAACGACTACCTGCAAAAATTTCCCGATGGGGCATATGCACTGGATGCAAATTTTAACCGGGCAGAGATATACAATTCAAAGAAAGACTGGAATAATGCGTTGGTGGGTTACGATGAAGTGGCAGTGAATGCACCAAATAAATTTGCAGAAAGAGCTGTATTAACGGCAGCAAGGATCAATTTCTTTGAGTTAAAGAATTATCAGAAGGCAGAAGGCTATTATGGACAATTGAAGCAAATAACTGCCAGCCAGGAAAACAAGCTGGAAGCAATGCGGGGCCTATTACGGTGTCAATACCAGTTGCAAAAATGGACAGAAGCAGTTGACAATGCCAAGGAATTGACTTCAGCGAAGGGAAGTAGTGCTGATGATAAATCACTGGCGAATATGGCTATCGCCAAATCCTACCAGGTTGCCGGCGATTATGGTACAGCTATTACGAATTTTAAATCAGTGGTGCAGATCAATAAGGCAGCCTTAGCTGCTGAAGCCCGGTATGAGATCGCCAATTGCTATTATCAACTGAATAAATTAACGGATGCCGAGAAATCTGCTTTTGAAACGATCAATAAATCAGGTTCATATGATTATTGGGTAACGAAGGCTTACATCCTGTTAGGAGACGTTTATTTCAAACAGAAGGATTATTTCAATGCCAAGGCTACATTCCAGAGTATTGTGGATAATACACTGAATACAGAATTAAAGAATGAGGCACAGGCAAAGCTGAGCAAGGTTGTGGATGAGGAAAGTGAATCAAGTAAGGTAGGAAACTAGATTTTTTGCAGTTTAAACAGATTAAAGAAAATGAAACAAGCACTATATAAAATATTCTTTCTCAGTGTTGGGATTTTTTCTGTTGGGATTTCATTTGCACAGAAGGATACAACTAAGAGTGGCGGTGTAACCATTGTATCCAGTTTTAAACCAGTATTGCGGGAAGCCGCCAAAATAAATTTTAATGCTTCTCCGCCTGCAGCAGATACTACAAAAGCAAAACTCAATTACGATATTCCGAACCAGAATCTTTTATTGGGCTACCAGCCCGGCTCCTTAAAACCATTGGCTTTATCCATAGATTCTGTAGTAAAGTTTGATAACAGCAGTTATATAAAAGCCGGATTTGGAAGTCTGCGTACTCCTTATGTACAGGCAGGTATCAGCTTTGGAGATGGCGAAACGGCCGGTTTAAATATATATGCCAAACATGTGGCATCCGAAAGCAAAAGGGATTTTCAAAAATTCAGCAGTACCAATGTGCGGCTGTCCGGTTATTTTAAATCGGGTAATAACCTGCAATGGGATGCCGGTTTGGGTATGAAGCGGGACAGGACTTATAAATATGGTTACCTGCCGGCAACTTTAGTTTTCCCAACTGATTCATTGAAACAAAGTTTTCAAACCATCAGTGGCAGGATTGCTTTTCATAATATCAATAAAACAGAATTCGGACTGACTTATGCGCCGGAAATCAAGATTGATGTATTTTCAGATAACCTTAAGAATAGTGAGAGTAATACAATTGTAAATGCACCGTTGCAAAAGACTATTGGAAAAGAATTTGCAGTGAACCTGGGAATTACTTTCGATCTTACCCGCTTCTCTCCGGAAAATAAAACAGCTGTCAATAATACGATGTATTATATCTCACCATCGGTATTGTATAAAACATCGCAGATCAATGCACAGGTGGGCATCCGTCCATCCTGGGATAACGGCAAGTTTAAAATGTTCCCGAACATTTTGGCTGACATCAGTACAACCGATAAACGATTCACTTTCCAGGCAGGATGGACCGGGTATATCCGTAAAACGACTTACCAGTACCTGGCCGGACAAAACCCCTGGTTGTGGTTGCCGGGGACATTACGCAATACCTGGATAGAGGAAAGATTTGCCGGATTTAAAGGTACTGCCGGGGATCATTTTAGTTATGCAGCGAAAGTGGGTTTCAATAAACTGAATAATCAACCATTGTTCATCAATGATACAAGTGCTGCAGGTGACGGGAAATCGTTTAACGTGGTATATGAAGATAAAATGAATGTGGTTAATTTTTCCGGTGAGTTTGGCTATAATGCAGGGGAGAAATTCTCTATGATCACCGGGTTGATATTTAATCAATTCTCCGGCTTTCAGTCACAAGCAAAAGCATGGGGGATGATACCGCTGGAACTAAAAACCAATTTAAGACTGCAAATCATAAAAGATTTGTGGCTGAAGACTGATCTGTTTGCCTGGAGTGGCTCCAAATACCTGAAAAAAGATAATACGCCGGGTAAACTTGACGGTGCCTTTGATCTGAATGCCGGCCTTGAATTCAAGATCACAAAAAACATCAATTTGTGGACGCAGTTCAATAATTTATTCAATAAAGAATACCAGCGCTGGAACCAATATCCTGTTTACGGGTTCAACTTTGTCGGCGGAGTCGTATTTTCGTTCGACCAAAAGAACTGATGATGTACTCAGAACTGTATCAATATCTCATTCAGCATAAACAATTACCGGTGCCGGGTATCGGCACTTTTTTATTGGAAAGAAAAGCTGCAACCATCAATTTCCCTGAGAAAAGGATTGATCCACCAACTTATACCATTTCTCTTCAATCATTATTGAACACTCCATCCAATAGTTTTTTTAACTGGCTTGGTGCCGCTTTGCATGTGTCAGACAGGGATGCAGTTATTCGATTTAATGATTTTGCATTTGATCTGAAAAAACAAATTACTGGTGGTGATATTATTAACTGGAGTGGGGTAGGACAATTGAGCAAAGGGTTAGGTGGTGATGTAAAGTTCGTTCCCCTGGATTGCCAAAATTCACTGGAGACATTCGTTCCGGCCGATAAAGTGGTAAGGGAGAAAGCCGAACATATGGTGAGGGTAGGTGAAGACGAAAGGACATCTGCCGAGATGACTGAATATTTTAATCAGCCGGAAGCAGCAACATCGTATTGGTGGGCTTATGCATTGGTGGTGGCGGTTCTTTCAGTGATATTTATAGGCTGGTATTTTTCCAAACATGGTGTTGATATTTCTTCAGCAGCTAATGGAAAGAGATTGATACCAGCAGAGACAATTGATACCCGAAAGGTATTGCCATAGTTTTTCCTACTTATTTAATCATTTTGATTTTACTTTGCTGCTTTCTGTTATGAAAGAGCTCATACATTATACTCATTGCCCTGTTTGTGGTTCTGCTGATATTGTAAATATCCTGTCTGCAAAAGATCATACGGTAAGCGGTGAGACCTTTATTGTGGCTGGCTGTAATGCCTGTAGTTTTCATTTTACACAGGATGTCCCGGATGCCGCCTCTATTTCTCCCTATTACAAATCGGAAAATTATATTTCCCATACAAATACTTCAAAGGGATTAATCAATAGTCTGTATCAATCAGTAAGGAAAAGGACTTTGAAGCAAAAAAGGAAACTGATTGAGAGAGTGGCTGGTATTACCAAAGGAAATCTGTTGGATGTTGGAAGCGGAACCGGTGCTTTTGCCGGTGAGATGAAGAAGAATGGCTGGAGTGTAACCGGTCTTGAACCGGATGAAGATGCCAGAAACGTTGCGAAACAATCATTTGGCGTTGACCTGTCGGATATCAGGGGCTTTTATGAATTACCAAATGAGACATTTGATGCGATCACTCTCTGGCATGTATTGGAACATGTGCATGACCTGCAGGGATATATGGCCAAACTGCAACTGTTATTGAAAGAGAATGGGAAAATATTCATTGCAGTTCCAAACTATACATCGAAGGATGCTTCTGTCTATAAAGAATACTGGGCTGCTTATGATGTACCAAGGCATCTGTATCATTTCTCCCCGCAATCGATGAAGGTGCTGATAGAAAAACACGGAATGAAACTGCTCCAATACAAACCAATGTGGTACGACAGTTTTTATGTTTCTATGCTGAGCAGTAAATACAAGAACGGGAAAACAAACCTGGTCGCTGCTTTTTTCAATGGACTGCTTTCAAACTTCGGGGCCTCAGCTGATGTGAAAAGATGCAGTTCAGTGATCTATATCATAGGTAAGTAGTTATTGACCAAACTGTACTTCGTATAATTCTGGCCACCATTTCCCGGTAATATATATTTTTTTGGCTGTAGCATCGTAAGCAATACCATTGGGTACTTCGGCATCGGGGTCAATGGCTTTTATACGGTCCCACATTTGTGTAAGATCAGCTTTGGCTATTATTTCGCCGGTGCCGGGATTGATCTTAAAAATATAAGGATAAGTGTATTGATTGGCATACACATAACCATCAATGTATTCCAGTTCATTGAGGTTAAATGAAGGACTGCCGGCTTCTGTTACTGTCTGTGTTTTTACCAGTTTAAAGGAGGATGGCTCATAATAAAACAGGTCACCACTGCCATTGCTTGCAATAAGGTTTTTGCCATCTGTTGTTAATCCCCATCCTTCAATTTCTATCGGGAATTCCTTGATTTTTTTAAAATCTTTTAATAAATAAACGAAAACAGTTTTTTCTTTCCAGGTTAACTGGTAAATGGTGTCATTTAAAATGGTGACACCTTCTCCAAAAAATTTCTTGTCAAGAGATATTTCCTGTAAACTCTTCCCGGTTTTTAAATCAACCTTTTTTAATTTGGATTTTCCATAATTGCCTGTTCCTTCATACATCACTCCGTTATAGATCAGCAATCCCTGGGTGTAAGAAGAGGTGTCATGCGGATATGTGGCCACTATTGAGTAACTCATACTTTTGGGAGCATTTGCCGGAGGAGTAACAGTTCCTGGTTTGTCTTCATTTTTACAGGCCACAAAAAAAGAAAGAGTGGCGATAAGAAATATTTTCTTCATTTGCTTATATATAGATTCTTACAAAAGTAAGTACTGGTAACGGTTTTAGCTGTTAAAGCTTATTGAATAGCAGCTGAGAATAGGGAAAATACGGTATGTACAGGTATAGGATTTCTGGATTTTAATATTATCTTTAAACTTCTAACCTTGTCCGGCGAAAGTTTAATCCCCTAAATCGTATCCCTGAATCGCCTTTTTAGTATTTCCCAATAGTCCCTATACTGTTTCCAATCCAAATGAATGACTCATGGTTGTTATATTATTGCCGTGCCCTGATGTATAAAATGATTTGGAACTATGAAGGCGGGAGTGAACATTATTTTCCTTTTACTGGGATTAATCAGTAATCAGCTTATTGCACAAATGAATTGTGTAACTTCTTCCTATGCACAGGAAAAGCTAAAGAACAATCCTGCATTAAATAATAGTATAAACGGGATAGAACGATTTACCAGGCTTGTATTGGAAAATAGCTCTGCCAGTCGCATTGAAAGCGGTGTTATTAAAATCCCCGTGGTAATTCATAACCTTTATCATACACCGGGAGAAAAGATATCAGATGCGCAGGTAGCCAGCCAGTTAGAATTGCTGAATAAATGTTTTCGGAGAAAAAATGCCGACTCTGTCAATACGCCTGCAGTATTTAAAGGATTGGCCGCCGATTGTGAAATAGAGTTTCAATTGGCTACTTCAGATCCCCGCAAAAGAGCAACCACCGGGATTATCCGTAAATACACACCTGTATCAAAATGGATAATGGATGACAAAATGAAATTCTCTGCTGAAATGGGAGACGATGCCTGGGATAGTAAAAGTTATCTGAATATCTGGGTATGTAATATGGAAAAATTTGCCGGTTATGCCAGCATGGTGGGTGGCCCGGAAGATGTTGATGGCATAGTAATGGGGATTGCAGCTTTTGGAGGTACAAATAAAACGATTGTGCATGAAACCGGGCATTGGCTGGGACTAAAGCATATATGGGGCGATGAATACTGCGGTGATGACGGTGTAAACGATACACCAAAGCAGGCCAGCTATACTACAGGCTGTCCAACTACTATCCGGGTTACCTGTGGCAATGGTCCCACTGGTGATATGTACAATAACTACATGGATTTTACGAATGATGCCTGCATGAACCTGTTTACTGAAGGACAGAAAGCAAGGATGAGGGCTTTGTTTGTGGGTGGGGCTGTCCGGAATTCATTACTTTCTTCTAAAGGACTGGATGCTCCATTAATATTTGAAGCACCCTTACCTGACGAAGACCCTAAATGGCTGGAGCCAAAAATGTATCCAAACCCGGCAACGACCACTGTGACCCTTGATCTTTCTTATGATATTCGCTGGATAGGTAAAACTATTTTTGTGACTAACCTGCATGGGCAAAGTATTATGAATGTGATGATTACGGCAAAATTTCAGCAAATTGATATAAGCCGCCTGCAACCGGGTCTTTATTTCCTTGCAGCAAAAAATGATCAGGGATTGTCTATAAAAATGAAGTTTGTAAAACTGTAAAGTCGCGACCAAAATATATACTAACGGCAAGCAAAGAGTCGTCTCGTGTAAAGCAAGACGGCTTTTTTTATGTAGGTATTATGAGCACTAAAATGTAAAAAGGATTACCAGTTGCACGGTAATCCTTTTTTATCCTTGTACTAATTAAGTTTAGATATGAATAGCTTCTCCATAGGCCACTTCAATAGCATCTTTAATGCTTTCGCTGATGGTCGGGTGGGGGTGGATCGCATTTAGTACTTCATGGTAAGTGGTTTCTAATTTACGGGCTGTAACGGTCTCTGCAATTAATTCCGTTACATTATATCCGATCATATGAGTGCCCAGCCATTCACCGTATTTAGCATCGAATATTACTTTGATAAATCCTTCGGTATGACCGGCTGCAGAAGCTTTGCCACTTGCACTCAATGGGAACTTACCTACTTTAATTTCATAGCCGGCATCTTTAGCTTGTTTTTCCGTATAGCCAACAGATGCGATCTCAGGCACACAGTAAGTACAGCCAGGGATGTTATTATAATCAATTGCTTCAGGCTGATGATGATACTTCTTTTCATTGTATGCAATTGCTTCCACACATACAATTCCTTCCTTGCTTGCAACGTGGGCCAGTGCCTGTCCGGGTGAGCAGTCGCCAATAGCATAAATACCGGGCACATTCGATTGCCCGTATTTGTCAACCATGATACGTCCTTTATCAGTTTTGATACCCAATTCTTCTAATCCAATACCTTCGATATTGGCAGACACTCCCACAGCACTTAACAATACATCAGCCTCCAGCTCCACTTCACCTGTTGCCGTTTTTACTTTTGCTTTTACCCCATTTCCTGAAGTATCAATAGCGGTTACTTCACTGCTTGTCATGATACCAATACCATTCTTTTTGTATTGTTTCTCGAGCTCTTTGGAGATTTCTTCATCTTCCACAGGGACAATGCGGGGCAAAAACTCAACGATAGTGACTTTTGTACCCATACTGTTGTAGAAATAAGCAAACTCAACTCCGATAGCACCACTGCCCACCACGATCATTGACTTAGGCATTTGAGGTAACACCATTGCTTCGCGGTATCCGATGATCTTTTTCCCGTCGATTGGCATAGTAGGTAATTGACGGCTGCGTCCACCCGTGGCGATAATGGTATGCCTGGCTTCAACAATCTGTTTCTTTCCGTCTTTATCAGTTACTTCCAATTTCCCTTTGGAAACCAGTTTCCCAAAACCCATGATCACATCGATCTTATTTTTCTTCATCAGGAACTGTACGCCTTTGCTCATTTTATCAGCCACACCCCGGCTTCTTTTGATAACTGCTTCGAAATTGGGTGTACCGGCAGCCTCGATACCAAAGTCTTTGGCATGTTTGATATATTCATTTACCTGGGCGCTTTTCAATAAGGCCTTGGTAGGGATACAACCCCAGTTGAGACAGACGCCTCCGAGGCTTTCCTTTTCAATAATTGCTGTTTTTAAACCTAATTGAGAGGCCCGGATCGCCGCTACATAACCTCCGGGACCGCTACCAAGAACAACTACATCGTATACCATATTCTTTATATTAAATTGATAAGTTAATAAGTTGAAAAGTAATGAGCTGCGAAGTTATCCGAAAACAGTCAATTGGCAAAAGCGGGGTAATGCGGCAACCCGCTGAACAGGTTGATTAAGTCAGTGCTGGTCCTTCATAATAGCAGCAGTGCTATGGGATTTAGCTTTTAGCACAAAATCCATATGTTTGTCCCTGAAAATCAATGGGGACATCCTTTCCACAGGCTGTGAAGAATTTTGCCAAAAAAACAATTAATTCCGGTTGCTAATTGGCTGATTTCCCCTACCTTTGCCGTCCCAAAATTTGTATCAATCATGGCAAGAGTATGTCAGGTAACAGGTAAAACGCCGATAGGAGGAAACAAAGTTTCTCACTCCAATATCAAAACAAAACGTCGTTTTCTGCCCAATTTGCAGAAAAAGAGATTTTACCTGGCCGAAGAAGATAAATGGATAACCTTGAAATTATCAACAACTGCACTTCGTACCATTAACAAGAATGGACTATTAAGCGTAGTAAAAGAATTGAGAGCAAAAGGCGAAAAAATCTAACGTATTTAAAGTTTAATAATCATGGCAAAGAAAGGCAACCGTGTACAAGTAATCCTGGAATGCACTGAGCACAAAACAAGTGGTCAGCCGGGCACCAGCCGTTATATCACGGTAAAAAACAAAAAGAACAACCCGGAGCGTCTGGAGTTGAAGAAGTTCAATCCGATTTTGAAAAAAGTAACTGTTCATAAAGAAAT
>Ga0073902_10000600_pt1 | contig 21168 bp, 17 predicted proteins | sample KloWWTmeKNB19Kit_FD_66667 | JGI IMG/M metagenome (GOLD analysis project Ga0073902, IMG submission 66667) | Active sludge microbial communities from Klosterneuburg, Austria, studying microevolution and ecology of nitrifiers - Klosterneuburg... | ecosystem: Engineered > WWTP > Aerobic digester >...
CTGCAGGGTGATGCCTTCGCCCTCGCCGTGCTGAACGACACGCCCGTGCCCACGCCGCTCGAGGACGCCCTGGCCAACATGAAGGTCATCGAGCGCGTGCTGACGAGCGCGCGCGAGAACCGCTGGGCCTGAATTCCCGTGAAGGACCGCGAGACCCGCCTTGCCCTTGCTCGCGACGGCGTCTATATCGTTGCCGGCGCGCTGATCCAGGCCATCAGCGTGGTGATGTTCTACAACCCGGCCGACCTCGCCCCGGGCGGGGTGAGCGGCGTCGCCCTGCTGCTCAACCGATTGGCCGGGCTGCCGATCGGCGCGCTGGTTCTGGTCCTTAACCTGCCCCTGCTTGCCCTGGGGATGCGCTTTCTGGGCGGCTGGAAGTTCCTCGCCCGGACCGTCGTCACGACTGTGCTTTATTCGGGCTTCATCACCCTGCTCGAAGAAACGAAATGGATCCGCCCGATCACCCAGGATGTCATCCTGAACACGCTCTACGGCGGCATCATCGGCGGTTTTGGCACCGGCCTGGTCCTGCGCGCCCAGGCCACCACCGGCGGGACCGACATCCTGGCCCTGTTGCTCATGCGCTCGCGGGGCATCCCGCTCAGCCAGAGCTATGTGCTGACCGATGCGGTCGTTTTCATCGCCGCTGGCGCGATGTTTGGTTGGGATCGCGCGTTATACGCCTTCATTGCCAACTACGTCAGCGGGCTGGCCGCCGAGGCCGCCAGCTCGGGCGCCAATGTCAGCCGGACCGCCATCATCATTACGTCGGCTCCCGAGGCGGTCTCGCGTCTGGTCCTCGACGACATGCAGCGCGGAGTGACCGAGTGGACGGGCCGGGGCAAGTTCACCAACCGCGACCGGCCGATTCTCTTCGTCGTGGTCGGGCGGGCTGAAATCGCCACGCTCAAGGCGATCGTCCACCGGGCCGATCCGGATGCCTTCGTCGTGATCGGGCAGGCTCAGGAAGTCTTTGGCGAGGGCTTCAAGCGCCTGAACAAAGAATGACCAGAGGCGAGATCCCCCCGCGCAGCGGGGGGATCTCGCCCCTGAATATCATGGCTTCAGCGCGCGGGTCGCATAGTAGCCCGGCATGTATTTGCTGGTGATCTGGGCATGATGCGGGGCTTCGTCGAAGCCGGCCAGGACAAAACCCGCGTCGAGCTGCCCGCCGATCTGATCGGCCAGCGTATGTCCAAACTCGAGCGGCGCGTCGGGCCCGAACAGGCGCAGCCGTTCTTCCTCGGGCAGATGGGTGAGATCGGAGTAGGGCAGGCTGTGCCGGACGATCAACTCGCCCCGGTTGTCCATCGCGTCGAGGTCGAAGATGAACAGATCCGGGTTCATGAACCCCGCAAGCAGCGCGCCTCCGCGGCGGAGCACGCGATGGCACTCGCGCCAGACCGGCCGGATCTCGGGGCAAAAGACGTTCGAAACAGGGTGAAAGACCAGGTCGAAGCTGGCGTCGGCAAAGGCGCTCAGATCGCGCATGTCACCCTGCGCCGTGCTCAGCGTAAGCCCCTCCCGAGCGGCGACGAAGCGATCGCGTTCGAGTTGGCGGGCAGAGGCATCGAAGACCGTGACGTTGGCCCCAGCCGCGGCGAGGACGGGACCTTGCTGCCCGCCGCCCGAGGCGAGGCCCAGCACGTCCAGCCCGCGCAGGTCGGCTGGAAACCAGTTGCGCGGGGTGGGCTTGTAGCCGATCAGGACGATCGACCAGTCGCCCTGCCTCGCTTTGGCAATCACCTCGGGGGTGACCGGCACGGTCCATTCATTGCCACCATCGACCTGCTTGTCCCAGGCCGCGCTGTTGTGCGCGACGATGTCGTTTGTTTTCATCATGGGGTGATTATCCGTCCGCCGATTGCTCTGATTCACGCTGATTGAGTTTCGGGTGTGATGTGAGCGCCTTATTCTGTCAATCTTGTCCATCCATGTTGAATGATTCTGCACGGGCGAGGTATGGGTCCCGCTGCCACTCCGGCGCAGGCCGGAGTTTCGCGCGGGATGACGGTGTTGGGGCGGGTAGCCGTCGGCTACCCGGGTTACATCGATCAGGTGGGGCCCACCTCAAAGGTGGACCCCACCTCTTGTTAAGGTGAGCGATCGTAGGGAAATGCTGTTGTAGACTCTGGTTCCTATGAGCGCGACGAACACTCCTCCTGCGCTGGCGGCCAGCCGCGAGCCCACCCGCGATCGACTGCGTTCGACCGTTGTGCCGGTCAGCGATATCCCGATCGAGACCGCTGCCGAGCTGGGTGACGATGGACTGCCCAAGCCCCTGCGCCGGCCGGAATGGTTGAAGGTCCGCGCGCCGGGCGGCGACTCATATCAGAACCTCAAGCGTCTGATGCGCAGCAAGAGCCTGCACACGATCTGCGAAGAAGCCAATTGCCCGAACATCTCTGAGTGTTGGGAGCGCGGGACGGCCACCTTTCTGATCATGGGCGATGTGTGCACCCGCTCGTGCGGGTTCTGCGACGTAAAAACGGGCATGCCCAACCCACTCGATTGGTCCGAGCCGTATCGGGTGGCGCAAGCCGTCGTCAATATGGATCTCAAGCACGTCGTCATCACCTCGGTCAACCGGGATGAGCGGCGCGACGGCGGGGCGCCCATCTTCGCCCTGAGCATCCGGCGGATCCATCAGGTCAAGCCCGACTGCACGATCGAGGTCCTCATCCCTGACTTCAAAGGCAATGAGGCCGCGCTCGAGATCGTCATGCGCGACCAGCCGGATATTCTGAATCACAACGTGGAAACCTGCGAGCGCCTGTTCAAGAAGGTCCAGCCGCAGGATAACTACGAGTGGGCGCTTGCGACATTGCGCAACGCGCGCAAGATCGATCCCTTCGCGGTGACCAAGAGCGGCATGATGCTGGGCCTGGGCGAGACCCGCGACGAGGTCATCCAGGTGATGAAGGATCTGCGCGAGGTGGATGTCGACATCCTCACGCTTGGACAATACCTGCAGCCCAGCCGGAAGCACCTTCCGATCGAGCGTTACTGGGCGCCCGAGGAATTTGCCGAGTTCCGCAAGCTGGGCTACGAGCTGGGCTTCAAGTGGGTTGAAAGCGGCCCGCTGGTGCGGAGTTCCTTCCGAGCCGATTTCCAGGCCCGGGCCCTGTCCCGGCGCTGGCGGGCGCTCCAGGCTGCGCCGGCCAGGGTGTAGGACGATGGAGCGGGCGCTGCAAGCGGCCCCAGGCTGACGTCTTTCTCACGCCTTTTTCATCGTTCACCCAGCCGGGACGGGTAGGCTGAACGATGATGCGCGCGCCACGACCTTCCCGAATCGCCAGTCTGCTCTACCTGGCGGTGGCGGTGGCGCTGATTGGGGGGGTGGTGGTTGTCATTGTGGCAGCTCTGCGGCTCAATCTTCCGGTAACGCCCGTGGGGGCAGCGCCCGGGTCCATGGTAGCCGTCACCCTTCTGCCGTCTCGGATCCCAGGCACCCTTGTCTCTCCATTGACCGTCACAGCTGTCGCGCGCGAGGGCGAAGAACGGCGTGCCAGCCGAATGGCGACCAGTGTCGCCCGGGCTTCAGCGACCGCGGCCGCCTCCGCACTCACACCCACGCCGACGCGCCGGAGTGGTGCGCGCGCGCAGCCAACCTCAACGGTCGATGCCACTCCGACCCGCCCGCAAATTGCCGACGCCACGCCGGCAGCCCCAGCGACGCCCGCGTCGACCGCTCAGCCAGCCCCTACATTGACCGTTGTTCCACAGGCCGCCAGCCCGCTTTGCCGCCAGACGGAAGGCTCGATTTTCCGCGAAATCGTTGCAAGCGCAGGTCTGAATGACTCCATTCCCGTTTTGATTGCGGTCCCGCCCTGCTTTGACCCGGTCAACCAGCGCTATCCGGCCCTGTATCTGCTCCAGGGCAGCGCCGACATCGAGGGGCAATGGGAAAGGCTGGGCCTGGTCACCCGCGCCCAGAAACTCATGGCTGCCGGCGAGATGCCATCCTTTCTGATTGTGATGCCCAACAACGATATCGACAGGGGCAACCGCAGCAAGTTTCTGAACAGCTCCGAAGGCCCGAGTTCCTGGGAGGGCTTCATTGTGAACGATGTCGTGCCGATGGTCGACAGCAAATACGCGGGCTGGTCCGACCCAGCCGGCCGCGCAATCGGCGGTATCTCACGAGGCGGATATTGGTCGCTGGAGATTGCGTTTCGAAATCCCAAAATCTTTGGCTCGGTTGGGGCGCACAGCCCGGTCATCACCGCCGAGTACCTCGTGGGCGCGCCAGACAATTTCAGGATGACGATGATGGCCCGTTCGCCCGGTGACTTGAAGCAATTGCGAATTTGGCTGGATGTCGGCGACCGCGATATGTATACCGTCGAGGGCCCGGACGATCTGACCGAGAGTCTGCTTGCGATTGGGGTCAAGGCGCAGTTTACGATCGGTTCCGGCGCCCACGATGACGCTTATTGGGCGTCGCGCGTCGACGACTACCTTGCCTTCTACACAGGGCCGTGGTTTGACCTCGCGCCGATCGCCGCGAAGCGCTGAAATCGTCGCCAAAAAGCGATATGGCCCGCCCTGGCGTACGCCAGGGCGGGCCATGTCGCTTTTGGCCAAGGAATGAGACAATGCCCGCCTAGGTTTCAAAATGCGTCGACGTCTCCTGCTGTTCATTGGAATCCTGATCAGTGTCGGGCTTTTGGCCCTGGCCGTGCGCGGCTTGCGCTTGGATGAATTCGCCGCTGACCTGCGCCAGGCGAACCTGGTCTGGCTGATCCCTGGAATTGCCGCCTACTTTGTGGCCGTCCTGGTTCGGTCGTATCGCTGGCATTTCCTGCTTCGGCCAAACAAAGCCATCCCCGCGCCCTCGCTATTTCCCATCGTCGTCATCGGATACATGGGCAACAACATCTATCCGGCCCGCATCGGCGAACTTGTCCGTGCCTACGTCCTTCGCCGCAAGCACGGCGTGCCAATCGCCTTTACCCTGTCGACCGTGCTGCTCGAGCGCCTGATGGATGCGATCGTGATGCTGGGTTTTGTCCTCGTCGGCCTGCCCCGCGCGGTTGGTTTGTCGGATCAGGTGCGCGGCGCCCTGGGTGTCGCCGGAATCGCCTTTGGCATCGCAACGCTTGTGTTTTTTGGCTTCGCGCTCGCGCCGCGGGCCGCAGCCGGCATCGCGGAGCGCATCATCAAGCGGGTTGCGCCGGCCTCCCTGTCGCCCCGGCTGATCGGCATCGTTGAGCGCTTTGTCGAAGGCGCCCAGAGCCTCAAGAATCCGATCGACCTCGCCGGTCTGGCGCTGAGCAGTCTGCTGGTGTGGCTGATCGAGACGGTCAAGTACTGGTGCATCGCCCAGGGCTTCGGGCTGACCACGACTTATCCCGACCTTATGCTGGTCAACGGCATGTCAAACCTGTTCACGATCCTGCCTGGCCTGCCGGGCGCGGCAGGGACGTTTGACAGCGGCAGTATTCTTGCCCTCGAGGCGCTGGGCGTCCCGCAGGCGCTTGCCACAGCTTACACCGTTGTGCTGCATGTGGCGCTGTGGTTGCCGGTCACCGCCCTGGGGGCTTTCTTTATGCTCCGTGAGGGGATGAGCTGGGGGGACTTGCGCAAGGCCGAGGTCGAGACCGCCGAAGCCGCGAAGTAGCCGCTCGGGTATTCGCCCGTGTCAGGCGGATTGCACCACAAAGGCACAAAGACACAAAGGAAACAAGATACAACTTGGTGCCTTTGTGTCTTTGTGGTGAAAGACCCGCGGCTCCCTCAAAGTACAATCGTCGGCGATGTCATCCACACCGAAACGCATCGCCGTCATCGGCGCGGGCGCAGCGGGCCTGAGCGCCGCCTTCGACCTGCTCAAGCAGGGTCACGCCGTCACTGTTTTCGAGGCCAGCGACAAGCCGGGCGGCCTGGCCGCCGGGTTCAAACAGCCCAACTGGAACTGGACGGTGGAGAAGTTCTATCACCATTGGTTCGCCTCCGACGCCGACATGCTGGCCCTGGCGGCCGAAATGGGGGTGAGCGACAAGGTCCGCTTCATGCGCCCGGTCACCGTGTCGTATTACAAGGGCGACTTCCTGCAGCTCGATTCGCCTCTCTCGGCCCTGCTGTTCAAGGGTCTGAGCCTGCTCGACAAGATCCCGTTTGGTCTCTCAGGCATCTATCTCAAATTGACCTCGAACTGGAAGGCCCTCGAGCGCTACACGGCGCATGAGTGGCTCTCGCGCTGGATGGGCAAGGGCGCCTACGCGCTGCTGTTCGAGCCGTTGCTGGTCGGCAAGTTCGGCGCATTCGCCCGGCAGGTGAATATGGCCTGGTTCTGGGCCCGGATCAAGGCTCGCACCAGCCGGCTGGGCACCTATGTCGGCGGTTTCCAGGCCTTCTTCAATGACCTCGCCGACCAGGTCGAAGCGCGCGGCGGAAAAATCGCATACCGATCACCCGTCGAGCGCCTGGATCTTGACCCGGCATCACAGATGTGGACGGTCAATGTCAAGGCTGCTGCGCCGCAATCGTTCGATCAGGTTGTCAGCACGGTCTCGCCGCGGCTGATGACGCGACTGGCGCCGCAACTGCCACCGGAGTATCTCGCCGCGCTGGGTGAACTCAAATCGCTGGGCGCGGTCGTGGTTGTATTCGCCCTCAAACGCCAGCTCAGCGAGAAGGGCCATTACTGGCATAACCTGCCCAAGAGCGCGGGATTTCCGTATCTGGCGATGTGCGAGCACACCAACTTCGTCTCGCCCGAGCATTTTGGCGGGCAGCGCATCGTCTACTGTGGCGATTACCTTCCGCCCGATCACGCCCACTTCAGCATGAGCGACGCCGAGATCCGGGCCGTCTTCGCCCCCTCGCTCAAGCGCTTCAACCCCGCCTTTGACGAGAGCTGGATCGACGATATGTGGGTATTCCGCGAGGCCTACGCCCAGCCCGTGCCGCTGCTCAACCACTCGCGCAACATCCCGTCGATCAAGACCCCGCTCCCTGGCCTGTGGTTTGCCTCGATGAGCCACGTTTACCCGTGGGACCGCGGCACGAACTACGCCATTCAGATCGGGCGGCGGGTGGCGGCCGAGATCGATCGCTGACGGCAGACCGCCTCCTTTTGTCATCCAGAAACAAATGGCGAGATCACCATCCCCGCGCTTCGCGCGGGGATGGTGATCTCGCCATTTGTTTCTGGATGACTTCCTGACTTCATCCCCCCGATATCTTGCCCAGTTGGGTTACCGCCGCGCGGAAGTCCTTTGGGTATGGCGCCTCGTAGGTGATGTGTTCGCCGGTGGCCGGATGGCGCAGGGTGAGCGATAGCGCGTGCAGGGCCGTGCGCCCGATCAGCGGACGTTCGTCGTCGGTGTCATGCGCCGAAGGCCGATAGCCGCGCTTGATCACCGACAAGAACAGCGGCTTGCCGTCGCCATACAGCGGGTCGGCGATCAATGGCGCGCCCAGCGCCGCGGCGTGCACCCGAATCTGGTGCGTGCGTCCGGTCTCGGGCGCCACCTCCAGCAGCGAATACCCCTTGAAGCGTTGGACGATCTTGAAGCGGGTGACTGAGGGTTTGCCCTCGCGCGTATCGACAACGGTGCGATGCCGCTTATCGCCGTCGACCAGCAGCGGCGCCTCGACCACGCATTCGTCTTCCTGCGGCGCGCCGACGCACAACGCATGGTAGCGCTTCTCGGCCTCGCGCTCCTCAAACTGCAGGCTGAGCGATCGGTGGGCGGCCTCGGTTCGTGCGAAGATCAGCACCCCGCTCGTGTCGCGATCCAGGCGGTGGACCAGCCAGACCTTGCCCAGCGTGCCGGTCACGGCCGTATGCATGTCTTCGGTCTCGCTTCGGTTGGGGTCGTGGACGGCGCTGATGCCGGCGGGCTTGTTCACGACGACGATATCCTCGTCGACGCTGATGATGTCGATTTTCATGATGTCTCGGGCTCCTATTTGAGCGCTTCCAGGTCAACAAAGCGCGCGACGTCATCGGCGCTTAGGTAGGCGAGCCGCCGGCCGTCGGTCGTAATTGCGATGCCAACCGCGAAGGTGGGCGGGTCAACCCGGAAGACGACCCTGCCGCTGCGGGCCTCATGGATTGTAAGCGTCGATCCGGCCGCGCCGCTGGTTGTGGGGGATGGATACAACGCGGCCAGCCATTTGCCATCGCCGCTGAAGGCGATCCGATAGGTTTGAGCTTGCGCGCCGCCCTGTGGGCCGCTGACGGTCTCCGAGCCCGGTGTCACACTGTATTTCAGGTTGCCGCTGGCCGCGTCCCAGACCTTGATCCCGTCCTGGGCCGAGGCGGCGGCCGCGAGCTGGTTATCCGGGCTGAGCGCGATCTGGAGGGTGTTGGGATCGCGCCGGAACTGGCGGACGAGCGCCCCGCTCCATTTTGACAGGCGTTCGCTGCGGGCGACGTCCCACACTTCGAGCCCGTCGCCGCGGGCGATCAGGATGCGCCCGTAGTCCGGGCTGACGGCAAAACTCTCAAACGTTGGCGTTTCGCCGGCCTTGGACGGCCGGAAGTAGCCGGTGTTCACCTTGTTCTCAAAGCTGTAATAGCGGATCTCGGACCCATCCCGCGGGCGGTAGAACAGGTAGCTGCCGCCGCTCGAGAAACGGGGCTGGGCGGCGCCTGGGAAGAAGTGGCTGATCGCGCCGTCGGCGTTGAGATCCACGACGTTGAGGCCGCTGGTCCCGTCGTTGGCGCTGGCGTTTCGGGTCTGAGCCACCGCATCCGAAACCGCCAACCGCGCGCCATCCGTGCTGAATGCGACGTCGACCGGCTGGCGCAGACTGGTTGGGAGCTGGCGGGCCAGGCGGCCCGTGCTGGTGTCGTACAACGCAAGTGCGCCACCCAATCTGGGCGCCGCCAGCAGGCGCCCGTCCGGGCTGAAGGCCAGGGCGCGCGCGGCGGAAGAGGACGACTGGGCATATCCGGCCGCTGCATTGATCAAGGCGCCCTGCTCGAGATCCCACACGCTAAAACCGTCATTGAGGATGACGATGGCCCGCTTTCCATCCGGCGAGGCGACGATGCTCTGGCTGCCAAATCGGCTGGCGGACAGGGTCAGCTTGCGCAATGCGCGACCGGAACTGACATCCATCAACGCCAGGGTGGCTTCGTCGCGGGTCGAGGCCGACGTCACCAGCAGGACCGTGGCGCCATCGGCGCTCGCCCAGATCGGCCGGGCGAAGCCCGAGCTTTCCCGTACTGTGGTGATGACGCCGCCCGTCGCGAGATCGAGCGCTTGCACCCCGTTCAGGTCGCTGACAAAGGCCCGCTGGCTGTCGGCGCTGAACACGGCCTCGGCCACGAAACCGCTCGGGTTGCGGAACGAGCGCGAGGCGGTGTCCTTGCGCGCATCGATGAACTCGAGGCCGCGCCCAAAGGCTACCGCCGTCACCCAGTTGCCATCGGGGCTGAATCGAAGGTCGGTGGCCCGGCCCACCAGGCTCACCGCCGGGCGAAGCAGGGCGCCGGTGTTTCCGTCCCGGATTTCAATCGTGTTGTCGGTCGTGGCGATGGCGATCCGGTTGACGCCAAAGTGGTAATCGATGGATTGCGTTTGGGTGGCCTGCAGGCTGGCCAGCAACAGCGTGCGCGGTTGATAGGTTGCGGCATCTCGCAGCATCAGGCCGTTGCTTCCCCCGCCCGCTGTCGCGATCGTCGCCGCGTCGGGGCCCAGCCGGGCAAAAGTGTCAAAGGTCGAATGGCAGAGCTGCAGCCGCAGCGTTGTGGCGTCGTAGGCATACAGCCCGCTCGTGCTGCGGATCCAGATTGAACGCCCGTCGGGCGTCCACTGCGCCCGGCTGATCGCGCCGCGCCCGATCCGGCTGAGCTGGCCGTTGCTGAACCCGACGCTGCATTCGTCGCCGGTGGTCTCAGTCACCGGCCGGGGGGTGGGGGTCGGCGTGGGCACAACCTCGGGCGGGCGGCCGAACCAGGTAATCCCCGCGACGGCCGCGCCGATCGCAACGACGGCGACCCCGACCGCGATCAACCGCGCGACGAGTCCACGGGTGAGGCGGAAAGCCGGCCGAATCTCATCCTCGAGTCGCGACACGGCCGCTTCATCGGCGCCCACGTAGTCGCGGCCGGGCGGAATGGCAAGCGCGGCCTGGGTGGCGAGGGCCAGCCCGATTGTGTCTTCCTCGAACAGGCCCTGAAATTCGATATCGCGGGTGTCGTCGTCGGCGCGCGAGAGCGATTCGGCCAGCTCGCGCTTGGCCTTCCGGAATCGGCGGACCGCCTCGGCCGAGGAACACCCCAGCGCGTAGGCCAGGGCCTCGTTTTTGAGCCCGCTCACAAAACGCAGGCAGATCACCGCCCGGCCATCGGGCGAGAGCCCGCCCAGCGAATCCCAGATCAGCCCGCGCATCTCGCGCTGGATGACGGTCTCCTTGCCGGTGGCATCGGTGAGCCAGACCGGATCGTCCGATTCGGGACGGCCCCCCGTTGTACGGGCGGCGTTAAGGCGCACACCGCGCAGCCAATGCAGACGGAATTCCGAAGAGGGCAGGGGCAGGGTGGCCTGGGCGATCTCAGGCGCCTTGTCGGCCTGGCGCGTGATGAGATACGCCAGACGAACCGCTTCGATCTGGTGCTGGTGGATGAGGGCGTCCAGGGCGAGGGGTGGATTGGACTGTGTCACATCACGTAAGAAAAGCGAGTCTAGCACCGGGTCAATTGCGCGGCGGGCCACCGGGCGTTGATCACGGCTGAAACTCAGGAACGGAGTCCGCGTCTGACCCCGCTTGCGCCCGCGCTCAGGATGCCGATGATCTGTTCGGTGATGCGCAGGGCGGCCTCGCGCGGCGGCAGACCGCCCGGGAAGATGTTGCAGATGACTTCGCGGTCGGCATCGCTGCTGTCGACCTGCGGCCGATAGCCCAGGTAGGCGCTCAGCGCATCGGCCCGGCCCAATCCAGGGCGCTCGCCCACCAGGATGACGACGACCCGCGCATCGGCAATGCCATTGACGGCGTTCAGCAGGCCGACCCGCCCAAGGCGGACAAAGAAGGGCGGACCCATCCGCAGCCCCTGTTCGGCCAGGGCGATGCGCAGGGCGGGGAGCAGTTCGGGCAGATTGACCGTCACCGCGCGGGCCGACAAGCCATCCGAAACGAAGATCTGGACGTCCGCGCCGAGGTTGATATTGGCCCGCAGCGTCTCCATCGCCGGATCGGACAGCCGCCGGCCCAGGTCGGGGCGGAGCAGATACGTCTCGCGGTCGGGCGCCGCACTGGCGACGCTGAACAGGCCCAGTTCCTCGAGCAGTTCGGGCGGAACTGTCTCGGCCAGGGCGTCCTGAGTGATGGCGTGGTCGGCGTCGAAGACCCGCTGCGACCGGGTGCGCGGCCGCGCGCCCGCCCTGCCCAGTCCAATGCGGGCGGTCATCCGCGCGGTCGGGTCGGGAAGGTCGATGATGAGGTCACTCATTTGGGATGGGTTTTCTTAACAGAAGAAGGGAAGAAGGAAGGTTGTTTGCATTCTCTTCCTTCTTCCTTTCTTCTGTTAACCCCCGACGGGCCATTTTCGCAGGAGAACGGGAGAACGGGAGGTTTTCCATTTCTCTCTTCCTCCCGTTCTCTCGTTCTCCTGCAAGCGCATTTCGCGGAACTTCATCGGTTTTCCATCCACTGTTCAAACTCCGGCAACGGCCGCAAATGCAGGAGTTGGCGCAACGAGGCGGTGTCGTGAAAGGAGGTTGATTGGTAGCTCAACATGGGATCGTCGCCGCCGGGCACGCCCATGAAGAAGTTGCAGCCGGCCGCCGCGAGCAGGATGGCCAGGCTTTCCAGATCGTTCTGATCCGCGCGGGCGTGGTTGGTGTAGCACACGTCCACCCCCATCGGCACGCCGGCGAGTTTGGCGCAGAAGTGATCCTCCAGCCCGGCCCGCGCGATCTGGCGCGCGTCGCGCAGATACTCGGGCCCAATGAAGCCCACGACCGAGTTGACCATGAAGGGTGAATAGCGCCGGGCCAGGCAATAGCAGCGGGCCTCGAGCGTAAGTTGATCCCAGCCGTTGTGCGCGCCGGCCGAAAGCTCGGATCCCTCGCCGGTCTCGAAATACATCACGTTCGGGCCGGCCACGTTGCTGCCGGCCTGGGCTAGCCCGCGGGCTTCATCGAGCAACCCGACCGAGATCCCAAACGAGGCGTTGGCCCGTTCGGTGCCCGCGATCGACTGGAACATGAGCCCCATCGGCGCGCCTGCCCGCAGGGCCGCCATCTGGGTCGTGACGTGGGCGAGGACGCAGTTCTGGGTTGGCGCGCCCGCGGCCGCGATGATCGACTGGGTCAGGCTGAGCAGGCGCGCGACGTTGTCGACGGTGTCGATGGCGGGGTTGATCCCGATCACGGCATCGCCGCAGCCAAACGACAGCCCCTCCATGATCTCGGCCCGGATGACGTCAGGGTCGTCCGTCGGGTGGTTGGGCTGCAGGCGCGACCCGAGCGTGCCGGCCAGGCCGAGCGTGGTATTCGCCCGGGTCACCACCCGCAGGCGCGCGCTGGCCAGGGCCAGGTCGAGATTCGACATGAGTTTGGCCGCGCCCGCGATCATCTCGCCGGTCATCCCGCTTGACGCGCGCCGGATCGCCTCCGGGGAGGTCGTGTCGCGCAAGAGCCATTCGCGCAGCTCGCCGACCGGCCAGTCCTTGATCTCGGCGTAGACCGTTGGATCAACCGCGTCATCAATCAGGCGGGTGACCTCGTCGGCATCGTAGGGCGCGGCCGGGCTGTCGCGCAGCGCCCACAGCGGGATCTCGCTGAGCACATACCGGGCGGCCGCCCGCTCGATCGCCGAACTGGCCGCAACGCCGGCAAGGCGGTCGCCCGACTTCTCGTCGTTGGCTTTGCCCATGAGCTCGCGCAGATCGCGAAACTCGAAAACCTTGCCATGCAGTTTGCAGCGCAGAAGCATGGGCGCATCGTACTTGAATTCATCCTGAATATGAAGGGGGAGAACGCAATCCCCGCGCGTCGCGCGGGGATTGCGTTCTCCCCGAACCATCAGCGGATCGCTTCGATGGCGTATCATCGTGCCTATCCAACGATTTCGACGACAGGAGAAACGCGCATGCTCAAAATAGGCGATCCCGCCCCGAATTTCACGCTTGAATCCGACAGCGCCGGCACGGTCAGTTCGGCCGGCCTGGCCGGAAAGCGCTACGTGTTGTATTTCTACCCGAAGGACGATACGCCCGGATGCACCAAGGAGGCTTGCAGCTTTCGTGATAACTTGCCGCTGTTTGTCGGGATGGACGTTCCCGTCTTTGGGGTGAGCGCCGATGACATCAAGGCCCACGCCAAATTCACCGCCAAGTTCTCGCTCACCTTTCCCTTGCTGGCCGACCCGGAGCGGAAACTGATCGATCCGATGGGGGTTTGGGGCGAGAAGACATTTGCGGGCAGAAAATACATGGGTATCTTTCGGGCCACCTTCGTGGTCGGCGCCGACGGCCGCATTGAGCACGTCTGGGAGAAGGTCACGCCTGAGAAACATGCCGAGGAAGTGTTGACGTATTTGAGGGGCGAGCCGGGGCAGGTCGAAGCGCCGAAGAAGCCCGCGGACAAGAAGTAGCCGCCGCAACGCGCGCAGCGCCGGAGCAAACAACATGCCGATCGACACGCTGGTAATCGGGGCGGGCCTGGTGGGCGCGTGCGTGGCGCGCGCCCTGGCCGAAAGCGGCCGCAGCGTCCTGGTCGCGACCGCCCAGGGTGTGGCCGAAGGCGCCACCCGCAGGGCGATTGGCCTGGTCACCGCCGACCCCGAGCACCCGGAGGCCACCGAGGCGGGCGCCCGCGACTTGCTCGCCTGGGCGGGCCGGCTCAACGTCGCGGCGCGCCCGGTGACGGCCCGCTGGTACCCCAATCGGAACGTGATGCAGCTCGACGATCCCGCCGAGCGGGTTGATGCGCGGCCGGCGGCGCTGGTGGACCTGGCGAAGCTGACCCTGCGCCTGCTGCTGCATCCTGCGATTACGGTCCGTCAGCAGGTTGAAATCCGGGCCATCGAGCGCCCGCGCGCGACGCCGCTCAGCCCGCTGGAAGCCATCGCTGCCGGCGAGCGCATCTCGGCGAGCCGGATCGTGCTGGCGGCCAATGCCTACGCCGGCCTGTTGTCGCCCTATCTTGCGGATGCCATGATCCAGGCCCGCGGCGCGGTCTGGGTAAGCCGCCCTTTGGACCCGGGCGAGCTGCCAGGATTGGCCCAGCCCGTTGTTGTGGGCCGCGGTCGCCTCATTGCGGCCCAAACGCCGGATGGCCGGGTGCGGATCGGGTCTTGGACGACTGCCGGCGGACCGGCGGCCAGCGAATCGGCCATCGAGGATCCGGACGATCTCACCCGCCGATTCCTCAAGCGCAACTTCCCCGCCGCGCTCGAGGAAATCGCCTGGCGCCAGACCGGGGTATCGAGCGAGTCGCGGGATGGCGAGCCGCTGGTCGGCCGTCTACCCGGCGAGACCGGGGTGATGTACGCGCTTGGCGCCGGGCCCTTTGGCGCGGCCTGGGCGATGTCGATGGCGGCTCGGATCGCGGGGATGACTTGAGGCGCGTGCTGAGCGGATGGATGGCCATTTTGTGCGCCATCAACGTGTGGCGGTTCGGGGAGGCGATCGGGCTCGCCCGCTCTGTCCCCGATCTGGCCACGGCCACCCCGCCCATGCTCGCGGCCGGGTATGGCCTGGTCTTTGCAGTCGCCTTTGGGGGCTGCGCCTGGCTGGCCTGGCGGCGCCACCCCTGGGCGGGTCGGGCTGCCGTGGTATGCGTCGTGATGGCGTTTGTGGTCGGCGCTGCCCTGCGACTTGGTCTCGCCGCCTCGCCCGAGCCAGCGCTTACGCTTGGCTTCTATGCGATACTCAACGCTCTGGCCCTCTTGGTGACAATTGCCGTATCCCGGGTCCCACGAAACGCGTAAGGTGGTGGTGCCGGTCCTGCCGAATCGAGCTGCGGCAATCACAAAGAGCCAATCGGAGTCATGCCAAGTTTAAACAAGCCGTTGGCGGCAAGCCTCGTGGCGATTGCGATGTGGGCGCTGATCGCCCGATCCAGCCGCACCGGCGCTGTCGCGTCCGTTCAGGCCAGCGCAGTCGATTCGCCCCTGCCGACTCCTACGAATATTCCGACGGCGACCCCAACGAGCACGCCCACGCTCACGGCAACCAATACGCCGACGGCAACCCCGACGAATACGCCGACGCCCACGCCAACCCCGACCAGCACGCCGACGCCAACCCCAACCAACACGCCGACCAACACCCCGACCAACACGCCGACCTTGACCCCGACAAGCACGCCGACGGCAACCCCGACCAACACGCCCACGCCAACCCCGACGGCAACCCCGACTAACACGCCGACGGCAACCCCGACGCCCGTGGCCATTCGATACTACTTTCCACGGGTGGCGCGCTGACGCAACGCTCGGAATCAAGCACAGCTTTCACAACTGACCATGACCCAAACACCCATCGATCGGCTTCGTGAACTTCGTGTCCAGGCCCAGGCCGGGGGCGGCCCCGAGCGGATCGCCGCCCATCGCGCAAAGGGCAAGCTCACCGCCCGCGAGCGCATCGAACTCCTTCTGGACAAGGGATCATTCAAAGAAGTGGACGCCTTTGTCACCAATCGCGCGGCTGGCTTTGGGCTGGAAAAGCAAAAGACGTTGACCGACGGGGTTATCACCGGCTGGGGGACGATCCGCGGCCGGCTGGTGTATGTCTTCGCCCAGGATTTTACGGTGCTGGGCGGGAGCGTGGGCGAGGCGCATGCCGGCAAGATCACCAAGATCCAGGACATGGCGCTCAAGAACGGAGCGCCGATTATCGGGATCAACGACAGCGGCGGCGCGCGCATTCAAGAGGGCATGTTCTCGCTCGTGGGCTACAGCGAGATCTTTCTGCGCAATACGATGGCGAGCGGGGTCATTCCGCAGCTCTCCGCGATCATGGGCCCGTGCGCGGGCGGGGCGGTCTACTCCCCGGCGCTCACCGACTACATCTTCATGGTCAAGAACACAAGCCACATGTTTCTGACCGGCCCGGATGTGGTCAAGAGCGTTACGCATGAGGACGTGACCTTTGAGCAGCTCGGCGGGGCGATGACCCACAACACCATCAGCGGGGTCGCCCATTTCGCCGTCGATAGCGAAGGCGATTGCCTGTTCATGATGCAGGAGCTGCTGAGCTATCTCCCCAGCAACAACATGGAGGAGCCGCCCTTCGTCCCCACCACCGACGACCCGCTCCGGATGGATGAGGCGCTCGACACGATTGTGCCGGACAATCCCAACAAGCCCTATGACATCAAAGAGGTCATCACCTCGGTCGTCGATGACGGGCGCTTCTTCGAGATCCAGGAGACCTACGCCGAGAACATCGTGGTCGGGTTTGCGCGCCTGGGCGGGCATTCGGTCGGTATCGTGGCCAATCAGCCCCAGGTGTTGGCGGGTGTGCTGGACATTGACGCGAGCGAAAAGGCCGCCCGCTTCGTCCGATTCTGCGACAGCTTCAATATCCCGATCATCACCTTTGAGGACGTGCCGGGCTTCCTGCCCGGTCTGGCTCAGGAGCAGGGCGGCATCATCCGGGCCGGGGCCAAACTGTTGTATGCCTATTGCGAGGCCATCGTCCCCAAGATTTGCGTCATCACCCGCAAGGCCTACGGCGGCGCCTACTGCGTGATGAGCCCGCGGGCCACCCGGGGCGATCTCGTGCTGGCCTGGCCGACGACCGAGCTCGCGGTCATGGGCCCGGACGGCGCGGTCAGCATTCTGTTCCGGCGCGAGCTGAACGGGGCGGACGATCCGATCGCCCGCAAGGCCGAGTTGGTCGCCGACTACCGGGCGGAGTTCGCAAACCCGTATGTGGCGGCGGCCAAGGGCCACATCGACGACATCATCGAGCCCCGCGAGACCCGCCCGCGCCTGATCAACGCGCTCGAGATGTTGCGCAACAAGCGCGACAGCAACCCGCCGCGCAAGCACGGCAATATCCCGCTATGATTTGAAACGTGTCCGATCAACTTGCCTCGACCCTGCGCGACCTGCTTTTTGAGCATCTGAACGAAGATGAGCTGGCGACGCTGTGCGGGGCGGTTGGGCTGGACTATGCCCAATTGCCCGGCGAGGGCAAGTTCGGCAAGACGCGCGAATTGGTGCGCGCTGCAACTTCGCGCGACAAGCTGAGGTTGCTGGCGGCCAGGACCCGCGACCTGCGGCCGGAGTTAACCGAGATTTTGGCCGCCGCTATGCCCGCGCCGCCGGCGACGGATGCGGCTGGCGGCGCGCAGCCCTTAGCCGGCCTATCGGTGGCAACCCTGCGCCGGTATCTCGTGCCAGCCGTCATCGCCCTGGCGATCCTGTTGTGCGTCGGAGCGGCCCTGGCCAGCGGATTGTTCGCGCCGCCCGGACCGCGCGGCGGTGTGCCCACGATCGTCGCCCCGGTGTCCGCCACGGGCGCGCCAACCGCGGCAGTTCCGCCGGTCGCTACGGCCCAGGGCGCGGTCCCCGTCGCCACCTTGATCGTCCCGGCTGCGCCCACGCGACAGAGCCCGCCCGCGCCCGCCGCATCAGCGACAGTTCCGGCATCGGTGGGGACGCCTGTGCCGGCGCCGACGATGATGACGACGCCTGGCGTGGTGATCACAGAAACGCCCGACGCGCCGGTCGCGCCCGGCTCGCCCGATCCGGCCCGAACCGTCGTTGAGCTGAACACCCAGCTCATCGAGTTCTACACCGGCAGGCTCGACGGCGCCGCGCTCACCCAGTTCTGGCGGGAGGGACCGCGCCAGAGCGTATTGACCTTTGCCGAGAGCCCGCTCTTGAAACTGCTCGGTTTGACCCCCCAGGCGCGGGTGGATTCGCTGGACGTGCAAATGAAGTACGTGAAGGATCCACTTGTGACGCAGAAGGGCGACAATCGGGCGATTGTCGAGTCGCGCGAGTACTGGCGCTATGCGAACACCAAGACCAGCCGGGTATTGTGCGAGACGCGCAACTACGTGTATCGGATGGCTTTCGAGAACGGCCGCTATGTCGTCGACACGTTTCAGGGTGAGTTGATCGACACGCGCTGCGCGGAGTAGTTGTATGCCAGGAACGAACATCCCCGCCCCGGCGGACGCCGGGGTGGGGATGTTCGTTCCTGGCACAAGTTGTTACGCGAATGAACAAGCGTTGGCTCAGTGCCCTCGTGGCGTCATTGTGCGCCGGCATCGTGTTGGCCGGTGTGTGGATGATCCTTAGCGCGCCGCTGCCCGCGCGGGCGGCGATGCCCGCCGACGCCATTCATGCTTCGGCGGCCGCCCACACCCGCGTGCTGTCGTCGACGGCCGCCGATATGGCCGCGCCTGGCACGCAGCCGAACGCGGTGTTTGGGAGTCCGGGTTACATCACCGATGGGCTCGGGACGCGCGGCACGCCGGTGTTGCCGATGTCGTGCGCGGCCTGCCATGTTGTTACGATCACCGGCGTGTCGGATGAAGCCGGCACTGGGGGTTGGAACGGGTCGATGATGGGCAACGCCGGGCGCGATCCGTATTTCCGGGCGGCGCTTGCGATCGCTGATACCCAGATCGGCGGGGCGGCTTCGTTCTGCGGGCGCTGCCATATGCCCGGCAACTGGGTGCGCGACGAAGCCCGGCTGAGCGAGAACCGGGTCCAGGCCTTCACCACGGCCGACATCGATCAGGGTGTGTCCTGCCTGGTCTGCCATCGGATGGTCGCCACAACGGCGCTGGCCGGCGAGGCCCCGCGCGACGCGGACGAGCGGGCGGCCGTGCCCACGGCCGGGATTCGGCTGGCGAACGCCCAGAACATTTACGATCGGCAGGACTATCGGCGCGGCCCGTTTGAGGTCGAGGCCTATCACAGTTGGCAACAGAGCAGCCTGCTCCTGTCGGCCCAACTGTGCGGCGGCTGCCACGACGTGAGCAATCCGATGCTGTCCCGCGGTGAGAACGGCGAGTATGGGCTGAATGCGTTGGATAACCCAGCGCCGGTGACGGCGACGCTGTTCCCGCTGCAACGCACCTACTCGGAGTGGGCGCTCAGCGCCTTTAACAGCATGACCGGGGTGGTCGAGGTGGCTGGGCTCTACCCTGGCTTGAAACGCATCGACGACACCTCCACCGGCGCCGTGACGGTGTGCCAGGACTGCCACATGCCCCGTTTTGAGGGCGTGCTGGTCAAGTTGCCCGACTACCCGACCCGCTACGTCGCCAACCACTCGCTGTATGGCGGCTCGCATCCCGATATGGCCGATTTGCTTGGCGCGATCTGGACCGGCTACGACGCCGAGTTCACCCCGGTGAAACAGACCCAGATGCGGATCGCCGCGAGCGAGGGCTTCACGAATCTGCGCAGCGCGGGCGTCAGTGTGGCGGCGACGCTCGGCGACGGGTTGGCAGTGACCGTTACCAACAACGCCGGCCATAAATTCCCGACCGGCTATGAGGAGGGCCGCCGGGCCTGGCTGCGGGTCGAGCAGGTCGACGCGCTTTCGGGGCGCAGCCTTTTCACCTCCGGCTTGTACTCGCCCGGCACGGGCCGGATCCTGTCCGGGACGGGGGATATTGCGCCGCGGGTGTATGAAGTTAAGAACGCGGTCGGGATCACCCTGGCGGCCCAGCTCGGCCGTCCGGAGCTGGCCGGCCCGGGCTTCAACCAGGTCTTGAACAACGAAGTGTACCGAGATACGCGCATCCCGCCGCGAGGGTTTGCCAACGCCCCCTTCGCGGCCGCCCAGGCCGAGCCGGTTGGGGCCGTCTACGCGGATGGGCAGTATTGGGACAGCGCGTCCTATCCGGTCGCGGCCTGCGCCAGCGCCATCACGGTCTCGGTGCTGTATCAGCAGATCAGCGGCGAGTATGCCGATTTTCTGGCCGTCCAGGCCAACTTCATCGTCACCGATGCCGTCCGCGGCCCGACCAACTGGGGGGCTCTGCTGGCCGGGCGCTGGATGCCGCCCGAGGTGCTGGCCAGCGCCGTCGTCGTCCGATCGGACGACGATGCGGGCTGCCCGCTCCGACGATGGTGGCTGCCGATCATGGCACGCTGATTTTGTAGCGGATGCGATATCCCCCGCCGCAGCGGGGGACATCGCGTCCGCTACAATCTCAACTTCATGGCCATCCTTGATACCGTCCGCGCGTTGGCGGAGGAGATTGGGCCGCGGGGCAGCACGACGGATACCGAACGCAAGGCGGCGGGGTATCTGACGGAGCGCCTGAGCGGACTCAACCTCGATCCCCAGACCCAGTCTTTCCAAAGCGCCCTGTCGGCCTACCACCCCTTCGCCCTGGCGATGGGCGTGACGTTGCTGTCGGTCGTGTTGTTCTGGCAGACCCAGCCGGTCGGGGCGGTCGCCGCGCTCGCGCTGGCCGCCACAGTATTGGTCTCGCTGATTCAGGAGATGCGCTTCCGGCCCAACTTGTTGCGCTGGATGCTGCCGATCGAGGACAGCCAGAACGTCTATGCCCGAATAGCGCCACGCGAAGAGGCGACCCGGTCGGTGGTGATCACCGCTCACTACGATTCGCATCGCACCCCCCTGGTGTTCAGCTCTGCCGGTTGGATGAAGGTCTTCGGGTTGCTCACACCGATTGGGATTGGGAGCATCGCCGTGCTGGCTGGGCTGTATCTCATCGGCCTCTTTTTGCCGATCGACCTGCGGCCGGGCACTGGGATTGGCATGTTCACCGGATTGGCCCAGATCCTGCGCTTCGTCTCGCTGATCCCGGCCGTTCTTGTCCTGCTCGTCTTCGGGCTGATGTGGCAGGCTGATCGCAGCCCGTATTCGCCCGGCGCCAACGACAACGCCTCGGGCGTGGCGGTGGCCCTGGCCCTGGCCGAGCGCGCCCAGGCCGAGCCGTTCGCCCGGACCGAGCTCATCATCGCCTTCACCGGTTGCGAGGAAGTCGGCTGTTACGGGGCCGACGCGCTGTTGGCGACGTTCAAAGCCGAGCGCGCGGAGCGAATTCACTTCACCATCGACCAGGTCGGCGGCGCGGGTGACGACCCCGGCATCGTGCGCGGCGAGCGCTTTCTCGTCTCAGCCGCCAGCGATCCCGGGCTATTGGCCATCGCCGACGCCGTCATCGCCGCCCATCCGGACCTCAAGGCCGGGACCCGGACGCTGTCCGGCGCGTATGGCGAGCTCAGTCTCGGGGTCAAGCATGGTTATAAGTC
>Ga0073902_10000610_pt1 | contig 20985 bp, 20 predicted proteins | sample KloWWTmeKNB19Kit_FD_66667 | JGI IMG/M metagenome (GOLD analysis project Ga0073902, IMG submission 66667) | Active sludge microbial communities from Klosterneuburg, Austria, studying microevolution and ecology of nitrifiers - Klosterneuburg... | ecosystem: Engineered > WWTP > Aerobic digester >...
CGCTGGTAGTCGGCGCGCATCGGCTTCGAGATCGTGTGCCAGCCGTTCCAAGCGTCGAGTTGCGCGTCGTAATCGTGACTGTTTGCGAGCAAGTCGGAGAGCACGATTAGGTCGCGGCATTGGCCGTCTTTGTCGCCTTCACGGCAATATTTGCCGGCGCCATACATGCCTTCCATTTTGGTGGCGATGCTGGTGAGTTCACTGAGTTTGGCCGGATCTTTCGGTGCCGGCATGGCCGTCGACAGCTTCATCAGGTCGATCGCTCGGCGCGTCTCGGGCTTCAGTGTGACGCCATCGAATTTTGTCGATGCATCAACATTAGTCTTGAGTTCGCCGAGGAATTTCTCGTTTGACTTGGCCGCCAGCAATTGGGTATCACCATTGATGTAGGTGACCGACAGCCACTGCGCTGCGGTCATCTCGGGATAATCTTTCTTGAGTTTGGCATTGATGTCGGTGATGAAACGATCAGCCGCAGCAGCATCCGGTTTTACGGCGTCTGCAGTGGGTTGAGCGGGTTGGTTCTGGCATGCAGCGAGGCCGAACGCCACGGCGCCGGCGAGCAGGGTACGAGTGAGTTTCACGAAAGTCTCCGATGGTGCACTAGCAGTTGATGGTGGGCGGCAAGGTTGCAGCGACGCAGGCTAGTGGCCGTTGTCGTCCGCGACAAGTGAGGCAGCGGAAGCGGCCGGGTGTGCTAACAGGCTGCGTGCGTGCAGCCAAGCGCGTGCATCTTCGGCGTCGCGTTCGAACCAAGCGCAGGTTGAGCCGAGACGAAACGTGTATCCCCAGGTGTCCATGTCCTGCATGACGCGCGCACGACCGACGCCTTCCAATGCGTCGCCGAGGATGATTTGCAGATAACAAGTCGCATCTTCTTCGAATTGACAGTCACTGGCGTCGGTGTGGATCGATGCGCGCTTGTCCGCCGGCGCACAGATCACATGACACGCCTCATGCAGCAGCGAATGCACCGGGGTGTCGGCGCGCGCGTAGATGGTGGTGCCGATGATGCCGGCCTCCGGCTCGCCCCAATAACTTCCCGGGATAGGCGCGCCGTCGCCAACGCATTGCAGACGCAGTCCAAAGCGTGCGAGCAAGCGTTCGACGTCGCCGTGATCGATGGCGGAAAGCGTCAGTACCGGCTGCGCCATTGGCGAAGATCAGCCGTGCTTCAAGACCAGCGTCGGCGCCGTCGGGCGGTCGCGATCGGCGAGCCAAGGCAGCGCCGGCAGGCGGCCCGTGCCGCTGCTGAGATAGGTTTCTTGCACCCATGGAAAGCTGCACAACTCTTTCGCGAGCAGACTGACGCGACCGTAGCGTGGCAGCACCTGTTGTCCGACTTCACGGAATCCGTAGGTGCCGTGGAATAGAACCGAGGCGTCGTCACGCGGCTCCAGCAGCACCTCGCAACACAAACGTGGGCTGCGCACTTCGGCAAAACTCTGCACGTCCGCATAAAATATGCGACCGAGGCCATGGCGCCGATACGCACCCGCAACGACGATTCGGTCGATGTAGACGAAATCGTCATATTCGCGTTGGAACCAGCGGAAATTCGGGCTGCGATAGTCGGATTCTGGTGTCAGCGCGATCAGGAAACCGGCGAGATGGCCGTCAATCTCAGCGACCCGGAAGTACTTGGCCTCATCAAAAAATAGACGCGCACGCTCGCCATCCATCGGCAGGATCGTCGGACCAGCGCTGTTGTTCAGAGCGAGAACTTGTTCGAGTTCGTGTTCGCGAACGTCGCGCAGGCGTAGCGTCATGATGTCGCCGTGGGGCAGGGTGCGGGACTGGATTATGGCAGAGGCAGCGGCGCTGACCAGTCGCCGATCCATGACTTTCGTGGCGTGCGGCGGCACTGGACGGGCACCTATGATGGCGCTATGGCGCTCACCCGCATCGATCACGTGAACTGGCTCCGCTATGCGGGCTTGTTTACCTATGCCTGCGTGGGCGTACCCTTGCTGCGTGAAACCTGGCTGCTGGCGCAGGATATCGACCTGCTGGCTTGGCTGTTGCATCGTACCGTGCCGGATGGCATCGGCGCCGACGAGTTGCGCAACCTGACCGGTTGGTGGTTGGCCTACATCGCCTTCGGTTTCTCCTATTGGGGCCTGACCAAGGACTTGTCGCGAGCACGGCCACGTGCAGTGCGCGTGCCATTGCTGATCGTGATGACCTTGGCTGCGGTGGCGATCAGTTGGTTCAGCCAGAGTGGTCTGTCCGGTATCTTGCTGCTGGTCATGGCTGGGGTGTTGCCGTGGCTGTTAGCACCGAAAACTGCGGTGGCGTGGGCGATCGTGCAGAACCTGAGCCTGCTGCCAGTGTTTGTCGGCCTGCGTGACCTCACCGGAGAGCCGCTTTACGGCTGGTTCGATGCGATTTTGCAAAGCTTCCTCTATCTCGGTTTCTCGAGCTTTACCTTCGTTACCTCGATGGTCGCGCGTGGTCAGGCGGAAGCGCGCGAGGAGCAGCGTCGACTAAATTCGGAGCTGCGTGCAACCCGTGCCTTGCTCGCCGAATCGACCCGAATTGCCGAGCGTGTGCGCATCGCCCGTGAATTACACGATCTGGTCGGCCACCATCTGACCGCGCTGACGCTGAATCTCGAAGTCGCCAGTCATTTGGTCGAAGGCAATGCCAAGGACAAGGTGCGCCAAGCACAATCGGTTGCGAAGCTGTTGTTGACCGACGTGCGCGAAGTCGTCAGCCAGATGCGCGACGAGGCCGAAATCGATCTCGGCAGCGCCTTGCGGTCGCTAATCGAAGGCGTGCCGACGCTCAAAGTGGTGATGGATCTGCCGGATGATTTTCGGGTCGAGGATGCGCGTCGTGCGCATGTCTTGCTGCGCTGCACTCAGGAAATCCTGACCAACACCATTCGTCATGCCCGCGCCGAAACACTGTGGCTGCACTTTGCCCGCGCCGACGGCGCGCTCACCTTGCGTTCTCGCGACGATGGCATTGGCATCGATGCCGTTGTCGTCGGCAATGGCCTTTCCGGTATGCGTGAACGTTTGAACGAATTCGGCGGTTCGCTGGATATCGATACCGCCCCGGGCCACGGCTTTGCGCTCGTGGCCACCCTGCCTGTGGAGTCCAAACCATGATTTCCGTCGTACTCGTCGATGACCAGACCTTGGTGCGCCAAGGCGTTCGCAACCTGCTCGAACTATCCGATTCTATCCGTGTCATTGCCGAAGCCGCCGACGGCGCGCAGGCAATTGAAGTGATCCCACGCATGCAGCCGGATGTGGTGCTGCTCGACATGCGTATGCCGAATCTTTCGGGTCTGGATGTGTTGAAAACACTGACCGCGCGCGGCCAGCTACCGCCGACCATCATTCTGACCACCTTCGACGATGATCAAATAGTACTGGCCGGGCTCAAGGCGGGTGCGCGGGGCTACTTGCTCAAGGATGTCACCCTCGATCAGTTGGTCGACGCCGTGAAAACCGTGGCAGCTGGTGGTTCGTTGGTCAAACCGGCGGTCACTCAACGTTTGTTGGCGGGGCTGGAGCATATGCACAACCAGTTCGCCAGTCTTGACCAGCCAGATCCGTTGACCGAGCGCGAAACCGAGATTCTTCGCCTGATGGCGGGCGGTTACAGCAACAAGGAAATCGCGAATTCACTTGGTGTGGCCGAAGGAACCGTCAAGAATCATGTCTCGAATATCTTGTCCAAACTCGGTGTTCGCGACCGTACGCGTGCCGTGCTGAAGGCCTTCGAGATCGGTATCGTGTGACCGGTTCCGCATCCGGCGGTAGCAAACAGCCGGGCTAAGCCAGTAACATCGCCCACCTTTGCTTCCCGGAACGAAGTCCCTGCCCATGCTGCGAATCGTCGAAATCATCCTGGCTGCACTCTTTGCCATCCTGTTCTTCATCGTGCTCGGCCTGTTCTTCGGCAAGGACGCTCGCATCACGCGCTCAGTCGAAGTCGGCAACCCGATCACTCAGGTTTATGACAGCCTTAATGGCTTCCACAATTTCAACCAGTGGAATCCTTGGCACCATGTCGATCCGAACATGACCAAGAACATCAGCGGCGAAGCCTTTGGTGTCGGTGCGCGCCTCGACTTCCAAAGTGCCGAGAAACGTATCGGCAATGGCTCATTGCAACTGATCGAGAGCACCCTCGAAGACGGCGGTGTCTTGCGCTACTCGGTCGACAATGACTGGTTCGGCACGAACAAGCAGATCGTCCTCCGCCTTAGGCAAGATCCGAAAACCCGTAGCGTCAACGTCACTGCTGAATTTGACGTCGAATACGGTTGGAATGTGCTCGGCCGCTATGCAGGTCTGTATCTGGATGGGCGCATCGGCGAAGACATGGAAATCGCATTAGCGCGCTTTGCGACCAATATGTCGATGGTGCCAATGGTCGACTACAGCCAGATGGTCGTCGAAGAAGTTGATCTGCCCGGCTACAACATCCTCTACGTCGGCGGCGGCATTCCGGCCGCACCGCGCAAGTGGGACGAAGCCCAGGACTTGATGGCTAAGTCTTGGCAGCAGGTTGAAGATTTCATGAAGGCCAACAACATCACGCCGATCGGCCCGAAATTGCGTGTCGTCAACGTGTTGGGCGAGGAGTTCAATGACTTCTCGATGGCCTATCCGATCGAATCCGATGCCATCGCGGTCAAGAACAATGTCCGTATCGGCAAGTCTTACGCCGGCAAGGCACTCAAGCTGCAGTTCGTTGGTGATCGTCTTGCCATCGGCGTGCCACGTGGTCCGCGTGAGGCGCTCAAGGCCTATGCGATGACTCACGGACGCATGTATCCGTGGGACGGTTCCGGCCAATACGACGAATGGGTCGGTGATGACCCTGCCACCGGTTATCCGCTGACCAATGTCTACCTGCCGCTGATCAAGTAATTTTAGTGACATGTGGAACCATCGCCCCGGCCTGTCCGGGGCGATTCATTTGTGCGGGAACTTTTTCGTCGATACGCACACAGACCTGCACTTGAAAATTCGTGGCGGCGTCCGGATCCGGTCACCCGCCTTTTTTAGTTCAGCCATCGCGAGTCCTCTCGATGATCGAAACCAGAAATCTCAGTAAGCACTACGGCGAATTCGTCGCGGTCGATCGCATCAGCTTCCGCGTCGAACCCGGACAGGTGCTCGGTTTTCTCGGCCCAAACGGCGCCGGCAAGTCGACCACCATGAAGATGCTCGCCGGCTTCTTGACGCCAAGTGCTGGCAGCGCATCGATCTGTGGCCATGATGTCGTCGATTCCGCGCTCGCGGCCAAGCGCCTGATCGGCTACTTGCCGGAAGGTGCGCCCAGCTACGGCGAAATGTCGGTGCGCGGATTCCTGGAATTCGTCGCGGACATCCGTGGGCTGGCCGGCGACCAGCGCCGCCGCCGACTCGACGACGTCATTGGCCGGTTGAGCCTGCAGGATGTGGTTCAGCAGTCGATCGAGACCTTGTCCAAAGGATTTAAGCGCCGTGTTGGTCTGGCACAGGCCATTCTGCACGATCCGCAGGTGCTCGTGCTTGACGAACCGACCGATGGCCTCGATCCAAATCAAAAACACGAGGTGCGTGCGTTGATCCAGGCGATGGCCAAGGAAAAGACCATCATTGTATCGACGCATATCCTTGAAGAGGTTCATGCGGTCTGCAATCGCGCCATCATCATCGCGCGCGGCAAAGTGTTGGCTGACGATACGCCGCGCGCGCTCGAAGCGCGTTCACGCTTCCATCAGGCGGTATCTCTGAGTGCCGAAAACGCTCAGGCGGCACGCGACGTGCTCGTCCGAATCGGTGATGTCGCAGCGGTCGAGATTGATACTCAAGACCAGCGTGTGACCGCATTTCCGCGGCCGGGCAAAGCAATCTTCGGTGCGGTTGTTGAAGCATTGAAGGCGAACGGCATCCAGTTGCGTGAAATCGCGCTCGAACAGGGGCGTCTGGACGAAGTGTTCCGTCAGATCACGACCACTGCCAAGGATGCCGCATGAGTCCGACCCGCATTCTGTTTCGGCGTGAACTCGCGAGCTATTTCGCGACGCCAGTCGCCTATGTGTTCATTGTTATCTTCCTGTTGCTCTCAGGTGCTTTCACGTTCTACATGGGCGGTTTCTACGAGCGCGGACAGGCTGATCTGCAGCCGTTCTTCGGCTTCCATCCGTGGTTGTACCTGTTCCTGATTCCGGCGGTCGCGATGCGTTTGTGGGCCGAGGAACGCAAATCCGGCAGCATCGAACTGCTGCTTACCCTGCCGGTGACGATGGGGCAGGCGGTACTCGGTAAATTCTTCGCTGCGTGGGCCTTCGTCGGTATCGCACTGGCACTGACCTTTCCGATTTGGATAACCGTCAACTATCTCGGTGACCCCGATAACGGCGTGATCTTCGCGAGTTATCTCGGTTCACTGCTGATGGCCGGTGCATTCCTCGCGGTCGGTTCTTGCTTGTCGGCGATGACGCGTAATCAGGTCGTCGCGTTCATCCTCACGGTGGTTGCGTGCTTCCTGTTGTTGCTCTCGGGCTTCCCAATGGTGCTGGATTTCTTTCGTGGCCTCGGCTTCCCGCAGGGTGTGATCGACGCGATTTCCGGTCTGTCGTTCCTGACGCACTTCAACGCGATCAGTAAGGGCGTACTCGACCTGCGCGACCTGTTTTATTTCGGGCTGATGATCGGTTTCTGGCTGTATGCCACGACCATCGTCATCGACCTCAAGAAAGCCGACTGAGGAGGCCGACCCATGATTTTATTCAATCGACGCACCCTGACCGGCGGTTCGCTGGCACTGCTCGGCGTGCTGCTGGTGGCGGTGTTGGTAATCGGCAACGTCGTGCTGCGCGGCGCGCGCATCGACTTGACCGGTAACCACCAATACACCTTGGCCCAGGGGACGAAAAACATTCTGTCTGGCATCGATGAGCCGATCAATCTGTACTTTTATTATTCGGATCGTGCGACACAGGACATCCCGTTGCTACGCAACTATTCAGTGCGTGTCCGCGAGTTGTTGGACGAAATGGCCGCGAAGAGCGGCGGCAAACTACATCTGAATGTGATCGATCCGCTGCCGTTTTCGGAAGATGAGGATCGTGCCTCCGGATTTGGGCTGCAGGCGTTGCCGGTGGGCGCGTCCGGCGAGTCGGTTTTTTTCGGTTTGGCGGGCACCAACAGCACTGACGGCCAGAGCGTGATCCCGTTCTTCCAGCCCGATAAGGAAGTGTTTCTGGAGTACGACATCGCCAAGCTCGTGCACAGTCTGGTTGTCGGCAAGAAGCCGGTCGTCGGTGTGTTGGCAGGTCTTAATGTGGCGTCCGGATTTGATCCAGCCACACGCCAGATGCGCGATGGTTGGGCGTTCTATCAGGAACTCGGTGACCTGTTCGACCTGCGCCAACTCAATCCGGCGGCGACCACGACGATCGATGCCGAGATCGGTACGCTTCTGCTCATTCATCCGAAGGGCTACAACGATGACCTGAGCTATGCCATCGACCAGTTTGTGATGCGCGGCGGTCGTCTTGTCGTGTTCGTCGATCCGTACGCCGAGCGAGATGATTCCGGTAATGATCCGGAGAATCCGCAGGCAGCGATGTTCGCCAAGCGCGACTCCGACCTTCCGGCCCTGTTCAAGGCCTGGGGCATCGACTACGACCCGACCATGGTCGTGCTGGACTCCGCCAACGCACTGCCGGTGCAGACGCAGCCGAACGCGCCACCGACACGGCATCTCGCCATCCTCGGGCTTGGCAAGAACAGTTTGAGTCAGGACGAGATCTCTACGGCGCAACTGGAAAGCATCAATTTTTCCACTGCCGGTCAGTTCAAGCTTGCCGATGGTTCCGCGCTGAAACTGGTGCCCTTCGTGCAAAGCAGTGGCGACGCCATGCTCTACGAGGCCGAGCAACTCAAGTTCATGCCCGACCCCGAGCAGTTATACGAGCGCTTCGTCGCGACCAAGGAACACTATGTCATCGCCGGTCGCCTGGAAGGCAAGCTCAAGACTGCGTTCCCGACGCGCAGCGACGAAGGCCACCTCAGCGAATCGAACGGTGCGGCAAACATCGTGCTGGTTGCTGATACTGACGTGCTGAGCGATCGCCTTTGGGTGCAGGTGCAGAACTTCTTCGGCCAGAAGCTGATGAATTCGTTCGCAAACAATGGCGACCTGATCATCAACATCGTCGACAATCTGGCCGGTTCTGCCGATCTGATCGGCATCCGTGGGCGCGCAGCTTCGGCGCGACCATTCACCACTGTCGAAGCGATCAAACGCCAAGCCGACCAGCGCTTCCGCCAAAAAGAGCAGGAGTTGCAGAAGCAGTTGGCCGACACCGAGCAAAAACTGAACGATTTACAGCAGGGGAAATCTGCGGAGAACGCGACCATCCTGACGCCGGAACAGCAGGCAGAATTGACACGCTTCCGCGACGACAAGGTGCGTATCCGCAAGGACTTGCGCCAAGTGCGACGCCAACTCGATGCGGACATTGAGTCTTTGGGCAGCAAGCTGAAGTTGGTCAACATCGGCCTGATGCCGGTGCTGCTGACCATCGGTGCGTTGGCGCTGTTGTGGTGGCGCCGTCGCGAACGTGTAAAAGCCTGAGGATCACTGCGATGACGAGACACACATTGGTCAAGTTGGCCCTTGGCACAGCGGTGGCGGTGATGCTGGCATTGTGGGCGACCGCGTCACGGGGTCCGACGGATGAATCTGCGGCGGTCGGTGAGCCGTTGTTGAAGGGCTTGCGCGAAACGATCAACGACATCACTGAGTTGCGCGTCGTCGAGGCCGGCGACAAGCCGATCGTCACCTTGCAGCGCGCGGCCGATGGCTGGACAGTGGCGGAGCGCGGTGGCTATCCAGCCGATGTCAGCAAGGTGCGCGAAACCCTGATTAGTTTCGCCGAGGCGACATTGATCGAGGCCAAAACCGCGAATCCAGATCGCCATGCGGCACTTGGCGTCGAGGACGTTGCGAAAGCGGAGGCCAAGGGGATGCGCGTCGAGATCGATGGCAAGATTCCCGCCAAGGTGGTCGTCGGTACCTACAGCACGCAGGGCAATGGCAGTTTCGTGCGCCGCAATGACGAAGCCCAGACGTGGCTGGCAAAGGGCAATCTGGTGCCAGATCGCCAGGCTTCCAACTGGCTGGAGAAGGACATCGTCGACATCGCCTCGGATCGCATCATGCGGGTCGAGATTGTGCGCGGCAGCGCGTCGTTCGCGGTACTCAAGCGTTCGCCGGAGCAGACGAATTACACCGTTGAAAGCCTGCCGGTAAACCGTGAATTGTTGTCCGAGTACGAGGCCAATGGCATCGCGTCGGTGCTGGCCGGGCTCAAATTTGATGATGTCGCGAAGGCGGAGACGGTGGTGCCGGATCCATCTTCGACGGTCGTCGCGACTTTCCGCACGTTCGACGGGTTGGTGGTCGAGATCACTGGGTTTGCCTCGAATGGCAAACACTTCGTAACCTTCAATGCGTCGGTTGATGGTGCTCGCGCCGACCTCGCTGCCAATGCCGCTCAGCTGAATGCTGTTGCCGATTATGACCGCGCCAAAAAGAATGACGCGACCGCGGCCAATCCGACCGATGCTGCGGCCAAAGCAACTGCGGAAGCGCTGCCAGTGCCGGCGGCGCTGGCCGATCCTGTGGCCTTCGTTGCCGAGCGTCGCAAGGCGGTCGACGACGAAGCTGCTCGGTTGACGGCGCTCACCAAGGCCTGGGTGTACGTGCTTCCGGCTTACAAATATGCGAACATGGACAAACGCCTAGAGGATCTTCTGAAGCCGAAGGCGTAATTGGGGCAGCCACTCTGGTGGCGGCTCGCCCGCGCGATTCGTCGCGACGGTCATTCCCCCGAAAGGGCAGTGGAGCGAACAGGGCTCCTGCTTTCTTTTTTGTGGAAAACCGGATAAAGTCGCGCGCTTTCTTTCACCGCCGGTCCGCCGGCTCGTTCGTTCAAGAGAACCTAACTCATGGTCAAGATTCGTCTTTCTCGCGGCGGTGCGCCGAAGCGTCCGTTCTATCACATCGTTGTGACGGACAGCCGCAGCGCTCGTGACGGCCGCTCGCTGGAGCGCATCGGCTTCTACAACCCGGTCGCGACCGGCAAGGAAGTCAAGCTGCAGTTGAACGCAGAGCGCGCGCAGCACTGGATGTCGCTAGGTGCGCAGCCGAGCGACAAGGTCGCTTATCTGCTGAAGCAGGCAGCCAAGCCGGCTGCTTGATCGCGACGATGAGCGACCGCCAAATCACGGTCGGTCGCATCGTCGGTGTTCACGGCGTGCGCGGGTGGGTGAAACTGCTTTCGCACACTGACCCGATCGACAACTTGTTGCGTTACCGGCCATGGCGCGTTGCGCTGGACGGCAACGAGACGGAGTTGAAACCGCTGGAAGGACGTCTGCAGGGCAAGGCCTTGGTTGCTCGTCTTGAAGGGGTTGATGACCGCGATCAGGCCATGCGTTGGATTGGTGCCGATATCCGCATCGACCGCTCGCTGTTGCCGCCGGCTAAGCAAGGCGAGGTCTACTGGGTCGATCTGGAAGGGTTGAAGGTCAGGACGACCGAAGGCGTGTTGCTTGGTACGGTCTCGCATTTGTTCGCCACTGCGGCAAATGATGTGGTGGTGGTGCAAGGTGAACGCGAGCGACTGATTCCGTTTATCAAGGATCGGTTCGTCAAGTCGGTGGATCTGGACGGCGGCGAGATCGTCGTCGACTGGGACCCGGAGTTCTAGGCAATGCGCTTCGACGTGCTAAGCCTGTTTCCGGACTTCGTCCGCGACACGGTCAAGGTGGGCGTGGTCGGACGAGCGATGGATCGCGGTGTGCTAGACGTGCAGGGATGGAACCCGCGCGACTTCACCGAGGATGTGCACCGCACGGTCGATGATCGGCCCTGCGGCGGCGGCCCTGGGATGGTGATGCTGATCGAACCGTTGCGCCGCTGTCTGGCTGCAGCGAAGGCAGCGGATCCGCGGCCGGCGAAAGTGCTTTATCTCAGTCCTCAGGGTGAGCGACTGACGCAACGCAAAGTCGAAGCTTTGGCGCGCTGCGAGCGGGTGATCCTGCTGTGCGGTCGCTACGAAGGGGTCGACGAGCGCTTTCTCGCCGCTGCGGTGGACGAGGAAGTGTCGATCGGCGATTATGTGCTGTCTGGTGGCGAACTCGCTGCAGCAGTGTTGATCGACGCGGTTGGTCGATTGCAGGACGGCGCACTCGGTGATGCCGCTTCTGCACAGGAGGATTCATTCTCCAACGGATTGCTGGACTGTCCGCATTTCACGCGCCCGCTGCGCGATGGCGAACAGGACGTACCCGCGGTGTTGTTGTCTGGGAACCATGCGCATATTCGGCGCTGGCGCCTGAAACAATCCCTCGGCAGGACATGGTTGCGTCGTCCCGATCTTCTGGCGCGGTGTGATTTGGACAAGGCAGCTCGGAAGCTGCTGGAAGAGTTTCGGCAGGAGTACTTCGCCGAGCATGGTGTAGACCGGTCAGGATGATCGGACAGCCGAAACTGAGCACGACAGATTTCTACAAGGTGATGTCATGAACTTGCTGCAGCAATTTGAACAGTCGCAAATGAGCCGTACGCTCCCGGCTTTCAGCCCGGGCGATAGCGTCGTCGTCAACGTCAAGGTCAAGGAAGGCAACCGCGAACGCGTGCAGGCCTACGAAGGCGTCGTCATCGCGATGGCCAATGCCGGTTTGAACTCGTCATTTACCGTGCGCAAGATTTCGCACGGCACCGGTGTCGAGCGCGTCTTCCAGACCCACAGCCCGATCATCGACTCGGTGCAGGTCAAGCGTCGTGGTGCGGTGCGTCGCGCCAAGCTGTATTACCTGCGTGATCTCGAAGGCAAGGCAGCGCGTATTCGCGAAGACCTGTCGCAGAGCATCTCGGGCTGATTCAGCTCCGCAGAGACAAAAAAGCCGCGCATTGCGCGGCTTTTTTGTTGGTCATCGTGCAGATGCTTACAACTTGTCCCAACCGACTTTCGGCTTGAAGCGGTCACCGTACTTCGCCGCCAGCGCTTCAAGCTTTGACTTCAGCATTGCCGCGCCGCTGTCGCGGATGTACTGGATCGGGCCGCCACGGAAGGGCGCGAAACCGGTGCCGAAGATGATTCCCGCGTCGAGTTGCTCAGCGTTATCGACCACGCGCTCGTGCAGGCAGGCCACGGCCTCGTTGAGGAAAGGCAGAATCATGCGGTCCTCGATGTCCTCCGGCGCGCGATAGGCCGCGGCGACTTCTGGCTTCTGTGCACGTCCATCCTTCCAGACGTAGAAGCCTTCACCATCCTTCTTGCCGCGCTTGCCGGCCGCGATCATGGTCTGCAGTTTCTCGGGAATCGAGATGCCAAGGAATGGGCTGAGCACCTTCGATACGCCCGTCGCGACATCGAGGCCGACCGTATCCATCAATTCGATCGGCCCCATCGGCATTCCAAACTTCTTCGCGGCGCGGTCGATCACCGGCCCCGGGACGCCTTCCGCATACAGTGTTGCCGCTTCAAGCATGTATGGGAACAACACTCGGTTGACCAGAAAGCCGGGCGAAGTAGTGACCGGAACCGGTAGCTTATCGATCGCTTTCGCAAATGCAGCGATACGCGCTTCGATGTGCTTGTCGAGGCGGTCGTGTCGCACAATTTCGACCAACGGCATCATTGCCACCGGATTGAAATAGTGCAGACCGACGAAACGTTCTGGGTGCGTCATTTCGGAACGCAGATCAGTCAACGGGATGCTGGACGTGTTCGAGGCCAAGATCGCAGTCGGCTTCATGCGCGGTTCGAGACTCGCGTACAGCGCACGCTTGGCGTCAAGGTTCTCGAAGATCGCTTCGATCACGAGATCGGCCTCCGGCACGTTCGTTGATTCGACATCGGCGACCAGACGCGCGCGCACCGGAGCGATGCGTTCCTCGGTCTTCAGTTTCTTCGTGAACAGATCTTCAGCGCGTTTCAGCGCCGGTTCGATGTATTTCATCTCGCGGTCCTGCAAGCTGACCGTGAAACCCTGCAACGCACACCATGCGGCAATGTCGCCACCCATCACGCCGGCACCGATGACGTGGACGTGGCGGATGCCATGCTCGGCACCACCACCAAGACCCTTCAGCATTTCCTGCAGGAAAAAGACTCGAACCAAATTCCGTGCGGTCGGGGTTTCCGCGAGTTTCGAGACCGACTGCGGTTCGGCGGCAAGGCCGTTGGCGACGCTACCGCCGTTTCGGCGCCAAAATTCGATGATCGCGAAGGGTGCCGGATAGTGCTTGGGATCCGCCTTGCGCGCGACCTGCTTGCGCATCTGCGGGGCCAGGATCTGGCGTGCAAGCCAAAGATTCGTCGCCCATGCTTTGAAACGCAGGCCGATTGGTCGCTTTGTACCGCGCACGGCCAGTGCTTTGGCGCTGGCGGCGAGTTCTTCGGGGGCGCAGACTCGGTCGACCAGACCGATCGCGAGCGCGTTGCTGGCACTGAGGCCACGGCCGGTAAGCATCATGTCAAACGCCGCCGGTGCACCCACCAGATGTGGCAGTCGTGCGGTTCCGCCCCAGCCCGGCTGGATGCCGAGTTTGACTTCCGGCACACCGAGGCGTGTTTTCGGATCATTGGTCGCGATGCGGAAGCGGCAGGCGAGCGAAATTTCGAGGCCGCCACCCATGCAGTGCCCGTGGATGGCTGCGACGGTGGGCATTTTCAACGCGGCCAGTTTCGCGAACACGCGATGCCCACGTTTGATCGCATCGATCGTTTCGCCGCGTTCGGCAAACGCCCGGAACTCACGGATATCGGCGCCAGCAATGAATCCGGCGGATTTGGCCGAGCGCAGAATGACCGCCTTGGGCGGGTCGATCTGGATGCGCTCAATCAGGCTGGCGAGTTCTTCGAGCACTTCGCGTGACAGACTGTTGACCGACTCACCGGCGCGATCAAGCAGCAAAGTCAGGACGCGGTCGCCGTCGATGTCGTACTTCCAATGGCGGGGCTGCAAACCGTCGAACATGGGCACCTCGATAAGCATTTCGTTATGGAGAACAATGATCCCGAACTGGTCGCGGTCTGGTCAATCGCGTCCGTCGAGGCTAAGGTTGGCGCATGAGCGGAGACAACCGGATCAGCACCACGACGGAGGCTACGTCACTCTTCGTGACGCCAAAGCTCTACGACGAGATCGTCGAGTGTGACAAACACTTGATCGCGATCGAGTCGCCGCGGGTGGACGACATCATCGCGCAGTTTCGCCAATTTGCGATGCGCAGCGGCAATTCTGTCTATCACTGGTCCGAGGGCGTCGGTATCGTCTCGATGCGTGAAAGTGATTTGACCGTTCCCGGCAGTCAACGAGTGCACGAGGCATTGCGCCACGTCCAGAACAGCCTGCACGTTGGCGTTTACCTGTTCACCGGCTTCTCGAAACTGTTGCGTCCACCGGTGACTGGCGTGTTGCGGCAATTGGCCAAGCAGCAGGGGCAGGCGCGCAAGCTGGTCTTCATTGATTCCAAGGTGCGCATGCCGGAAGGGCTGGAAATGTTCGTGCATCGCATCGTCCATGACATTGACACAAAACGTCCGCCGCGCCTGCGCGACGGGCGCTGGGTGACCTGAGGTAGCCATGGCGGACGGTGCAGTCCTATTACTCGTCAACGAGCGCGGTGATCGCCGCCTGCTCTGGGAATTGCTCGATAGCGAGGAGTTCGAGGCGCTGTATGCGGCCAAGGATGTCGCTCAGGCGCGTTCGATGCTGGCGCAGGACAGCGAGGTGTCGCTGGTGATGCTTGAAATTGGTGTCGATGACGCCGAGGTCAAGGCATTCTGCGATGAACTCACTCAGGATGAGCGCACTTCGGCGTTACCGGTGCTGGTCGTCAGCAGTGTCGACCCGGAACAATTGTGGCCGAACGGGGTGCCAGCGAACGTCAGCGGCTTTCTGCGTTCGCCGGTGGAAGCCGAAGCTGCAGTGGCACTGATCCAGTCGGCGATTTTGCCGGCCGCGCCAGCACCGCTCGCTGAGTCCATCGACACCGATCCAGGCGCAAATTCGTATGAAGACTATCGGTTTGCTTTCGACGCTAGCCTCGATGAATTGCTGGTGTCTGATCCGACCACCGGCAAGGTGGTGGATGCGAATCAGACTTACTTGCAGCAATCTGGGTTCACCTTGGAGCAGGCGCGTGCCCAGACCGTGGACCAGCTCGACCTGACCCATCGTGGTGATGCGCGTCGCGAACTCATGCAGTTGATGCAACGCCAAGGGAGCGTGCGCACGCGGCAGATGACGCCGCGCGCAGACGGTCGTCGTGTGCCGGTCGAGGCGGTATCGACGCCGGTCGTTGTCGGCAAACAGATGCGGCTGCTGACCGCGTTGCGTTCGATCCCGCCCGATGCTGTCGGACGCCCGTTTGGCGAATTCCTCGATATGCTCTGGAGCCAGCGCGGCAGCGAGGGTTTGGCGAAGGCGTTGACGCAGCGGCTGATTGAATGGGCCAAGTTCGACTTTTTGCACCTCGTGGCGCAGCGCGCCGAAACCGGTGAGGAGGGCGACCTCGTGGTCAGCTTCCAGCGTCCGGGGCTGCCGCCGCTGATTGGCGAGCATCTGCGCAACGCGGCGCTGCGCAAAGTCATGAATGGCGATGCCTTCACCGTCCATGCCGAGGCATGGAAAGCACTTGGTGGCGAAGCGATCGCGAACAGTTATCGATTCGAATCGCTGGTCGGCATTCCTTTGCGCGATGAGCGCCAAGTCGTCATCGGTGGCATGGTGTGCGCCGGTCGCCACGTGATCGCCGAAGATTCCGGGATGGTCCAAGCGGCACGTTCAGTGGTGACGCGCTTGGCCATGGAACTCGAGATCGAACGCGCCCATGAACTCGGTCGCGCCAAGGGGCTGCAGGATTCGCTGACCGGTCTGCCCAATCGGCTTCTGTACAACGATCGCCTTGAAACGACGATCAAGGAAGCACACCGTACTGGCGAATGCTTCGCCGTACTCTTCGTCGATTTAGACCGTTTCAAGACCGTCAACGATAGCCTCGGCCACGGTGTCGGCGATGAGTTGTTGATCGCCGTGTCCAAGCGCTTGCGGGCCTGCGTGCGCGGTAGCGATACCGTTGCCCGTTATGCCGGTGACGAGTTCACTTTGATCTTGCGACATATCGTTCAGCGCGACGACGTGCTGCGCATTGCCGAAAAGATCTGTCGTGTGCTGGAAGCGCCACTCACACTCGGCGACGGGCGCGAGTTGCACATGACCTCGTCGATCGGCATCAGCTTCTACCCGGATGATGCAACGACCGCCGAAAAGATGCTGAAGCATGCCGACATCGCGATGTACAACGTCAAGGGGATGGGTCGCAACAACTTCCAGGCCTATGTCGCCGTGCCAGAGGAATCGCACCAGCAACGCTTGTCGCTGGAGTCGAAACTGCGTGTCGCCGAGCGCAACAACGAGTTGCGTGCTTACTACCAGCCGCAGGTGAATACCATTACCGAGGACATCATCGGTATGGAGGCGTTGATTCGCTGGGAACATCCGGAACTCGGCATGATTTCCCCGGGTTTCTTCATCCCGTTGGCCGAGGACAACGGCTTGATCGTGCCGATTGGCGAGTGGATGTTACGCACCGCGTGCACCGACACCAAACGCTGGCACGACAAATTCGGTATGCCGCTGCGGATCTCGGTGAACCTGTCGGCATTGCAACTGCGCCAGCCGAACATGGTCGAGGTGGTGCAGCGCGTACTTGATGAGACCAAGCTGGACCCGAAGCATCTGGAACTCGAAGTGACGGAAAGCATCAACGTCAAGACGATTCCGAACCTGATCGAGACCCTGCAAGCACTGCGCGACATGGGCTGCTCGATTGCGATCGACGATTTTGGTACAGGGCAGAGTTCACTCGACTACATCAAGCGCTTCCCGGCCGACCGTATCAAAATCGACCAGACCTTCGTGCGCAATATCGGCGTTGACCCTGACGATGAGGCGATCGTGCGTGCCACCATCAATATGGCGCAGCATTTGAACCGCAGCGTGATTGCCGAAGGTGTCGAATATGAGGAACACCTGAACTTCCTTCGCGAGCATGGTTGCGAGGAATTACAGGGCTATCTCTTTGCTCGGCCGATGCCTCCGGCGTCGTTCGAGAACTTGATGGCAGAGCGTGAGCGGCTGATCAATGGCGGCCCGGTTGGCGCGACGGAGCTGTCGTGAACTTTATCGATTCGCACTGGTCTATGACTCCGATTCCTCAGAACGGGGCCGTGCGATGCCAGCCAGTTTTTCCATGCTCCCGACGCCTGCGGCGAACCTGCCGTTTGCGGCGGTGATTCCGCCGCAAGCCTTAATCGAAACGCCACGCATGAGTGAGGCTGACGCCGATCTGGAATTGGTACGCCGTGTGCAGGCCGGGCAGAAGAACGCGTTCGATCCGCTGGTGCGCAAATACCAACACAAGGTGTTCGCAATCATCTTGCGCTACGTGCATAACCATGCCGAAGCGCAGGATGTCGCACAGGACACTTTCCTGCGCGCTTATCGAGCGTTGGCAAACTTCCGTGGCGAAAGCGCGTTTTACACGTGGCTGTACACGATTGCGACCAATACCGCGAAGAACCATCTGGTCTCGATGGGGCGGCGTCCGCCGAGCGACGACATTCAGATTGACGATGCTGCACAGTTCGAAAGCGCGATGCGCCTGCGCGATCCGGCCACGCCAGAGCGCGAGCTGATGCGCCAAGAGATCGAAAAGGCCGTCACCACCGCGGTGGACCAGTTGCCGTTGGAATTGCGGCAGGCGATCACGCTGCGCGAGGTCGATGGCCTGAGTTATGAAGAGATCGCGCAAGCCATGAATTGTCCGATCGGGACGGTGCGTTCGCGCATCTTCCGAGCGCGTGATGCGATTGACCAGAACTTGCGGCCGCTGCTGGATGACCGCGATAACGGATTGGAAGCGATATGAGCGACGAGAGCGTACGCGAACAACTGTCGTCCCTGATGGACGGTGAATTGGCCCCCGACAGCGCACGTTTCCTGAGCAAACGCTTGGGCAATGATCCCGAACTGGCGGCGACCTGGGAGCGCTGGCATGGCCTGCGTGACAGTCTGCGTCAGCAAGGTACGTTGGCGCCGGTCGATTTCTGTGCGCGAGTGCGCGAGGTGATCGACGCCGAAGATGGCATGGCCGAGCGGCAAACGCATGGCTCCAGCCGGATCTGGCGCGGCGTCGCCGGGAGCGCGATTGCGGCGAGTGTGGCGGTGTTTGCATTGATGCTGGGTAGCCCCGCCACGGTGCCCGAATTGGCCCTGCCGGTGGAAGCCACGCTCGCCAGCGTGGCGCCGGTCACCACCAGCGACCTGACACCGAATTGGCGTTTGTCGCCGGTGTCGGACCGCCAGAGCTTCGTGCTCGCCCAGCCACAACTCAATGATGAGTTTGACAACTACTTTGTCGAGCACGGCTTGGCCAATGGCAGTGCCGGTGCGCTCGGCATCGTTTCCTATGTGCCCGTCGTTGCGGCACCTGCCACGCGCGCGGATGTCGCGCAACCGCAGAATGCCGGTACTGCTGCTCGCTGACATGAAGTCGTTGCTGCGCCGGTGCTTGCTGTTGCTGGGAATCGTCGGGTCTTTGTCGACTTCGGCCGGAGATGCCATCGGGTTGTTGACCGCTGCTCAGCAGGCACAGTCGCAGCAGTCGTTCGAAGGGGTAGTGGTGTTCATGCACGACGGCCGTTTCGACGCAGTCCGCGTCGTGCAGCGGCCAGGTGATGGTGGATACCAGCAGATCGCCAGCTTGAGCGGCATGCCGCGTGCGCTGTTCCGAGATGTTCGCGAGACCCGGATCGAGGCGCCGGGGCGTGCCCAACGCCTGCCGTCGCTGGTATTTGCTGCACATGCTTTTGATGCCCGTCGTGTCGGCGATAGCTACCGGATCAATGATGCCGCGGAAGAACGGATCGCCGGGTTCAATGCCCGTGTTGTCGACGCCGTTGCCCGCGACGATGTGCGCCATTCACAGCGGCTCTGGATCAATCCGGAGAATGGCCTGCTGCTCGGTGTTGCGTTGATCGGACCGCATCGTGAAACTCTGCAACAGGTCATGTTCACGTCGTTGGTCGTCGACGCGCGCAATGCCGGCAACAGCGATGCGCCTGCAGCGGAGGTATTGCCGCCTGTCGACCCGGCGCCGGTGGCCTTGCCAGCAGGTTTTCAGTTGATCGCCAAACGTGTCGAGGGTGCGCGTCGTAGTCTGATTTTGAGCGATGGATTGGCGATGATCACGCTCTATCTCGAACCACGCAGCGATGTTCTCGATCGCCTGACTACGCTGCGGCGTGGTGCGACCCAATTGGCATCGCGCCAGATTGGGCATCAGCGTGCGGTCGTGGTCGGTGAAGTGCCGCTGACGACGGCGGTGGACCTCGCCAATCGTGCCGCTCAAGTCCTGAACGATTGATTGGTGTCGCGTCGCTGCGCGACCCGTTGTTACTCACACAAGGAGAGACATCCATGCTGAAGCGTTGTCTGCAGATTGCCGTTTTCGCCATGACCGTAGCCATGCCGCCGTTGCGTGCCCAAGCACTGCCGGATTTCACCCAACTGGTCGAGCGCAATGCGCCGGCTGTGGTCAATGTCACTGCACGCAAGAACGCGGCAGACGAGAATGATCCTTCGCAACTCAGTGAAGAAGAAGTGCCGGAGATCTTCCGCCGATTCTTCGGTGACCCGCGCCAGATGCCGAATCCGGGGCGTGGTGAGCGTGTATCGGGTGGCTCCGGCTTCATTATCTCAGCCGACGGCTATTTGATGACCAACCATCATGTTGTCGAGGGTGCCGACGAAGTGACGGTGCGCTTGAAGGATCGACGTGAATTCAAGGCCAAGGTGATCGGTAGCGACCAGCAAAGCGATGTGGCCCTGCTCAAGATCGAGGCCAGCGGGTTGACCGCGGCCACGCTCGGAGACTCATCGAAGCTGAAGCCTGGTCAATGGGTGGTCGCGATCGGGTCGCCTTACAACCTCGATTTCTCGGTCACCGCTGGCATTGTCAGTGCGGTCGGCCGCAATCTCGGTGATGACCAGCGTTACGTGCCTTTTATTCAGAACGATGCCGCGATCAATCGCGGCAACTCAGGCGGTCCGTTGTTCAATCTCGACGGGCAGGTGGTCGGCATCAATTCGCAGATTTTCTCGAATACCGGCGGTTCGATCGGTCTGAGCTTCGCGATTCCGATCGACTATGCGAACACGGTTGTCGCCCAACTGCGCGCGAAGGGCAAGGTGTCGCGCGGCTATCTCGGCGTCGCCCTGCAGGAAGTGAGCGCAGAACTGCAGAAGACGCTGGGTTTGTCGCGCGTGACCGGTGCGCTCGTTGCGCAGGTCAATGCCGATACGCCTGCGGCCAAAGCCGGCCTGAAAGAGAGTGATGTAATCGTCAGCGTCGACGGCCAAAAGGTTGAGCGCTCGGGTGATCTACCACCGATCATTGGCGCGACGGCGCCAGGGACCAAGGTCACGCTCGGAATCGTCCGCGATGGCAAGCCGATGACGGTACCGCTGGTTGTTGGCGAATTGCCGGCGGACCTTGCTGCCGGTGGTGGACGCGCATCCGGGCCAGACGCCGCGCCAGTCAAGGGTGATGCCTTAGGACTCAACGTTCGCGAATTGAGCGCCGACGAGCGTGGACAATCCGGTATCGACAATGGCGTGCTGGTCGAAAACGTGACCGGTAGCAGCGCGCGCCGGATCGGGCTACGCCCGGGTGACGTCGTCATCATGGTCGGACGCAAACGCGTCAACTCGGTGGCCGATTTCAAGGCGGCGGCGGCGGCGGTACCGAAAGGTGAGTCGGTCATGCTGCTGGTGCGTCGTGGCGGAAATAACTCGTTTATCGCCCTGCCACCCGGCGACTGATTGGGTGTCCGTCGGTGGCTGGACCGTGCGATAATCCGCCATCCCCTTGAATGAGTGGCCC
>Ga0073902_10000611_pt1 | contig 20968 bp, 20 predicted proteins | sample KloWWTmeKNB19Kit_FD_66667 | JGI IMG/M metagenome (GOLD analysis project Ga0073902, IMG submission 66667) | Active sludge microbial communities from Klosterneuburg, Austria, studying microevolution and ecology of nitrifiers - Klosterneuburg... | ecosystem: Engineered > WWTP > Aerobic digester >...
CCAGTACGGGCAACCGCAATATCCTCCGCCCCCGCCTCCTTACGGCATGGGCGCTGCGCCCGCGCCAAAGGGCAAATCCACGGCATTGGTGCTCGAGCTGCTCCCCGGCATCCTGTTCGGCCTGATGGGGATCGGCTGGATGTACGCCGGAAAGTCCGACAAAGGCATTTGGTGGCTGGTCGGATCCATCGGCTGGTGGTTGATCATGGGCGTTGTAGGGCTGCTCACGATCGGCATCGGTTGCCTGTGCTTCCCCCTGATCTGGGTTGCGGCGGGCATCTCGGCCTACCAGCTCAACAACCAGATGAAGGCCGAGCCCGGCCGCTACCAATAGCATCCTGTCGAATACCCGGTCTCCCGGCTTCGCCGGGAGACCGGGTATTCAACATCATCTCGATCAGGTGCCCTCTTCCCAGCTTGCCAGATACGCAGCCTGCTCTTCGGTCAAGGTGTCGATCTTGACCCCCAGGCTTTCGAGCTTCAACCGCGCGATCTCCCGGTCGATGTTCTCGGGAATCGTGTAGACGTTCGGCTTCATGCCCTTGTAGTTCCGGACCATGTACTCCGCGCCCAGGGCCTGGTTGGCGAAGCTCATATCCATCACCGCCGCCGGGTGACCTTCCGCCGCGGCCAGGTTGATCAGCCGGCCCTCACCCAACAGGTTGATCTTGCGGCCATTCTTCATGCTGTACTGCTGCACGAACGGGCGCACCTGGCGCGGCCCGCCCTTGCTCAGCTTCTCCAGCGCCGCGATGTTGATCTCGGCATTGAAGTGGCCCGAGTTCGCGACGAGCGCGCCGTCCTTCATCAGCTTGAGGTGCTCATGATCGATGACGTTCTTGTCGCCGGTCAGGGTGATGAATACATCGCCGCGGGGTGAGGCTTCCTTCAGCGGCATGACCTGATAGCCGTCCATCAGGGCCTCGAGGGCCTTCATCGGATCGACTTCGGTAACGATCACGTGGGCGCCCATGCCGCGCGCGCGCGAGGCCACGCCGCGGCCGCACCAGCCATAACCAGCGACAACGACAACCCGGCCCGCCAGCAGAATATTCGAGGCGCGGATGACGCCGTCGATGGTGCTTTGCCCGGTGCCATACCGGTTGTCAAAGTAATGCTTGGTCATGCTGTCGTTGACCGCCAGCACCGGGAACTTAAGGGCCTTGTCCTTGGCCATCGCGCGCAGACGGATGACACCGGTGGTGGTCTCCTCGGTCCCGCACTGGATTTCCTTGATCTGGCTCTTGCGCTCTTTGTGGAGCACGCTGACCAGGTCGCAACCGTCATCCATCGTCATCTGCGGGTGATGATCGAGCGCGGCGTTCAAATGCCGGTAATACGTGGCGTTGTCCTCGCCTTTGATGGCGTAGACCGGAATCTCGTCGTTGGCGACGAGTGAGGCCGCGACTTCGTCCTGGGTGCTGAGCGGATTGCTCGCGCACAGCACGATGTCGGCGCCACCGCTTTGCAGCGTGCGCATCAACGCCGCTGTCTCGCTGGTCACGTGCAGACAGGCCGACACCTTCAGCCCCTTGAGCGGCTGCTCCTTCGCGAAGCGTTCGCGAATCGCCTTCAGCACCGGCATCTCGGCTTCAGACCATTCGATTTTGTAGCGGCCGGCCTGGGCCAGGCTGGGATCCTTGACATCAAATTCCATGTGTATGCTCCTCGTTTCTTGAATGTGGATTTGTCAGATTTTCCGAAATCGGTATACCCCGGCTTCGCCGGGGTATACCGATTTCGGATGATCAGCACCGTCAGAGTCGATCGGCGCCGGAGGCGATATCGTGAACTTAATATACGTAGTGTACGCGACTAGACCGGGGCTCAATCGATATTGAGCGGTCCGAAATGGGCCTCATAGCGGGCTTTGAACTCAGCCCAGGTGAAGGCATGGCTCTGGCCGCCCACGTGCTCGAGGGCATAGGTGGCAGCCACGCTGCCCAGCCGCCCGCAGGTCTCCCAATCGGCGCCGGCGGCGAGGCCCTTGAGCAAGCCGCTTCGATATGAATCACCCACGCCGGTCGGGTCAATCACCCGTTCCTCGGGAACGACCGGGATCTCGATCCGCTGATCCTTGAGCAGGATCGTCGAACCCTTCTCGCCGCGGGTCACGATCAGAGCCGTGGCAGTCGAGAGGATGGCATCTTCGCTTAGGCCCGTCTTCTGCCGGATGAGCTCGAGCTCGTAGTCATTGACGATAACGACAAATGCGCCGGCAAGTCCTGCTCGCAGCTCGTCAGCCGACGAGCGCGCGCACTGTTGGCCAGGATCGTAGATGAAAGGAATCCCCAACTCGCGGCATTCGCGGGCATATGCGACCATCGCGGCCGGGTCGTTGGGCGAGATGATGACCAGGTCGGGTCGGGGGATATTGACAAACGACAGAATTCCCGCGTCCGCCATGGCGCCGGTATAGAACGACGCAATCTGGTTGTTTTTCTGGTCGGTGTTGCAGAAGAACGAAGCCGTGAATTTTCCCGGCACGTCATGGATAAGCGAAGTGTCCACACCCTGCGCTTCCAGCCAGTGCCGATATTCTCCAAAGTCCTGCCCGGCAGTCGCCATAATCGTCGGCCGCTCGCCCAGAAGCGCGAGTGTATAAGCCACGTTTGGCGCGCATCCGCCTCGGCGGCGTTCCATCCCGTCCACCAGAAAGCTCAAGCTGATGCGCTCGAGTTGATCGGGCAGGATGTGGTCGGCAAAAGAACCGGGAAAGGTCATAAGGTAGTCGTAGGCGATCGACCCGGTGATGACAATGTTCATACGTTATTGTTTGCGCGCCTTGGGATTTTCGAAACGATATCCCTGGCGCCGAATGGTTTTGAGGTAGCGCGGTTCGGTAGGATCGTCCTCGATGCGCTCGCGCAGCCAGCGCATATGCACGTCCAGGGTCCGGGTATCACCCATGTAGGTCGTCTCCCACACCTGCTGCATGAGCAATTTGCGGGTGATGATCTCGCCCTGGTGTTGCATGAAGAGTTGAAGCAATCGGGATAGCTTTGGATTAAGCCGGATTTCCTCGCCGCGTTTGCGCAACATGCCGTCGGCCGGCCGCAGGATGAGCTCGCCGCAGCGCAATTCGGCCGCGTGCCCGGCCGGCATGAGTTTCTCGACCTTCGCCATGACCCGGCGCAACTGAAGCGGCCGGGCAATATAGCCGTCGCCGCACGCATCGCAACCCGCCGCCGCCGCATCCTGCCCTTCAGCCCCAAGGAAGAGCACATTCGTTTCGGTGATCCGCTTTATGGACTGGCACAGTTTCGCCGCGTCAACGCGCAAAGAAGGCAGGTCAACTATTACCAGGACGGGCTTGTCGCGCTCCACATGGGTCAGCGCGCTCTTGGCTGTTCGCACCCAGGTGACGGGATAGCCGCTGCGCTCTAGCGCAAGGCCAACGGACTCGCCCAGTCCGCCCTGAATGAGGAGAATTTTGCGCGCTGCGTTCTTCATTGATGGCCGCGGCGCGGGATTATACACACGTCAATGCTGGCTTTAAGGTGACTTAAGCTCCCTACAGTTTCTCGCTCATGGCCTCGGCGTATCCAGTGAGCTCAACAAACCCCGCGCCCGTCACAGCGCTCCCCCCGGCCATGCCAGACAGGGATACGGCCCCCTCCCAGTAGGTTGAAGACAGATTCATTTCCTGGTCGCGCAGGCGGGGCGTGGCCACGACGTCAACCCCAAGCGCCGCGATCCGAATGCGCCAGCCGCTTGGGTATGTGGCCCCGTTCGTCGGGCTGCGCCACGTGTCCACGGGCGTGATCGCCACGTCGGCCCGCGACAAGGGTTTGGAACTACCGTTGGACATGACCCAGGTGCCGCTGCTCGACACCCCCTCCGAGCCGTCCGCTTGCCACAACCTGAAGTACATCAGCTCACTGCCATCGCTCAATTGCAGCGAGAACCAGTCCCAGCCGCGCGTGCCCGCGCCCAACACGCTGGTGCTCCATTCGTGGTCCATCCAGCTCTGGCCGGCAACGGCATAGGAAGCATCCGGTGTCGTCACAGTGCCGCGGGTATCCATGCGCGTATAAGAGTAATAGTACGAGGCATTTCCCGGCTCCGGACTCTTCTGGCTCAGTCCGCGGTCGCCATGCCGGACCATGGGCTTGGCGCTGTCGAGGGTCAGGTCAATGGCATAGGCCTCGGATTTCGCGACGATCCGGACCGCTGCGGCATCCAGCCCCGGACGCCTCGGCGAGGCAACCGCTTCCGCTGACCAATCCTCGATAAAGACGCGGAAAGCATCCGCGCGCGCGCCCGCGAGACCGCCCGCCCCGCGGCTGAACCGCTGAAATTCCTGGTGCGTGTTCGCGCTGGTGTCCGTTACCGCGAAGTGGGCAAAGTAAAGCTGACGCGTGGCAAGACTGGCGCCTGACGCGGGCGCCCCCGGCGCCAGGGCGCGCCGAAAGATCGTGAACTGATATCCAAAGTGCCGGCCGTTGGCTGTCGTCACGTTGCCCGTGTAATACCACCACTCGGTCTGAAAGTCATCGTGGGCGCCGTGATCGCGCGGGAATTCAAGGTCACGGGCGAGCAGCGCCCGCGCGAACTTCGAGGTGTCACCATCCGCCTGCAGGCCTTGAATCGACGCCCGGGCCGGGGACGGCTGCGGCGGCTGAAGGGCGAGGAAGAGCAACGCGCCAATACCAATCACAATTGCTGCCGCGATCCCGCGGCCGACATATTTCATTCGTAAGATTCTAGATCATCCCGAAATCGGCATGCCCCGGCTTCGCCGGGGCATGCCGATTTCGGGCGGGGAGTTGTCCGCACCGCTCTACAATCTCGGCGTGCCAGGCCACAACGCTCTCATCATCATTCAACTCGACGGCCTGTCGCTCCCGCGCCTGCGGGATGGTATCGCCCGCGGGTTGCTGCCATCGCTCGGCCGCTGGCTGCAAGAGGGGACTCACCATTTGCATCCGTTGGACAGTGGTCTGCCCTCACAGACTTCCAGCGCGCAGGCAACGCTGCTCTATGGCGTCTCCGATCCACCGCCCGGTTTTCGCTGGTATGACCGCAGGGCCAGCCGGGCCAGGACCTCGCGCAACCCCGCCGACCTGCGGCGCGTGGCCACCGCCTGGCCTGCCAACGACGGCTTGTTGCGGGGCGGCGCCGCACTCAGCACGGCCTGGCCCGCCGGTGCTGACCATCGAACCCTGGTGCTGAGTGAAGGGCCGCGCTGGGCGAATCTCCGCGCAATCCCCTGGGCGGCGGCGCTCGGCGCGCGCTGGCCGCAGCGCTCCCGTGGCGCAAGTCCGGCGGCCATTCTGCGCGGCGCCCTCGTCGCCGGCGTGCTGGATCCGCTCACGACCGCCGCGGCCGTGGCCGCCAACGGCGAAACTCCCAGACCGATTTTCGCCACGCTGCTTGGCTATGACCAAGTCGCCCACCATGCCGGCCTGGACGCGCCGATGACGGCGTGGGCGCTCCGCCGTCTCGACGATTCAGTGCGGGCGATCGAGGACGCGAATCTGAAGCAGGGCGGCCGCTCGGAAATTGTCGTGTTTGCCGACCATGGCCTGTCTGGATGCGCGTCGTTTCAGAGACTGGGCCGTGAATCGCTCGGCGGCATGATCGCCCGCCTGACTCGGACAGGTCCGCGAGTCTGGCATGTCGCGCCCTCGGGCAATCTCGCCCACGTATACGCCTTGAACGGGGCAGCGCAATCCGCCCTCGAGCCGCTCGTCCAGACCTTGGTGCGCTGCGACGCAATCGGTTTCGTCGTCCACAATCACATCGTCCACGGTCGTCATGGAAGCGTGGATCTTGTTTCAGGGGGAACAACTGGCGACACTCCGCTTGCAGCCTATGGTTCGACCCGTCTGCGGATGCGACAAATCGCCGGCCTCGTCCGCCACCGGGACGCGGGCGATCTCATTGTCATGGGCGCCGTCGACGCGAAGGGCAGTGTTATTGCCTTTGAGGACCAACGCGCCGCGCACGGCGGCCTGGGCGGCGACCAAACCAACGCCTTTGCAATGTTGCCCGCTGTGGCCAGCGGCAGCGAGAATCTGGATTTGGCCAGCCTCCGCGCGCGGCTGTTGGGAATGTTGGGGCGCCTGCCCTAAAAGCATCCGGCGAGATGACAATCCCCGCGCGAAGCGCGGGGATTGTCATCTCGCCAGCAATTTTTCCGGAGGATCTTCAGACTCCTGTTCGCCGAGCAAATAAAGCTGCCTTCGGGAGTTGAACCCGAAACCTATCGCTTACGAAGCGATTGCTCTGCCGATTGAGCTAAGGCAGCCAACGAACGACGCCGGAAGAATATACCACACAGGGATCGTTTCTCCACGGGATATAATACCGGCCCAAGTTACACAGGGAGGTGTTCCAAACACAAAACCAATGAAGAACCGTATGCCAATGTTCTCTGATTCGCCTATCCATGGCGCAGGGACCGAGGTTGCGGCGGCACGAGCCATGAGGCAGGCCGCGTTGCAACGAGGGTTGCCTGCATGACCGTCAACTTTGAGAGAAAGGAGCATCTTGAGTGAAATCTTAATCACCCACACCCGCCCCGAGCATCTCCCCCACTGCGCTGAACTACAGCGCGTCTGTTTCCCCACGCTTGCGCCCGAGGAACACCTCACCGAAGCGCACATCGCCCAACACCTGCGGCTGTTCCCCGAGGGCCAGTTCGTCGCCATCGAGACGGCAACTCAGCGCGTGATTGGCATGACCGCCGGTTTTCGCACCCATTTTGACTTCAACCACACCCATGGCCACACGTTCTTGCGAGCGGTCAGCGGGGGCTGGTTCTCGCGCCACAATCCGCACGGTACACACTACTACGGCGCCGACATGAGCGTCCACCCTGACTTCCGAGGGCGCGGTTTGGCGCGTGGCTTCCACGATGCCCGCAAGGAACTGTGCCAGGGGCTTGGCCTGAAAGGCCAGGCGGTTTGCGGCATGATCCCGGGCTACGCGCCCTATACCCGGGTCATGACCGCGTTCGAGTATGTCAACCATGTCGTAAAGGGGGCCATCTACGACAGCACGCTGACGACGCAACTTCGCAACGGTTTCCAGGTGCGGGGTTTGGTCGCCAATTACGTGATGGACGCGCCTACCCGCGGCTGGGCGACCGTCCTTGAATGGCGCAATCCTCAGCACATCGAAATCACCCTGCCCCCGTTTCGCTTTGATCACACATCCAACGACCGGCGTCAGGGTCGGATCTGGTAGGGGGTGGCTATGGTCGCAGGCATTGAAATCCGTCCGATGCGGATCGGCGACGCCGAGGCTTGTGAAGCGCTCGATCGGGGTTGTTTCCCCACGGTCGATCCGAGCACGATCTATACCGCCGAGCAATTTCGCCATCATCTGGGCCTCTTTCCAGAAGGACAGTGGGTGGCCGCAGATGCCCGAACCGGCCTGCTCGTCGGTTTCACATCGACACTCCGGATCGACATCGATTTCGCCTCGCCCCATCTCGTCAGCGTGTACCAGGACACGGATCATGGCTGGTTCAACACGCATACCCCCGGTGGCGCGTATCTGTACGGCGCGGACATGTGCATCAGCGCAGCATTCCGCGGCCAGGGCATCGCCCGCGCGTTCTATGACCTGAGAAAGGCCCTCTGCCGCGACCTGGGCCTCACCGGACAAGTGGTATGCGGTCTGATTCCGGGATACAGCAGATACCGTCGTGAAATGACCGCCTTCGAATACGTCAACAAGGTCATCGCCGGAGAGCTGCATGATCCGACATTGACAACCCAGCTTCGGAACGGGTTTGTCGCTCGCGGGCTGCTTCCCGAGTACGTGCATGATGATGTGACCGGCGGTTGGGCGGTCCTGCTGGAATGGCGCAACTCGGATCGGAATCATGATCAGTGATATGAACCAGCAGGCCATCATTGCCGAGCGCGAGCTCCTCAAACAACGCACGCGCGAGATTGAAGCGGTGCGAGAGATCTTCAGGGCCGTCAACGCGGTGTCCGACCTGCGCTCAATCCTCGACACCGTCACCCGGACGGCCACCCGGGCGCTGGACTCGGATTCCTGCTCGATCTATTTGCTGGACGCAACCGGCGCCCAACTGGTGTTGCGGGCCACGACAGGACTGTATCCAGAGGCTGTGGGGAACGCGCATCTTGAACTCGGGCAAGGGTTGACCGGATGGTCAGCCATGCATCAGCAGGCCGTGGCGGTCTCGGACGCCTGGAGCGACACGCGCTTTCACCAGGTTCCAAATACCCGCGAGAAGCCATTCCGCTCGCTCCTGGCTGTTCCTCTGCGCAGCGGCGATCGCGCGATTGGCGCGCTGAACGTGCAGACCCATCGTCTGCGCCACTGGACAAACGGCGACATTGAGTTTGCGACCCTCATCGGCGATATGGTGGCCGGCGTGCTCGAGCGCGCGCTGCTCTTCGAACAGACCGAGCGGCGAATGCAGGAATTGGCGGCGGTCTCCGAGGTATCGAAGGCGGTTGTCGCGCCGGCTTATCTTGACGAGACGCTCCGCTTGGTCGCGGAAATGGTCCTGCGCGCCATCAGCGCCCGGCGCTGCGCGCTCCTGCTTCTTGACGAGACTGACAACGCTTACCTGCCGCGGGCGGCCTCCGACCGAACCTCCGGCATTCCACCCGAACCCGAATGGCAGCTCGACAACCTGCCGCTGCTGAACATCGAGGCATTGGCCGGGCCGGTCGCGATCAGCGATGTCGCAACCGAGCTCAGCCCAAAACTTGCGGCCTGGGCGGCCCGGGCCGGCCTGACCAGCCTGCTGGTAGTGCCGCTTGTCTCGCGTGAGCGCACGGTCGGGTTGATGAACGTATGGAATGACTCGCCGCGCGATTTTGGAGACCAGGAAATTGACCTGTGCACAACGCTGGCAAATCAAGTGGCGCTGGCAATTGAGAACGCCCACCTCGTCGGGAATGCCACAATCGTGCGCGAGATGAATCATCGGGTCAAGAACAACCTGCAGAACATCGTCATGCTGCTCCAGCTGCAGTTGAGCGAGCATCCCGAGGTCTCGGCCAGCGAGGTGCTGCAGCAGAGCATCGGCCGGATCATGAGCATCGCCGCGGTGCATGACGCGCTCTCGCAGGAAGGCCTGCGCCTGGTCGATGTCAAGGACACCATCCAGCGGGTCGTGAGCCTCACCAATGCGAATATGTCGCGCCCCGATCAGCAGCTCACCATCGCCGTGGACGGCGAGCCCATTCGCCTGTCGTCGCGCGCGGCGACGGCTGTCGCGCTGTGTGTCAATGAGCTGGTCCAAAACGCCATGGAGCACGCCTTCGTTGGCCGGAGCGAAGGCATGATCCAGATTTCGCTCCGCGAGCAGAAGGGAAAATTGACCGTCGACGTTCGCGACAATGGCTTGGGCTTCAGCGCCGAGGCGCGCGACAAAAGCCTTGGCCTGCGGATCGTCGACACGCTGGTGCACGACGATCTGCGCGGCACGTTTCAAATGCGCCGGGTCGGAGACAGCACGATCGCAACGATTGAGGCGCCGCTTAGCTTCGCTTGAACGCATGACTTCTTTCCAGGTCCTGGCGCTTGCGGTCTTCGTCTTGCTCGCCTTAACGGGTCTGCTGTACTGGCAGCTTGGTATTGCCGAGGGCGCCTATTTGGGTCGACGAGTTGTGGTCTGGCTCTACGATCGATTTGCCTCTCGCTATGAGGCAGTCAAAGCTTATGATGCCGCATGGGAGCGCGAAACGCTTGCCGCGCCAGTCGTGGCATTTCTCGCCCGCCAGCCGGCCGTCGAGAACGCCGCCGGTCCGGTTGTGCTCGACGTTGCAACGGGAACGGGAAGGTTCGCCGTCGCCCTGCTCGAGCATTCGGGCTTCACCGGCAGCGTGATTGCGCTGGACATGTCGTCGCGCATGCTGGCAATTGCAGGGGTGAATCTGGCGCCATTTGGCGATCGCGCCGCGTTGCGCCAGGCGGATGCGCAGACACTCAAGGACCCGGACAACGCGTTCGATGTCGTGGCCTGCCTCGAAGCGCTGGAGTTTTTGCCAGATCCGGATCGCGCGCTACGCGAGTTCGTCCGGGTATGCCGCCCAGGCGGCTTGCTGGTGCTCACCAACAGAATCGGACCGGATGCATGGAAGATGCCAGGCCGCACCCAATCAACGCCGGTTTTCGCGGGCCGGCTGACCGATCTGGGCCTGGTCCGCACGCGGACCGTGACCTGGCTGGTCGACTACGACCTTGTCTTCACCGAAAAGCTGTAAGCGGACTGCCTATGCGAAAGCTCTCCCTGGTATCGCTGCCAGGAGATTTTACGAAGAGAGCGCCCCCGGCGAAGCCGGGGGCGCTCTCTTTCGGAATCACCTCTGTGATTACCTCCGCTCCCACCAGAACTTCACAGCGGAAACCCCGCCGAGCTCGAGATACTCGACCGTTACCGTGTGGGCACCCGCCGATACAGGCACATCCACAAAGAAGCTCCGCAACGACTGCTCACGCCACTCATTCATGATGGGCACGCCGTCCAGATAGACCCTGACGCCATCATCTGACTGAGCGTAGAACCGGTAATTGCCGCCAGCGAAATTCGACACCGCGGTGAATCGCGCCGTGAAGTTGTCCGGCTGCACCTGAGCGGCAATCGACCCCGTTCCCCAGTTAAAGTCGATCGCGCCGAGCGCCACGGCCAGAACCGGCGCGCCGGCCAGTGTTGTGTTGTTGTAGAACTGCCCGCTCCAGCCCACCGACGAGGGTGGCGGAGGCGGGTAGGGCGGAGGAATTGGCGGCGGATTGCCGCCATACGCCAGCCGGTAAAAGCTAGTCGAGACTTTGGCCAGCCCTGACAGCTCAACATAATCGACTCGGATCGTGTGCAGCCCGGCGCCAATCGGAATATCGACCACGTTTGCCTGATAGCCCTCATAGTTCAGCCGATCGAACACCAGCGTGTTGTCAACCCACAGCGCGATGCCGTCATCAGCATTCAGGCTGAAACGATAAGTCCCACCAACGAAGTTGTACGTCCGCGTCCAGCGGCCCGAAAAGTAGTCACCCACGACGGCAGCGGGATTGGGCGTGCCAAATCCCCACTGAAAATTCAGGGTCGCGTCATACCGTGAGTACGCCGGCGAACCGGTCTGAGTCGTGTTGTTCCAGAACTGAGCCAGCCATGCGCCGCCGGAGGGCGGCGTGTAGGCCTGTGGAATGCAAAGCACACGGCCGACGTAAATCACCGTGCTTCGTAGTCCATTAGCCGACATGATCGCGTTAACGGTCGTGCCATACCGTATCGCGAGACGTGTCAGGTTGTCGCCGCGGACGACGCGATAGTAGTAGCACGAGTACGCTTCCGGCGCACTCGCGTCGGAGGCCGCCGCAGCTTGCGGAGCCGCAGCAAAAACGGCAGTGGCGGCCACGGCAAGCCCGCACAGCGCCCGGGCAATGGAATTCAGGCGAATGTTCATGTTGATACGGAAAGCGGTACGGTTGGCGTTGTGCCTCCCCGTTTTTGCCTCCCCTCCTGAAAAGATTATAGACCCAACGGACCGTTTTTGCGCAACCGCGTTCGGTGATCGTCGGCTGGGCGCAGAGCAACCGAACCCCGCCGGCGCCGCGCACCTGACCGTGGGCTGCTCAATCCCCGTTACGCGGGGTCTGACTGCTTAACCGCCCACCGGCCCCGCGCGCGCCTAAGGCATGTTGGTCTCGCCAAACAGAGGCAGCGGTCCGGTCTGGCATTTGACATTCGGGTCATTGGTGTAGATGTATGTCCCGGACACCTGCACCTTTCCGCCCGCGTACAGAATGACACCGGCATATGTCTCCGTCCCGGGCAGGCCCGCTTTTGTCGTTCTGAACGCGCCACTTGCCGGCGCGTAGGTGCCGACTGTGGCGATGTTCGCGTTCACTTGCAGGAGCGTCATCGAGGTGCCTTGAATCGTGACGCGATAGGGCGCCCGGAAGCCCCTGGTGTTGCAGGCCGCGTCACCTGAGACGACCAGGGTAATGTCGAAAGTCCCCGGAAGGGGACGCGGGGTCGGGGCTTGAGTTGACGATGGAGTGACAAGGACGATGGTTTGTGTTGGCCGCACCACCAGGGTCAAGGTCGGAGTCGGTGTGACGGTATTTGGCGGAAGAGACGGAACCGGAGTGCGCGCTGGCGGCGGCGGGACACTCGGCGTGAGAGTCTGAATCCGAGGCACATCCGTGACAATGATGATCTGAGCCGCCCCGGTCGCTGTTGGCGTTGGGCAGCCGCCGCCGGAAAAACCTACCGCGGGCGTGCCGTTTAGTCCCGGACACGGGAGCGGCGCCGCTACCGGCGGATTGCCCGCGCCCAGAAACATGGCGCATCCTCCGAACAACCCTCCGCCCAGCAATACACCGCCGGAAGCGATGACGATATTCAGCGTTGGATTTCGAGCTGGATTCGGCCGGCGGCGGAGGGCCGCCAGGCACAACGCGCCAACCACAAGACCAACCAGCACTGACGCGACGAACAATCCACCGTTCGAGAGCAAGAAATCGCCAGGCATATCGCCTCCATCCCGGATGAGGACAGAATGAACACCTGGACGGAGGCCGCTGCTCCCCCCAAGACCAGCTTTCGGGACACGCTCGCGCGGGCGCCAGCGCTCAGCCGAGCCCGATGAAGGCAAGATGTTGCGCACGCGCCAACCGCTAGCCGATTCGCCGCATATTAGTCCGAACCCGACTTGCTGTCAATCGCTCGGATATTGTGGCCCCGCGTTCTTCGGCGACGCAATCAGTTCTTCAAGCATCGACCGGCCGGCACCGCCGACGACCGTTCGTCGCGCTGAAGTGATAAACTCGCTCGGGTCTGCCAACCCCTCAGCGCCATAGATTACGGCCTGCAGCCCCATCTCCAGTCGATCCATCTCACGCACGAATCGGGCTTCGGGAGTCTCGCCAGATTCGTACTCGTCCCAGAGCGCCAGCCACTCCTCGCCACGTGGAAGACCCGCGACGATCTGCAGCAGAGCCAGACGCTCGAGGGCGTGCTTTTCGGATGCGCTCACGCCGTCGCTGGGTGTGATGTCGCCGGCATGGGACTCGCCGAGATCATGAATCAGGGCCATCCGGAGCGCCCGATCGGCGTCCAGACCAGACAGCTCAGGCGCTAGAAGCAGGGTCAGCCACGCAACCCCGGCCGTATGCTCGGCGACCGTCTCGCACCGGTCACGCGGCACACCCCGGAGAAACCAGCCCTGGCGGAAGAGCTGCTTTAGCTGATTGATCTGGACATACGCCTCAAGCGCCGGGCGGAAATCCCCCTCAGGAAATAGTGAGCGGGGCACGGGTCCCTTGGTCTGCATGGCCGCATCCTACCCTCAGCGCGGCCGTCCAACCAGTACAATTCCATGCAGTTCAGGTTTCCCGCCGGATCGGACGAGGCATCGGGCGGGCTAAAGAGGCACCATGACGCGCCCATCATCCCCCTCTCGCACAGTCGTCCTGCCATTGACTCTGGCCGCGGGCGGTTTGGCCCTGTTCGGCGCCGGTCTGGCCTGGGTGGCCTATATGCGGAGGAACATCTGGCATGACATTCCCCTGACGGCCGCCCTCGCCGGCGAGTTGCGCACCTTGCTGTCGAGCGCCGGCGAGCTGGCCTACTATGCCGGGCCAAGCGCGCCCAAGGACACCCGGCCGTTGTTCCTCGTGCACAGCGTTAATGCGGCGGCATCCGCCTACGAAATGAAACCGCTCTACGATCGATTCGCAGGTTCCCGGCCCATTGCGGCCGTCGACCTGCCCGGTTTCGGGTTTTCAGAACGCGCGCAACGCGAATACCGCCCGTCCCTCTATGCGGAAGCCATTATTGCCTCAATGGAACATGCCTTTGGCGGACGGCCAGCGGATGTGGTCGCGCTGTCGCTGGGCGGTGAATTCGCCGCCCTGGCGGCGGCCAAACGTCCGGAGTTGTTTGCCAGTCTGGCCATCATCTCCCCCACCGGCCGGGTCGACACGCGCCCCGCCTCTACCGGCGAAAACGCGGCGCTCCAATTGCAGCGCACTCAGCTCGGCCTCCCTGTGTTCGATACCCTCGTGTCTCGGCCAAGTCTGCACTTTTTCCTGCAGCAGACTCAACGCCGTGGCTTCGATCGCGGCCTCCTCCACTACGCCTACGCCACGAGCCATCAACCCAATGCGTCTGTGGCGCCCTTCTACTTTATCGCGGGCCGGCTCTTCACACCGGACATCCTCAAAGTCTACGCAACGCTTGATCTGCCATGCCTGGCCCTGCTTGCCGGAAACCCGGGCGCGGGCAGCCAGGTCAGGGCAGCCGTCGCCGGGAAACCGAATTGGCATGTAGTCGATTGGACGGACCGCTGTGGCAGCCTGGCCCATTTCGATGACCCAGACGGTGTGGCGCAGTTGATCGAATCGCACACCGCGACCGCCTTCCGCACGCCGGGGCAATCTGAGTCCAGGGGCAGCCGGTGAAACTCGAAACTCTGGCCACCCATGCCGGCCGCGCGGTCGAGGCCGGCAGCGGCGCCGTGACGCCGTCGATCACCCTCAGCACCACCTTTGAAAGGGCGCCCGATGGGACCTACCCCGGCCAACACGTCTATACCCGAGCCAGCAATCCAAATCGAGCTGCCCTTGAGGCGGCCCTGGCATCGCTCGAGGGCGGCCCGAAGGCGCTGGCGTTTGGCTCCGGCCAGGCGGCGACATCGGCCGTATTGCAAGCGCTTGCGCCGGGCGATCACGTCCTGATGCCCGACGATCGCTACCACGGCACGCGCTTCGCGGCCAGCGACATCTACGGGCGCTGGGGGCTTGACGTAGAGTATGTCGACATGACCGACCCGGCCAACGTATCCCGAGCCATGCGCCCGGGCCGCACTCGCTTGATATGGGTGGAGACTCCCTCAAATCCCCGCCTGCGCATCACCGACATCACCGCCATGGCCGAAATCGCGCATCGCCACGGCGCGTTATGCGCCGTCGACAACACCTGGGCATCGCCGATCCTTCAGCGCCCGCTCGCGCTGGGCGCCGACCTGGTGATGCACTCGACGACCAAATACATCGGCGGGCACAGCGATGTGCTCGGCGGGTGTGTGGTGCTGGCCCGCGATGATGCATTCGCCGCCCGTCTGAAACAGGAGCAGCTCCTGATCGGGAGCGTGCCCTCGCCCTTTGACTGCTGGCTGCTACTGCGCAGCATCCCCACCCTGCCCTACCGGATGCGCGCGCATACCGAGCATGCCGGTTTGATTGCGTCATTTCTCAGCGAACATCCGGCCGTCGAAAGGGTGAATTACCCCGGCCTGCCCTCCCACCCGGGCCACGCCATTGCGGCCAGGCAGATGTCGGGCTTTGGCGGAATGCTGTCAATCGAGGTGCGGGGCGGGGCAGAGGCGGCGATGGCCGTTGCGGCCAAGGTGAAGCTCTTCATCCGCGCGACAAGCCTGGGCGGGATAGAGAGCCTGATCGAGCATCGCGCCTCGGTGGAGGGACCGGGCACGCCAACACCACCCAACCTGCTCCGGCTGTCGATCGGCCTCGAACATCCGGATGACCTCATCGACGACCTGCGCCAGGCGCTTGGCGAGTCCGGAGGCCGAGACTGAGTAACTCAGCCCATTTTCAGCACAAAGACATGGGGAAGCATATCCGCAGCGGTCTTTGTCCACAGATTACGCAGATTTGCGCCGATTCAATGCAATCGGTCTGAATACCTGTATGAATACCTTACTTGCCATCCTCGTGATGGTATTTGTCATATCGAACATCGCCGCCTTCGCGTTTGGAAAACTGAACGACGATCGCACCCGCCGTTCGATTCCCTGGCTGCAGCGCAGCACGTCGTTGCAGCTCGTTCTCATCGCCGCGCTTATCGCGCTCAGCCGGACGCGGGAGAGCGGTTTGCAAACGTATGCTTTTTACGTTGCGCTCGGAATGGGAGTGTCGTTTGGGGCCGACCTGATCATGGCCGCCGCCGGAAAAAGCACCCGCCGGCTCATCGCCGGCATGGCGACCTTCGCGATCGCCCACAGCTTCTACCTGATCGCAATGACGGGCGAGCCGGCCCAACGGGGTCCCCTGCCGATCGGCTTCTTCCTGGCGGCGCTGGCGGCGCTGCTGGCGATCGGGATTGTGATCTGGTGGCTATTGGTACGTGTGCCAAAGGGTCCGGACGTCCTGAATTACGGCGCGCTCGGGTACATGGCCATCCTTTCAACGATGACGGCTCTGGCGGTCGCCCTGGCGCTCTTCGATCGGCGCTGGTGGGCGCTGGGCCTCGGCGCAGTGTTGTTTCTGGCCTCGGACGCCGTGCTGGGAAATCAGATCTTTCGGCGCAATCGCTGGCCATACTCGAGCGATGTGGTCTGGGGTTTGTATATCGCTGGCCAGGCGGGGATTGTGTTGTCGACTCTGGCCGCGTCATAGCCCGCGCAACTTCGGAACAATAGGGCCGAGATGACAATGCCCGCGCAAAGCGCGGGCATTGTCATCTCGGCCCTATTTTTCCGAAGACTGGAGTGGAGATGCCGGGAATCGAACCCGGGTCCGAAACCTGCCGAGACCGAATGACTACGAGCGTAGTGGCCGATTTGTTCTCGCCTGTCGAACCTCCGTCCACAAAGTTATCGCCAGGCCAGTTCGTGTTTTCGGCTGTCTGCCAGCGCCAGATCGCTTACGAACCTAAGCGGGACGCCCGTTGGCTTTATCACGCCGACATCACTTCCCACCAACGCGGGGCTGTGAGCGACGCCGGCCCGATGAAGGGCCGGACGCTGTCTTCAGTCTGCGGTTAGGCAGCCATCGGAACGGCGTTCCAGTTGACGTTCGCACTTGCGTGCTTTGCGCTGTTTTACGAGAGTCGCGTCTCGGCTCGCCACTCGGAGCTGACCTGTTCCGTCGAAACCTGTCATCCCCAAAGGACGCTGTCATTATAGGACAGTGTCCGGACGTCCTCCCCATAATGAGTGGCGAGATGACAATCCCCGCGCGAAGCGCGGGGATTGTCATCTCGCCGGACCTTTCAAGATTATGGCTTGGGCAGCGCCGCGGCCGGCTGCACCACCTGGTTCAGCAGGTTGAGCTTGCTCGCGCTCGGAAGCAGGATCTCATCGATCAGCCCGTGCTGTTTGGCCAGCTCCGCGGTCATGTAGTAGTCGCGGTCGGTGTACTTCAGCACCACATCTTCCGTCATCGTCGAGTGGCGCATGATCATGCCGTTCAGAAGCTTCTTCAGACGCAGGATTTCGTTCGCCTGGATCTCGATGTCAGAAGCCTGGCCCTGCGCGCCGCCCAGCGGCTGATGAAGATGGATGGTCGCATTCGGCAACGCATAGCGCTTGCCTTTCGTGCCTGCCAGCAGCAGCATGGTGCCGAAACTGGCCGTCATCCCAACCGCGGTCGTACTGACCGGCGCCTGGATCATCTGCATGGTGTCGTAGATGGCCAAACCCGAGGTCACCTGCCCGCCAGGCGAGTTGATGTAGAAGTTGATGTCCTTCTCCGGGTCCTCGCTGTTCAGGAACAGCAGTTGGGCCACGATGACGTTGGCAACCTGATCGTTGATCGGGGTGCCCAGAAAGACGATGCGGTTGCGCAGCAACAGCGAGTAGATGTCAAAGGCGCGTTCGCCTCGCCCGTCGGTCTCGATGACCATGGGCACCATGGCGCGAGCCGCGTCGGACGCAAGTTGTGAGTAGATGGGATTCATATTCGCCTCGGTATTCTTTGAATCGGACACTTGTCCGGATTCCGTCCTTGATAGGCGGCGCGTGTTAGACCGTCATTAACGCCACCGGAAAATCAGAGGCCCCGGGCGATATTGACCATCCGGTCGATGACCTTGCGGCTCAGCAACTGGTTCTCGATCGAGTCGACGTTTTCCTTGCGACGCAGAATCTTGGTCACTTCGCGAAGATCGGCCCCGTGGTGCTCAACCTGGTGCTCAGCCTCGGCCGTGACGGCCGCCTCTACCTCGTCCCGCGTGACGGTGATGTTCTCGGCCTTGGTCAGCTCGCGCATGACGAGACCGCGGCGCGAGCGTCGCTCCGCGCCGGGGCGGAGCTCCTCTTCCAATTGCTCCAGCGTCTGGCCCTGAAGCTTGAGGTAGTCCTCAAACTCATTGAAGCCCGACTGCTTGACCTGGGCCTTGAAGTCCTCCATCGCTTCCGCGACGCGATCCTCGAGATACGACGGCGGAAAGACGACCTTGGACAGATCGGCAAACGTGCCCAGGATTTGGTCTTCGTACTGGCGCGCGGCGTCGGCGATTTTGCGCTCGCGGATCCGAGCGGCGACATCAGCCCGCAATTCGGCATAGGTCGCGAACTTACTGGCCGCCAGGGCCAGGTTGTCATCGAGCTCGGGCAGGGTCCGGCTGCTAACCGAGGTCATCTCGATCTTGACGGTGACTTCCTTGCCGCGCAGATCTTCGCGCTCGAAGTCCTCGGGCATCACGAGAACCGTTTCCTTGGTCTCGCCCGCCGCGACACCAACGACCGCGGCAGCAAGACCGGGCACGTTGACCCGCTCCTCGTTAAGCACAACCTTGCGGTTGTTGATTGATATCACCGTGCGGCCCTCAGTCTCGCCGGTGATCTTGGCCTGGATCAAGTCGCCCAACTCAGCGGGGCGCTCAACAGCCTCGATGATGGCGTTGTCTTCGCGAATGGCCTGCAGCTCAACTTCGATTTCGGAATCGGTGACTTCGACAACCGGCGCGGTCACCCGAATCGCGGTGTAGTCCTTCAGGTCGACCAGCGGCTCGAGCGGCACGCGCACAATCATGCGGAACGGATCCACGTCGACCTTCTCAACGTGGCCCGGGCCATACGGATTGACCTTGGCCTGCTCCAGCGCGGCGGCGTAGTGCCGCCGGGCGAGTTCATCGGCCAACTCTCCCGCAAAGGCCTCCTCACCACCAACGGCGGCGATGACGGCGCTCATCGGTGCCTTGCCGGGCCGGAAGCCAGGCAGGCGAACAGAGCGAGACAGTTTTTCGGCCACGTCGCGACGTGTTTTGGCAATCGTCGCGTCATCGAAGGCGATGGTCAGTTTCGCCTCATGCGTATCCAGGGTTTCAACTTGTACTTCCATAGCATGGGGACGACAGGACTTGAACCTGCACACCTGTAAGGGCACATGGGCCTAAACCATGCCTGTCTGCCAATTTCAGCACGTCCCCGGCGTAGCCGAAAGATTATACTAGACCCCATCCCAATCGCTAGGAGCGAGAACGCAATCCCCGCGCTGCGCGCGGGGATTGCGTTCTCGCAGGTCCGTGCCTGGGATGACGAACGAAACCCGTGTCCAAGAAACGAGTCTGGAGCGAACGCATCGGATTGGGGGCCGTGGTCGGTCTGGCCCTCGGCTTGCCATGCGTCCTCGGTCTGGCCTATTACCTGGCCCTCACCCCGGAAGGCATCACCTTCAACGGCGGCGACCCGCAGCGCGTCGGGCGGCTGTGGATGACCCGCGATCGCCGGCCGACCGGGATCGCCTTGCAGACCACCGATCCGGCGGCCGGCACGGAGCCCGGCGCCCTGTGCGCCCGCACGACCTTCACCTATCTGAGTTGGGCCAATCGCCTGAGCCTGACCCGCGAGCCGCAGACCTGCCAGTGCCTGACCGGCGCGCGGGCGGTCTGCCAATAACGAACGCAATCAACATGTTGAATGAGATCTACATCGTCCGCCATGCCGCGCCGCAGCAAGGCACCAACATCCCCTATGACCGGGTCCCGGGCCCGCCCCTGGCTGAGCTCGGGCGGGGAGAAGCCCGAGCCGCGGCCCTGTATCTCAGCCATTGCGGGATCGAAAAACTGTACGCCTCGCCGCTTGACCGGGCGATGGAGACCGCCGCCATCATCGCCGAGGAGACCGGCCTTGAGCGCGAGACGGTCGAGGACATCCGCGAGATGCGGAATGATGAGCCGTTCGAACGCGTGCGCGAGCGGATGTCGGCATTCCTTGCCCGCCTCGAGGCCGATCCTGCGGGTCCGGTCGCGTTTGTGTCGCATGGCTCGCCGGTCCGAGCGATGCTGCAATTGCTATCAAACGACACGCTCGATCTGACGCCCTACAACTTCCACGGCGGCAACCCGCTCCCGACGGCCGGAATCTGGCGCGCGGTACGGGACGGCGCGGCCTGGAAGCTCGAGCTCATCTTTGAGCCGGCCCGCGTGGAAGTGCGGTAGGAGAGGATTCCAAGATGCGTGTAACCACTGGCAGCGCGCGCGGGCGCGTCCTCAAATCGGTCCCGGGCGATACCACCCGGCCCATCACCGATATCGTCAAACAGGCCGTTTTCAACATCCTGCAGGATGACGTGCAGGGCAGTTCCTGGCTCGACCTCTTCGCGGGCACTGGCGCGGTGGGGATCGAGGCCCTCAGCCGGGGCGCGGCGGACGCGACCTTCATCGACAACGCGCCGGAGGCCATTGACACGATCAAGGACAATCTCACCAGCACCCGCCTGATCGAGCGGTCCCGGGTCGTGCGCCAGGACGCCTTCCGCTTCCTGCGCGGCGCGCCACGCGAATTTGACTTCATCTACGTCGCCCCACCCCAGTACGCCGGGCTGTGGGCGAAGGCGCTTCAGGCGCTGGATGCTGCGCCGGGCTGGCTGGGCGAAGACGGCGAGATCATCGTCCAGATCGATCCGAGTGAGTTCCAGGCCCTGACACTTAAGAACTTCGAGCTGATTGAAGAGCGGAAATACGGCAAGACGTTGGTGTGCTTCTATCAGCGGCCGGAGATCGAGGTTTGATCAGGTTTGGTCAGGTGGGTATGGTTTGGTCAGGTTGGTAACGTTGGTAACGTTGGTAACGTTGATAACGTTCGTCAGGTTTGGTCAGGTGGGTAAGGTTTGGTCAGGTGGGTAGGGTTTAGTCAGCTAGATAGGGTTTGGTCGCACGGTGTTGCGCCAGTTGGGGCCCAGGCTCGTTAGAGCTTAGGCTTTAGCCGGCAAGGGTACTATCTACGTTGAATAGTGACGACGCGACACCTCTCGCAGAGCACGGACTCCGATAGGCCGACAT
>Ga0073902_10000615_pt1 | contig 20915 bp, 20 predicted proteins | sample KloWWTmeKNB19Kit_FD_66667 | JGI IMG/M metagenome (GOLD analysis project Ga0073902, IMG submission 66667) | Active sludge microbial communities from Klosterneuburg, Austria, studying microevolution and ecology of nitrifiers - Klosterneuburg... | ecosystem: Engineered > WWTP > Aerobic digester >...
GCGCGTGTATTGCGAAATGCCCGACTTGCGGTAATACATCAGGCGGCAATCAACCGCAAAATGAAGGGGTTTCATTGTTTGGCTTTCTTGGGGAGAGCAGAAATAAGAAATGAGAAATAAGAAAAGATGTGGCGCGCGCTTTTCTTATTTCTTGCTTCTTATTTCTTTTTTAGACCATCAACGCCTTCTCGTGTTTAAGCAGCCACTCTTTGGCTTTTAGCCCGCCGCGGTAACCGGTCAGGCGGCCATCGGCGCCAATGACGCGGTGGCACGGCACAAGGATCATAAACGGGTTTGCGCCATTTGCGCGGCCCACCGCCCGCGCCGCCTTCACATCGCCGGTCACGCGGCGGGCCAGCTCATGGTAAGTAATCGTCTGGCCGATGGGTATGGCTTGCAGTTCGCGCCAGACCGCCCGCTGAAAATGCGTGCCCGCCGCGTTATCCAGCGGAATGCTAAACGCCGCGCGCTGGCCCTTGAAATACTCGCGCAGTTGTTTGCGCGCGCTAGAGAGAATGCGGTTACCTTTGCCCACCGGGGCATCATCGGCCACAATTTCCACGCGGGTGATGGCGCTCCGGCTGCCCTCAATCAACACCTTGCCAATGGGGGTGTTCAGCGCCGTTTGGTATGGCGCGGGTGGCGAAATGCCGGGCAGAAGCGTTAGAGCGCCCGCAGCGGTTAAATCGCTCCGGGCGCTAAGTGTGGCATTCATTTAATTCTTCTTAAAGTCCACAAACTTATAGCCCACCCCGCGCTCGGTCAAAATGTAATGCGGGTCGGCCAGATCCTTCTCAATTTTCTGGCGCAGATAGGTGATATACAACCGCAAGTATTGTGTTTCGTCGCGGTATTCCCAGCCCCACACTTTGCTCAGCAGCGCCTCGTGCGGCACAACCCATCCCGCGTTTTGCACCAAATGGTAAAGCAGCCGCCATTCGGTGGGGCGCAGCTTAACCGGTTTGCCATCCACCAGCACCTCGCGGTGGTTAAAGTCAATCGCCAAATGATCATCCACCTTGACCGGGGCCTTGTCTACCTGCGAGGGCAGCTCGGCGCGGCGAATGACCGCCTTGACGCGGCTGGTCAGCTCGCGCGGGCTAAACGGCTTGGTGATGTAATCATCCGCGCCGAGGTTGAGACCCTTGACTTTGTCGTCCTCATCGTTTTTGGCGGTGAGCATGATGACAGGCACAAGGCTTTCCTCGCGGATGGCTCGCAGGGTCTCAAACCCGTCCATCTCCGGCATCATAATGTCCAGCAACACGCAATCGGGCAGCATCTCGCGGGTTTTTTTAACAGCCTCAAGCCCGTTTTCTGCGGAGATCACGCGGTAGCTCTCCAGCTCCAGATTCATGCGAATGAAATTGATCATGCGCGGCTCGTCATCCACAACAAGCACGACTTTTGCGTCTTCTTTGGTCATGATTGGTTTGTTTTGCTTTACTAAGGGAATTGTAATGCAGAACCCCGATGGCCGTTTGACCACCGGGGTTCTTGCTGGCATGGGAGCGACAGGACTTGAACCTGTGACCTTTGCGATGTCAACGCAACGCTCTAACCAACTGAGCTACGCCCCCGTGAAGGGAGCGGATAGATTATATCAGTTTGCCAATTTGTTTTACCGCTGCGCCAAAATCTTTGGGGTAGGGCGCCTCCAGCCGCAAAAGCTGCCCGGTTTGGGGATGGCGCAGCGAGAGGCAAAAAGCGTGCAGCGCCAGCCGCGCAATCAGCGGGCGTTCCTCGCGCCCGCGAAACTGGTACCCTTTTTTAAGCGATGACAAATACACCGGCTCGCCATCGCCATACAACGGGTCGCACACAATCGGCAGGTTAATCATTGCCAAATGCACCCGTATTTGGTGGGTGCGGCCTGTCTCTGGCCGGGCTTCCATCAGCGTGATGGGGCCGAGTGGTTGCAAAATTTTGGCGTGGGTGATGGCCGCCTTGCCGCGCGCCGGATCCACGATGGTGCGGTGTTTTCGGTCGGCGTTGGCCAGCAGCGGCGCATTGATAACCTGCTCATTTTGGCGCGGCCTGCCTTTCACCAGCGCGTGATACACCTTCTCGGTTTCGCGCTGCTCAAATTGCATGCTTAAATCGCGGTGGCTGTCCTCGTTTCGCGCAAACACCATCACCCCGCTGGTGTCTCTGTCCAGCCGATGCACCGGCCACACCGCGTCAAACTCATGGCGCAACATGTCCACCAGCGTGCGCTCATCCGGGCGGGCGCCATCGTGGGCGCTGCTCACGCCCGCCGGTTTGTTAATGGCGATCAACGCCTCATCGCAAAAAAGAAAAACCATCTTTGCAATTACGAATTACGAATTACGAAGCCGCATCGTTCGTAATTCGTAATTCGTAATTCGTAATTTTTTAGTTCAGCACGGTTTTGAGCACGCGCAGCCAATTGCCGTATAAAACCTGAGCGATGTGGGCCTCGGTATAGCCGTGTTGCGCCAACGCGTCGCCAATCTTGCTCAGGTCGCGGATGGTGTCCAACCCTTCCGGCACAGACAACATGCCAAACCCGCCATCAAAATCGCTGCCGATGGCGCTGTGATCTGCGCTGCCGGTGAGCTGACAAATGTAATCAATGCAGCGCACCACGTCATCCAGCGGCACGTTGCGCTTGGGGTCGCCTTTGTTCCACGACTGGCGCAAAAAGCGGTTGAACAGCACCGTGCCAATCACGCCATTGCGCTGGGCGATGCCCATAATCACATCATCCGGCAAATGACGGTCGGTGTTGGTAATTCTTTGGGGGTTGCTGTGCGTTGCCACAATCGTTGTGCCCTCAAACCGGTCCAGCGCTTCTCGCGCAGATTGCGCGGCCATGTGGCTGATGTCCAGCCCAACATTGCAATCGGCCATCACTTCCAGCAGTTCGCGCCCAAGATCGGTGAGGCCGCCGGGCGAGCCGGTGCCGCCGGAGTAGCGCGTTTGTGTCCACGCAGGGCCAAGCAGCCGCACCCCGCGTTCGCGCCACATCTCCAACTCGCGCGGCTGGCGGATGGGATCTGCGCCTTCCATCAACATTACAATGCCGATGGGGTGAAGGCTGACCGGTTTCTCATCCAGCCACACCGATGTGACTTGATCCAGGTCTTTTTTGCTCTTGATCAACTTCACGCGCGGATTTTTTTCTTCCCAGCGGTGATACCAGTCCATTTGCTGCATCGCCAGTTTGTGCGCTTCTTCCGCATTGCGATACACCACCGGCAATGGCGTGGCGTTTTTGCGGAAGGGCTCAACAAAAATGGTGCCAAAGCCAATGCCCACCCGCCCGCGCATCATGTCTGGCAGGCCCACCATGCACAAGCCATTCTCGCGCTCGGCAAAACTGCCCTCCTCATATTCGCGGGTATGATGCGCCGAGTTGTCGTAATTACGCTTAAAGCACGCGGCGTTATAAGCAATATCCAGATGGGCATCTATGATGAGCGGATAGCGATGTTTCATGTGACCAATGCTACCCGATGATTGATTAAATTTGACTGATTGACAAAACAATTCTCTGTTATACAATGCTTTTAACAGGGGAAGGTTTAACTCATTCAACGAGATATTTAAGGAGATTTTTATGGCTTTTTCTGTGCGCAGATTGGTCGTTGCATGTTTTCTTGCAGCCGCCACTATTTCGAGTGTGTTGAGTGTTCCAGCGGTGACTCAGGCGGCTCCGCCATCATCAGATCTGGCGTCACCATCATTTATCACTGGGCCGGTTGGGGGTTCTCCATTGCCCACGCCCGCGCCAAAGCCCACCACCGGGCCGCGCCCAAGCTATTGCGTGGCGGCAGTGGTTCGCGCTACAAACTTCCGCACAGGCCCAGGCACCGGGTATCGCGCCATCCGCCTTTTGCCAAAATACTCGGCGCTCAGGGTGTATGCGCGGCGCGGCGCGTGGCTCAGCGTAACTGATTCTCGCGGGCAGCGCGGGTGGGTCTGGCAGCCCAACGTGCGCGTCTCCAGCGCGTGCGTCCGAAGCCTGCCTGTGCGATAGGCCCGCAAGGGTTTGCGCGGGTCTGGTCTTGTTTTACAATGCGCGCGGCGGCCTGTATGGCTGCCGCGCTTTTTTTATTTATGACCACATTCACCATTCGCAAAATTGATCATTTGGGCAAAACCCCAATGTTCGTTTATTCCGGCGAGTTGATCTCGCGGGATGAACACGCCATTGTGCTGCTGGCCCCCTGGACGATGAAAACGCACGTGGGCAAGCGCATCACCATTGAGCCGGGCGACCCGTTTGTTGAGACGTTTTATCTGGATCGTTGGTATAACGTGATGGAAATTCGGGGCAAAGATGGCGCAGTGAAAGAATGGTATGCCAATGTCACCCGCCCGACCCGCGTGCATGATGGCTGTGTGGATTGGGACGACCTGAAGCTGGATGTGGAGATGTTCCCAGAGGGCGACTGGGCCGTGGTGGATGAGGATGAGTTTGCGGCGGTTGAACACGAGCTTAGCCATGATGAAGTGGTGAGCGCTCGCGGCGTCATCGGCCAAATTGTGCAAGATTTGCAAGCCCGCTGGCGAGCCTATGCCAATGACCGGCTTGCAGAAAAATTAACCGCGCGCGGTTGGACATTGGGCACAGCCGAAAGCTGCACCGGCGGCCTCATCGGCGATGAAATTACCAATCGCGCGGGCAGCTCGGCCTATTTTATGGGCGGCGTTTTGAGCTATGACAACCGCATCAAACGCGACGTGCTGGGTGTGCGCGAAGAAACTTTGCAAACCGTGGGCGCGGTGAGCGAGCTGTGCGCTTTGGAGATGGCTCGCGGGGCGCGCCGTGCCCTGGGGGTGGATGTGGCTGTGAGCGCCACAGGCATCGCCGGGCCGGGCGGCGGCACGCATGATAAGCCGGTGGGTCTGGTTTATCTGGGCATCTCTACGCCAGAGATGGAACGGGTTGAAAAATACATTTGGCCGCATGATCGCACGGGTAATAAACGCGCCACCGCCGATGCCGCGCTCCGGTTGTTGCTGGCAAGTTGTTAGTTGGCCGTTTCAAACCAATTTGCGCTTATTTGCTTTTTGCGCGTAAAGCGGGATGAGCCAACCAAAGTAAAGCCCTCAAGAACATCATTTTTATAAGTTTTGGGCTAGACATCTGGGTAGGGCCGGGCCTAACCGAGGCGTTGTGGCAATTTCTCCCAAACTGCGCCAGAATCCATCTGACGAAAAAGATTTTCTGTTAAAAGATGATAAGCAAGTTACTCATCTGAAATTAACGACATTCTTTTTCAGTCGAGGTAAATCAGGCCTTGATTTTTTTCAAAACATGGTGTAAAACCGGGCACGATTTAGAAAGTAAATACTTTTGCTTTCTGTAATCAATCAACAAACGGAGAACCCGTCCTCTGAACAAGGGAAATGAGGGTGGGTGGTTTGGAAGAGATTTGCGAACTTGAAAGATCGTAAATAAGTAGGCTTCTTGTAAAGATATCTGAATCAATAATTGGGCTTGCCTCGAAGCAAACCGGTTATGTGCAGAAACTAATTTTTGCAAGAGATCCAATGTTAAAAATGGGTCTAACGCATTGAGATGAAACGTGTTTTTGTTAAAAATACACTTTTCCAAGTCATGCCGGTAGGCTTGTACAAAAACATTGGGAGAATTTTTAAGAAGTCTTCTTTTAAGAAGTCTATTGAATGCGGTCCGTAAGGCAATAGGTTATTTATCTATGTTCAACCAATAGATGAAACAGCCCATCCTTTCAACAAGGTGATGAGGATGGGCGGCGAAAAAGATTTACCGCTGAACAAGCGTAAATCAAAAACGAATGTAACTTTAGACATTTTTATGATGTTCGATTTTGGTCGCAAAAATGCCAAAAAATTATGTAAATTTTCTCGCGCCAAATCTCACAAAGCGGCATAACAGTGGAATTTGGATAAAGCAAAAACATGTATGAATTATCCGGGAACTAACGTCAGTTTTGGATGAGGGTTGCAAGGTTGGATTTGTCATCATGAGCGATCTAAGCGACCGAAGGGAACGGAAGCATGCCCTGAGCCATAAGTTTGCAGAATGGCCGAAGAAAATCTCTGGCACGATCAATGTAGGGGTTGATTTTGCAAGAGATTCTTCGCGCACGCTATTTTTGCTTCTGCAAAATTTGGCTCAGAGGCACACTCGGAATGACAGATTCGCTCTTGCTCCGCTTTACCCAAAACTGACGTTAGTTGATTGGGCAGGCATTGCCCTAAATGCGAGCGAAAGGATTGTATTGCGCAAGAATTTGAGAATCAGGGAAGGACCAAAGAGCCATGAGTTGGTGGAGCATGGGAATGGATGCGGGGAACAACAAGTGGTTGCGAGTGTGGCCACGACTGCGGGGGAAAGGAGGTAAGGCGATAGTTTTAGCAAGGGCGGGAGATGACAGACCTCTCCCGCTTTTGCCCACACGCAAAACCCCAAAATGGCGACAACTTCCTTTCTGGACTCCCTGCCTTTATCAAAATACAGATTCGATAAAGTCTTTATCTTGACCACGATTGCAGCTCGATGATATTTCCTTCCGGGTCGGTCACATAACGCCAGGTTACTTTTGCGCCGGTGGCAATTTGGGTGGTCACCATTTGGCCGATGGGTTTTCCGCCTGCGGCAAAGACCGCCTCGCTGGCCGCGGCCACGTCATCCACCCCAAACGCGATATGCCCAAACCCCGGCCGGTTGACGGCTTTCACGCCTTCATCGGCCAAAATGTTGTAGGTGTAGATTTCCAGCGTCGGGCCGCCATCGCCAAAACCGGGCAAACGCAAATGCGCCCCGCGCAAATGCCCTTCCAAAATGCCTGTGCCCGCCTCCAGCTTTTCGCCAGAAATATCGCGCTCTGGCGGAACAAAGACGCAGCCAAAAATGTGAATGTAAAAATCGGCCAGCTTGCGCCAATCGCGGGCAATAATGTTGGTGTGTGCGTATGTTGCGTTGAAGGACATGAGCGGGATTATAGAAGACGGGGGCGGAAGACGGAAACTAATCGAAAACCAGTCTTCCGTCCCCCATCTTCCGTCTTTCTTCACATTTGCCTTTTTGGGCGTTTCCGCTTAACATGGGCTTAATTGTGTTGGCGAATCGTACTTGCCAATACTACGAAAAAGGAACAGGAGAAAATTTTTATGAAGATCCCATTTGTTCGTTCTGCGGCCCTGTTTGCCGCGGCCTCTTTGATGTTGGCTGCGTGCGGCGGCGCAGCAGCGCCAACCGCGGCGCCCGCCAAGGCAACCGATGCCCCCAAGCCCGCGGCCACCGCCGCCCCGGCTGCCGGAAAGCCAGACAAGCTGACCGTGTTGTGTACCGTGACAGAAGACTGGTGCAAAGTGCAAACGCAGGCCTTTGAAAAAGCCACTGGCATCAAGACCACATTTGTGCGCTTGAGCAGCGGCGAGGCCGCCGCCAAACTGAAAGCCACCGCCAGCAACCCCGAATACAGCGTGTGGTGGGGCGGCCCAGCCGATGGCTTTGTGCAGGCCAAAGGCGATGGCACGATTGAGCCATACAAATCGCCAAACGCCGCCAAGATTCCCGCGCAGTTGAAGGACGCCGATGGCTGGTGGACAGGCGTTTACATTGGCGCGCTGGGCATTTGCTCCAACAAAGCCGAGCTGGCCAAGATTGGCATGGACGTGCCGACCTCGTGGGCAGACCTGACCAACGAGAAGCTGAAGGGCAAGTTCAGCGTGGCGCACCCCGCCACCAGCGGCACCAGCTACACCATGGTTTGGACGCAGATGACGCTGAACAACTTTGATGAAGCCAAGACATTTGAATACTTCAAGAAACTGCATGCCAACGTGCTGGCTTACCAGAAGGCTGGCGCCGCCCCCGCGCAGATCGTTGGGCGCGGCGAGGCTGCGGTGGGCGTGGTGTTCTCTCACGACTGCGTGGCCGGGATTGACAGCGGGTTCAAGGACCTGGTTGTCTCCTTCCCCAAAGAAGGCACTGGCTACGAAATTGGCGCGATGGCGCTGGTGAAGGGCGGCCCGGAAAAGGAAGCCGCCAAGATGTGGATTGACTGGGCGCTCACCCCTGCGGCGCAAGAGCTTGGGCCGTCGGCCAAGGCGTATCAGTTGCCCACCAACCCCGATGCCAAAGTGAGCGAGAAATCGGTCAAGCTGGCAGATGTGAAACTGGTGGATTACAACTTCACCAAGGCTGGCGAGAACCGCAAGGCGCTCACAGCCAAATACGAAGAGACGATTGCCGCTCAACCGAAGTAAGGTTATTAGGGGTCAGACTGCTCCGCCGGACTTGTTCGGACGCGGTCTGACCCCTTTACAATTTATTATGCTCAAACGCCGTGCGGCAGACCCCGTTTTTATTTTTGGCTTTATCCTCTCAGTTGCGTTTGTTGGCATTGCCATTTTGTACCCGCTTGGCAAAATGCTCAGCACGGTTGTCTCGGTAGAGGCGATCCCGTATTTTGAGCGGTTTTTGCTGCGGCCAACCTTCCAACTCATCATTGCCCGCACCGTGATTTTGGGGTTGGTGGTGGGCGCGTGTGGCACGCTGGTGGGATTTGTGTTTGCGTTTTTTCAGGCGCGGGTGGCTGCGCCGGGCTGGCTAAAAAAGATGGCGCACTGGATGGCGCTGATCCCGGTGGTAAGCCCGCCGTTTGCGGTTGCCATCGCCGTAATTGTGCTGTTTGGCCGCAGCGGGATGATCTCTTACAAATTGTTGAATCTGCGCCCGAATATTTACGGGCTGAGCGGCCTCACCCTGGTGATGACGCTCTCGTTTTTTCCGGCGGCGTATCTCAACCTGCTGGGGTTGATGCGCGCCCTTGACCCATCGCACGAAGAGGCCAGCGCCAACCTGGGTGCCAGCAAATTGCGCACGTTTATGCGCGTCACATTGCCCATGCTTGCGCCGGGCATCGCCTCATCATTTTTGCTTTTGTTTGTGGAGGCCATCGCCGATCTTGGAAATCCCATCACCATTGGCGGCGATTTTGACGTGCTGGCCTCGCGGCTGTTCATCGCCATCACCGGCGAGTATGACTTGATCGCCGGCGCGGTGCTTTCGGTGATTTTGCTGGTGCCCGGCCTCATTGTGTATTTGGTGCAGAAATACTGGGCCGACCGCGCCTCGGTGGTGAGCGTGACCGGCAAACCGGTGGGCCAGCACCAGCCCGTGCGCGATTGGCGGGTGCGCGTCCCGATTTTGGTGTTTATTTCATTTTGCACGTTTCTCATCGCGCTGATTTATTTGACGATTTTGTTTGGCGCGTTTACAAATTTGATTGGCATAGACAACTCGCTTACGCTCAAGAACTTTGATTACGTGCTGAACGGGGTGGGACAGGATGCGTTTAGCGACACCACAATTTTGGCCTCGCTCGCCACGCCCATCGCCGGTTTTCTGGGCATGTTGATCGCTTTTCTGGTGGTGCGCGGCAAATTTGTTGGCCGCGGCGCGCTGGATTTTGGCACCATGCTGGGGCTGGCCGTGCCCGGCACGATTTTTGGCATTGGGTATTTGCTGGCGTTTAACAACCCCGTCACCATTGCTGGCATTACGGTTTTGCCCAAGCTGACGGGTGGCCGGGCGGTGTTTGGCGGCGCGTTGGCGATTTTGTTGGTGTATGTCATTCGCAGCACACCCGCCGCGTTGCGCTCTGGGGTGGGCGCGTTGCAGCAAATTGACCCTGCGATTGAGGAGGCATCCACTTCGCTGGGCGGCGATGCCTTCACCACCATGCGCCGCGTGACCTTGCCGCTCATTCGGCCAGCGTTTTTGAGCGGGCTTATTTATGCCTTCTCGCGCAGCATGACCACCATCAGCGCCGTGATCTTTTTGACCACGCCGGAAATTAAGATCATGACCCAGCAAATTTATAACGAGACGGATACCAGCCGCTTTGGCAATGCTTTTGCGTATGTTGTTGTCCTCATCAGCATTGTGCTGGTTGCCATTGCCATTTTGTCTTTGGTGGTGGGCACCAGAACGGGCGCAGAAAGGGAACGAAAGTAAGTGCAAGGTGCAAAGCGCAAAGTATTTGTTGACTTTGTTTTGCAGCTTAACTTTCTACTTTGCACTTTGAACTTTGCACTAAAAATCACAAAAAATATTATGAGCGACTATCTCTCACTTGAGAACGTTACCAAGCGGTTTCAATCGCCGGAAGGCAAAGATGTGACCGCGGTGGACAGCGCCAATTTGGATATTGCCAAGGGCGAGTTTGTCACGCTGCTGGGGCCATCGGGCTGCGGCAAAACCACCACCCTGCGCATGATTGCGGGGTTCGAGTTCCCCACCGAGGGCCGGATTGTGCTGGAAGGCAAAGACATCGCCATGTTGCCGCCCAACAAACGCGAGATGGCGATGGTGTTTCAGTCATACGCGCTCTTTCCGCATCTGAGCGTGTATGAAAACATCGCCTACGGCCTGCGGCTGCGCAAAATGAGCGGCGCGACGCTGGACAAAACCGTGCAGGATGCGATGGACGTGGTGAACCTGAAAGGCATGGGCAAGCGGCGGCCCGCGCAACTTTCGGGCGGTCAGCAGCAGCGCGTGGCGCTGGCCCGCGCATTGGCCATCAAACCAAAAGTGCTTTTGTTTGATGAGCCGCTGAGCAACCTGGACGCCAAGCTGCGGGTGAGCCTGCGCGTGGAGATACGCCAACTGCAAAAACGGCTGGGCATCACCAGCATTTACGTGACGCATGACCAGAGCGAGGCGATGAGCCTGTCTGACAGGATTGTGGTGATGAGCGCGGGCAAAATTATGCAGGTGGCCGAGCCGCGCGAAATTTATCTTCACCCAAACAACCCGTTTGTGGCCGATTTTATTGGGCAGGCCAACTTTTTGGATGGCGTGGCGAACAGCGTGAACGGCGAGATGGCCGAGGTCAATGTGCAAGGGCAGGTGGTTAATGTGCCGTGCCAGGTTGCGCTAAAGCCGGGGCCGTGCAAGCTGGTTGTGCGGCCAGAGACAATCAAACTGGGAACAGAAGGCACATTTGCCGGGCGCGTCAAAACGGTGTCGTACATGGGCAGCACGGTGGAGTATGCCCTTGAAAGCATGGGGAAAATCATCAACGTGGTGGATCACGATGCGACCTGGCAGCGCGTGTTTAACGAAGAAGACGATGTGCGCTGGACCTTCCGCGCGGATCGTTCTTACGCGATGAGCTAGATGAGTTGATCAGGCGACGGACGAGGGCTGTTTATCGTCCGTCGCTTTTTACATACGTGGCTTGTTCGCAAATAAACCCATCGCGAAACTGAAATATATCTACGCCATGCGCGTGGCTTGCGCCGTTTGCGTCATCACGCTGCCAGCGCAGCACGCAATGAAACCCCATCCCAAACGCCTCTTCAATTTTGAGGTGCGCCCCCGGTGAGGTGTGAAAGAAATCTTGCCAAAACGCGCGGATGTCTGCTTTGCCGCTGTATGTGATGTTGTCTGCGGTGCGCAAGCTGCAATCCTCGCTCAGAAGCGCCATCATCGCCGCCACATCGCGGCGGTTAAAAGCTTCTTTAAATTCCAGCCCCACACGCAAGGCGGTTTCAATTTTAGACATTTTCATGGCATGGCAAAAAATTGAATCCTCAAATAATCTGGGTGGTTAAAAAATAAAAACGGCGCAATGACGATTTTATTTCATCATTGCGCCTGCTGTGCCAAAGGTGGGAATCGAACCCACACTCCGGATAAGGGAACGCGATTTTGAGTCGCGCGCGTCTGCCAGTTTCGCCACTTTGGCTAATGGCCCAAATTATACACGCAAAAATTGGTGTTGCTCCAAAGAATTGTGAATTTGCAAGAAGATTTATAACCCTTTTATCTTTCACTCTTTGCTCGTCATCTTTTCCACTTCTTTCATTACCGTTCCCAAATCTTTGTCGCCGCGCCCGCTCAGGTTTACCAGCAGGATGGAACTTGCGGGGAGCGTTGGCGCGCGCCGAATCGCCTCGGCCACCGCGTGCGAGGATTCCAGCGCGGGGATGATGCCCTCCATCCGGCACAACGTGTGAAAAGCGTTTAGCGCCTCAGCATCGGTGGCAGAAACATACGCCACGCGGCCGGTGTCGTGCAGCCAGGCGTGCTCCGGGCCAATGCCGGCGTAATCCAGCCCCGCGCTGATGGAATGCGTCTCGCCAATTTGGCCGTCTTCGTCTTGCAGCACAAAACTTTTCATCCCCTGAAAAACACCAACCCGCCCAGACATCTGGCCGTCCTCCGTCTTGTGTCCTCCGTCACTTGTAAACCGCGCGGCGTGTTTGCCGCTGGCAATGCCATACCCGCCAGCCTCCACGCCAACCAGCTTCACCGCCTCATCGGCCAAAAAGCCCGCAAAAATGCCAATGGCGTTGCTGCCGCCGCCCACGCAGGCGATCACTTCATCTGGCAGGCGGCCAGCCTGCTCCAAAATTTGCGCCCGCGCCTCGCGGCCAATCACGCTTTGAAAATCGTGGCAAATGGTGGGGTAAGGGTGCGGGCCGAGGGCGCTGCCAATGATGTAATACGTGTCATTTGGGTGCGCCACCCAATCGCGAATGGCTTCATTCACTGCGTCTTTCAGCGTCTTTGAGCCGCTGTCTACCCCGCGCACCTCCGCGCCCAGCAATTGCATGCGGAACACGTTTGGTTGCTGGCGGGCCATATCCACCGTGCCCATGTAAACGATGCAATCCAGACCGAGCAAGGCGCAGGCGGTGGCGGTGGCAACGCCGTGCTGGCCCGCGCCCGTCTCGGCAATGATGCGCTTTTTGCCCATGCGTTTGGCCAGCAGCGCCTGCCCCAGCGCGTTGTTTATTTTGTGCGCCCCGGTGTGGGTGAGGTCCTCTCGTTTGAGATAAATTTGCGCCCCGCCCAAACGCTCGGTCAGGCGTTTGGCGTGTGTGAGCGGCGTGGCCCGGCCAACGTAGGTGGCAAGCAAATGCTCAAACTCTGCGCGGAAGGATGGGTCATCGCGGAACTCGCCATACGCTTCGATCAAATCATCCAGGGCTGGCATCAGCGTTTCTGGCACAAATCGCCCGCCATACGGGCCAAATTTGCCATCGCGCAAAGAGTCGTGTGCGGTTGTGGTCATTGCGTTATTTTATCGCCACGCCGGGTCAGAACGCCCCGCGCCCGTGCACCACCGCGCCAAAAGTCTTGAACAGAATTTTGATATCCAGCCAGAACGAGTAATTGCGGATGTAATAAATATCATCTTCGGTGTTGAGGTGCATGGGTTTGTCGCCGCGCCCGTGCACCTGCCACCAGCCGGTCATGCCAGCGGGCGCGCGAAAACGCTCAAACTGCCACTCTTCGTATTCCGCGACAACGTAAGGCATTTCTGGGCGCGGGCCAACCAGGCTCATATCGCCGCGCAACACGTTGAGCAGTTGCGCCGATTCATCCAGGCTGGACTTGCGCAAAAATTTGCCAATGCGCGTGATGCGCGGGTCGTCCTCGCGTTTGTTGATGATGCGCCCGCGCTCATCGCGCAGCACATATTTGGCCCAGTCTTTATCGGCATTGGCATACATGCTGCGAAATTTGAAAATGAAAAACGGGCGCGCCCCCGCGCCAATTCGCTCTTGTTTGATGAGAACCGGGCCGGGCGAATCCAGTTTGACCAGCAAAGCCGTGATGCCCATGATGGGTAACGCCACCGGAAGCAAGAGTATGCTGATGCCCAGATCAAGCGCGCGCTTGGCGGCAAGCTGCGCCGGGCTGAGCGCCATCGGCAAAGGGGTGGTTGGCAACGCCATTGGGGGCAAGTGTACTGCATGGCAAATGCGCGACGATGAGATAAACCGCACAAAGTCCGTTGTCCATCGGTTACTCTTTCCCGTCCCCGCGTATAATCTCCTATTCGCTATGACATTCTGGACAAACAAAAGCGTTATCGTCACGGGTGGCGCGGGGTTCCTTGGCACAAACGTGGTCGCGGAACTCAAAAAAGCCGGGGCAAACCACATTTTCATCCCCCGCAAAAAAGACTATGACTTGACCCGCTGGGAAGCCGTGGAGCGCATGTACAAAGATGCTCACGCGGAGCATGGCCGCACGTATGCCGAAACGCTGGTGATTCATCTGGCGGCGCAGGTGGGCGGCATTGGCGCGAACCAGGCCAACGCGGGCCGCTTTTTTTACGAGAATTTGATGATGGGAACGCAGCTCATCGAGCAGGCGCGGCTGCTGGGCGTGGGCAAGTTTGTCACGCTGGGCACCATCTGCGAGTATCCCAAGTTCACGCCGGTGCCTTTCCGCGAGGATGATTTGTGGAATGGCTACCCCGAAGAAACCAACGCGCCGTATGGCATTGCCAAAAAAGCCAGCCTGGTGCAGGTGCAGGCCTACCGCCAGCAATATGGCTTTCGCGGCATCCATCTGCTGCCCACCAACTTGTATGGCCCCGGTGATAACTTTGACCCCGCGTCATCGCATGTGATCCCTGCGCTGATTAAAAAATGCGTGGACGCGATGGAAGCCGGGCGCGATTACATTGAGGTGTGGGGCACGGGCAAGGCCTCGCGCGAGTTTTTGTATGTGACCGACTGCGCCCGCGGCATTGTGATGGCCGCCGAGAAATTTGATGGGGCCGAGCCGGTGAACCTGGGCGCCCAGCGCGAGATCACCATCGCCGAGCTGACCCATTTGGTGGTGGAGCTGACTGGTTTTGGCGGCGAGATTCGCTGGGACAAAAACAAGCCCGATGGCCAGCCACGCCGGTGCGTGGACGCCTCGCGGGCGCGAGAGTTGTTTGGGTTTGTGGCTCAAACCGATTTTAGAGACGGCCTGAAGCGGACGATTGACTGGTATGTTGAGCACCGCAAGGGCGCTAAAAATTAAATTTACACGGATGAACGGAGGGAGCGGGCAAAAAATCCTGCCAGCCGGGTCATCTGTGTTCAACTAAATGGATCAACAAGCAAAACAGGTTGAGCTGATGCCCTCGGTGGTGATTCAGCCTACATCGGGCTGGGCGGCCATCAACCTGCGCGAGTTGTGGCGGTACCGCGACCTGCTGTTTATTCTGGCAGAGCGCGATATAAAGCTGCGCTACAAGCAAACCGCGCTGGGCGTGGTGTGGGTGGTGTTGCAGCCGCTCATCGCCGCGCTGATTTTTGCCACCATTTTTGGCCGGTTTGCCAAGCTGCCCAGCGAGGATGTGCCCTACCTGCTGTTTGTTTTTTGCGGGTTGCTGGTGTGGAACTTTTTTGCGGCCATTGTGCAGCGGGCGGGCAACAGCCTGGTGGCAAATTCGGCGCTGGTGAGCAAGGTGTATTTTCCGCGGCTGCTTTTGCCGTTTGGCAGCGCCATCGCCGTGATGCTGGATTTTGTCGTCACGCTGGTCATCGTCTCCGTCATCATGTTTTTGTATCGCCAGCCCGTCACCCCAAACATTGCGCTGCTGCCGCTGTTTTTTGTGATGGCGCTTGTGGCTGGTGTTGGCGTTAGCCTGTGGCTGGGCGGCTTGAATGTGCGTTACCGCGACTTCGCGTATGTCATCCCGTTTTTGTTGCAGGTGTGGCTGTATGCCAGCCCGGTGGTGTATTCGGCGTCCATCATTTCGGCGGAATACCGCTGGCTGTATGCGCTGAACCCGGCGGCGGGTTTTGTGGAAGGGTTTCGGCTGGCCCTGCTGGGCAAGTCATCATTTTTGCCGGAACAGTTTGCGCTTTCTGCGCTGGTGGCCGTGATTATTTTCTTTACCGGCATCTTTTTCTTTAGGCGCGTTGAACGGAGTTTTGCAGATGTGGTCTAGTTTGAATGCAAAATTAAAAATGCAAAATGCAGCGAGGAGAATTCAGAATTCAGAGTTCAGAATTCAGAATTCGAGGTGCGCGCTATGATCGCCGTCCGCGCCATCAACCTGAGCAAGCAATATCAGATTGCCCACGCGCACGCGGGCGGGCATCGCGGGCGGCGCTACCGCACGCTGCGCGAGGATCTCATCGCTTTGCCGCGCGGCCTGCTTGGCAGAAACGGCGATACCAAAGAGGTGTTTCGGGCGCTGCGCGATGTCTCGTTTGAGGTCAATCAGGGCGAGGTGGTGGGCATTGTTGGGCGGAACGGCGCGGGCAAAAGCACGCTGCTCAAAATTCTCTCGCGCATCACCGAGCCAACCAGCGGGCGCGCCGAAATTTTTGGGCGCGTGGGCAGTTTGCTGGAGGTGGGCACGGGCTTTCACCCAGAGCTGACCGGGCGCGAAAACGTGTTTTTGAACGGCGCCATTTTGGGCATGCGCCGCGAGGAGATTGCGCGGCATTTTGATGAGATTGTGGGCTTTGCCGAGGTGGAGCAGTTTTTGGATACGCCGGTCAAACATTATTCCAGCGGGATGTATACCCGGCTGGCGTTTGCGGTGGCGGCGCATCTTGACCCCGAAATTTTGATTGTGGATGAAGTGCTGGCGGTGGGTGATGCGGCCTTCCAGCGCAAATGCCTGGGCAAGATGAGCGAGGTCGCCAGCGGCGGGCGCACTGTTTTGTTTGTGAGCCACAACATGGCGGCGGTTCGGACGTTGTGCGGGCGATGTATCTACTTGCGGCACGGCTCCATCGCCACCCAGGGCGATACCGATGACGTTTTGCGCATTTACCAGCAAGATTTGCAGCGGGTGGAGATTGACGCCACCACCGCCGTGCATGATGAAAAAATGCGGCGCGGCAACGGCGCGGTTCGCTTCACCGGCATTCAAGTTACCGATGACACTGGGGCAAAAATCAGCCAGTGTTACCCCGGTCAGGCGGTGCGGTTTGAGATGGATTACCGCGTGATGCGATCTATTCCGCGCATGGATGTGTTTGTGGGGCTGCGCTCCGGCAAATCTGGCGAGTTCGTCACCTCGGCCAGGCATGAGGTGGCCGGGGCAGACCTGAGCGCCGATCATTCTGGCACGGTTGTGCTGGAGCTGCCGGCCATCCCCCTGCGGCCAGGCGAATATTTGCTTTACTTTTGGCTGGGCGCGTCTTCGTCCGAGCCGTTTGATGTGGTGGATGACCTGACCGCCCCGCTTGCGGTTGTGCCGCATGGCAGGCAAAGCTCGGTTGTGTTTGATCACGCCGAAAATATTGGTTTTTTTGATGTTCAATCCAGATTGGTGGAGAAGGAAGTGATTACACCGCCAGATGCGGCGTATTTGGTGTAAGGTTTATAAGTTCGAAAGTTTGCAGGTTTGCGCATGGCGCTCTTGGGCTTTCAAATTTGCGAAATTGCGAACTTATTATTTAGAATATACAAAATGAGCAATTTCAACTGGCAAGACAGCACCGTCCTCGTCACGGGCGGCACGGGTTCGTTTGGCAAAAAATTTTTGGAGACGATGTTGCGCGATTACAAACCGCGCAAGATTATCGTTTTCTCTCGCGATGAGTTAAAGCAGCATGAGATGCGCGTGGCGGGGTTTGACCACCCCAGCTTGCGCTATTTCATTGGCGATGTGCGCGATGGCGAGCGCCTGCGCCGCGCGATGACGGGTGTTGACCTTGTTGTGCACGCCGCCGCGCTCAAGCAGGTGCCCGCGTGCGAGTACAACCCCATCGAAGCGATTATGACCAACGTGATGGGCGCGAAGAACGTGATTGACGCCGCGCTGGATCGCGGCGTGAAGCGGGTGGTGGCGCTCAGCACAGACAAGGCGGCCAACCCGGTGAATTTGTATGGCGCGACCAAGCTGTGCGCGGAAAAGTTATTTGTGCAAAGCAACGCCTACTCTGGCGCAAACGGCACACGCTTTGCCTGCGTGCGGTATGGCAACGTGGTGGGCAGCCGCGGCAGCGTCATCCCCGTGTTTTTGGATCAAAAGAAAACTGGCACAATCACCATCACCGACCAGCGCATGACCCGTTTTTGGATCACGCTGGCGCAGGGTGTGGGATTGGTGGTGCGGGCCGCCGAGACCATGCGCGGCGGCGAGGTGTTCATCCCCAAGATTCCCAGCATGAACATCATGGACTTGGCGAATGCCATCGCGCCGGGGTGCGAGATCAAGATGACCGGCATCCGCCCGGGCGAGAAACTGCACGAATGCCTGATTGGCGAGGATGAGGCGCGCCAGGCGGTGGACGCGGGCGATGTCTACATCATCGAGCCGGCGCATCCGTGGTGGACGGGCGACCAGCCCGAAGCCGGCCAGCGCATGCCGGATGGGTTTTCGTATCGCAGCGACAACAACACCCAGTGGCTCAAGACCGACCAGCTCCGCGAGATGGCGGGCTTGGCTCAGGAGTGAGGGGCGGGGGGAGTAGAAGCCGAAGTTTGTCATTCTGAGCGCGCCGCTGAACCAAACTTGCGCGCCATAAGATGATGCGCGCGAAGAATCTCTGGCTAACAAAGTTTGACGCATAAATTTGGCAGAGATTCTTCGTCGCTCCGCTCCTCAGGATGGCAGTAATGGTTGAGGCGCAAAATGAAATCGTATTACGTATACATCACGGCCAGCAAGTCTCGCGTGATTTATACGGGTGTGACGAATGATTTGAAGCGAAGAATTTACGAGCACAAAAATAAATTAATTCCGGGATTTACCAGCCGATACAACGCGGATCGTCTCGTTTATTTTGAGGAAACGTCGGACGTGAGGTCCGCCATTCAGCGCGAAAAACAAATCAAGGGCTGGGTGCGAGAAAAGAAAATTGCGTTGATTGAGTCAGTTAATCCGACATGGCGTGATTTGTCTCTTGATTTTGAAGAAAATTAGAGTGTGAGCCGTGTCATGCTGAGCGGAGCGAAGCATCTCTGGCTAACAAAAACTTGGAGCGTAGCTTTGGCAGAGATTCTTCGCGCACGCGAGCGTTTGGAATGGGTTTGGCTTAACGGTGCGCTCAGAATGACAACATTGTTTTTGGGCGCAGGCTTGTCATGCTGAGCGGAGCGAAGCATCTCTGACTAACAAAGTTTGAAGCGTAAATTTGGCAGAGATTCTTCGCGCACGCGAGCGTTTGGAATGGGTTTGGCTTAACGGTGCGCTCAGAATGACAGCGTTGTTTTGGGCGCGGGCTTGTCATGCTGAGCGGAGCGAAGCATCTCTGACTAACAAAATTTGGGGCGTAAATTTGGCAGAGATTCTTCGCGCACGCGAGCGTTTGGAATGGGTTTGGCTTAACGGTGCGCTCAGAATGACAGCGTTGTTTTGGGCGCAGGCTTGTCATGCTGAGCGGAGCGAAGCATCTCTGGCTAACAAAATCTGGAGCGTAAATTTGGCAGAGATTCTTCGCGCACGCGAGCGTTTGGAATGGGTTTGGCTTAACGGTGCGCTCAGAATGACAGCATTGTTTTTGGGCGCAGGCTTGTCATGCTGAGCGGAGCGAAGCATCTCTGGCTAACAAAAACTTGGAGCGTAGCTTTGGCAGAGATTCTTCGCGCACAGGAGCGTTTGGAAAGGGCTTGACCCAGTGGTGCGCTCAGAATGACAGAGTTTTTTTGTGCTTGGGCAATCTTTCATGAAAACAAAATTTCTCATCCTCGGCTCCGGCTCAATTGGGCGGCGGCACATGCGCAACCTGCGCGGGCTGGGCGCCGCCCAACTGGCCGCCTTTGACCCCGACCCAACCCGCCTGCAACCGATGATTGACGAGTTGGGCGCGACGCCCTACTCGGATTACGCCCGCGCGTTGGATGAGTTTCGGCCAGACGCGGTGTTTGTGTGCTCGCCGCCCGCGTTTCACATTTCGCAGGCCGCGCAAGCCATCCAACACAACGCGCATGTGTTTATAGAAAAACCCCTGAGCGACACGCTGGATGGCATTGACGACCTGATCGCCCTCGCGCGCGAGAAAAACCGCGTGGCACAAGTGGGCTACATGTTCCGCTTTCATCCGGGGTTGCAAAAAATAAAAGCCCTGCTGGATGGCAACGCGATTGGCAAACCGCTCTACGCGCGGCTGGAGTACGCCCAGTATTTGCCCGACTGGCGCCCCTGGCAGGATTACCGCCAGAGTTACACCGCCCGCGCCGAATTGGGCGGCGGCATCATTTTGGATTCATCGCACGAGATTGACACGGCCTGCTGGCTGCTGGGCAAGGTGAGCGGCGTAACCTGCGCCGCCGCCAAAGTGAGCAGCCTTGAGGTGAACGTGGAAGATTGCGCCACCCTCAATCTGGCGTTTGTGGATGGCGCCCGCGCCGATGTGCACGTGGACTTCGTGCAGCGCGGCTACACGCGCACGTGCAAGATCGCGGGCGAGGCAGGCACGCTGGCGTGGGATTACACCACCCCCGGCGTGCAGCATTACGATGCCGAAAGCAAGGCGTGGCGCATGATTGAAACGCCATCCGCCGATATGTATGTGGCCGAGACCCAGCACTTTTTGGAGTGCATTGCCAACAACCGCCAGCCGCTTGTCACGCCGGAGCAGGCGCGGGATGTGCTAAAAGTAGCGCTGGCGGCGAAAAGATCTGCATCAAACCTCACAGGTCTCGCAGACCTGTAAGGTTTATAAAAAATTATGATCAACCTCTCAAACAAAATCGCTTTGGTCACCGCGGGGTCGCGCGGGCTGGGGGCGGCTATTTGCAAAATTTTGGCGGCGCAGGGCGCGGATGTGGCCTTCACCTACGTGCAAAACGACGACGCCGCCAAGGCCGTCGCGGAATCCATCACCCAAATGGGCCGCCGCGCGCTGGCGATTAAGGCCGACGCCGGCGATTTTGACCTGGCGTTTAAGGTGATTGAGCAAGTGCAAAGCGAACTGGGCGCGTTGGATATGTTGGTGTGCAACGCGGGCTACGCGCGTGGGATGGCCCTCCACAAAATGAGCGAGGCCGATTGGGACGATGTGATGCGCGGCTCGCTCAAAAGCGCGTTTAATTACATTCGCGCCGTCTCCCCGCCGTTTATGGAGCGCAACGCGGGCAAAATCGTGTGCATCGGCTCCATCAACGGCCTGCGCGGGCGCATTGGCTCCACCGCATACAACGCGGCCAAAGCCGGGCTGATGGGGCTGTGCAAGACCGCCGCCGC
>Ga0073902_10000617_pt1 | contig 20857 bp, 21 predicted proteins | sample KloWWTmeKNB19Kit_FD_66667 | JGI IMG/M metagenome (GOLD analysis project Ga0073902, IMG submission 66667) | Active sludge microbial communities from Klosterneuburg, Austria, studying microevolution and ecology of nitrifiers - Klosterneuburg... | ecosystem: Engineered > WWTP > Aerobic digester >...
CTGGTTGCCGCGACGCGGCCGTGCACCGATCCCGGTGAAGATTCGCGCGCCCGTCACGACTTCGGCCGCTTCCGGATTGGCGAGCGGCACCTTGATCACGTCGAGGCGATAGTACGAGTTGGTCTCATCGGCGGGATCGGTGCCTTCGACGCATCCCGCCATCTCCTTCCGCACCCCCGCACTCCCCGAGACATAGATGTAGATGATCCCCTTGTCCTTCGGATGCGGGATCACCGTGTGCGTATGCGAGCCCTTGCAGGTCTGCACGTTCTTGACGAGCCGCGGGGCGCGGGGATTGGAGACGTCATAGATGCGGACGCCCGCCATGTGATCGGCCGGATTCTGCACGCCGCCCTTGGCGCAGTCGTTCCGGTTGCCGCCGCCTTCGGCCGAGACGAAGAGCAGGTTGCCGATGATCGAGGGATCGCCCTGCGAGGTGATGCAGGGCACCACCGACATCATCACCGGCGCGCTCGGGTTGCTCACGTCCCAGATCGAGAAGCCGGCGAAGTTCCCCTGATAGACCAGGTTGCCGCGGAAGGCGAGGTCGGAGTTGACGAAGGTGAGGCCGCGCACCGAATCGAAGGAGGCGGGCTTGGGTGCCGTCGCCAGCAGGCGCATCCCCTTGGCCGCCTGACCGGCATCGGCCACGCCGGACTTGAGCCCGTCGCGCGGGTCGCCGCCCTTGGGGTAGCTCTGTGCCGTGAGGGTCGTGGTGGCCGTCAGCAGCGCGGCTGCGGTGGCGAACAGGCGAAACGATCCGATCATCGAGTCTCTCCCTTCAGGGTGGTCAGCATCTGTCGCATCAACGCAATTTCGGCGGTCTGCACCTGGTGCACGTCATTGGCAAAGACATTCACGTCCACGTCCTGCGCCGCACCCTTCGACTTGAAGAGGTCGGCCACCATCGAGAGCGCCCCCTCGTGGTGGTGGATCATCAACTCGAGGAAGCGGCGGTCGAACGTGGCGCCCGTGATCGTGGCCAGCTCCTTCAACTCCTCGACCGTCAGCATGCCCGGCATCGTGATGGTGTGATACGAGGCGGTGTCGGGAGCGATCTGCTTGCGATCCATCAACCAATCCTGCATCAACGCGATCTCCGACGCCTGCGACTGATCGATCTTCTTCGCAAAGCGGATCAGCGTGCTGTTGCGGCTTCGCGTCTCGGCGAGCTTCGACATGTGGATCGCCTGGCCGTGATGGGCGATCATCCCTTGCATGAACTGGACGTCGGCCACGGTGTGGAGCGCGCCAGCCGGGATCGGCTTGAGCTCGGGCATCCCCTGATGGCCGTGCTGGTGCTCCTGAGCCGAGAGCGGGAGGGCCATGCCGAGGAGCGCGGCGAGGAGGAAGACACGGAAGCGTGGAGAGGTAGGCATCCTTCGAAGTTGCCTTGCGGGGGGAGGGGGCGCAAGGCGGTCCCTAGCCTGGAGCTTGTCGCGGCTTGCGGAGCACCCGTGACAGCCCAACCAGCATCAACGATGGCACCCAGATCCACAGGAGCTCATTACTCAGACCCCGGACTGCACAGGCAACGATCCCCCGGCACGCGCCACCGGTCCCCAACGGGGTCCAGGATGACTTGAACTGGTGCCAGGAGATGGGAGCGAGCAGGGCGACGCCTTCGCCGTAGCGCGTGAAGATGTCGAGTATCCCGTGCGACGCGATGGCCAGTGAGAGCCAGATCCAGAGGTTTAGCCTCGACCCGATCCACCCGGGTCCCATCACGCGCGACCGGACCATCACTGCCGCGAGCGCCATGGCGAACGGAATGGAGTGGGTGAGTCCGCGGTGACCACCCACAAGTTGCTCCGCTTCCGTATTGCTAAACGGGCGCAATAAGGCATCCAGATCCGGCAGCGCAACCGCGAGGCCCGCGACAACCCAGAAGCGCGTGGGGAGCGCGCTGGAGCGAAAGAGCGCGCCCACGGAAAGGGCGGCAGCCGCGTGGGCGACTACTGAGGGCATATCGTGTGGAACTCCAGACTCTGGCGATCGACACGCTGCGTCACGTGAGATCTTCTTTCGGCGGCGGAAAGTATTCCACCGCGCAACCGGATCTGACGCGGAGGATCGGGTCGTCGTGAACATTCTCCGGTGTGAGCAGCGCCGGCTTGTGACATGCTCCGGCGATCATTGCCATGAAGCCTAGGACCTCGTCGAGCGCTGCCTGAGAGGTCACCTCACGCGGATCGAGATCGAATTCAATCTCGTCCATGGTGAAGAAATGGCAGTTAAAGCCGACGGTTCCCCCCGACACCTTTAGAAGCTGGCGGTATTCAGTGCTGGCGAAGAAGGCCGTCGCCGGGGGCGGGAGGGTCATTTCTGCGCCGTCGATACAGTACATCGTCTGGAGTTGGGCGGCGCGTAACGCGGCGAGCACCGCATCCCAGTCCGTGAGCGACGTCTCCAAGACCACGACATCGAGCCAGCTGCCGTCGAACGCGAACTCTTGGGCGATATCCAGCCAGTGCAGGGTCATCTCCGCTCCGTCTGACGTCGTGCGTTTCTGCGGCGGGGCCTGCCGAGGCCCGCGCGTGCCTTCGTGAGACTACGGCGCGTGGGCCGAGGCGTTGAGGACCCGACCGCAGCAAACGCTTGCTAGAGCACAGTTCCAGAACCATCGCCCCGTCCGCCATCGCGGTCCCGGCGCCCGAGCTTCAATAGGTTTGTGCCCGATAGCGCAAAGACAGCGCTAGGGAACCCGATGACGAAAAGGCCTAGCAATGCCATCGCAGCGGACGGCCTGCCTATATCGAACACCTGAACCTCTCCATGCGCGACCAGCCGCCATTCTGTATACGCATACCAAGAATAGGTGATGGCGACAATCCCGGCGACCGCTCGAAGAGGCCACATTCCCCTCGAGGGAAAGGCGACTCCGACCGCAAGAAGAAGCATGAACGCCGAGAACGAAATGCTAAAGAACCTTACGCGTCGGCTATCCTCGGCCCATCCGGCAAGGGTCATGTAAATGAGGATCGCGATTACAACGGCCACGACGATCCGTAGCACTATGCTGAGGCGCATCAGGTTTCGTCCGAAGTGAATGTCCCCTAACTCCAATCGTCCTGCGAAGGACCAGCGCTTACTCACCGCCTACTTCGCAACGAAAAGGGTCTCGAGGTGCACACCAGTCATTCATCAATTCGTAGAGCAATGCACTTGCGATCAACCCCTATTGTCTCGGAAGAATGCGTACATCGACTTTGACCACGTCCTGGAAGCCGTTCTCGTCCTCCATCACCCCAATCGCCATGTTGCGCGTCACGCTGAAGAGCACAACTCCCAGCGGGATCTGCACTTCGGCCACGAGCTGACCCCGCGGATCGGTAACAGTCCAGTGCCGTGCTGTTTTGGTACGATGGAGGACCCACACCGAACCATCTTGGGCAACGAGCACCGGTGGGGCTGTTCCATAGCGTCGTCGCTTCGGAGCGTCACGAACCGCTTTGGCTCCCTCCGGTGGATAGGCCCATCGCTTGGACTCTGCCTCAAATGCGGCAGGTTGAATCCGATCAATGTTTGCGACGATTTCCCGGTCCAGGCGGACCTTTCCATCGATTCCGACGACGCGAAGTTGGTATGCGCCACGGTCCTGTTGGGCAGCCGTGGACGAGACCAGTGCGACGAGACGAAGGGTTGGATCGTTACCTGCCCATGCGAGGCTGCAGAACGGAATTCGGTATGACTGCCCGGAGGCTACCAGCATGGTGCAGCCCGTCGGGTCGGCCGGATAATCGAGCAGGTGGCGTTTCACGACGCCATCACCGCTTACGAGCAAGACATGTCCGGCGACTCTTCTGATGTTGCTCGTATTGAATCCGAAGACAACGACCCCGTCGTCAGTGAACCCATGCGGGACCACATTCATTGGTCGCATCTTGCCACCTGAGGCGGACGCCCATTCGATGCGCGGGAACGGAACGGATCTGACGAGCTTGAGATTCGGGGATACCAGTGTCAGACGTGCGAGGGCGTGATCGCCAAACCCCAGGGTGTCCCCTCGACAGAAGGCAAAGGGACTCAGGCCACTAATTTCACCAGGTCCCGCGCCACGCCGCCCAAAGGAGCCGATCGGGACACCAGTTGCAGTGAAACGACGAATCGTTGACTCTTGGGACAACCCAACATTGATCTCCCCGGCCGACCCGCAGACCGCGACGAATGCGACGTTGCTCAGGTCGGCTTTCTCGCCCGACACAACAACGATCGGCTTGATAGAGGGTACTACTTGGGCACTGCTAGTCGCGGGAGCGCCCGGGAGTAGCAATACCGCAACCCCGAACAGGCGCACGGCCAGTGGCATTGAGTTGCTATCACCAGTCACGACGAACCCTGCCCTACCATAGATCATCAACCTCAAGAGTCATCGCCGCGCCGGTTGCTCGCGCTACTTCCCACCGCTCGAGAGCGACAGCACCTTCGCAACCCCACCGCTCCCCGTGCGCTTCGCAACCACGGCGATCTGCCCCCGTGCCGCAAGAAGCTGCCAGCCACGTTCTAATACGAATCGTGCCACCGGTGCAAAATGTCGATCAAGCACGATCACCTGTTCCTGTGAATCGAGTGGATTGCGATACCGCTGTAACCAGATCCGTTCTTGATCGTCCATCACCATCCGAGACCATCGCGGCAGGAAGTCATGAGTCCAGTGTTGCTTCCAGCCGACGATTCTTGCCTCTCGCTGATCGCCCGCGCCTTCGAGCACCCCAAGCTCATCGAGGTGCCGAACCATCGTCGAATCATCAACGAGCCTGTGCGCGACTGTGTCACGTACCGAAACAACCTGTTGCCCCGTGGTACCCCCGCAGTACAGGTCCGCGCCCCCAGTCCAGGTGTAGCACCACCGTTGACCACCGGCCGCCGTCAGCCCGTAGCGAGTGAACGGCGGTGTGACGACGGAGTAGCTTCGATCCATGCCGGGTTGATTCGGCGCCTCCTTCAAATGCATCTCGCCAAGTGGCAGGTCTTTGGCGAGCGATTCGACCACACTGTTCGATGAGTCGACCAGCAAGAGGTCGCCGCGAAGGATCAAGTTCCCAGCACCTTGTGGAACGCCCCCTCGACCGATCGCCAACAGGCGCCCGTCGTCAAAGAGCCTACTCGGCCAGAACTCGAGCGCATCTCGAAGCTTCGGCGACGGCCTGGCTTCTGCGACGACACGCCCTTCAGGATCGAGCGTCGCCAACCGCCGCAGGATTCCGTCCCATATCCGGAGCGAGTCGCCGCGGAAGCGGGCGATCCATTGAATCTGGCGGTACTCACCCGGCCCCTCACCCGCCACACCGAGGTGAGCGACTTTCCCTCGCGCAGCTGGGTACCGTACAAAGGGTGGGCGGTATGATGCGAGGAAAATTGATCCATCACCCATGATGACTGCGGAGTGTGCGAGCTGAAAGCCGAGCGTGGAGTCGTCCCGAAAGCCGCCGCCGACTAGATGGCGTAGCAACTTGGGGTGCCACTCGGGAAACGTCTCGTTCGCGGGGATCACCGCCTCGGCAACGGTAGGTTCCGTCTGAAATCGGCGGGGCAATTGTGCCGATTCCTCGATATCGGGATCTGGTGCCGCGGCCGCCTGACACCCCACCAGCATCACAATGAGCAGTGCTGACAGCCTTCGGTCTCGCGCCCGCGTCGTCCGTATTGACTGAACGGTCATTGCGGCTCTGAGTCGAGAAGGCGGCACCCGGAGATTCGCGTATAATCAGCTGGCTTCCGAGGCCCCTCTGCTGTGTAATGACCCGCGCTATCCACCAGTAGAAATCTTGGCCAGGCCGTGATTCCGAGCCGTTTCAATTCCCGAATTGAAGCCACTCCGAGCGCGCCGTTCGAGGCAAGATCGTGGCGAGACAGGAACGCGCTGGCGCCCGTGTCCGACGCGGATACGCTGACCCAGATCACCGGGATGTCTTCTGTCTTCGTGGTCACTCGCTGCGTGTGTTGCCAGAAGGGTGCGATGCGGTCGCACACCGGACACGTAGAGTGATAGAATACAACAACTTGGCAGGAGGCAGTAGTAATGTTACGTAGCGTTGTCCCAGTTAGGTCGCCTCCCGTCGAAATGATTCGGGCGTCGATGAGCTGGTCACCTGGTGTGGGCGCGGCGATCGCGCGCCGGTCGAAGAGGATCCAACTCACTTGGAACATGAGAATCACGGCGAGTCCGACCACGATTGTCCGCGCGATCCGTTGGTTCACGTAGTCCTCCGATGGGCTGCCCGGGAGATGCGACCAAGACCTCGGTCTCCCGGCAGCTCAGGGGGCCAGTTAGGGATTTGCGCAAGGAGTCGTCTCATTCGAAATGCAACCGCCAAAGATCGTGTGGCAGGTTGGAGTGGCGTCCGGAAACCCACACCAGCAATGGGCCTGACCACCGGACATGCTGAGGTAACATGAACCATTTGGTGGCCATGGTTCTTCCGCGCCCTCATCCGCCGTCAGGGTCCCTGCTGCGACGAGGTTCAGTGCAAGCAGGACCGTCGCGGCGACCGCGGTACTGAGTTTCCTCAAAGTCGTCATACTCACCTCCCAATGTTCGAGAAATCGTGACCCGAGCAGGTAGGCAGCTACCTGCATACCTACACTCGTCACCCCAAGCTCGTCCGCGGATCGAGGCGCAACAACTATGTCATTCCACAACGCGCCGTGCTGATTGGCTGGGCGATGCATTGCTCCCGAGGCGGAAACCAATCCGAAACTGGATTGCCTGTTCAGCGAAATGGCGGCGCCGATGTGAGAGAGAAATCTCGCGGCACCAGATAGCCTCCGCCTCAATCCTGTGAAATTCCACAATGAACTTGAAGGCTCGGCGCACCGCTACAGTTCGCAATAGAGCAAATCGCGCGTGCCGCACCCGACGACACCACGCCTAGCGGCGCACAAGGCTAGACTGCGAACTGCCCACCTTCCAACGGCAATCTCTCCGCCAGCATAGCTCGCGGTCAGGATTGCAGACACCCCAATCCCAGCGACGGACGCCATGATACAACTTCAGCATGACCCGTGGTGGCCACGATTCCTTACCCGGGTTGGGCGATCGCCCAAATCGTTCGGCGAGTCTCATGCCTCATCGTTGAACCTTTCGGCCTCCTCCAGAAGAAATCGACGCCATTCCGAATACATCCTGGTCTCCCCTACCGCCGCATCGCTGATTGGCGGGCCCGATGGCATAAAGGTGACAATGCCGGTCATCCCACCCGGATGTCCGAACTTGGCATGGACTGATTCGACCTCACGAAACGGGTCTTCGTATTCGCCGCGGTGTTCATCGACCCACGCTAAGACTAGAAATGGCCATACCCTTCGGGTGCGAGCGCTGGCGGCGCCAACTAGCGGTCCACTCGAAACGAGACTACATGCTCCAGGCCGTCACCGTCCATCTCCACTGCCCAAAGCACCCCCGATTCAACGGCTACCAAACGAGCATTGCCGGGAAGGGTGACACGACGGGTGACCTTGCCAAGTGGATCTCTTGCCACCCAGCGGTGCTCCCGTCCGACCCTGGTCTCTTCGAGCCAGGCGGAGCCGTCATTGGCCACGATCGCTGCGACGACGGGAGCGTAGTAGGAGGGCGCCTTCATCCGCGTGAGAAACTCGCTCGGGTCGATCCGGAGCAGCGCCGCTCGCGCTCGCAATGCACTGTCCGCGACAGATGGCGGGATTGCCAGCGGCTCAAATGAGATGGATGCCTCCGCCGGCTCCCGTCGACCCACACCGACGATTCGCATCGAGTACCGCTTGTCTCGCGCTGCCTGCATTCCGAAGTCAATCACCAGGCTCAGGCTGCCATCCGGGGAGTATGCGGTGAGCGGTTCGGCACAATACGGGATTGTCGCCTTCCGAGTCTCTGTAATCTGCGCGTGGCACACCGGCGTGGCATGCCGTGCGAGAAGCTCAAGGAAGGCCCCCGTTTCAGAGACCCGGAAGACGTACGCCCCCTCGGCAGGCGACTGCGAGTGCCACGATGGGAGGGCGCCTTCCCCCTGGAGCTTCCCCGTGAGGATTACGGACCCATCGTGCCGTAGCGCCCGCGGCATAGTCTGCGCCCACCCACGCGTCCCGCCCTGCGGCACGGCAAGAATCGGATAGGGGACGATTCGTGAGACTCCGAAATTCGCCCCGACGATCGTGAACCTCCTGAGTACCGGATCCTCCACCCAGAAACCATCACCGAATCGGCCCACCCCGCGGATGGCTTGGAACTCCCCCGGTCCACCGCCCTTGCGTCCGATCGAAGCGACCCGACGCCCTGCCCGGTCGAAGACCAGAACCCGGAAGTCCTGAGGCTGGGTGATCATGATCACGCCATCGCGTCCCACCACGAGACTCCCGATTTCCGTGAGCCCCTCGGCCGCGGCATCGATTCGGAGAGTTCGTTTCGTCGCCGACTGTTGAGCCTCGAGTCTGCCTACACCGAGCAAGAGCAAGACGAGCATCGACGCATCCCGAAGTGACACGATGGGACTCCTGTTGATGGGTACGGAGACGCGCTTGTCAGACCGGGATACTGGAGACGGTCGGCAACGACGAGAGGGGCGACGAGGGCGAGGACTGATGTCACGTTAGTGCGCGACACGGCGGCTCCCATTGGGCGGCGAGGGGCGTCCGTGGTGACACAGCGTAACGGGACGGCTCACCTCCACGCGACGAGACGTGCTATTGCCGATGGACTCCGAGGCAATCTGGCAATCGCTCGAACCGCTCGCTCGTCGGAGTCGTTGGCAAGCGCAAACTGTGCGCGATGATTGCCGACCTCCCTCGGGCTTGCAGTCCCTCGTCGCTCGCTTTGAGCCCTGAGCTCACGGCAGGCAGTGGGACATGACGGGGGCAACAATGAGATTCACTTTGCGCGAGCAGTCACACGATACTGCACAAATGCGATGACGCCGTCTTGATCCGTCGTGGTCCCCCAGACGGCGTCGCCAGACGCAGCCATTAGTCTGGCCTTTCGCCGACGCTGTCCGCACGGCACCCTCGTCCACTCGGGCCAAGGGAGCAGTCCGGGTAGTGACGCATAGCGCCGCTTCTGCCGGTCGGCCCGCCTTGAGCCGAGCACCAGTTGGAGGGGGAACCGCTGGAACAACGCCGCAAAGGAATTCTTCCTTCGCAGTATCAAGAAAAGCTGGTCAAGGAGCAAATCTACCCGAATCGTGCGACGGTGACGGCAGACATCGTTGACTACCTGGACCGCTCCTACAACCCGCTTCGACACCACAGTCACCTCGGTGGCGTTGGTCCTAGGGAATTCGAGGTGGCGCACAGGTCGCACGGGCGAGATTTCCACTAAAGGCTGGGAACTCCACTAGTGGTCTCCGAACTGACACGTCGCATGCACTCCATCCACACACGCGTACAACTCGAGGGTCAAACCAGTCAGGTAGGCAATAGCAGCGCACTGGTTGTGAACTCCCTGTATCGTACATTCCCCTTCGGCGGTACACAGCCAGTGAGTCGGATCGTCCTGAACGCACTCTACTTGTTGCTCTTGGGCCGTGCTTGCAGCCGCAGGGTGAGAGAGCGCACCTAAGAGTGCGACCGCGGCAGCGCCGATCGTAATTGTCGCGCGAATGGCCTTCATCGGAATCTCCACGTTGTCTATGGTTGATCGTTTGCGGGAGGGACGGCGCGCATTTCCGCTACCTCAAGAAGGCAGGTGGAAAAGACATGCACCTTCCGTTTCGTTGCATGCGACACCCTCTACCACCCAGCCGTATATCCATGCCATAGCTGCACAGTAAGCACCCATCGCATCAAGATTCGAACATTCCGGAAAAAACTCGCACGTGTAATGGTTTTGATCGGTTTGCGTACAACTTATTGACTCCTGGGTAACCCGTGGCTCAGGGAAGCCCGCACCAAGAAGACATACGCATAACGCGACCCCGGTAATAACTTCCCGTGCTCTCCGCATCGAACCCTCCAGTAATGATTGAGTTAGTCTGTGAATCCGTGAGTTCACTGTCGCAATTGACTCTATTCAATCCCAACCCACCCGGACAACGGCTTCACCGCCGCTTGCATCTTCCAAGACACCCCACGCGCCTTCGCGCCAGACGGACCATATGGTCAGACCTTTGGGCGGCCGAACAGTTCGAACGATGCGGCCCCTGCTGTCCAGCACAACCCATCTCTGGCCCGCCCGGGTGTTTGTAAGCACCCAGATCACCGAATCGCTTCCCACAACTACTCGCTGGACCAGGGGTAGTTTTCGATTTCTGAGGAACGACGCGGCCTTCGCCCCCTGCGGACCGCGCGTACTAAACCAGCCGACTAAGCTATCACGTACCTGCTGCGACATTTCGACGGATTGTTCAGTGAGTGTCGAAGAGTAGACGCTTCGACCAAGGTGGTCTCGCAGGTGCACCGCGGTTCTCCTGAAGTCAGCGTTCTGACTTGGAAGATCCTCGATTGTGGCGAACAGACCCGCTGCGGGCGCGAAGACGGGGTAGGCTGCTCCACAGAGCAAGTTATCGAGAGTTAGTAGCCCTGAACGAGGGGAGCAATTGCGGGCAGGGGTCACTCCAAGTGTACTGCTAACTTCTCCATTCACCCCGATCCTCAGTACATACTGGCGGGCTATCACTTGGCCATCGCCCTGCATTGACGTGCGCTCGGCGACGGCTACCAGAAGTGAGCCGTCCTTCTGGATCGCTCGGGGCATTCCTGACCACGTTGACGCACGGCCTACACCTTCAGGGAGTTGCCCGATGAGCCTTGCTGGCCATTTTTCCATTCGGAGCAAAGTTCGCCGCTTGGAATCGATATAGGTCACACCGAAACGATTTCTATCGGCCACCCAGAGGGTATCGCCAAGCCAGCCACTTGACGCCATGTTCGTGAATTCGCCTGGCCCTTCTCCTCGGCGACCGAAAGCGCCAGCCTTCCGGCCATCCGGAAAAAAGAAATGGACTTGGCCACTTCCGCGGTCTGACACTGCGACTAGCCCGCTCGGGCCCCGGGTGATCCACTCGATTTCACCCAACAACTGCCCCGCGGGGTCGACACTGGCAACAACCTTGAGCTCAGTCACCGTCTGGGTTTGGCCCAAGAGGGCTGTAGCGAACCCGGGATGTAGGTGCCCGATAAGGCACGCTACAAGTAGTAGGTGCCGACGCAGTACCTGTCGGAATGCCGTCATTGGCGGACCTCTGCTAGCTTTGTAGCAACGATACTGTCGATCACGACATACGACGGCAACCCTCGAAGCCTGGTGCCATTGATGATCAGGGTGGGGGTCCCGGTCAGCCCGATGTCCGTAGCCAAGCGCCGGTCAGCCTCAATCGACGAATTCGTCGTGGTGGCCCAACAATCAACAAACCGGTGATCCTCGGCCACACCAATAGACGCTTGCAGTGCTGCGAGGACCGAATCGTTGAGGGCTCCTTCAGCTTGTCCCAGCGCCACAAACATCTCCTCAAACTTGCCTGCCGCGCCCGCGCACTCAACTGCTCTGGCCGCGCTGTATGCGTGGGGGTGTGCAGGGAGGGGGTAGTGATGGACTCGAAGCGACAGGTTCGCGCCATACTTGCTCACCAGTTGAGGCCAGTAGTCTGCGTGGAACTGTTTACAAAAGGGACACTCAAAATCGGTGAACTCTACTACTTGAACCGCCGCATCAGCCTTGCCGATGCGTTGCCCCCGAGCAGTGAGCTGCGACCATCTCCGCCGCGATACCTCAATTGTGGCATCGCCTGTGACTCCTCGGTTTCTAGCTTGCCATACAGAATACGTCACGACAACTGCACAACTGACTGCAATCACCATCAGGCCTGTGAGGATAACATCGCGCAGTGATGACCTAGGGGGCTGTGTCACGGCGGACACCTCTTCAATGAAGGGCCGATTGCAGCACCCAGCGCTAAAGCCAGGTTGTGGTTGCTCTCCTCGGACTTGGCGAGGCGAGCGGACAACCATATGGTGGGATACTTCCCAAAAATGCGCCACTAGGGATTCCCCTAAAGTCCACTCGCCGACCGGAACCCTGTATCGACCTGACCTCACATCGCGTACGGGTCGTTAGACGTGGACTTGAGTCTGCATTCTAATGGAAGTGCATCTGTGGGATTCCATGAAAAGGACGAAGCAAGTCCGCCACGTCACCGCGTCATTGCCGTTGTACTCGTACAGATTGATCCCGCCCGCTACGACCATCGGATCTTCCTGCAGCCAGCGCCCGCTTCCCGGATCATAAGCCCGGTTCCGAATCTGCTGCACTTCGCCCCACTGCGCGCCGGTTTCCCAGCGCCACTGGGAAAAGTTCTGTTCTCGCGTCATCACCCGGGCGCCGCGCCAACTCGTCTGCCCATACCCCGACCCCGGGAAGCTCGCGTCAATCTCGCCCGCGGAATCGGTGATCGCAATCAACTGCCCCGCCCCGTGGGTCACGGCCTGCAGCCGCTTCTGCATTTTCCAGGTATTGGGGTTCTGGGTGATCCACGAAGGTGATGCACAAGTTCTCCGCACAATGCCCCGACAATGCGACGGACTCGGCGAGAAGCCGAGCCCGTCGCATTGTCCACCCTTGATCTCACATGGGGCTGGCTGATGAAATTATCGTCTTCACGATTCGACTGCGTGTCATTCCCGCAGCAGAAGGGCTACGCTGTCGGAGATGGGAACGTGCCACCCGGAGAGCCCGGCAATTTCTTCAAGCATGGCATCCGGGGGAACCTACGTGCGATTGCCCTCCACGGCTCTCGAGGGAACGCCCCTCTACCTGGTGAGCGCGAGGGCGATACGTTGACCCGTCGGAACCCAAGGTACTGCGCACGTCATGAGATGCGTATGCATTGCACGGCAGGGGGGCTCCACGTGTCCAGTCGCGGGAGCTACGAGTGACGAACCTCAGTGGTGTCGATGACGCTCCCAGAGATCCGCCAAGTCGCGCATGCCGAGATCGACGAGCACGTCCCGACCCGGCAGGGTGTCACCCCGTACTTCCCACATCCGAGCACGAAAGTCCGCCCGACCATCCGCGGTGCCCAGCCATTCCTCCACCCGAAGCGACATCAGCCCGACCAGACGATCCTCGATGCCCTCCCGAGTAAACCTGCGCCAGAGCCCGGGGCGAGTGTACCTCTGGTAATGCGCTGCAAGCTCTAAGTGACGTGGAGGGGCAAGTAGCGAGGCGAGGTGCAGCACTGCCCCGCTGTGGAGGCCCCATAGGACCCAGTCCGTATTCCGTTCTGCACACCGCCAGAGTGTGCCGGCCCAGGCCCCCGCGAGAGACTGGGTGATCGCAATCACGAGATCCGGGCCAGCCGAAAGCTCGATCTGTCCAACGCCAGTTCGGCTAATCGGCAGAACCGCGCCAGTCCATGGGTAGCTGCGCCGCAGTTCCTCCTCCTCCACGACGAGGCACCAAGGAAGTGGGGGATCTCCCATGATCTCGGTAAGCATGGCCGTGCTCTGTGCGATCGCTTCCACGAGGGGGGTTTCGACTAAGCGATGCCTTGCAGTCTTCGGCGAATAGAGGACCAACCCATCATCCGCTTCCGGATCTACCCGGAGACAGATCACTCCCCACACGCTGTCCGTGATTGCCGTGATCCCATTGCGCACGAGCGGTCGTGACAAGAAGCGGACGGCGCCTAACAATTCATCCGGGGCCCACTCAATTCTGGCAAGCGGTGAGCGCTGAGCTTCTCCCGCCACGAGCCGAGGAAGATCGTCCGGCACGATGACCGGCGACATCCGGCCCTCCTCCAGCGCGCGAAGTTCCCCCAAGGCTAGTTCGAATGAGATGGTCGCACCCCGCCACTCGTGGTCGGGATGCCGGTGCAGCACCATGCACGACCCACTCTGACTGGGAGTGAATGCTGCGGAAGATTCAAGGCGATAGAGCGTCAGTGGGCACTCGGAAAGGTCGAGATACAGGACATCTCGAGTCGCGCCCACCGCCTCGTCCAGGTAGTACGTCACCCGAAGCCAGGCGACGCCGTGCACCGCCATCGCGTCAATGGCGATGCGCGCCACCCATGGACCCAACGGCTGCTGCATCGGCGACGTCATCCGACCTCTCGATACATGGTTTGAGCTACGTGGTCAGCTGGATTCAATCCGGGCGGCCCATCATGCGAGGGGGGGCGCTGAGCCGACGAGGATCGAGATTTGGATCACACTTCTCAATCTTGCAGATCGTCTCAGACTGCATTTCGCCGGCCATCATGGTCTCCACAACAAGCCCCGCGAACAGCCCCCCCACAGATCTTAGCAGGCCGCCTGCAACAGAGCGAGCAGCGATTCGCGATGGCAAGTGCGCAGGATGGTTCCTCGGTGCGGGGCCATTGCCGGTGATGAATCCTTCAGAAAATCGTGCGCCCTTCAACATGGGGCGCATGGCTTCCGCGCTTCGCCCAAGCGTGGTGGGAGCTTCCATCCCAACTATACCACCTCTCATTCGTGGGTCACGAGCAGCGATGTCTCCTAATGCCTCTGTTGCCAGACATACGGCAGCTGCGAACTGACGAAAGCTCTTGCACGGATCCAACCCAAACGGATCCCGCCACGTGACCGGGTCGTTGCCGTTGTACTCGTACAGGTTGATCCCGCCCGCCACGCCGATCGGATCTTCCTGCAGCCAGCGCCCGCTCCCTGGATCATACGCCCGGTTCCGAAACTGCTGCACCTCCCCCCACTGCGCGTCGGTCTCCCAGCGGCGGGGGGAGAAGGTCTGCCCCCGCGTCATCACCCCGGCCCCACGCCAACTGGTCTGGCCGTAGCCCGACCCCGCGTAGCTCGCGTCAATCTCGCCCGCGGAATCGGCGATCGCAATCAGCTGCCCCGCCCCATCCGTGACCGCCTGCAGCCGCTTCTGCATCTGCCAGGTGTTGGGGTTCCGGAAGATCAATAGCAGCGGCTCATCAATGCCCGGCGCTTGCACGAAAAACCAGCCGTTGCTCGTGCGCACCACATTCGGTCCCACAAAGGTCGACTGGAAGCCATGGCAGGGCTGTGCGTTGCGCCCCGTGCCATCCCACCGACAGCTATTCCACGACGTGTCGACCGCGCCGGCGCTCGGCTTCTCCGCTCGGCCGACCAAACGGCTGAGATTGTCGTACTGCCAGAGTTGCTTGACGTCCGGCCCGGAGGGCGTGACCGAATGGCGTTCCCACATCCCGCCATCGGCCGCGTAGGCATAGTCGCGCGTCGTGGCATAGATCGCGCCCCGCAAGGAGTCGCGCTGACTCACCAGTCGGTTGCTGGCGCTTCCCAGCGTGTAATTCTGGATGAGGGTGTTGCTCTTCGCCGCCGTCCGGTTCCCGGACTGATCGTACCAGAGCGTGTCCGTCGTGATGTCCTTGCGTTGGATCACCAAGGCGCCGAGCCGATTGAATCGGTTCGAGCTCCGATCCGGGAGCCATCCCTGACAGGTCATCCCCACGGTGACGCCCGGATCGTAGTTGGTGTCACAGTACGTGTACTGCCCGATCACCCGCCCCGTGACGTCCACGCTGTCCTGCGCAAAGGTGGTCTTGAACCGGTTGGTCACGACCCCCGAGGCGTTGTCGGAGAGGACCCGACGCACGGTGCCCGCGCGATCGTAGTGCCACGTCGCCGTCATGCTGGCGTAGGGGTAGATGATGCTCCGGCGTCGGCCGAGCGAGTCCCAGGCAAACTTCCAGATCTCACTCCGCTGCGCTCCGTCGGTCACCCACCAGACGCGCATCGAGTCGAGGTCGCCCGGCCGCCGCATCCAATACATCAGCGAGTCGCCGTTCTGCCAGGCGATCCGTTGCAGGCGCCCCACCGAGTCATAGGTGAAGCGCATCGAGTCGGCGAGCATCCCGGGCGGCGTCCCGGGGATCATGCGCTCCGACTTGAGCGCACCGTTCTCGTAGTACGTGCGTTGTACCGTCCCGATCCGACTCACTTTGGTCAGCACGTTGCCGACCGAGTCATAGGTCGTCCGGAGCGTATCGGCCAGCGCGGTACTCGTCAGCGAGCTCCGCGTCTGGACGCGCACGGGGACCACGGTCACGGAATCGCGGTCCAAGAGGTCGTACGCCTTCGTGATCACGCTGTCGAGCCGGTTCTTGTGCCCGATGAGGAGCCCCGCGGGATCGTAGCGTGCCGAGTCCTTCGCGCCCGCCTCATCGAGGTCCGCCACCATCAGCCCGCGGAGGTCGTAGCGGTAGTTCTTCTCGACGCCGCGTGGGTCGCGCAGTTTGGTCAGCATCCCACCGGTATAGGTCGCAATCGTGGTGTCGACACTGTTCGGCGGGTTGAGTGCATCGACCGTGAGATCCGCGCAGGTAAACTCCCCCGTGTAGCAGGTCCACGCGGTCGCGCCCGCCGCGTGCGGTCGAATCAGGTGCGTCTGCCGGTCCATCGCGTCCCAGACATAGCCCCGGACTTGCCCCAGCGCCGAGGTGTCGCTGGTCACGCGACCATCACTATCGCGCGCCTGCCGCTGGATGGCCCCGCTCGGCGACTCGATCCGACGAATGTTGCCGCTGATGTCGTAGCCGAGGGTCGTCGTGAGTGAATCGACGATCTCGCCTGCGCTCGATTCCTTCCAGATCCCCACCGCCCGCTCCGCGATGGTGCGGACCTGCCCGCGCACCGAATCGTCGCTCGCCGCATAGGCGAACGAAGTCACATGGCCGCGCGGATCGGTGATCGTGCTGGTGAGCCCGAGCGACGTGTAGCTGTACATCGTGGAGTCGCCGGCAGGCCCTTTCATCTTCGAGGGGGAATCGGGCGCGTTGCCATCGGCATAGGCCCAGCTGCTCCGGAGCGTCGGGAAGGCCCGGCTGCCCCACGTACTATCGGTGAGGGTGAGGAGATTGCCACGGGCGTTGTAGGTCATCATGGCGCGCCGACTGTTCGGGTACTGCACGCTCGTGACGAGCGCGGGAACCGCCGCATCGTCGCGTCCGTAGCGTGTGATCATCCCGCGGGCGTCCTGACTCTCGCTCGGACTCCCCCACTTGGTCACGTGGAAGATGGCGTCGTCGGCGATCCCGACGCGCGGCCCAAACACCGTCGTGACCGCCTGCGCGGTGTCGCCCGCCGTGATGCCGCTTCCGCCGTTCCCCGAGTACCCCGCGGCCTGCCATGGGGTAAACTTGGTAACGGCGCTATCCGCACCACTGCCTTGCTTGGTGTAGTAGACCCGCGCCTCCTCCACGAGGCCGTGCGCGCCATAGACGTAGCGCGTGATGCCGCCGCGACTGTCCTCGGTGGTCGACGGCCGGTTGCTGCCATCCCAGGCAAATTGCTGGTAGGTGCCGTCGGGCCATCCCCAGTGGATCAAGTTCCCCGAGCCGTCGATGGTGGCGTTGACTCCCTTGCCCGTCGAGACGATCACGCTATCAAGCGTGCTCCCCGACCACGCCAGCCGAATGGTGCGGCCGCCACTCCCAGCTGGCGGGACGCGCACGCTGTCGAGTCGCGTCGCACTCGCCCAATGGAAGAGGGTGACCTGATTGGCGCGATTGATGGTCCGCACATGCCGGCCCGTCGCGTCGTACACCACCTGAATCCCGTGTCGCAGGGTCCGGGTGTATTCCCCACTCGCATAGACGATCGTATCGCGATACTCCGCGGGCGGCGCCACCCACCGCGTCGACGTGACCTGCCGATAGTGCGCGGCGGAGCCGTCCCCGCCGACCCACATCAGATGCGCCGTGCCCGCGGGCTGACTGAAGACCAATCGCTCCACACCCAGCCATTCCCAGCCCGTCCCCATGGGGCCGTTGGCGCGGTTGACGATGAAGAGGTTGCCCGTGACGGTCGTCGCGGCGGAATCACTCCCGGAGACTGCCCAGAGCGTCAACTCATACGGATAGATGCCGGTCGGGCGATTGCCACTCGACCAGCCGATGCTGACCTGTTTGCTCGCGCCGGTCCACCCGGTATAGGTCGCCGTGGCACGCACCGTGTCCGCGACCTCGAGCACCGCGCGCACGCGGTCCAGCATCGGACTCCCGCCGCCCACCACGACGTTGGCGGAGACGATCGGGCGCGGTGACGCCGTCGCACTGTTGTAGACCAGCGTCATCGCCCGGCTTCGCTCAAGCGTCGTGAGGCCTGGCGTGCCAAGGGTCATCACCTGATGACCGCACGACCACGCCCCGATCCCGGACCCTGCCGTGAGGCAACGGCCATAGTCCACGAGCGAATCGGCCTGCCGCGGCTGCGTCACCGTCGGCCCCACCACCTGGATCACGTTGACCGGGATCCAGCCATAGTCGGAGGCCACCCCGCTCGCGGTCAACGTCACGTCGCCGGAGCCGCTGCCGACCGATGCTGTGATCTCCACGGTCACCCCGCCCGACTGAAATTCGTCGAGTGTGATGGAGGGCTCGTCGATGCTGCACGAGCTGATCATCCCACTGGGCGTGCATTCCAGTGTGTAGTTCGTGGTACCGGGATAGGTGCTGTATACGGTGAAGTTCACCGACCGTGTTCCGCCCGAGGCCACGGACACCGTGCCCGTGCCTTTGGGGGTCACCTCGACCCAGGCTGGAGTGCGGAGCTGCGTGCGCTGCTGTGCGGCGATCGTCGCGGGGAGGATGGCGGTAAGGAGGACGAGCAGGTGGCGGCAGCGCGAGACAGTCAGGCACGTGGAAGACACGCATTGCTCCGAGGGAACGGGACTCATGGAGTCTCGGACCCCCCGGCATCCAGTTGCACTGCGGATTTCCCTAGTTGTGGATCACCCCTCCTCCAGTGCGAGGAATTCTTCGAACCAGCGCATCATCCCGAGCGTCGTGACGCCACCGAGCTTCTTGCGGAGGGCGCCAAGATGGTACTCGATCGTCCGCTCGTGGAGGTTCAACGCCTCGGCCGCTTCGCTCATTGTCGCACCGTCTCGGAGAAGGAGGAGGATCTCTCGTTGGCGATGGGTCGGCCGCACCAACCTATCGACGCCCGGAAGCCGGCGTGATGTTGCAGGCGTCCTTGACGGTGCCACGCGTCGCACACTTCGGTTCCGGTACACCTTGCCGAGAGCAACCTCCTCCATGGCGATCCTGACTTCACTGATCGGCGCAGACTTCACGAGGTAGCCACGCGCACCCGCACTGAGGCCGGCCTCCATAAGCGAGAACTCGCAGTAGCCAGTCCAGACAATGAACCGTACAGCTGGGAAGCTCCGGACGAGTCCCGGCAGCCACTCAAGGGCATTGTCCGACCCGACGGCCATGTCGAGGAAGACGATGTCCACAGCTCCTCCCTTGCCGCCAGCGCGTTGCAGGGCGGCACGGAGCGCCGGCAGACTGGAAATGGTACTGATATCGCGCGTGTGGTCCCGCAACGCGGCAGCGAGTGATTCCGCCACGCCGACATGGTCATCGACGATGACGACCTTCGGCTTCCCCGGGAGCGGCATCTCGATGTCAGTCACTTTGACCTTCCGATGCAGGGAATGAGCGCGCAGACCCGTGTGCCAGCGCCAAGGGTCGAGTCGATGGAGAGTCGACCCCCGAGAAATCGCGCCCGCTCCGCCATGGATAGGAGACCCAGCCCCGTGGCTGTTACCGCCCTGTCCTGCACGAAACCCATGCCATCGTCTGTGAGCACGAGCTCCGCCTGATCGTCGGTGCAGACGAGAGCAATGTCGGCATTGCTTGCCTTCGAGTGCTTGATCGCGTTCCGCAGCGCTTCCTGGGCGATCCGGAACATCCCCAATTGGGAAGCCTTTGGCAGCGCTCCGGGATCGCCACTCACGGATACCCTCACGCGAATGCCCGTCCGTGAGGTCATTTCCTCGCCCAGCGAGCGCAGTGCCGCATCAAGTCCGTGAAACTCGACCAACGCGGGGTGCAGTCGTCGCGAGAGACTTCGCAGCTCATCTGAGAGCGCGTGGACCTCCCCGCCGAAGTCGTTCGCGTCCGTGCCCGGGAGTGCCAACAGGCCTCGTCCGATTGAATCGAGTCGCCCGACAAAATCATCGTGTACCTCGCGCGCGAGCGCTGCCCGTTCTTCATCCTGCGCCGCGATCAATCGTCCGGAGAGGGACTTCCGGAGCCGCAGCAGCCGCGACTGCTGAATGACGGTCGATCCGATGATGGTTGCAAGAAGGATGACCCCGACAAGCATGAAAGTGACAACCAGCATCATACGATGAGCTCCCGTGATCTTCGGGGCATCGGCAAGAGCGCCCGAATCATGAAGCACTGGCCAATCAGTGCCATCACGAGGCGCATCGCATAGAGTGCTCGGACGGTCTCTCGATCGGTTGCCCCAATTGCTCGTGAGGTCAGGGCGAGAAACGTCGTTGGGCCACCGATCATCATCATGCCCGCTGCGATCAGGAATCCCGCGTCGTACCAGAGCGAGCCGCGTGCTCGACGCGCACGGTAGGTCAACGAAAGCCCGCCCACGCCCAGGAGCACTACGCCATGGAATGCCCCGGCGTACGGCGAGTACTCAGCTGGGGTTTCCGCTCCGACGAGCAGGATGGCAATCGCCCCAAGGTATCCCATGGCAATCACACGCCACAGATGTCCTCCACGCCGGTCCTTGGCAATCGCGGCCGCGATCCACAACGCTACTGCTCCGCTTGGCGCAAACCAGAGATGTGCCGCGAGTTGGCTATTGTGATGCGTGACACGTAGGATCTGCTCTCCGATTCCGGCGAGTGCGGCAATGCCAAGCCATAGCGTCGCAAATCGCTCCGGCAGGCCGATGCGCCGCCACCGAACTCCACCGACGACGCTGCCCGCGACCTGTGAGATCAGGTACGTCAGCGCCAGATGCGAGTACCACGATGAGACCGTCACTCCGGTGGGGGACAATCCCCGTTGAGGGGGCTCGCACAGTCGCAGTCCGGAGGACACGGCCAGGCTTGTTCTTCCACGCCCGTCCCGGCGCCTGCATCCTCGGAACCCGGCGCTTTGATCAGATC
>Ga0073902_10000618_pt1 | contig 20844 bp, 15 predicted proteins | sample KloWWTmeKNB19Kit_FD_66667 | JGI IMG/M metagenome (GOLD analysis project Ga0073902, IMG submission 66667) | Active sludge microbial communities from Klosterneuburg, Austria, studying microevolution and ecology of nitrifiers - Klosterneuburg... | ecosystem: Engineered > WWTP > Aerobic digester >...
CAGCCTTTGCGGCGCGTGCCTTTTGAAAAAAGATTTTCTGTCAGCCGCCAAGCACTTAGAAATTGTTTTTCAATCCAAATCGGATTCCGATTTTTGCTGGAATTACTTTGTGCGTGGTGTTCATGCTTCGGCCTCAACGGCAAGCGCTCAACGGCAAGCGGATAAAATCCGCCGCCTAAGTATCGGGAAACCCGCTGGCGCGGGTTACAAAATCTGTGCTAACCCGCAGGCGGGTTTTCCAACCGAGTAGCCGCCGGATTAATCCACGTCCTCCTCGCGAAAGCGGGATGGCGGCAACACGCGCACATTTAATCAGAGTAATTTACCCAAATACCGCACGACTTTGTGTAATTGAAAAACAGTTATTTAGCGTTTAACAATATGAAGCCGTGATTTTTTAACAAACTCAAACTCATTTTGTTTGTCCGCGAAGAAATCGTCAATGGCACGGCGACACCCCGACCAGTGATCGTAGTCATCAATGACAAGCCGCCCACCCGCTGAAAGAAACGGGACAATTCTGGCAAGGCAGGTCATGACGGAATCGTACCAATCGCAATCAAGATGCGCCAACGCAATTGGCTCATTTGGGGCAAGCGTATCTTCAAACAATCCGGGCAAAAAGGACACGCGATTGGCTTCGGGTTCTATTCCGCATAATTGAAAATTTGCGACGACCCTGGCGAGAATATCGCTTTGATAGCCATAATAGGGATTGCTCCCGATGCCCTGCGATTGACCCGATGCAATCACCTCATAGCGCTCGTGCGCGTCGCTTCCATCGCGCTCACCCGGTGATGGGATCATGCCAAACACGTCGTAAATTTCAAAACTTCGCGCGGGTGTTTTAGCCGCGGCCATCACAATGGCAGAACCGCCCAATGCACAGCCCGCCTCTATGATTTTGCCCGGAACAAGCCGCCCTTCGGCATCCATGGCCGTCGTCGCTTCTGCAAGATCAAGCAGGGCGTCTTGAGGAAGATACGTGAGATTTAGCGCAAGAACTTTATGAATAACGCGATACAAGGGAAGTGAGCGAGGGCCAAATGTGGCGTATCGCGCGGCAAGTTGAAGTTTTGAGAAGAACGTGGAAATACCCATTGGCTAAATTATCTCAAACGGAGGTGGGCAGGCGTGTCGGGCCGCAACTCACGCGCTTCTCGAAGAATAAGATTTTTTGTGAAAGATCAGAGCCTAAGAGACGATTTTAAAACGTAAGGGCAATGCAGTTGCATAGAACAAAACACCTGATACGTATAACCGCAACTGCATTGCCCGCCAGATGCGCACGGGCTGACACGCGGGCAAAGAATCAGCAATTACGCCAAAACAAGCCCAGCTTGTGCGGCTGATGCTATTGCCCTTACCGCACTGTTTTGCGCCCTCAAGAAAATTTTGCGTCGACAAATAATTTGCTTATGACAGTCTCTAAAGATATGCGAGACCTTTAGGCTCTACTCATCAATCGTCAAAATGTTGTCACGAAAGCGCTGACGCACCTCTGGCGAGACGGTGGCGACCTCCAGACACTCCAGCATGAGCTTGGCCGCCGAGAAGATGTTGCCCAGCATGTCGTAATCTTCTTTAGTGAAATTCCATTTGTAGCCCACATCCAAATACTGATTGATGAGCGCGCGAGTTTGGGCGGCAAAGGCCAGCCATTCGTCTCGCAGCGCATTGGCTATTCTTAAAAGATTTCCGGTCTTTTAAACGGAGATTTTCCAAAACTATAATTTGCGTGTGCCGACGCCCTCACCACTGGAGACAGGTTGCTATTATCATATTTTCAATCGCGGGAACAACGGCGAAGATGTGTTCCGCGAAGAGCGAAATTACGAGTATTTTCTGAAACTCTACGCGCATCACATTTTGCCAGTGGCCGAGACCTACGCGTTTTGTCTGCTCAAAAATCATTTTCATCTGGCGATTCGTGTGCGCGAAGATATGAAGGATGAGCAGACCAGGGACAAGTTGCCACCTGCCAGCCGCGCCTTTAGCAATTTCTTCAACGCCTATGCCAGAGCCATCAATAAAGAATATGCTCGCACAGGCAGCTTGTTTGAGAATCCCTTTCACCGCATCAAAATTCAGACGGATTCTTACTTCTCCGCGGTTGTTTTATACATCCACCGAAATCCGCAAAAACACCATTTTTTGGATGACTTCCGTGATTGGAAGTGGTCGTCGTATCACGCGCACCTCTCGGACAGGCCAACGAAGTTGGAGCGTGAGCGCGTATTGGGCTGGTTTAATGGGCGCGACCAGTTTGTGGCCGATCACCTAAATGCTAAAAGGGATGGCATTCTGGAGGAGCAGGATTTTTTGTGAGAGGAGTAGAGCCTAATGGTCTCGCAGACCTTTAGGCTCTGGCTCGTCCAAACATCAAGATTGAGCGGCATTTGCCCCAATAAAAATTGTGGCGGCGGGTAGAGCCTAAGGGTCTGGCAGACCCTTAGGCTCTAATTAACTCACTCATCATCAATCGTCAAAATGTTGTCACGCACACGCTGACGCACTTCTGGCGAGACGGTGGCGACCTCCAGACACTCCAGCATGAGCTTGGCCGCCGAGAAGATGTTGCCCAGCGTTTTGTAATCTTCTTCGCTGAAATTCCATTTGTAGCCCACATCTAAATGCTGGTTGATGAGTGCACGGGTTATGTTCGCGAAATCAAGCCATTTTGATTCTGTATAGTTTACTGGTGGAATCTCCAACTCCCTCAATTTAATTTCAAGCTTACTTTGACCAGATCTGGTGGTGCGCTTTATTACATCTGCCCACAATTTATTAAATGCTAAAAGCGAATTATTGCGATTGGATAATATCGCAATTGACTCGGCAACATTTGCCAAAATCCCACCATATAAATCCAAAGCTAATTTCATTAATAAATCAGAATTGGGGGATAAAGAAAGCATCAAAACTTGACTCAAAGCATTGTCTAGTAATTGCGAATAATTTCGATCAAATACACGAGCGCGGTAAAGACTTAAATTTAAATCCAGAGCGCGAACACGCTCAATATCAACCTCAAAAGATTTTTTGGTACAGGAATCACCAACCACTCCGTAAGAAGAAGCTATCAATTCAAGAGCCACTGAGAGATTTGTAATTTTTTGGCGCTCTATGTCAAAAAAATACTTCTTATTACTGATCCAATTAAAAAATCTTTTAATTTCAGGGGATTGAATTTCAAGAAAATTGATTGCTTGTTCAAAGAGATCAAAAAAATCATCCGCATCACCAAGCAGGTTTGCCGTATTCAAAATCACTTCGCGCCAGCGGTCATCGCTCACGTGTTGGGGGGTAAGCAATTGGCGCAATGCGCCGCTGCCGGCAAAGTTTTTTACATACTCTGCCGCAAAATATTCCTGCAAACTAAGGTGGGAGAACGCATAAATATCGCGCGCCCGCTCCACCCAAATACCATGCTGGGCTTCCACCGCCCGCAACACCACATCGCCATCACTGGGTTCGGGTTGGTTGCGGGCCAGTTTGCGCAAATAAGTTTGCACCAGTTCTGCCAAAGACGCGCGTTTGATAAAAATGTCGCCATCGCCAAAAGTTTGCGCGGCCACATAGGCAATTAAATTCTCTTTTTGCCCTTGCGAAAGCCCTTTGTAAACACTATCTCGTTTAATGTCGCGCGAGACATCCCACTTGCGCATCAGCGCATCCACCGCCTGTTTGTAAATCTCAACACGGCGGCCGGGCGGGAACTCGCGTGTCTCCTGATACGCCAGACATACCAGCGAAAGAAGGATGGGGCTTGTTGTCAAATTGCGCAACCCGCGATTGACCGATTTGTTTAATTCGCTTTTGAATGAATCGCGCAGTTTTAGGTCGTTGCGAAACCATTTATCTGCAAATGCGTTGACTTGTTCAGGGGTAAAGTTCGCCACTTCAGCATATTTGAAGTCTAAAAACCGATATTCATTCGCCGCCACGCGACATGTCATCACGCATTTAGATTGGTCGAATTTAACCGCAAAATCCTCAATTGTTTTGATGGCTTTGTTTCTCAGCTCTTTGCCATTCTCATCCTGCTGGTTAATCTCATCCAATCCGTCTAACAAAACCAAGGCCTGGCCTTCTTGCAAAATGTATTCAATAAATAGATCCGCGTCGGGGAAACCGCAGATGTCAAATTGCTCAGCCATAAATAAAAGCAGCCCTTTGACGCTAAAACTGCTTTCTTTATCAGACCACTGTTTAAGGGTGACAAAAATTGGAACTTTGTCTATTTGGCCATCCGTTGCCAGCATGACCAAATGTTTGAGAAACGTGGTTTTACCTGCGCCGGGTTTACCCAAAATCATCACGTGTTTGACTTTGGGATTGCTCACAAATGCAACCGCATTTTCGCGCTCGGCATTGCGCTCCAGCGATTCCATTTCCCTGCCGACATTTATAAAATCTGCGCGTTGTTCTGCGGTCAATTTGTCAAGCAAGCAAACATCCGTAAAAACGCCCTCCAGCGGCGCTGGTTCAGGAGAACCTAACAAAATCAGCTTGTTATAGCGTTCGTGCATTTTTGACAAATAAGTTTTTAATGCATACTTCCATTCCTCACTTTCTTCTGGGCTTATTACTTGGGTAAGTAATTTTGAAAGTTCTTCATCTTCACGATAATTTAAGGCCGTTTCAATCAACTTTTCTAAAAGCCCTTTTCTTTCGCACTCCAAAATCAGCTCTCGCACAAAGTTAGGCAAGGTGTCTTGCGGGATGGACTCTTGAGGCACGTTGATCTCAAACGCAATGCCTTTCATCTCGCTCAGGCTAAAGCGTGACTCAAGAAAATTTTTTAGAAAATTGCGATTCTTTGACGACAAGAAATTTTTCTTTGACATTGGACATCCCCAGACAAATGCAAACCAATAATTCTTGCGCTCAAATATAAATCAAAATCTTGTGGAATTATCTGAGGCGATAAAACTGGAAAGTTCTGACCTCGCCTCTATGCCGGATAATTCCCTGCACGGAGAAACTTAATTCATGTTCAACTCGGTCTCACACGTCACAGAGTCTTTGCTCGGCCAGAACTACCTGGCCTCCGATGAAATTTCGACCACGGTCTACCTGGCCGAGAAAATGGGCAAACCGGTTTTGGCCGAAGGGCCAGCGGGCGTTGGCAAAACCGAGCTGGCCAAGGCGTGGGCGGGCGCGTCTGGCCGCGAACTCATCCGCCTGCAATGTTACGAAGGGCTGGATGAGGCTAAGGCGCTTTACGAGTGGGAATACGCCAAGCAAATGCTTTACACCCAGCTTTTGCGCGACAAATTGAGCGAGACGCTGAAAGGCGCAAAAACCCTCGCCGAGGCCGCCGACCAACTGGCCGCGGAAGAAAACGTGTTTTTTAGCTCGCGGTTTTTGCTCCCCCGCCCGCTGCTCCGCGCCCTCACCAGCGAGAAGCCGGTGGTGCTTTTGATTGACGAGATTGACCGCGCCGACGCCGAGTTTGAGGCGTTTTTGCTGGAAGTGCTGAGCGACTTTCAGGCCAGCATCCCCGAACTGGGGACGATAAAAGCCAAGACCCACCCAATGGTGGTGCTGACCAGCAACAACACCCGCGAGCTGAGCGAGGCGCTCAAACGGCGGGCGTTGTATTTGTATGTGGATTACCCCTCGGCTGAGACCGAAATGCGCATCGTCAAAATGCGCGCGCCCGACTTAAACCCATCCATTGCCAAACAAATTGTGGATATTACCCAGCGCCTGCGCACGCTGGATTTGAAGAAAAGCCCCAGCGTGGCCGAGACGGTGGACTGGGCCAAGGCGCTGGTCGCCATTCACGCGCAACATTTGGATGAGAAAACCCTCAACGATACGCTGAGCGTGATTCTGAAACACGAGACCGACATCCAGCGCGCCAAGCGGGCGTTGCGCTCTGGCAAACAGACGATGGACGATAGACGATAGACGATTTATCCCATCGTCCATCGTCTATGGTCTATCGTCTTAATACCAAAAATGGACGAGCGAATAGTCAACTTCATCTCCGCCCTCCGCGCGGGCGGGGCGCGGGTCTCGCTGGCCGAGAGCGCAGACGCGATACGCGCCGTGGAAGCGGTGGGGGTGCTGGATCGCGCCATGTTCCGCTATGCGCTGCGGGCCACGCTGGTAAAAGAGCCGGCGGATGTGGCGAAGTTTGAGCAAGTGTTCCCTTTGTTCTTTGGCAACGAGGGCGAGGACTACCAGCCGCCGCAAAATTTAACGCCCGAACAGCAAGAGCAGTTGCAGAACGCGCTGGATGCCCTCAAACAGCAATTGCAAGAATTGATGCGCATGCTGGCGAACGGCGAGAAGCCATCTGCCGAAGATTTGCAGCAACACGCCAAACAAGCCGGGGTGCATTTTAAGAGCGCAAACCAGGGCAACGAGGCCATGCGCAAATGGCTGACCGAGCGCATGTTGCGCGAGATGGGCCTGACGCCCGCCCAGTTGCGCGAGGCGATTGAGGCGTTGATGAAGCAGCTCAAAATGCAGGGGATGGAGAGCGAAGGGCGCCAGGAAGTGCGCGAGACGGTGCAAGCCAACGCCGAGGCCATGCGCGAGCAGGTCTCGCGGTTTGTGGGGCGCAACATGCTCAACCAGCCGGATGAGAACCCGCGCCGCAACCGCATGGATGACCTGATGAACCGCCCGCTGGGGTCGCTGAACGCCAGCGAGGCCAACGAGCTGCGCCAGCATGTGCGCCGTCTGGTCGCGCGGTTGCGTTCGCGGGCCGCGCTGCGCCAGCGCCACGCCCATCGCGGTCAGTTTGACGTGAAGGGCACCATCCGCCACAACCAGCGCAACATGGGCGTGCCAATTGAGATGAAATACAAACGCCGCCGCCTGAAGCCAAAGCTGTGCGTGATTGTGGACGTGAGCACATCCATGCGCCCGGTGGCCGAATTTATGCTGCGCATGGTTTACGAGATGCAAGATCAAGTGAGCCGCGCCCGCTCGTTCGCCTTTATCAGCGACATTCAGGATATTTCGCCGCTGTTCAGCGAACACCGGCCAGAGGATGCGGTCCCGCTGGCGCTGGACAAATTGCCGCCCGGCCATTACAACACCGACCTGGGCCACAGCCTGGAAACATTTTGCCGCGACCATCTGGACGCGGTGGACGGACGCACCACGCTCATTTTTGTGGGCGATGGCCGGAACAATTACAACGACCCGCGCCTCGACCTTGTCTCGCAGCTCAAGCGCCGCGCCCGTCGCGCCATTTTTATGAACCCAGAGCAAGAAGCATTTTGGCGGCAGGGCGACAGCGACATGTATGCCTACGCGCCATTGTGCGATGCCGTTTTGCAAGTCGCCACGCTCAAGCAGTTGGAAGAAGCGGTGGACAAACTCTTTGAAGGGTGAAGGGTGAAGGAGTGGTTGGTCAACAAATGGCGGTCGTCATTTCCGCGCAAGCGGAAATCCACAACGCGCCAAGCCAAAACGCAAGGGGAATCGGCCCTTTTACACATGTTTTTGTGAGTTTGTTATAGATTCCCGCTTGCGCGGGAATGACGGGCTTAGTTTTTTCTGCACAAGCCTGATACGTTTATTTCATTCTCCAATTAACCACTCCTGGGTGAAGAGAGAAGGGTGAAAGGGGTAGAATGCGTTTTAATTTCACCCTTCACCTTTCACTCTTCACCCTTTCGAGAACATGTCAGATTCATCACAGCCAAAACAGCCCGCGCATGTGGGCGCAATCATTGTGCGCGATGCGCTGATTGGCGGCGCAACGGTTGCGCTGGCCATCATCGCCCGCCAGCAAACCACCAGCCCAGAACTTCAACTCGTAGGCTTATCCATCATTTTGACCGGCCTGACCATGACCGGATATTTTGCCGCGCGAGACGTGAGCGCGAGCAAACGCGCGGGCGCGCGCACGGGCGGGGTGGCCGGTGTGCTGGCCGGGTTTATTGGGGCTTTGGCGCTAAGCGCCGCTTTGCTGATGGCGGGCATGAATGGCACAACCCAAAAGCTGGTTGAAGAAACCCTGCCGCAAATGTATTCGCAAGAACAAATGCAGCTTCTGACAGACAACAACATCTCAATAGAGGCGTTCACTCAATATGTGACCTTCTTTCAGATCATGTGCTGCGGCGCGGCCATGCCCGTGATTGGGCTTGCGCTGGGCGCGTTGGGCGGGTATACCGCGCCCGAAGCCGCAAAAGAATAACGTGCTTTTTTAACCTCGCGGGTTGGCCTATGAGATTTTGGAAAGTTGAGGCTTTGCAGGCCAACCCGCGAGGTTGGTCACGACGCATTTTTCAAATTCTGGCGTATATTGGGCATCTTTATTTTTCACCGGCAAAAAAAGGCACACCCTTGCGCATTGCATTTATCTTCAACCCACAGGCAGACCGAGGCAACGCCGCGCAAACAGTGGCGCTGCTTCGCCAGTCGGTAAACATCCCCGATGCAGAATGGATCAGCACACAAGAGCCGCGCCACGCGGGAAAACTGGCCGCAGAGCTGGCGCGGGGCGGCGTGGAGCGCATCGTCTCGGTGGGGGGCGATGGCACGCTGCACGAAATTACAAACGGGCTGATGACGCTGCCCGCCACCGAGCGCCCGCTGCTCGGCATCATCCCGGTGGGCAGCGGGAATGACTTTTGTTTTAGCGCGGGCATTCCGCGCAACTTGGTGGAAGCCACGCGCATTGTAGCGCGGTCGGTTAAAACAAAAAATCTGGATGTGGGCTGGCTCAATGTGAACGGGCGAACCGAGCATTTCACCAACACAATGGGGTTTGGGTTTGATGCGGCCGTGACGCGCTTTACGCATAACAGCGCGTTGCGCGGCAAAATGATGTACACCGTCGCCGTTCTGCGCACCATCATGACCGAGTTTGTGGCCCCGCTGTGCCACATCACCATTGAAAACGGCGCGACCGCGCAAACCATGAGCCGCAACCTGCTGATGGTGACGATTGGCAACGGCAAGCGCGAAGGCGGCGGTTTTCTCACCACGCCCGCCGCCAGCGTGGACGATGGCAAGCTGGACTACCTGATATTTGAGCAGGTCTCGCGGGCCATGATGCTGCGGCTGATCCCGGAGTTTATGAACGGGACACAGGGCAAATTTGAGCAGGCGCGCATGGGGCAATTCACCCGCATGACCCTGCGCCTTGACCAGCCCCTGCCCATTCACACCGATGGCGAACTGGTGGTCACCCGCGCAGATGGCGCGACCGAGGCCGAGATTGGCGTGAGCGCCGGCGCGGTTAAATTGCTTGTTGGCGAATAAGGCCCGCGCTCAAATCACCGTTGGCGGCTGATACTCGCCAAAGGCTTTGCGCAGGGTGGTGCCAATCTCGCCAACGGTCACACCGGCTTCCACGCACTCAATCATCACCGGCATCACGTTGTCTTTGCCCTGCGCCGTTTGCGCCAGTTTGTCCATCAGCGCATGAGCCTGCGCGTTATCGCGCTGGGCGCGCCACGCCGCCAATCGCTCGCGCTGGCGTTGTTCCACCAAGGGGTTCATATAAAACTTGCCGCCCGCGCTTTTGCTCTCGCCCTCGGTAAATTCGTTCACGCCCACAATCACGTTCTTTTTGCTTTCCACATCGCGTTGAAACATGTAGCTGGCATCGGCAATCTGGCTTTGCATCCAGCCGCGCTCAATCGCGGCCACCGCGCCGCCCATCTCGTCAATTTGTTTGATGAGAGCCGCGGCGCGCGTTTCGATCTCATCCGTGAGGTATTCAATCACATGCGAGCCGCCCAGCGGGTCGGCCACATCTGTAATGCCCGATTCGTGGGCGATGATTTGCTGTGTGCGCAGGGCCGTCCGCGCGGCCTCCTCGGTGGGTAGTTGCAGCGCTTCATCCATCCCGTTTGTGTGCAGGCTTTGGCAGCCGCCCAGCGTTGCGGCCAGCGCTTGAATCGTCACGCGGGCCACGTTATTTGTGACCTGCTGCGCGGCAAGCGTGCTGCCGCCCGTCTGCGCGTGAAACCGCAGCATTTGGCTGCGCGGGTCCTTTGCGCCAAAGCGGTCGCGCATGATCTTTGCCCACAACCGCCGCGCCGCGCGGAACTTGGCCACCTCTTCCAAAAAGTTGTTGTGCGCGTTAAAGAAAAACGAGAGCTGCCCGGCGAAATCATCCACGTTTAACCCCGCATCCAGCGCGCCTTGCACATAGGCGATGCCGTTCGCCAGCGTAAACGCCACCTCTTGCACCGCCGTGCTGCCCGCCTCGCGGATGTGATACCCGCTGATTGAGATTGTGTTCCATTGCGGCACATGCTGCTGGCAAAACGCGAACAAATCTGTGACCAGCCGCATGCTCTGGCGCGGCGGAAACACATACAATCCCCGCGCGGCGTATTCCTTGAGGATATCGTTTTGGACGGTGCCTCTAAGACCATAGACGATGGACGATAGACGATGGTCAATCTCTTCAGTCGTCCATCGTCTATCGTCCATCGTCTTTAATTCTTGTTCTTTTGCCACCGCGATATACAACGCCAGCAAAATGGTGGCTGGCGCGTTAATGGTCATGCTGGTGCTGATTTTTGTCAGCGGGATGCCATCAAACAACTCGCGGGCGTCATCCAGCGTGCTAATGCTCACGCCCACCTTGCCCACCTCGCCCGCGCTGTTTGGGTCATCGGCGTCCATCGCCAACTGGGTGGGCAAGTCAAACGCCACCGAGATACCCATCTGCCCCTGCGCCAGCAAATATTTATACCGGGCGTTGCTTTCTTGCGCGGTGGCAAACCCGGCGTATTGGCGCATGGTCCAAAACCTGCTGCGATACATATTTGGATGCACCCCGCGCGTAAACGGGAACGCGCCCGGCTGTTCGCCATCGCCATACGCCACATCCAGCGGTATGCCAGATGAAGTCTCGAATTTTTCTTTGCGCTCTTGGGCGCGTTTTTTGGCTGGTGTGGTCATGGTTGGTGGCTGGTTGCTGGTTGCTGGTAATGGCGGGTGATGTGGTGGCGAAATACTATCACCATCAACTTTCACTATCAACTTTAGATTTGCGCGCCTCGCGCTCCATGTCAATCACAATTTTGGCAACTTCCTCAAACGCGGCGCGCTGCTTGCGATACAAATCGCTCTCGCTGATGACGATGCGCCGCGCGATGTCGCGCACTTTCAAATCTTGCAGCACCTTCATTTCCATGATGTTATACAACATCCACTCCGCCGCGGTCATGCTGCGCTGGCCGTCTGGCTTCAGGCGTTCAATGGCCTGCGTGAGAACCGCCCGAAGCGCCCGTGTGGCGTTGCCATTGTTCTCTTTCATGGCGCTTTCCACCACCGCCAGCCCCAGCAACGGGGATGAGGTGAGTTTTGGCCCGCCCCAAAACTGGGTAAGCGCATCGCGCACCTGCTGGGTGAACTCCATGCGGTTGGCAGGTTCAAATTCAAAATCTTGCAAAGTGGGCGCGGCGGGGTTGCGCGCGCCAGCCATGCGCCGCTGCATATCCTCGGCGCCGGGCATAATCCGCTCCAGCGCCGCAAATGCCAGTTGTTGTTTGATGGAATCGCTAATGGCGCGCTCGGCCTGATCTACCAAAACAGCCAGGCCTTTGCGCTCCTCGCTGGTCAAGTCTGGCTCGGAACCGCGCGCCAGCAAACCAATCACGCCCCGAATCACCCCGCGCCCGGCTCCATCCCCCTGCTCGCGCAGCGGAATAAGCCAGTAGCCATTCCAATACACCAGCTTGCCGGGGTCAAACGGCGGTATGTTCTCCTGGCTCAGGCCAAGCCATTGGGCGATGGGGCCATTGCCAATGCTGTTTCCATTCTCGGCGTGCCCGTTCTCCAGCATAACGCCATCTGCATGCGATGGGACGATCACGGGCGCAGACTCTGGCAGCGGCACACGCCGGATCACCTCTGGGGCCAGCGCGATTTGCTCCATATCCGTGCTGCCAATCGTCACCACGTGCGTGGGTTTGCTGGCTTCATCTTCGCGCAGCACCGAGACAAACGCGGTGCGGGCGCGCAGCAAGTCACACAACGCGGCCAAAATATTTTCCAGATATTGGGTCAGGTCGCTGGTGGTCATCAGCCGCTCGCTAAAATGTTGAAGGTCTCGCACTTCGTCCGCGTCATCACCCGCGATAAACCGATCAAGCATAGGCTGCAAGGTGACGATAAAAAGCTGGGCGGAGAGAATGATGCTGGCGGCGAGGATAAACCCCAGCACCGGGCCATCTATGCCCAGCCAGCGTTCCACGCGCGTGCTCAGCGCCAGCGCGGTGATGACAATCGCGGCCAGCAGCGGCCCCCTCAACAAGTATTTGATTAACCTGCGCTTGACAATGCGGTCTGGCGAGGACGCGCCAAAATAGGCCACCGGGTAGCCCATGCCGGTGGCCGCCGCGCCCACGCCCATGTTCGCCAGCAAAATCGCCAGCCAGGGGATGAGGTCCGGGAGGGCATCGGGCCAGCCGGATGGCAAAAGATACGGGAACATGGCCAGCGCCGGGGCCGCAAACGAGATCATGAAATACGTCATACGGCGTTTGCTGGTGGTGGTGAGCGAACGGCGGCGGGCCTCGACCACGTTATACGTTGACCACAACACCGAGGCAAAATAGCTAAACGTAAACGGCAAATACAACAAACCGGGCTTTAGATGCGGCAGGCGTTCCTCAGAAATTCCCGGCGTGGCGACAAAATCGGTGAACATGACCAGCAAAAACACCGCCAGACCCGCCGCATACCCCAAAAGCACCGCCGTGCGGCGCGTGGGCGAAGTCTCGCCGGTGGCGCGGAGCAGCGCGTCCGACAAATCCAGCGAGGCCGCCGGGATAAAGGCGATGCCCAGCCATTGCAACCGCAGCCACAACCACGGGCTTCCGTGGCTAAGCTGGGCCAGCAGATCAAAAAAATAGGCCGCCATCACGCACAGCAACACGGTGGAAAATGTGCGGGCGATGCGGCTATACCGGTTGTACAACCCAAGATAAATCACCAGCGCGAATGCGGTGATTAACACGCCGGTCACGACAATGCGATTGAGCAGCATCACGCCGCCCAGAATAAGATCGCTCAAGATTCAATTAAAAACTAAAAAATTGAAAACCAAAAATGAGGAGATCGCCATTCTTCATTTCTAATTTCAAATTTTTAATTGATATAACAACGCAATATCCCGCGTTGGGTAAAAGTTATCCAAATATCCTGCCAGCTTAAAGCCGTTGCGCTGGCACAGTTTTGTGGCCGGGTAATTTTTGGTCTGCACATCCATCACCACGCTGGCCAGGTTTTCGGCTTTGGCCCGCGCCCGCGCCGCGCCCAGCAACCGCGTGGCAACCCCCTGCCGCCGGTGAGATGGCGCCACCGCCAGACAAGAAATCCATCCCGCGTTTTGCCATGGCACCGCCGCCATTCCCAAATACCCCAAAATATCACGCGGGGCATCGCCCTGCATCACCCACACAAAATCACACCGGCTGATGACGCGGCGAAGCGCGTCGCCCTCCAGAACCGGCGCAATCTTCATCAGGCGCGGCAACGGCGCGAGCTTGAGCGCGGCGCTCATCTCGCTGGCGGCTTCTTTGGTTGCGAGCTGCCACACCGATTCGGTGGAATACCCGGCATCCAGCGCAACAATATTGTTTATATCGGCCAGATCGGAGGCGCGAATAATCATGAGGGTAATTATCGCGCAAGAAAGCAGCCCTGCGTTTGCGCCCGCCTCAATTCACCACAATTTGAATTTGGCACGAGGCGCCGACCACCGCGCTTTGCTTCACAACCACCAGGCGAAACTGATATGCGCCGGGTTGCAGGCCGTTGAAGTCGAACCCTTGCAGCAACACATTGTTTTGCACGCTTTGCTCGCCGCGGTTGATAAACGACCATTGCTGCGCCCCTGGGACCAACACTTCCAATTTGTAATACCCGCCATTTTCCACCACCGCCGTGCCGCGCACCACGTATTTGCCGCGCACCACCCCGCCCGATTGCGGGTCGGTGATTTGCGCATCTGGCCCGCAGCCTTGCGCGGGCGCGGCCACGGGCGCGCTGGTGGGCGTGGGGATGGGTGTCGTGGTCGCGGGCGCGGCTGTCTGCATTGGGCGCGGCGTGAGCGTCCCCGGCGCAACCGTGCCCGTGAGCGTCGTCGTGACCGAGACCGTTTTGCCCGCCATCAACGTGGCCGTGACCGTAAGCCGGCTGGACAGCGTATTGCTCAGGTTGGCGGTGGGCACAGAGGTTGGCAAAATAACAACCGACGCGGGCCGCGTGGGTTGTATGCCCGGCGATGTGGCGCTGGCGGGCGCCGCGGGCGCCATCCCAGAGGCCACATTTACCCCAAACGCCGCCAAAATGCACAGCACCGCCCTGAGCCATGAGCCGGTGGCCCGCCCCGCCACCGTTTGCCGCTCCAGCTTAAACGTGGCGCGGCGCAGGTCGCGCATGGCGCTCAGCGCGGTGATGGCGAAATACGCAAACGCGATTAGACACACCGCGTATAAAACGAGGTTGTAATCGCGGATGAGGCGTAGGAGAGTTTCCAAGCCAATTACGAATTACGAACTACGAATTACGAGGATTCAATTCGTAATTCGCAATTCGTAATGATTAATTAAAGAAAGCGATGCCCAACGCGCCGGGGCCGGAATGCGCAGCCACAGACGCGCCCACCTCAATCAAAACCATGGGGGGCACACCCAGCTCGGCGGTTAGCTCGGCGGCAAATTTTGCGGCGGCCTCGTGCGCGGCAGCGTGCATCAAAATATAGCGTTTGTCCGATGAAGTCTTGAGCGTGGCCAGCGCCATCTCCTTCACCCGCGCCTGAGCCTTGGCCGTTGTGCGCACACGCTCAATTGGCTCCAGCTTGCCCTCTTTCACCGTGAAGATGGGTTTGGTCTGCAGCAACCCGCCAAACAACGCCGCCGCCGCGGTAATGCGCCCGCCGCGCTTGAGGTTTTCCAGCGTGTCAAACACCACCAGCAGTTTGGCGCGCGGAATCAACGCTTCAATTGCAGTTTTAATTTCCTGCGCGGTCTTGCCCTCTTTGGCCAGCCGCACCGCTTCCATCACCAGCAGCGTCTCGCCAGCGCTCACGTTTTGGGTGTCCACCACCGTAATGTCTTGATGAGACAGCGCCTGCGCGGCCTGCTGGGCTGCAACCACACCCGCGCTCAGGTGGCGCGAAAGATGAATGGACAAGATTTGATCGCTAGGATATTTCTCATACACCTGAATGTAATCGCCAATGGATGGCGCAGAGGTGGTGGGAAAATGCGGGTCAGTCTTCAATTTCTCATGAAACTCTGCCGGGGTGATGGTTTGATGCTCCAGCCACGAGTGATCGCCAAAAATCACATACGATGGCACCACGCCGACAATATCGTAGGCAGCGGCTTGTTCCAATGTGAGGCCGCCGGGGGAATCAGTCACTATTCGCACCATAAAATATTACTTCTCCTGTGTTTTGAATAATTGCCAGATAAAAAAAGTGGCGTTTAGCCCAGATAAAAATAAAAGGCCGCCGCCAATGCTGGATTATAGTTGTAGTTTCATGTCGGAAAAAGAATCTCCCGCATTGCGCCGCTCACTTTTCATTATCGTGGCGGCCTTTGTATTGATGGGAATTGGGTATGCCTTTGCTTCGCCGCTGTTCGAGGTCTCGGACGAGGTGCGCCACTTTGCCTACATTGAACATTTGGCGCAGGGCCGGGGCCTGATCGTGCAAGACCCATCCAACCCCGGTTTTTACCAGCAAGATGGCAGCCAGCCGCCGCTGTATTACGCGCTGATGACGCCCATTGCCCAGCTCACCGGCATAGATGACTTTCGCGAGCTGGCCCAGTTCAACCCGCACTCGCGGCTGGGTTTTGCCGATGCCACCGACAACTGGAACATGCTCATCCACCGCGAGGGCGAGCTGGCCCCGCCCTGGCAAAAAACAACGCTGGCCGTGCTGCTCATGCGGCTGATGGGTGTGCTGATGGGCGCGGTGACCGTGTTGTGCGTGTATGGCTTAACGCGAGAGTTGGTCATAAGCGCTCCGGGCGCTATAAATTCCGCGCTCAAGATGGCGCCGGTTTTGGCGGCGGCGCTGGCGGCGTTCACGCCCATGTTTTTGTATATCTCGGCCTCGGTGAACAACGACACGCTGGTGGTGATGTTGTCCTCGCTGGGGTTGTGGCTGGCCGCAAAAGCCATCAACCAAAGCGGCGGGCCAGCGCCAAAACAAACCGCGCTCATTGGGGTCGTGATCGGCCTCGCCGCGCTGACCAAAGCCTCGGCGCTGGGGCTGGCGGCGGTCATCCCGCTGTTTTTGCTGATGGCCGCCCTGGCGCGCGGAAAATCCATCCGCCAGATGTTTGCGCTGGCGGTTGCGGTGGGCTTGCCCATTTTGCTGATTGCAGGATGGTGGTATGTTCGCAACCAACGGGTTTATCAGGATTTCACCGGCACATGGACGCAGGCGGTGATTGACGGCCTGCGCGACCCACCCATCACCATTTTGGATGCGCTGGGCGAGTGGACCGGCTTCCGGCAAGCGTATTGGGGGTTGTTTGGCGGGGTCAACATCCCCATGACCTGGTGGATTTACACCTTTTTGGATCTGTTTGCCGCGCTGGGGTTTGTTGGCGCTGCGATTTATTTCTTTTCACCGCAGAGACGCAGAGAAGCAAAGGGAAGGGAAATAAAAAATGAAGAAACAAGAAATAAACTTGCGCCGAATTTTTCTTATTTCTTATCTCTTATTTCTCGGAATCTCCGCGTCTCCGCGGTGAATCTTGTTTGGCTGATGTGCGCGGCGGCGCTGGCGCTCAACCTCGCCTCGCTCATCCGCTGGACAATGCTGACCTACGCCAGCCAGGGGCGGCTGATGTTCCCCAGCATTGGGGTGATCTCTGGGTTCATGGCTATTGGCGTGGCGTTTGTCGTCTCCAGCCTGCTTAACTCAAACATTGGGCCTCTCAAGGAAGTCCGGCATCGCATTGGCGGCATCATTTATCAGCCGCGTTTTGCGCTGGCGCATATTGGGCAATTTGCGCTGCTGGCCGCGCTTGCGCCGCTCGTGTTCATCGTGCCCGCGTATGCCCGGCCACCGCGCGGGCTGACCGAGGCGCAACTGCCCGCCGATTTGGTAAAAACAGAGCTGCGCTTTGGCGAGGGCATCCGCTGGATGGGCTACCGCGTGGCCGCAGACCAGCAGCGCGCGCAACCCGGCGACCCGCTGGTGGTGACGCTGTTTTGGCAGGCCGGAAAACCCATCACCCAAAACCTGAGTTTGGGGCTGCGCGTGTTTAGCCAGGATGGGACGGAACTTGCCCTGCGAGACACCTACCCCGGCGGTGGGATGCTGCCCACCAGCCAGTGGCGGGCGGGCGAGATCATCGCGGATCGGTATGCCATCCCCATGCTGCCAACTTATACCCAGGCCAGCAATCTTTGGCTGGATGTGAGCGCGTGGGATTTTGAGACCAAACAATTTTTGCAAACCTTTGATGCGGCGGGCAAACCCACCGGGCGGCAAAAATATCTGGTGGCGGGGCTGGTCGGCGCGCGCGCCGCGCCCAGGGCAGATCCATCAAAAGGATATTTTGAGAAAGCGCAACTGGCGGGGGCAAACGCCGTTCAAGATGGGCCAATGCTGCGGCTGAGCGTGGACTGGCTGGTGACAGGCGACCTGGCCGAGCCATACACCACGTTTGTGCATGTGTTTAACGCGCAGGGTGAAAAAGTGGCGCAGGGCGATGCGCCCCCGCGGTTGAGCACGCGCTGGTGGCGCAAGGGCGATCTCATCGCGGGGGATGTGTATACGATTGACCTGCCGCCCGCGCTCCCGCCCGGCGCATACACGCTCAAGTTTGGGTTGTATCGCCCAAGTGATGGGGCGCGGATGCCCGCGTTTGACGCGCAGGGCAAGGCCATTAACGACGCGGCGATTGCGGTGGATGTGCGAATAGGGCAAAAGTAACTGATACGTTTTTATTGGATTGTTTTTATTCAAACCCAACGCTCTTTTAGTAAATGCGCCCTGGTATTGCCGCGCCCTCTCCAACACGATATACTGCGTCGCTTATGAGCGAACCTATTCTGGTTGAGACGCCAGTAAAAGAAACGTCTATGTTTGACATGCCAGAGTGGACGGGTGCGCCCGCCGCTGCGCCATCTGGCGAACCACCCCAATTGTTTGCAGGGGTGCGTTTTCAACGCGCGGGCAAGGTGTATCACTATTCTGCCGAGGGCTTCCCCGAAGTCAAGGTTGGCAACTGGGTGATTGTGGATACGGCCCGCGGGCGACAAATGGCGCAGGTGGCCACGACCAACCCGCCCAAAGACAAAAACGCGGGCTACAAACGCATTGATCGGCTGGCGACTGGGCGCGACATGGCCATGCGCCATTACTACGAAAACCGCGAGCTTGAGGCGATGATCGCCTGCCGCGCGGAGAACGCCGACCTGAAACTGCCCATCAAAATTGTGCGGGCGGAATACAGCTTTGACGGCCAAACCCTGACCTTTTTGTATTCATCCGATGAAGAAGAGCGGGTGGAAGTGGCCGAGTTGCGCAACGTGATGGGCCGGTTGTATCGGGCGCGGGTCGAGTTTCGCCAGATCAGCCCGCGCGAGGTGGCGAAGATTATTGGGGGGTTGGGCGCGTGCGGAATTGAGGAGCGCTGCTGCTCACGGTTCCTGACCGATTTCAGCCCGATCTCCATCAAACACGCCAAAGAGCAAAACCTGAGCCTGAACCCGAACGACATTACCGGCATGTGCGGGCGGCTGCGCTGCTGTTTGATTTTTGAATTTGAGCAATACGTGGAAGCGCGGCGGCATTTGCCAAAGCTGAAGGCCATGATTGGCACGCCCATTGGCGAGGCCAAGGTGATTGAAGTTTTGCCAATGCAAGACAGCGTGGTGGTAAAAATTGGCGAGGCCGAGACCACCCGGATTGAGCAATTTCACCGCGAGCAGCTTGTGCCGCTGGAAGAATATCGCAAATTGCAAGAAAAGGCCGCCTCTGGCACATGCGACAAACACGAGGGCGGCAACTGCGATTGCGGCAAGAAAAAGGCGGATGGGGCCGCGCCCAGCGGCGAACAGCCGCGCCCAGAAGAGCAACACAGCCGCGGGGCAGAATCATCGCGGCAAATGGAACGCCGCCAGCAAGACCGGGAACGCGAACGCCCCTCGCGCGGGGGACAGCGCCGCGATGAGCCGCGCCGCGATTCACGCGATCAGCGCCCTTCGCGCGACTCGCGCGACTCGCGCGATCAGGGACGCCCGCAAAGGCCACCGCCCCCGCCGCGCCGCAACGAACCGCGCGGCGAGTCTCGCAATGAGCGCCCTCCCGCGGGTGATGGCGATTCGCGCCCGAATGATGCGCCATCTGCCCAAAACACAAACCGCCCGCCGCGCAAACCGCTGCTAAGACGGAAGTAAGCGCGGAAGCCGGAATTCAGAATTCAGAATTAATTTTTGCATTTTGAATTCCATTTTCTGAATTCCGCATTCTGCATTTCGAATTTTCATGAACATACTTGTTATTGTGGCGCACCCAGACGACCCGGAGTTTTTTGCTGGCGCGAGCATTGCGCACTGGGTAAAGCGCGGGCACACCGTGCGCTATGTCATCGTGACCGGCGGCGATAAAGGCAGCGACGCGCCAGACATGACGCCGCAAAAACTCAAAGCCATGCGGGTCATTGAGCAGCGCGAGGCTGCCGCCGCGCTGGGCGTGACCGATATCGCCTTTTGGGATTACATTGACGGCGAGCTGGCGAACGACCTGCTCCTGCGCCGCGATATTGCCCGCGAAATTCGGCGCAGCAAGCCGGATATTGTCGTCACCACCGACCCGCAAACGCTGCATCACGGCTCGCGGGGGATAAACCACAACGATCACCGCATGATTGGCATGGCCGTGTGCGATGCGATCTTTCCGGCCTCAAACAACCGCTTGTACTTCCCCGAACTTTTGGGCGCGGGGTTTGAGATGCACTACCCAAAAGAAATTTACTTTGCCGGGCCAACCGCGCCAAATTTCTGGGTGGAGGTGAGCGCAGAGATCGAGACCAAAGCGGCGGCCATCCGCCAGCATGTTTCGCAGGTCAAAGACCCCTCTGGCATAGAGGCGCGAATGCGGGCCAACACGTTTCGCCTTTTGGCCGATGGCCGCGTGGAATACCGCGAAGCCTTCCGCAGAGTGATGCTGTAAACCACACGCGTTTACTGAATTGAGTAAAATCACCCCTCTCGGGTAACGGGCGTACAAGGGAAAGGAATGCGCAAAGCTACCTGGTTATGGCGGCATCATGACCAAGCAATTTGCGGATTCGCTGTCTTCATCGCACCTGCACAAACGCATTCAGGACTATGCGCCGCCGCTGCATTTTTTTCATTCGGGCGGGCACGTGGCCCGGTTTCACTTGGCCGATTTTTTGCCCAGTGACGCCCCGCGCCCAACCGTTATTTGTTTTGAAGCCCCCGGAGGATACGGCAAGACCCGCGCGGCGTTTGACCTGTTTAACGATTTTGACGGGCTGAAATTTTGGCTGGGTGTGGCGGGATGGGACTCGTCCGACGCCTACGCCCTTGCGCTGAACCTGATTTGCGCGGTTGATTCCATCGAAAAAAAGAACACCCAAACGCCACAAACCCAAAGCGAACGATTTACCGAGCTGACCCGAACCGGCGGGGTGGCGGTGGATGCCGCGCTGGGCATGGCGCTGGAGGCTTGCCTGCAAAACGCGCAAGCTCCGGTGTGTTTTGTAATTGACGACGCGCACCTTTTGTTAAACGACCCCAGCCTGAACCAGATTTTGCGCGTATTTGCCCGCGCCTTGCCGGCGTCATCGCTTCTTCTGTTCACCAGCCGCCGCCAAATTAACGCGCCGGGTCTGGCCGTCACGC
>Ga0073902_10000619_pt1 | contig 20813 bp, 20 predicted proteins | sample KloWWTmeKNB19Kit_FD_66667 | JGI IMG/M metagenome (GOLD analysis project Ga0073902, IMG submission 66667) | Active sludge microbial communities from Klosterneuburg, Austria, studying microevolution and ecology of nitrifiers - Klosterneuburg... | ecosystem: Engineered > WWTP > Aerobic digester >...
ACGAAAGCGCCGGAGCGAGCGCCGATCGTGTCCGATCCGGTTGTGGCAAAGCCGGCGACCACGCCGTCACCGACAGCGGTGAGCGGTCGTTTCCTGGTCAGCCTCGGTAGCTATTCGAATACCGCCAACGCCAACGCGCTCGCGACCCAGTTGCGCGCAGCCGGATATGCGGTGCTGACGGACACGCTTGCCGTGAATGGTCAGAACGCGACGCGCCTGCGCATCGGCCCCTATGCCACGCGTGGTCAGGCGGAAGCAGCGCGCTTAGCCGTCAAACAGTTGCGCGCCGACTTGCCGGCCGCAATCAGTGAAGTGGACGATACCCCGGCCACGGACGCGCCGGTGACAGCACGCAGTGCCGCCAGCGCACAGGTCTGGGCGGTGCAAGTCGGCGCCTTCAAGGTCGAGACCGAAGCCAACAGCAAGCGTGACCAACTGCGGCAGGCCGGGTTTGCCGCCTTCGTCGAGAAGATCAACGCCGACGCCGGAACGCTCTGGCGCGTGCGCATCGGTCCCGAGAACAAGCGCAGCGACGCTGATACGGTCAAGGCTGGCGTCAAGCGCCGTTTCGGTATCGACGGCATCGTGGTGCCTTACCCGTGACCATCGCCGACTGGCTGATCGTGCTGACGGTTGTGACGTCAGTCGTCATCGGTCTGTTCCGAGGTTTCGTCGTCGAAGTGATGGCGCTGGTGGTGTGGGCGCTGGCGTTATTGGCGGCCGCACTGCTTGCGCCGAAGTTGACCGATGCTTTGTCTGGTTCGGTCGAGTCGCCGTCGGCGCGCATCTTTCTCGCTTATGCGCTGATTTTCGTCGGCACCTTGCTGATCGGCGCGATCATCACTTGGCTGTTGCGCAAGTTGGTTCGGAGCACCGGCCTGTCCGGTACCGATCGTCTGCTCGGTGGCGTGTTCGGAATCGCCCGCGGCGCGGTGCTGGTCGTGCTGGTCGTGTTGATGCTCGGGCTGACACCGTTCCCGCGTGACGCCTGGTGGCGTGAATCGCGGTTGTTGCCACAAGTCATCGTGATGGCGGAACGCGCGCGTGCGTGGTTGCCGGAACGCATCGCCGCGCAGATCCGACTCGACGGCACGGAAGCGCCGACACTTTGGCCTTCCATCGAATTGACTCCTACCTGAGGTTTTCCATGTGCGGCATTCTCGGCATCGTCGGACGCAGTGACGTCGGCGCAGCGTTGTACGACGGCCTCACTGTGCTTCAGCATCGCGGTCAGGACGCCGCTGGCATCGCCACCATGGCGGGTGCACGCCTGTATCGCCACAAGGGCACCGGGCTGGCCAAAGACGTGTTCGATAGTGAGAGCGTGGCGCGCTTGCGTGGTCATATCGGCATCGCCCACTGTCGTTATCCAACCGCCGGCAGTGAAGGTGCTGACGAAGCACAGCCGTTCTACGTGAACTCGCCGTTCGGCATCGCGCTCGCGCACAACGGCAACCTGATCAACACCGATGCCTTGCGCCGCGACCTCTACGCGCAGGATCGACGTCACATCAATACCGGCTCCGATTCCGAAGTGCTGCTCAACATCTTCGCGCACGAACTGGCCGCCGGGGATGCCGTGCGGCCGCAAGTCGACGACGTGTTCGCCGCGATCGCGCGCGTGCATGAGCGCTGTGCCGGCGGCTACGCGGTAGTGTCGCTGCTGCTTGGACTGGGCGTGGTCGCATTCCGCGATGTGCATGGTATTCGCCCGCTGGTGCTCGGCAAGCGCGACACGCCGGACGGCTCGGAATGGGCGATCGCATCGGAGTCGGTGGCCTTGGACTTGCTCGGCTTCAAGCGTGAACGTGACGTGCGCCCGGGTGAATGCATCATCATTACCGAGGCTGGCGAGCTGCACACACGCGCGTGCGCTGCGCCGAAACAACACGCGCCCTGCATCTTCGAATACGTCTACTTCGCGCGCCCAGACTCGATGATCGAGGATGTGTCGGTATACAAGGCGCGGTTGCGCATGGGTGAACGCTTGGCGGCAAAGATCCAGCGCTTGCGCGCCGATCACGATATTGAGGCGGTGATTCCAATTCCCGATACGTCGCGCACTGCGGCCTTGGCATTGGCGCAAGTGCTGGACGTGAAATATCGCGAGGGCTTCGTCAAGAACCGCTATGTCGGACGTACCTTCATCATGCCGGGGCAGGGCGAACGGGTAAAATCGGTGCGACGCAAGCTCAATGCGATCGAACTGGAGTTCCGCAACAAGGTGGTGTTGCTGGTCGACGATTCGATCGTGCGCGGCACGACCTCGAAGCAGATCATCCAGATGGCGCGTGAGGCCGGTGCCCGCAAAGTCTATTTCGCCAGCGCCGCGCCGCCGGTGCGCTACCCGAATGTCTACGGCATCGACATGCCGGCAGCGGATGAGTTGGTCGCGCACGGCCGTAGCGAGTCGGAGATCGAACAGTATCTCGGCTGCGACTGGCTGATCTATCAAGACCTCGGCGATCTGGTTGCATCGGTGGCCGACGGTAACGACGCGCTGCAGCACTTCGATACCTCGTGTTTTTCCGGTGAATACGTGACCGGCGTGCCGGACGGCTATCTCGCGTCGATCGCGGCACAGCGCGCCGATACCGCGAAGGCGCAGCGGCGCGGATAGCTTGTCGTGCCAGTCTCGCTGAACTTATTCACCGCAGCCTACGATGCACTGATGCTGTCGGACCCGGCGACCAAGATCGCGCAGGTGCGAGCATTGCACGTGGCCTTTCAGGCGGGTCATGCGGTGCCGGCGCCGGTCGAAGCGCCGGTCGCGATCGACTCGCCCGGTCGGCCAGTCCGGCCACTGCTGGTCGCGCCACGTGAACTCGCACACCGCGGGTTGGGCACCGCCGAAGGGCGTGCGGCACTGATTCACGCGGTGGCGCACATTGAATTCAATGCGATCAATCTGGCGCTGGATGCGGTCTACCGTTTCCGTGACCTGCCGCATGACTACTATGCCGATTGGTTAGAGGTGGCGGTCGACGAGGCTCGCCATTTCGAGTTGTTGCAGGCACGGCTGGCCGACCTCGGTCACGGCTATGGCGATTTCCCAGCCCATAACGGGCTCTGGGAGGCAGCGCAGCGCACAGCCCACGACTGCGTGACGCGCATGGCCCTGGTGCCACGGGTGCTGGAGGCGCGCGGTTTGGACGTAACGCCGGGGATGATCGGTCGGCTGCGCGATGTCGGTGATCACGCCACGATCGCGGTGCTGGAGTTGATTCTGGCCGAGGAGGTGGCGCATGTCGCGGCGGGAACGCGCTGGTTCCGCCACGGCTGCGAGCGCGCCGGGCTGGACCCGGAACTGACCTTTCTCGATCTTCTGCGTCGTTATGAGGCCGCGATTCGGCCCCCCTTCAACCGCGAGGCGCGGGCGTTGGCCGGCTTTTCCGAAGCCGAGCAGGCCGGTGTTGAGGCGCTGGTGCCGTCGCGAGACCGCTGATGTCCGGTTTTGTTCCCGGGCTGCGTTACTAGTCCTCGAAGGTCATTCAGCGCCCCGAGCAGGGTCCGCCGACTTGGCCGAAGGTCCACGTCGCGGCAAATACTTCAATTTGTGAAGAATTGCTGTTATTTTGCACGGCGTTTGGGGTTCAGTTCGCGCTCAGGCAGTAGCCGCGTGTGCGTTTTCATCGGGAATCAGGAGGAAATCCATGATCCGCAAGTCTCAGTTGTTCCTCGCAGTCGCCGCGCTCGTCGGCATGAACGCCGCCATGGCGGCTTGCAACACGACCCAATGGGGTCAGGGCTCGCCTCCGGGTGGAGCTGCAGTTGGTGCGCCAATTGCCGATGGCCCAGTGAACTCAGATGCCAATCCGGCGATCACCAGTCGTTATTCCGGCAAGTGCGCACTGCGCGCAAATGCAACTGGCAACTACGTGCAGGATGGATTGCCGCTTGCCGAAGGATCTTACATTTCACGCTTCTACGTGTTGCCCAACAACACTGGCGAATCGGTGGTGTTTCAGGCAATGGCGGATGTCGCCACGGATTATCCGATCTTCAAGATCGCCTTTGACCAAGGTTCGAACTCGTTCAAGTTTTACGGTGGCAATGGTTCTGGCGGCTTCGGTTCGCCTGTTTCAATCACAACGGTAAACGGCGTAGCCATTGCGGCAAATCGCTGGTACATGGTGGAAACCACTTACACCCGTGGATCAGGGACCAGCGCTGGAACCCTGAGCGCAACAGTGATCGGTAATCGCGGCAATGGCTCGCTAACCGGAACCACGCCCTCGACGGCAAATCTGGCTGCGGGCTCGATGGTTCTGGCAAATGCTGCCGACGGTGTAGATTATGTGCAACTCGGTTGGGTTTCCGGTGGTGCCGGAACCAGCGTGGTCGTCGATGGTTTCGAATCGCGACGCAGCACGGCAATCGGCTCGTTGAAGCGTGGCGATGCCAACAACAGTGGTACTTGTACATCGGGTGATGCTACGCAGGCATTACAAGAAGTGAATGCGATCACCGGTAACAATGAAACTGGTTTGAAGCTCGGTCAAACCGATTGCAATGAGAACGGCTCCGTTACTTCCGGCGATTCTACTTGCATCCTCAATATGGTTAATGCCGATACGGCGTCCGGTGGCACCCGCGTTTGCGGTATGCCTATCACTCCCTGATGCTTGCCAAAGCACCCCAATCTGTCTGAGGAACTTCATATGAACACTAAGCAGATTTTCGTTACTGCACTCTTACTCGCTGCTGGTAGTGCTAGTGCCAAAGAGCTTAATGCTCCGATGGCGCTTGAAGCATCGTCGCGCGGCGGCAGCAAGCTCCTATCGCTAGATTTCGAAAGCGATGGTAATGCTGCTTCGTTTAGTTTCCGAGTTGTTTTCCCGGAAGGCGCGAAAAGCATCGATACGTCGCGTTGCCTGTCGGAACTTCCGAAAGGATTCGTTGGTGTTTGCAAGGTCTATGACGGCAAGGTTGTCGCCGTAACCGTTATGAATACTGAAGGTGGCGCTTTCCCAGCTGGACTCAATAGCATTGGAAAGCTCGCCTACTCTTCGAATAGCAAAAACGCCGCTGTCATCGATACCTTTGAAGCGTCCAATAGGGACGGGAATCTGGCTTCGATGGGCGTGGCAAAAGTAGAGAAGTTGGACTAAGCAATTATTTCGGAGTGACGAGATGCTAAACAATAAGATTAGTGCTGCAATTGGCGGCGCCCTGTTGATGCTCGCATCCACATCGGCTTTTGCCGATGTGACTGTGACGCTCAGCCCGGTAAATCCCACAATTTCACCAGTAGGTGCGAACAGTGCCGTTATCACCCTCGTTTTTAATGCTGATGGAGTCGCTTCTTCTCATCAGGGTGCGGTATCATTTGACGACGCGCAGTTTGATGTAACTAGCCTCATTACAGTTGGTGCCGGCGCGGTTTGTTCGGTGCCAGTTGACGAAAATGGTGCGGGCGTTGTGACCATTACGTATTCGCAAGCAGCCGCTGCCGCAATCCCAGCGGGCGCGGTGAATGTTTGCACGTTTGTGTTGGACCACGTTGGTGTGGCAACCGGCAATACGCCATACACATTCTCCAGCCTGCTCGCAGAAGAGCCCGTTAATGGGGACCCCGTTACGAACACCGGTGCGCCTGGAAACGTTACGGTATCTGCAGGCCCACCAACTGCACCGACGATCGGTTATTCACCGACGACGTTGAACTTTCCGGCGGGTACGGCAATTGGTCAGAATCAGAACCTGAACGTCACCCTGACTGCCGTCGGTGGTGTCAACGGCGGCGCAACCTCGGTGTCCTGCTCGACCGCCAGCCCAGGATTCAGCATCCCCACCGCTGCTTCGGTCTGTACGGATACGACTTGCGCCACCAACCCGCTGGTCTTCCGCTGCACATCTTCCAATGCGACACAGTCGGGCACGGCCACCTGCGCCGCTACGCCGACCAACCCAGCGGGCGCGGCGGTGAACCAGGTAATCACGCTGAACTGCCCGGCAGCAAACGTTGCTCCGGCACTCGCGTACGCGCCAGCTCCGGGTCCGATCACGATGCCGACCGTTGGCCAAGGCCAGACGGCCAACAGTTCGATCGCGGTGACGCCATCTTTGGGTAGCGGTACGAGCACGTCGACGGTCAGTGCTTGCGCGTTTTCGGCCATCGTTGGTGCGACCTTTACTGCGCCGGCCGGCACGCTGACGTTTACTGGTTCGGGCACGTCCGCGCAGAACTTGAACTTCTCCTGCGTTGCGCCGACCAATGGTTCGCCAGACGGCACGGCCACCTTGACCTGCTCGGAAACCATTGGTGCGGGCCCGATAACGCCGCGTGCCTGGGCGGTTACCTGCCCGGATGGCCTGCCGGTTGCTGCGCCGAACGTGACCTACACGCCTGCCGCTGGCCCCATCACCTTCCCGGCCGGTGCGTCGGTGGGTGCGTCGGTTCCAGGTTCGACGACGATCGCGGTGGATATCTCGGGCGGTGCGGATAACGGCACTGGCGCAGCAGAACAGACCACGGTCTCGTGTTCGGCCACGGCTGGATTCACGGTCTCCGGTTCGCCAATCGGCCCGGTCCTCGTGGGCGACGTGACCAATCCGAACGGCACGGTGTCGGTGAGCTGCGCCGCAGCCGCTTCGGCTCAGGCCGGAACGCTGACTTGCAATGCCGCTCAGTCGGTCGACGGTGTGGTCACCACCACCCCGACCACGTTCGCACTGAACTGCGCTGCAGCAGAGGTCAATATTTCCTCGGCTCCGCCGGCTGGTCCAATCTCGATCGCTGGCGCACCGTTGACCAACATCGCTGGTTCGATCGTGCTGAGCAACTCCGGTTCGGACAGCACCTTGGGTTGCATAGCAAGTGGCGCAGTCACGCTGGGTGCAGTGCCGGGTACGGTTCCGTCTGCGGGTTCGGCAACGGTGCCGTATACCTGCCTGACCGGCGCATCGGGCACGTCCACGAATGGCCAGATCGTCTGCACCACGCAGGATCTGGGTGCCGAAGGCACGTTGACCTACAACATCACCTGCGCCGCCGTTTCGGATGTGCCGGTTCCGGCGATCAACAACTTCGGCAAGTTGCTGATGGTTGTGCTGGTTATCGGCCTCGGCCTGGTTGGTCTTGGCGCACGTCGCCAGTGATCTGACCGGCTGAAAAGCTGAAGCAAACAGAAGGCCGCTCCGCAAGGGGCGGCCTTTTTGTTTCAGGCTTTTGCACATGCGACGGCGCGTCGTCGCTCCGGCCGCTGATACTCAGATCAGTTCAAGGTGGGTGCGGTTTCATTGCGCTATCGACAAGCGTGACGAACGCCTCGACGCCACGGCGCAGCCCAGTTTCATCAACCGAGAACTGCGGCGAATGATTGGTCGGTGCAACTGCGGCATCGATAGCCGGTGAAGTGACGCCTAACCGGAAAAAGAACCCCGGCACGCGCTCGGCGTAGTAGGCAAAGTCCTCGGATGAGCTGATAAAGCTGGTCTCGTGCACGGCATTGCCGAAGGCGCTACCCAGTGCCGCGATAGCGCGAGCCGACAACGCGAGATCGTTGACCAGCACCGGCATACCCGGCTTGATGGTCACATCGGCAGACGCGCCAGCGCTTTCGGAAATTGAGCGAGCCGTGCGTTCCAGTCGTGCCGCAATATCGCGACGAGCCGCCGATGTGAAGGTTCGGATCGAGCCGATGAGTCGCACTTCATCAGGGATGATGTTCTCGCGCAGCCCACCATGCACGGCGCCGAACGTGAGCACTGCAGGTGCGGTCGCGAGGTCGGTCTGGCGCGCGATGATGGTGTTTGCGCCGAGCACGATCTGGCTGGCGATATTGATTGGGTCGACGCCAAGCCAAGGCCGCCCGCCATGGGTTTGCCGGCCATGAACGACGATTTCGAACGCATCGTAGGCGGCCATGGTTGGCCCGCTGCGCACACCGATCTCGCCGGAATGGAGATTGCTGGCGACATGCAGGCCGAACATGGCGTCGGGCGTGTGCTGATCGAATAGTCCTTCCGCCAACATTCGCGCAGCACCCCCGGTCTCGCCGTCGGGGGCGCCTTCCTCCGCGGGTTGGAAAACGAATAGAACGGTGCCGCGCAGCAGATCTCGGCGCGTGGACAACAGCTTTGCCGTGGCCAGCAGGATCGCGACATGCGCATCATGGCCACAGGCGTGCATGACCCCCGTTTCGATGCCGCGATAGGTCGTGGTCACGGTCGCGGCGAATGGCAGGCCGGCGGGCTCGGTGACCGGCAACGCATCCATATCGGCGCGTAAGGCGATCGTCGGGCCGGGTTGCCTGCCCCGCAACATGCCGACAACGCCGGTGACGGCAATTCCCTCACGCACGTCCAGGCCGAAACTGCGCAGTTCGCGCGCGACCAATGCGGCGGTTCGTGTTTCCCGATTGCCCAGTTCCGGATGCTGGTGGATGTCGCGGCGCCACGCGATCAATTGTGGCTCGATTGCATCCAGCAACTCACGGTCTAGCAGCGGCGGCGGCTGTGCGGCACCAAGGCTGGCATGGATCGCCATGGTCATCGCAAGCACTCTTATCGTATGGCGCTTCATGCCCGTTGCCGCGCGCCGATCACGATGCCGATCACGGCAACAAGTTTCGTTCGGTCCATTGCTGCACGCCTCGGTGGAATGGGGCGAGCGTCACTGATCCATGCAACTACTGCAACTTCGAACCACGTAGCGACAGCAAATGCGTTGGTGCAGCAAAAGTGTCGCTGCGCGCCGCACTCCAGAACACCTTGAACACCGGGTGCTCGGGCGTGCCGTCGCGCAGTTCACCCGGTTTGGCCCAGACATGCAGTGCGGCGAGCGAGCGCACCTCGGTCGATGAGATGCGCCGGATCACGTGTTCTGGCCCAAGTTCACACGGATGTTCGAGGCCGGCGGCGGCGATCAATTCACGCAAGGCTTTCAGCGTGTTCAGATGAAACTGGTAGACGCGTTCGGCCTTGTCCGGCACAACCAATGCGCGCTGGCGCAACGCGTCTTGTGTGGTCACGCCGGTCGGACAGCGGCCGGTATGGCAGCTTTGTGCCTGGATGCAGCCGAGCGCGAACATGAATCCTCGGGCGGAGTTGCAGAAATCGGCACCGAGTGCGAGCGTGCGCGCGATGTCGAAGGCCGTGACGATCTTGCCGCTGGCGCCGAGCCGCACGCGATCGCGCAGCCCGAGCCCGACCAACGTGTTGTGCACCAACATCAGTGCTTCGCGTAGTGGGGCGCCAACATGGTCGGTGAACTCAAGCGGCGCCGCGCCGGTACCGCCTTCGCCACCGTCAACGACGATGAAGTCCGGCAATAACCCGGTTTCCTGCATTGCCTTGGCAATGCCGAACCATTCCCACGGATGGCCGATGGCGAGCTTGAACCCGGTTGGCTTTCCGCCGGACAACTCGCGCAGTTCGGCGACGAATTCGAGCAATCCACGCGGCGTCGAGAATGCCGAATGTCGTGCCGGCGAGAGGCAGTCGACACCGACCGGCACGCCGCGCGCCTCAGCGATTTCTGGCGTCACCTTGGCACCCGGTAGCACGCCGCCGTGGCCCGGCTTGGCGCCCTGCGACAGCTTCACCTCGATCATTTTTACGGCATCAAACGCTGCGTTCTCGCGAAAGCGTTCGCGTGAGAACGAGCCGTCGTCATTGCGACAGCCGAAGTAACCGCTACCGAGTTCCCAGACCAAATCACCGCCCATCTCACGGTGGTAGCGCGAAATCGAGCCTTCACCGGTGTCGTGATGGAAGCCGCCGCGTTGTGCACCCGCATTCAATGCGCGGATGGCGTTCGCGCTGAGTGCGCCGAAACTCATCGCCGAAATATTGAACACGCTCGCCGAATAGGGTTTGCTGCAGCGCTCACCACCGATGGCGATACGGAAATCGTGGGTTGCTGGGTCAGTCGGTGCAATCGAATGATTGATCCATTCGTATTGTGCCGCATAGACATCCAACTGCGTCCCGAACGGGCGCTTGTCGACCTCGTTTTTTGCACGCTGATAGACGATCGACCGCTGCGCCCGCGAAAACGGTAGTTCTTCGGTGTCGTCCTCCAGCAAGTATTGGCGGATTTCCGGACGAATGCGCTCGAAGAAAAACCGGAAGTGCGAGAGCAGCGGATAGTTGCGACGAATCGCCTGACGGGTTTGCGTGATGTCGCGTACGCCAACCAGTACCAGCGCCGCAAATCCGGCGAAGGCGAACCACCATGATGGTGCGACGACGAGCGCGGCCCATAGGCTGACCGCACTGGAAACGCAGACGATCGCAAAGGCGAAGTAACGCGAAGGCAGCATCGACAACTCCACAGTAACGAAGTCTGCACAATTTACGTCAATCAAGACGCCGCGGCGACCTTTCAGGCGCGCGTTGCGAACACGGTGATTTCCTCACGGTCGTGATACAGCTGCTTCGCACGCAAGTCGAGTTCGAACGGCACGTCCGCACGCATCGCCGCGAAACACCGCTGCACTTCTGGCCAGCGCTTCTTCATCGGCAGCTTAAGGTTGAAGATCGTTCGCCGGCACCACCCTTCACGCAACCAAGTCGCCATCCGCTCCGCGACCTTGATCGGCTGTTCGACCATGTCGCAGACCATCCACTCAACCGCCTTGTTCGGCTGGTAGCGGAAACCGTCGGCGCGCAGGTGGTCAACGATGCCGGTGGCCATCAGTGATTCCGCCATCGCGCCATTGTCGACCGCGATCGTGCGGATCGAGCGCCGTGTGAATTGGTAGGTCCAACCGCCTGGGCAAGCGCCAAGATCGATGGCGGTCATGCCTGCTTGCAACCAGCGTTCGCGTTCTTCATTGTCGAGCAGAACCAGAAAGGCTTCTTCGAGCTTGAGTGTCGATCGGCTGGGTGCTTCCGAGGGAAAGCGCAGCCGTGGGATGCCGCCTTTCCACGGTGCCGTCTCGGCATGCGTTGCAATCGACACATCGATGTGAGTGCCGCTGTGAGCAAACAGATGCAAGCGATGCGTACTGCGGGCGTCGAAACGCTTCTCGCGCTTCAATGCCGTCGCCATCGCCGACTCGAAGCTGCGTGCGAAACCACGCAGTTGTTCACCATCAGGACTATCCGCGGTCTCCACCCAGACATCGCTCAGCATCACACCCGAGGCTTTCGCCTCCGCAAGGATCGGCCCGACCCGATCCTTGGTGTCGAGTGCATCAAATGACACGCGCACCGGCAGCAATTGCCGCACGAAAATCAATTCGCCGACACGAAGCTTGCGTTGCGGTGCGTCATGCACATGCAGCACGACGAACCCACAGTCGCGACGAGTTTGCGCATAACCGCTACCACCCCGCGCGGCGAGCTCGTGTTCCAGTTCCTGCGCACATTCGGGTTCGAAGCCGGTGCGGGTGAGGGCGATCAGGCGAACGTCGGCCATGGTTGTCTCAGTAATTCGTTCCGCCGTTGGCGCTGTAAAACGCCAGCACGTCGCGGCATTCGTCGCGCAAGATGTCGCGCTTCACCATGACGCCACGCCGTTCCAGTTCGCCGATCCAGTCGGCTGGCAGCGGGCCTTCGTCGAACTCGGTTAGCGCCATTACATCTTCGGCACGAGCGCCGATGTGCATCTCGTTGATGCCGGCCCAAAAGCTGGCGCCGTAACACTGGCAACAGGGCTGGGCGGAAGTGACGAGCACGTAGCGACCACCATCTTCGTTGAGTCGAAAGCGCTGCAGGCGTTGCTGTGCGGTCAGGAAGGCCATGATCTCGGCGTGCGCCAGCGAACAGTTTTGCGGCATCACCCGGTTTACGCCGACGCTGATCAGGCGGCCGTCACCATCAAAGATCGCGGCACCAAAGGGACCGCCAGTGCCGAGTTCGACATTCTTGCGGGCGAGCCCGGCGACGAAACGCATGCGTGCGTCATCGTCCTCGAAGCGCGCCAACGGATCGATGTCGGACGACACCCACGCAGGCAGTGTCAGGTGGACTTGGGCGTAGATCATTCGGCGTTCCTTCGGTTTCGCGCTATTGGATTGAACGTGCAGCGTCGCTCGATACACATTGGTTGTCGACGCAGCGGCAAGTGTGGATATCCGGTGAACCGCAGATGCTCATCCGGCCTTCCCGTTCACAAGCCGCTTTCACACCGACAGGATCCGGCGTATGTGCGACGTTCACACATTGCAGGTATTCGCCGCAGCAGTTGCCGACGTTCTTGACCGCGCAATCCGCATCCACGGCACATGCCGTTGCTGAAGCCGGCTCGGTCATGGTGACGGCATTCGGTGTCGAACAGCCGACGAACGCCATAAGTACGAGGCACAACATCAGGATACGCATCATTGTGCCCCTTCATCGATGACACACAGGATCGCATGATCGCTGCGTCTCAGTGCAACAAGATTCACCGGCCCATCGCCGCGAACAGTAGTGCTGCACTGATGCGCGCAGCGACGAATATCGTGCGGCCAGAACCATCGTTGCAACCGGAGTGTTGTCGCCAATTTCGCCGATCGCGGCCGCCAAGGTTGAGCGAAGCGGTGCTTCCACGCCTACTTAGCCGCCTTGGCCCAGGAATCGCGGAGCGTGCAGATGCGATTGAAGACCGGTTGGTCGGCACGATGGTCGACGCGGTCGGCGACGAAATAACCGAGGCGTTCGAACTGCAACCGTGTCTCTGCCGCGACCCGCGCGAGCGAAGTTTCCAGTTGCGCGTTAACGACACGTACCGAGTTCGGGTTCAAGTGATCGCGATAGGTCTTGCCGTCGTTGTCATCGTCCGGATCGGCGACGGTGAACAGGCGGTCGTACAAACGCACTTCGGCGCTGAGCGCATGTTTCGCGCTAACCCAGTGGATCGTGCCTTTCACTTTGCGATCAGCACCGGACATGCCGTGGCGCGTTGACCCGTCGAGGGTGCAATGCACCTCAGTGACGACATCATTCGAATTCTTGACGACATGCTCACACTTCACGATGCCGACACCACGCAAGCGCACTTCGCCGCCCGGAACCATCCGGTGATAACCCTTCGGTGGCACTTCCATGAAGTCCTCCCGCTCGATCCATAGTTCACGCGAAAACGGCACCGAACGCGTGCCGCGCGACTCGTCCTTCGGATGATTTGCCATGGTCAGCGACTCTTCGTGCGAATCGGCGAGATTGACGATCACCACCTTCAGCGGATCAATCACCGCCATACGCCGTTCGGCACGCACGTCGAGATCATTGCGCACCTCATTTTCGAGCAGCGAGAACTCGAGTACCGATTCCTGTTTGGTCACGCCAGCATTGCGAATGAAGGTGCGAATGGCATCGGCGGTGTAACCACGGCGGCGAATGCCACGCAAGGTCGGCATCCGTGGATCATCCCAGCCGGCGACCAATCCGTCGTTCACCAGTGCCAGCAGCTTGCGTTTGCTCATCACCAGAAAATCCAGGTTCAGACGCGAGAACTCGATCTGGCGTGGGCGCGACGGCTTGAGTCCGAGTCGATCAAGCTCGTCGGCAAGTTCCGGCATGGCCCAAACCGGCAACTGGTCGAGGCACCAGTCATAGAGTGGACGATGATCTTCGAACTCAAGCGTGCACAAGGAATGGGTGATGCCCTCGACCGCGTCCGAGATCACATGCGCAAAGTCGTACATCGGATAGATGCACCAGGCATCGCCAGTATTTTGATGGTCGACTTTGCGGATGCGATACAGCGCCGGGTCGCGCAGGTTGATGTTGCCGGAGTTCATGTCGATCTTGGCGCGCAGCGTGCGTGAGCCGTCGGCGAACTCACCCGCTTTCATGCGTGCGAATAAGTCGAGATTCTCGGCGACCGGTCGATCGCGAAACGGGCTATTGCGTCCGGGTTGCGTCAAGGTGCCGCGATGTTCGCGTACTTCTTCAGCGCTGAGGTCGCAGACAAAAGCAACGCCATCGCGAATGAGCTTCAGCGCACAGCGATAGATCAGTTCGAAGTAGTCGGAAGCATGGCGCAGTTCAGCCCAGTGAAAGCCGAGCCATTGCACGTCCTCTTGAATCGCGGTGACGTATTCCGGGTCTTCCTTGGCCGGATTGGTGTCATCGAAACGCAGGTTGCAGCGACCGTTGAATTCTGCGGCGATGCCGAAATTCAAACAGATCGACTTGGCGTGACCGATGTGCAGATAGCCGTTTGGTTCGGGCGGGAAGCGCGTCGCGATTCCGGCATGCTTGCCGTGGGCGAGGTCGTCGATGACGATTTGGCGGATGAAGTGGTTTGGGGTCGGCGTGTCGCTCATGGATCGCTGTTCGGTCAAGTCAAGACCGCAAGTTTAGCCGATGCAGCGCAACCTCAGTGGCCGCGACTGCGCTTGCGTCGGAGCCTCAACCGCACCGGCCCGCGTACATCATGGATGTCGACTGGGTGACCAGACTGGACGATATCGATCGCGCCTTGATCGGCCATCTTGGCGGCGACGTCGCGCACCGAGCGCATCAGGTCGCGCCATTCGATATTGAGTTCGCTACCGAGGATACGCGCGGCCTCGCTCGGGCAGATGGTCGCGCCGGCCGCACGGTGTTCAAGCAGTTCCACGACGCACTCGCGGATTAACACCGCAAGCGACTCGTCGACGGGGAACTGGCGTGAAGTCACGTTGTCTTGGGCCTCGATGGCCAGCGACGGTAGCGCGGCGCTGAACCGACAATCATCAGGAATTGTTCGCAACCCCCGGTAGTGACGATGATTTGCAGCAGCAGGCGCTCGGGCAGGAACATCAGCAATCGGTGCCGGCGAGTGTCGCCATGACTGCCATCCGGATGGCGACGCCATTGGTGACTTGTTCGAGGATGCGTGACTGCCTGCCATCGGCAACGCTGTCAGCGATTTCCACGCCGCGATTGATCGGCCCCGGGTGCATCACGATGGCTTCGGGATGCGCACGCTGCAAGCGCGTGTCGTCGAGGCCCCAGTTGTGGAAATAGTCGGCATCCGATGCGATCAAGGCGTGTTGCATGCGCTCCTTCTGCAGACGCAGCATGATCACCACGTCGGCATCGCGCACGGCCTCGTCAATGCGATGGTGTACGACGCATCCGGGCAAGGCATCACGACCGGGCAACAAGGCTTCCGGGCCGGCGATGCGCAACTCGCCGACGCCGAGCGCCTGCAGCGCATGGATATCCGAGCGGGCAACGCGGGAGTGGAGGACGTCGCCGATGATGGCGACGCAGCAGTTTGCAAGATCGGGCTTATGGCGCAGGATCGTGTACGCGTCGAGCAAGCCCTGAGTGGGATGGGCATGGTTGCCATCGCCAGCATTGATGATCGATACGCCTGCAGCAGCATGTTCGGCAAGAAAACCGGGGGTTCCGTTTTCCCGATGGCGCACGATGAATTGGTCGCAGCCCATGGCTTCGAGATTACGCAGGGTGTCGAGCAGCGTCTCACCTTTCTGAGTTGACGAGTGTTCGACATCGAACGGCACGATTTGCGCCCCGAGGCGCATTGCCGCCAGTTCGAAGCTGACGCGGGTGCGCGTCGATGGTTCGAAAAACAGGTTCACCACTGTGCGTCCGGCCAACACCTGCGGTCGACCCGGTGTGCGCAGGCGATCGGCGCGGTTGAACAGTGATTGCATCGCGTCACCCGGCATGCCGGCGAGCGTGATCAGGTGCTGGTGTGGCAATGCGGGGCTCATGCGGTACTCATGCGGTGCTGGACTCGGCCTGCGGCTGACTCAACCATTGTTCGACGATGCGGCGCGCGGCCTGCGCGTCCAGCATCGCGGCATCCTTGCGGCGTGCCAGACCGGCACGGCGCGCGGCGGCGAATTCGGCGTCGGCGGCGCGCGAAGTAAATCGCTCGTCGGCGAGATGCACGGGCAGGTGATAGCGATCGGCCAGCGTTTTCGCAAACGCGCGTGCGGCATGGGTCATCGGCTGCTCCTGACCGTCGCGGGCGAGCGGCAGGCCGACGATCAAGGCTTCCGGACGCCACGTTTTCAACAGCGTATCGCAGCCGTTCCAGTCAGGGCCTTGGTCGCTGTTGCGCACTACGGCGACAGCACTGGCGGTTCCGGTGATGCGTTGTCCGACGGCGACACCGATACGACGCAGTCCGTAGTCGAAACCGAGCACGATGGTGGCCTCAGGCATGGCCAGCAGTCGCGGCAAGCAGACTGATATCGACACCCAGCAGGCGCGCCGAGGCATCCCAGCGTTTTTCGATCGGTGTCGCGAACAGAATGTCATTGTCGCGCGGTTCGGCGGTCAGCCAAGCGTTGTCGCGCATCTCCTGTTCAAGCTGGCCGGCCGACCAGCCGGCATAGCCGAGCATGACCAGGTAACGCTGCGGCCCGCGGCCGGCGGCGATGGCTTCCAGCACGTCCTTGGACGTGGTCACGATCAAGTCGTCGGCGATGCGCGCGCTCGATTCCCATGGTGTGCAGGGTTCGTGCAGCACGAAGCCGCGTTCCATCTGCACTGGCCCGCCGATCAATACGCGCTGGTCAGCAACTTCTCTGGGTGTGTGCTCGACGCCGATCTGGCGCATCACTTCGCCGAGACGCCAATCCGACGGGCGATTCACGGTCAGCCCCATCGCGCCGTCTTCGCTGTGCTGGCAGATCAGGGTGACACCGCGCGCGAAGTTCGGATCGTCGAGCGCGGGCATTGCGATCAGAAGGTGCCGCGACAGATAGCTGGGCGTGTGCATGGTGCGATTGTAGTGGGCGCGGCGTGGTTGATGGTTACCGTCACTTGCCAGTGACGCTGCCGTCCAGGAATTGCCAGGTTCGGGTGATGTGCAACACGTCGACGCCCTCGTCACTGGCCGGTAATGGTGAAAACGGTGCACCCAGTTCAACAATTCGCATTGCCGCTTGGTCCAGCACCTCCGACCCCGAAGACTGAATCAAGTCGATGCGCTCGACCGTGCCATCACGATTCACCGCTACGGTCAGCACCAAGCTGTTATGCAGTTGTCGGCGGCGCGCTTCGTCTGGGTAGTTCAAGTTGCCGATGCGCTCGATCTTCGCGACCCAGGAACGCATGTAGGCGGCGTAGGCGTATTCGCGGGTGCTGGCAGAAATGAACTTGCGCTTCGGGCGCTTCGCGTAGGCCTCGGTCTGGCGTTCCAGTTCGGCCGCGAGCTTGGCCATTTCCAGACTGTGTTCGATCAGTTCACGCGCGTTGACTTGCGCTATCTCGGGGGTTTCCGGTCGTGCTTCATCGACACGTTGCACCTGAAAGTCCGTGGCGCTGCCATGAAGTACTGGTTGCGGCGTCGCCTTTTGCGGCTTCGGCGCGCCTGCGCGCAGTGGTGTCGGCGCTAGGCCATCGGTGGCCTTCGGAATTGGGCTGGTCACCGGTTGGCGTGGACGTTTCGATTCCTCGGATTCACCGCCACCTTGTTGCGATGCGTTGGCGAGGAAGTCAGCCTTGTCCGGCTGCGTGGCTGCGGCCGATTGCACCAGAATCACATCGAGGCTGGGTAGGTAGGCGGACGGGTCTTCGTAGTCGAAGGTAACGCCGAGGATCACGATGGCATGCAGAATCGCCGAGAACAGCAGGGTGACGCGCAGCCGTTCCTCGGGACCGATGCGGTGCTGGCTCACGTGAGCTTGCTCTCGATGGCGTCGAACAGCAGTGCGCCGATGTCGGTGCCAGTTTGCGCGTCGATGTCGACAATACCGGTCGGACTGGTGACGTTGATCTCGGTCAGCCAGTCGCCGATCACGTCCAGCCCGACAAAGATCAGGCCGCGGCGCTTCAGTTCTGGCCCAACTTGGGCGCAGATCCAGCGGTCACGTTCGCTCAGCGGTTGGGCGACGCCGCGGCCGCCACGCGCGAGATTGCCGCGGAAATCGTCGCCACCTGGGATGCGCGCCAAGCAAAACGGCACCGGTTCGCCATCGATCATCAAAATACGCTTATCGCCGGCACTGATTTCGGGAATGAAACGTTGCGCCAACGCGAACTGGCGGCCGTTGTCGGTGAGCGTTTCGAGAATGACATTCAAATTCTGGTCGCCGCGATGACTGCGGAAGATGGAGCGCCCGGCCATGCCGTCGATCGGTTTGAGCACACATTGGTCGTGCTCGGCGACGAAGGCGCGGAGATGTTCTGCATCGCGCGCGACCAAGGTCGGCGGGCAGCATTGCGGGAATTCGAGTGCGAACAACTTTTCGTTGCAGTCGCGCAGCGCTTGCGGGTGATTCACCAACAGCGGCTTGTTGCCGCGAACCATGCTGGCCCAGAGCAATTCGTGCAGAAAAGCGGTATCGACCGGCGGATCTTTGCGCAGCATCAGCACGTCGAGTTCGTCCAAGCGCAGCATGCGCCGTTCACCAGCACTGAACCACGGGTCGTTGCCGGCATGCACGTTCAGAGTCTGGAACAGCGCCGAAGCATCGCCCGGCGCCAATTTCAGTGCGGATGGGCCGCACACCACGATCTCGTATCCGCGACGAGTGGCGGCGCGCAGCATGGCGACGGTGGAGTCCTTGGCCGGCCGGATTCGTTCGGGCGGGTCCATCAACACGCCGATCTTGCGCATGGGTGGGATTCTTCGCTCTGGGGAAAATGGACATGAACGCGCAATTCGTTGCAAGCGCTCAACTGTGTCAGTTTCGCGCATGATACCCTTTTTCAACAAGCCATTAGAGTCTTTACTTGACAGGTTTCTCTACGTTGGCTAAACACCATTCAATGAGGTTCGGAGCCTTCGTAGTGTGCTTCCAAGCACATTAGGCGCGCGACGAACGAGCATCACGTTGGACCCAAAGACTCCCGGGGGTCACATGGACGAGCAAGGTAAAGAAGGTTCCCTCGCCGGTTTGAAGGTGATGGTCATCGATGATTCGAAGACGATTCGCCGCACCGCCGAGACGCTGCTCAAGAAAGAGGGTTGCGAAGTTGTCACTGCAACCGACGGCTTCGAGGCACTTGCGAAGATTTCCGACCAACAGCCACAGATCATCTTCGTCGATATCATGATGCCGCGCTTGGATGGCTATCAAACCTGCGCGTTGATCAAGAACAACCAGATGTTCAAGGGCGTGCCGGTCATCATGTTGTCCTCGAAAGATGGTCTGTTCGACAAGGCGCGCGGGCGCATTGTTGGCTCCGAGCAATACTTGACGAAACCATTTACCCGCGAGGAATTGCTGGGGGCGATTCGTCGCCACGTCGACCTGAAGGGTTGATGCTCACAACAGGGGAATGCGATGTCGCTGGATAGCATGAGCAAGACGTGAGGGACGAATGAGCGAATCCTTACTACCGATGGGCCCGTTCGACATGCTGCTCGATTACGAGCAGCGCAGTCTTGCCCATGTCGCCGGCTTGCCGGAGCAGATCGACGCGCCAGGTCTTTGGCGCGGCATCGCGTTTCGTGTCGCCGGCAAACTGATGGTCAGCAGCATCGTCGAGATCAATGAAATCCTGACTTACCCGACGCTGACCTTTGTGCCCGGCACGCGGCCATGGTTACTCGGCGTCGCGAATGTGCGCGGCAACTTGGTGCCAGTGATTGACCTTCGCGGTTTTGTAGAAGGCGAAAAAAATACCCATAACGAGCGATCGCGCGTACTGGTCGTGAAGCAGCAAGGCGGCAACGTTGGCCTGCTGGTTGACGAAGTGCTCGGGCAGCGCAGTTTTGTGGATGAGAATGAAGTGGTCGGTGCCATCGAGGACGACGAGCGCTATCGGCGCTACGTCCCGAAGCAGTTCGACCTCGGGGGCGTCCGGTACCTGAGCTTCAGCGTGCATGCGCTGGTTCGGAACCGGGAATTTGTTCAGGCAGCGGCGTAAGAGGAACCATCAATGAGCACAACGTCAGCGAATACCGGGTCGCGATTCGGCGGATCCGCATTCTGGGGCCTGATGGCCTTCCTCAGCCTGCTCGCATTGCTTGCGAACGTGGGTTGGCGCTTCTACAAAGATAATCAGGAACGTGCCGCGATCGGCTACACCACCGACCTTCAGGTGCTGTCGCAGCAGATCTCGAAGTTCGCTACCGAAGCGGCGGGCGGTAACCTCGAGGCCTTCGAGGAACTGAAAACCACGCGCGGAAACATCGAGGTGCGAGTCAACGGGCTCTTGGCCGGCGACCCGACGACCGGCATTCCTGGTTATCAGAATGATTCGGATGCAGTGAAGATCCCGTTGAACAAACTCAACGAGGATTGGCAGCCGATCAACAACGCCGCGAAAGTGATTCTTACGCGCCAAGAACTCGTGCTCGACATCACCGAAACTGCGCAAGAATTTTCGGCCGCGATCCCGCAGTTGACCAGCAAGGTCGACGAATTGTTCTCGGTGCTGCGCGATTCCGGTGCTTCTGGTATCCAGATCTACCAAGCCAGCCGTCAGATGCTGCTGGCCGACCGTATGTTGCGCCGCGTATCCGATATTTTGCGTGGTGGTGACCAAGCGATCTCGGCCGCTGACCAGTTCGCCCGCGATGCGCAGGTGTATGGCCGCGTGCTCGACGCGTGGATGCAGGGCGATGCTGGCATCGGTATCCCGGCGCTGACTAATCCGGCAGCACGCAGCATCGCTACCGACGTATCCACGCTGTACGGCGGCATTCGCGAGAATGTCGACAAGATTCAGAGTGCGTCTACCGATCTGTTCGAAGTGACTGAAGCGGCCGACAATATCTTCCTGGCGTCCGGACAACTGCTCGATTCCAGCAAGAACATGGCGACCGGTCTCGGCAAGCTGCCGGGGCAGCGCATTTTCGGCAACGACTATCTGTCCCTGGGCCTCGGCGCCTTGACCCTGGTGTTCGCGCTCCTCGCCGGTCTCGCCCAGTACGGCGCCACGCGTCGCCAGCTGCAGAGCACGGCCGACCTCAATCAGCGCAACCAGGAAGCCATTCTGCGCTTGCTGGACGAAATGGG
>Ga0073902_10000623_pt1 | contig 20762 bp, 20 predicted proteins | sample KloWWTmeKNB19Kit_FD_66667 | JGI IMG/M metagenome (GOLD analysis project Ga0073902, IMG submission 66667) | Active sludge microbial communities from Klosterneuburg, Austria, studying microevolution and ecology of nitrifiers - Klosterneuburg... | ecosystem: Engineered > WWTP > Aerobic digester >...
GTCGGCGGCGGCGCAGGTGCGCTGGGCGGTGCCCTTGCCGTAGTGGGTGGTCATGCCGCCGAACGGACGCTGGTAGATCTTGCCGTCCTCGGTGCGGCTGAACGGCACGCCCTGGTGCTCGAGTTCGATGATCGCCGGGATCGCCTCGCGGCACATGTATTCGATCGCGTCCTGGTCGCCCAGCCAGTCCGAGCCCTTGATGGTGTCGTAGAAGTGGAAGCGCCAGTCGTCCTCGCCCATGTTGCCGAGCGCGGCGGAGATGCCGCCCTGCGCCGCCACCGTGTGCGAACGGGTCGGGAAGACCTTGCTGATGCAGGCGGTCTGCAGGCCCTTCTCGGCGAGGCCGAAGGTGGCGCGCAGCCCGGCACCGCCGGCGCCGACCACGATCATGTCGAACTTGTGTTCCTGGATGCTGTAGGCAGGCTTGCTGTAGGCGGACACGGAATCAGGCTCCCAGCGCGATGCGGACGATCGCGAGCACGCCGCCGATGGCGGCGAGTGCACAGACGAAGAGGCTGGCGAGGTGCGCGGCACCGGCCAGCAGCGGGGTATGGACGTAGTCCTCGATGACCACCTGCAGGCCAAGCCTGGCGTGCCAGAAGGCGGCGATCACGAACGCGACCAGCAGGGTCGCGTTCAACGGGTCGGCGACGATCATGCGGGCGCGGTCGTAGTCCGCGCCGCCGATGCCGATCAGCAAGCCCAGCAGGTAGATGCCCAGCAACGCCACCGCGATCGCGGTGATCCGCTGCCAGGTGAAATGGCCGGTGCCATCCTTCGCCGAGCCCAGCCCGCGCGCACGCTTGAGCGGGGTGCGCAGATCGTTCGCGTTGTTCATGCCTGCCCCCAGCGCACCAGCACGATGGCCCAAACCGCCGCCACCAGCAGCACGCTGCCGATGATCGAGACCCAGCTGCTGCGCACGAAATCCGCGATCGCGAATCCGTGGCCGGCGTCCTGCACCAGGTGGCGGATGCCATTGAGCAGGTGGTAGGCCAGTGCCCAGCTGAAGCCGAACAGGGCGACGGTGCCAAGCGGCGAGCCGACGCAAGCGATGAACGCCTGCCACGGTTCCGGGCCGCCGGCCAGCGCCAGCAGGCCCCAGACCAGCGCCAGCGCGCCAACCGAGAGGATCACGCCGGTGGCGCGATGCAGGATCGAGGAGGCCATCTGCACCTGCCACCTGTAGACCTGCAGGTGCGGTGACAACGGGCGTTGGCGGACGTGCGTATCAGGAGCGGCCATGGGCGCTGCGCTCTCCGGCGGGGCGGCTTGCGCCGCGTGGCGATGGCTCAGAAGTCGATGCAGCGGCCATTCTTTTCCCAGTCGCCGTAGCGGGTCGGCTCGGGGCCGTCGCGCCCGCCGATCTCGACCGCGGGGTCGATGGCGGTGGCGGGCTCCGAAGCGGCACGCGGCACGGGTTCCAGGTGCGGAACCGCGGCCTCGACGGACTCGGGGCTGGGAGGGGTTTGGCCTATGATCGACGCATTCACAACCCCGCAAGTTTAAGTCCCGACCCCATGTCCCACAAGCCACGAACCGCACCGGCGCAGGAATTCCGGCTACCCGGCCATGATGTGCTGGCCATCGGCGGCCGCGATGCAGTCGCGTTCGCGCAGGCGCAGTTCATGAACGACGTCGCCGCGCTGGTCGATGGCGGATGGCACTGGAACGGCTGGCTGACGCCGAAAGGCCGCGTGATCGCGCTGTTCGCCCTGCTCCGGCAAGACGCCGAAACCCTGTGGCTGGTCTTGCCGGATGCCGGTGCGGGCGAATTGGCGACGCAATTGCAACGGTTCGTTTTCCGCAGCAAGGTGCGGCTGCAGCCGCGCGACGACCTGCACGCGAATGGCCGCTTCGGGGCACCGGCACTGGCATCGGGCTCGACGATCGCGCAGGCCGATGGCGCATTCGAACTGGATCTCGGCGCCGACGGCGGCCCGCGCTGCCTGCGCATCGCCAACGCCGCGGCCGAAGCCGATGCCGCGCTCGCCAGCCGCTGGCGTGGCTTCGACCTCCAGCACGGGCTGCCGCGCCTGCGCGATGCGCAGCTCGAGGCATGGACGCCGCAGCACCTGTCGCTGGATCGCCTGCGCGCCTACAGCGTGAAGAAGGGCTGCTACCCGGGCCAGGAAATCGTGGCGCGCACCCATTTCCTCGGCCAGGTGAAACGCGGGCTGGCGCTGTTCCACGCCGGCGCGCCGCTGCCCGAAGGCAGCGCGATCAGCGCGGACGGGCGCGACATCGGCAGCGTGGCCTGCGTCGAGGAAGACCTGGCGTTGGCCGTGATGCCGCTGGACGCCCCCGCCGCGGGCCTGGTCGCGGCCGGCATCGACCTGCTGCCGGCACCGCTGCTGGGCGGTCTCGCGCGCTGACGCGGGCGCCGCGGACGGCGCCATCGGTGGCTGCCGCAAGCGGCTATCTTTCGATCTCCGGCGCGGGTGATGATGCGCCCAGGGGGTTGGCATGACGGCACTGCAATCGGATGTCCTGGTCATCGGCGGCGGGCTGGCGGGCATCGTCACCGCGCTGGAGGCGCTGCGCGCCGGCCAGCGGGTGACCCTGGTGGACCGCGACACTCCCGAACGCTTCGGCGGGCTGGCGCTGTGGGCTTTCGGCGGCATGGCGCTGGTGGGGACGCCACTGCAGGCCAGCAAGAAGATCATCGACAGCCCCGAGATCGCCCTGCGCGACTGGATGCGGTTCGGCGAAATGGATCCCGACGACCGCTTCCCGATGCAATGGGCGCGCCACTACGTCGAGCAGTCGCGGCCGCAGGTGCACGACTGGCTGCAGGCGCACGGCATCCGCTTCATGCCGGCGGTGAACTGGGTCGAGCGCGGGCGCGACGGCGAAGGCAACAGCGTGCCCCGCTACCACGTCGTCTGGGGCACCTCGCGCGAGCTGACCCGGCGGATGATCGCCGCCCTGCGCGAGGCCGGCGCCGGTGGCAGGTTGCGCCTGCTGCATGGCCATCGCGTCGCCGCGCTCGAGCATGCCGGCGGCAGGATCGCCGGTGCGCTGGCGATCGGGGAAGCCACCGGCGGCGAAGTGCGGCTGGCGGCGCCGGTGGTGGTGCTGGCAATGGGCGGCATCAACGGCAGCCATGCACAGGTCCGGGGCAACTGGCCGCAGGACCGCCCGTGTCCCGCAAGCATGCTCAACGGCGCGCATCCGTTCGCCGATGGCCGCCTGCACCAGATCGCCTCCGGGCTTGGTGCGCAGGTCACCCACGCCGGCGAGATGTGGAACTACGCCGCCGGCTTTCCGCATCCGTTCCCGCATTTCGACGGCCACGGACTGTCGGCGATCCCGTGCAAGTCCGCGCTGTGGCTGGACCACACGGGCCGGCGCATCGGCCCGGAGCCGCTGGTCACCGGCTTCGACACCCATTGGCTGTGCCAACGGGTGGCGGCGCAGGAAAAGCCGTGGACCTGGCACCTGCTCAACTGGCGCATCGCCGCGAAGGAGTTCGCGATCTCCGGGGCGGAACACAACCCCCGCATCCGCGACAAGCAGTTCCTGCGCTTCCTCAAGGAAACCCTGCTGGGCAACCACCGGCTGGTGCGGCAGATGCAGCGCGAGAGCGCGCACTTCCTGGTCGCCGACACCCTGGCGGAACTGGCCGCGAAGATGAACGCCCTGACCTGCTCGCACGCCATCGATCCGGCCACCCTGCAGGCCACCGCCGATGCCTTCGATGCGCACTTCGCCGCAGGCGCGAACCCGCAGGACGACGCGCAGGTGCGCCGCATCCTGCATGCACGCCAGTGGGGCCCCGACGCCCTGCGCACCTGCAAGCCGGCACCGCTGCAACAGCCCGGCGCGGGACCGTACATCGCCATCCACATGCAGCTGATCACCCGCAAGAGCCTGGGCGGGCTGCGCACCGACCTGCACAGCCGGGTGCTGGACGCCGACGAGCAGCCGATCGACGGCCTGTACTGCGTGGGCGAAGCCGCCGGCTTCGGCGGCGGCGGCGCCTGCGGCAAACGCTCGCTGGAAGGCACCTTCCTGCCCGGCTGCATCCTCACCGCGCGCGCCGCCTCGCGTTCCATCGCGACCGGCGCCTGAGCCACCGCCGGCCCGACGCCCGCAACGGCGAGGGGCCGGCCTCGCCGTGCTTCAGCGGTTGTCGTTCATCGCCTTGATGAAGGCATTCAGGACCTTCGCGGACGCGGCCGGCACGTCCTGGAAGTACTGGTCGGCATCCAGCGCGAAGCTCTCGTTGTTCTTGCTGCCGAACAGCAGCTTGCTGGCGGTGAAGCCGGACTTCGCGCCCTGGTTGGCGATGATCGAATCGCCCGCCAGCAACGGCTCGCCGAGGTAGATCTTGGCGATTTCGTCGTCCTGCACCACCGCCATGCGCGTGAAGCGCTCGCCGATGCGCAGGCCGGCGGTGGTCTTCGCGCTGTCCTTCTGCCACGGACCGGCGATCGAGGTACTGCTCTCGTTGTAAGCCAGCGGCACGAACACCCGAACCAGCAGGGTCGCGGCCTGCAGCTCGTCCTGCACCGCCTTGTCGTAGTAGCGCCAGTTGGTGCTGGCGAGCTTGATGCCGCCGCCGATGCTCAGGCTCGGATCCGTGACCTGGCCGAGGCCGCGGCCCTTGAGGTATTCGTAGTCGTCGCGAACGACCATCGGCAAGCCCTTGGGCACATGGAAGACGCTGCTGTAGCCGCCATCCTTGCCGCGGCTCCAGGTCGACATCGCCAACGGCGTGGCCGGCGACTTGCCCAGCATCTCCCGGAACCCCTTCGAGGCCGCGAGGGCCTCCGGCGCCACCACTTCGATCCCGGACGCGCCGAGGTCGGCAAGGAACTGCGCGTAGATCTGTTCGGTCGCCTGCTGCAGGCGCGCCGGATCGATGTCCTTGCCCAGGTCGATGCCGGAGCTGGCGCCGCCCCGCGAGGTGGTCTGTTGCGCCACCACGTACTGCACCACGAAGGACGTGACCGCGACCCGCTTGACGCCCTTGAGGTTCCCGATGTCGTGGACGGCGACCACCGGCTCCCCGGCATCGGCGACCGCCGGGACCGCCAGCGAAACGAGTGCGGAGCTGGCCAGCACGAGGCCGGCGATGGCATGACGGAACATGGAACCCCCTTGGTCTGAGGCAGCAATGATCGCGGCCGGGTGCGGGCGGCACCATCCCGCGATCGGGGGGTGGCACGCGCGCGCGCGCGCCGACGCCGCCGGGATCCCGCGCCGGAAAGGACCGCGCCCATCCCGCTCCGGCGACGCATGCGCGGACCGGGCCGGCGTATCCTTGGCCACGACGCACGACCAGGCCAGCATGATCGACTTCCACCGCGACCGCAGGCCCGCAGGCACCGCAGCGACGAACGCGCGCGGGTGGTGGACGTGCCCGTTTCGCACGCGGCGCGCAGGCCCACGCGGAAGCGATCACCAAATGCAGGCAGCGGCCTGCGCTGCTGGCCGGACGCAAGGGCGGTATCGGTGATCCGCACGATGCCGGCCACCAGCGATGACCATCGCGCACGCGCGGGTGGCCGGCTGCCGCGCTTCCTCGCCGACTACGTCGATGGTGGCGCCGGCGCCGAGCAGACCCTGGCCGCCAATGTCGCCGCGTGGCCGGGGATCGGGATCCGCCAGCGGGTGCTGGTCGACGTGGCCGGAGTCGACACCGCCAGCACCCTGGCCGGCGATGCCTGCCGGATGCCGCTGGCGCTGGCACCGCTGGGGCTGGGTGGCCTGCTGGCCCGCCGTGGCGAGCTGCAGGCGTTGCGCGCGGCCACCGCCGCGGGCGTGCCGTTCACGCTGTCCACGGTCGGCATCTGCAGCATCGAGGAACTCGCGGCAGGCACCGGCGCACCGTTCTGGTTCCAGCTGTACTGGCTGCGCGACCGCGGACTGGTCGCCGACCTGCTGCAGCGCGCGTGGGCCGCCGGGTGCCGCACGCTGGTGTTCACCGTCGACCTGCCATTGCCCGGCATGCGCCATCGCGATACCCGCAACGGCATGGCGCAGCCCGGGGTGCGGCCGAAGCTGCTGCGGCTCACCCAGGTGCTGGCCCGGCCCGGCTGGCTGTGGGATGTCGCGCTGCGCGGCAAGCCGCTGCTGTTCGGCAACCTGCAGCGGCAATTGCCGAACGCGCGCGACCTCGATGCCTTCCGCGCCTTCATCGATGCCCAGTTCGATCCGGGCGTCACCTGGGCGGAACTCGACTGGCTGCGTGCGCGCTGGCCGGGTCGGCTGCTGCTGAAGGGCATCCTCGATGTCGACGATGCGCGCGCGGCAGTGGCCGTCGGTGCCGACGGCCTGGTGGTGTCGAACCACGGTGGGCGCCAGCTCGACGGCGCCGCCGCCACCGCGCTGCGGCTGCCGGCGATCGCCGCTGCGGTCGGCGCCGACACCGAAGTCCTGGTCGATGGCGGCCTGCGTTCCGGGGTCGACCTGTTCCGCGCGTGCGCCCTCGGCGCACGCGGCGCGCTGATCGGCCGCCCGTGGGCGTGGGCGCTGGCCGGCGGCGGCGAAGCCGGCCTGCGCGGACTGCTGGCCAGTTGGCAGAATGAACTGGCCACCACCATGGCCCTGGCCGGCGTCACCCGCATCGCCGAGATCGGCCCGCAGCACCTCGACCGCGCCTGACCACGCATCCCCCGGAGCCCCCCATGCCCAACGGCGCCCAAGCCCTGCTGCAGACCCTGGCCGATGCCGGCATCGAGGTCTGCTTCAGCAACCCCGGCACCAGCGAGATGCACTTCGTCGCCGCGCTCGATTCGGAACCGCGCATGCGCGCGGTGCTGGCGCTGTTCGAAGGGGTGGCCACCGGCGCCGCCGACGGCTACGCGCGGATGGCCGGCAAGCCCGCCGCCACCCTGCTGCACCTGGGTTGCGGCCTCGGCAATGGGCTTGCCAACCTGCACAACGCGCGCAAGGGCAAGGTGCCGGTGGTGAACATCGTCGGCGACCACGCCACCCATCACGTGCCGCTGGACGCGCAACTGCAGTCCGACATCGAAACCGTGGCGCGCAACGTGTCGCCCGGCTTCGTCCGCACCTCGCGCAGCACCGCCGATCTCTGCCGCGACGCGGTCGATGCGATCAAGGCCGCGCGCGGCCTGCCCGGCCAGGTCGCGACCCTGGTCCTGCCCGCGGACGTCAGCTGGGGCGAAGGCGGCGTGCCCTGTCCGCCGCCGCCCGCCCCCGCGCCGGAACCCGCCGACGATGCCTGCGTGGATGCGATCGCCCATGCCATCCGCGCCGGCGGCCGCTGCGCCCTCTTGCTTGGCGGGCAGGCCTTGCGCGAGCCGGGCCTGCTGGCGGCGGCGCGGATCGCCGCGCAGCACGGGGCCAAGCTGTTCTGCGAAGTGTTCCCGACCCGGCTGGAACGCGGCGCCGGGTTGCCGCCGGTGGAACGCATCGCCTACCTGGCCGAACTGGCCTCGTTGCAGCTGGCCGGCTTCGAGCACCTGGTGCTGGTGGACGCGAAGGCGCCGGTCTCGTTCTTCGCCTATCCCGGCAAGCAGGGCGAGCTGGTGCCGGACGGCTGCAACGTGCACACGCTGGCCACGCCGGCACAGGACGCCGTCGCCAGCCTCGACAAGCTCGTCGCCGCGCTGGATGCGACGCGGGCGGTGCCGGCCCTGCAAGCAGCCGCGCGCCCGTCGCTGCCGCGCGGCCGGCTGACCGCGCCCAAGGTGTGCAAGGCGGTCGGCGCGCTGCTGCCGGAGCGCGCGATCCTGATCGACGAGGCGATCACCTCCGGCCTGATGCTCGGGGTGATGACCGAAGGCGGCCCGCACCACGACCTGATCACCCTCACCGGCGGCGCCATCGGGCAAGCACTGCCCAACGCGGTCGGCGCGGCGATTGCCTGCCCCGACCGCCCGGTCATCGCCCTGGTCGGCGATGGCACCGCGATGTACACGATCCAGGCGCTGTGGACGCTTGCGCGCGAGAATCTCGACGTCACCGCGGTCATCTTCAACAACGCCAGCTATTCGGTCCTCAATGTCGAGCTGGACCGCGTCGGCGCCGAAAGGGCCGGCCCGAAGGCGCGCTCCCAGCTCGACCTGCACGGGCCGGTGCTGGACTTCGCCCGGCTGGCGCAGGGCATGGGCGTGCACGCGGTGCGCGCCGATACCGCCGCGGATTTCTGCAAGGCGCTGGAATACGCGCTGGCGCATCCCGGCCCGCACCTGATCGACGCACGGGTGCCGGAATCCCTCGGCGGCGCCAAGCGCAGGCTGTTGCCGTGGCTGCTGCGCGCGCTGCCCGGGCTGCCGCCGGCGCTGGCGCGCGGGCTAAAGCGCAAGATCGCGCCGTAGCGCGCGACGCCGGGCGCTCAGGCAAGCAAGCCGGCGGCGGCCACGATGTCCTCGTCCTTCGGGATCACCAGGAACGCGGCACCGGCCAGCGGGGTGTAGGTATCCGCGCCACAGACGCGGCGACCGGGCTTGCCGCCGAAGCCAGCTTCGGTGATCGCGGTGATCACGCCTTCGCCGACGCCCGCGCTGTGGCGGCCTTCATCGACCACCAGGATGCGCGCGCACTCGCGGGCGTGGCGGGCGATCGCCGCCTCGTTCAACGGCACCAGCCAGCGCAGGTCGACCACCCGGACCTTCCAGCCATGCTTCGCCTCGATCGCGCGGGCGGCACGCAGGCTCATCGGCATGCCGTTGCCGTAGCTGAAGATCACGCAGTCGGTGGCCTCCGCGTTGTAGACGCGTTCCTCGCCCAGCACCAGCGCGCGGTCGGGCGCCGGGTACTCGGTGAGCCACAGTCCGTCGCCCGGCGCGTGCAGGTCCTTGGTCATGTACAGCGCGATCGGCTCCAGGAACACGCTGACCCGGCCATCGACCTTCGCCAGCGCGGTGAGCGTGCGCAGCATCATCGCCGCATCGTCGCCGCGGCTGGCGCACCCGACCACCAGGCCGGGGATGTCGCGCAGCGCGGTCATCGAGTTGTCGTTGTGGAAATGCCCGCCGAAGCCGCGCTGGTAGCCCAGCCCGGCGATGCGCACGACCATCGGGTTGCGGAACTGGTCGTTGCTGAAGAACTGCAACGATGCCGCCTCGCCGCGGATCTGGTCGATGGCGTTGTGCAGGTAGGCCAGGTACTGGATCTCGGGGATCGGCAGCATGCCCATGTTGGCGAAGCCCTGGGCCATGCCCAGGATCATGGTTTCGTCCAGCAGCGTGTTGAACACGCGCTTGTTGCCGAACGCCTTGTGCAGGCCCTTGGTGACCGTGTACACGCCGCCCTTCTGGGCCACGTCCTCGCCGAACAGCAACGTCTCCGGGTACTTGGCGAACAGGTCGTGCAGGGCCTGGTTGATCTGGATTGCAAGGTGCCTGGGCACCTGCTTCTCGGGCAGCTTGTCCTCGCTGCCGAAGGCCTGGAGTCGCGCCTCCGGGGACGGCAAGCGGGTGGCTTCCGCCATCACCTGGTCCGGGGTGTACGGCGCCAGCGGGCGCATCACGTGTTCCAGCGTCTCGATGCGCGGACGCTGGTCGGCGTCCTCGGCAGCGGCAAAGCACTTCTTCCGCGTGTCCTCGTACAACGCCAGGATTTCGTCCCGGGTCATCGCCCCGGATTCCAGCGCGATGGCGGCGCTGCGCAGCAACGGATCACCGGCCTCCACCGCGCACAGCTCCTCGATGCTGCGCCACTCGATCTCGAAGTCGGTGCCGGCGTGGCCCATGATGCGGGTGGTGCGCAGGTGCAGGAAGGTCGGCCGGCGGCTGCGGCGGCAGTGCTCGACCGCGCGCAGCACGTCTGCATAGCCGCCAGCCAGGTCGAGGCCGTCGGCGAAGAAGTAGTCGAGGTCCGGGCGGTTGCGGAAGCTCTCGCCGATCCAGCCGGTCGGCGTCTTCACCGAGATGCCGATGCCGTTGTCCTCGCACACGTACAGCACCGGCGCGGGCAGCTTCTGGTAGGCGGTCCAGCTGGCCGCGTTGAACGCGGTCTGCGCGGTGGCGTGGTTGGCGGAGGCGTCGCCGAACGAGCAGACCGCGATCGAATCATCGGGGATCGGCAACTGGTGGCCGATCCGGTGCGCGGCCTCGATCGCGACCGCGGTGCCCAGCGCCTTCGGCAGGTGGGAGGCGATCGTCGAGGTCTGCGGCAGCACCCACAGCGGCTTGCTGCCCCAGACCTTGTGGCGACCGCCGCTGGCCGGGTCTTCGGCGCTGGCTGCGAAGCTCAGCGCCGAATCCATGATCGGATCCATCCCCGGCAGCTTGCGGAATCTTTCCGCCATGAAGCCGCCGCTGCGGTAGTGCAGGAACGCCGGGTCGGTGTGGCGGGTGGCGCGCGCCACCATCGCATTGCCTTCGTGGCCGCTGCTGCCGATGGTGTAGAAGACCTTGTTCTGCACCCGCAGCACGCGCGCCATCAGGTCGAGATGGCGCGAAACCAGCTGCGATTCGAACAGCTCGCGGAAGCCGCGCGCATCCAGCGCACTGCCATCGAGGATCGCCTCCCCCGGCGCCGGCTTCGGCTGCGCCTGGCCCTGCCAGCCACGCACGAACTCCTGGAAGTTGACGTCGCAGATCTCGGCGCGGTTGAGGCCGCGCATGCGCGCGGGGATCGGATCGGGAACGGTGGCGAACATGCTTGGTGTCGGTCTTCGAAGTGGAATTGGTCAGTCGTTGCGCATCGGCACGAAGCCGGGCTGCTGCATGACGCGCTTGAGCCAGTGCTCGACCCGCGGATAGGCGCCGAGGTCGAAGCCGGCTTCGTCGGCCACGTGGGTGTAGGCGAACAGGGCGATGTCGGCGATGGTGTAGGTCTCGCCGCCGAACCACGGCAGCCGCGCCAGGTGGCGCTCCATCGCTGCCAGCGCCTCGTTGCCGGATGCCTGCAGGGCCTCCAGCGAGGCACGCCGCGGGTGTTGCGCCGGCAGGTACTTGCGGATGAAGCGCGAGACCGCGATGCAGGGCTCGTGGCTGTACTGCTCGAAGAACATCCACTGCAGCGTCTTCGCGCGGCCCCAGTGGTCGTCCGGCAGCAGCCGCGTGCCCTGCGCCAGGTAGTTCAGGATCGCATTCGACTCGGACAGGGTGCGGCCATCCTCGAGCCGCAGCACCGGCACCTTGCCGCGATCGTTCAGCGCCAGGAATTCCGGCGACAGGTTCTCGCCGCGGGTGACGTCGATCTCTTCCCACGCGTGCTCGATGCCCAGCTGCGCGCAGGCCAGTTGCAGCTTGTAGCAGTTGCCGGATGCCGACAAGCCGTACAACGTGATCATGCGTGCCACTCCTGCACGAACGCCTGCGCGCGGTGGCGGATCGCCGCCGCCGCGCACTGAGTCAGAACGCGCTGATGCCGGTCAGCTCGCGGCCGATCACCAGCTGGTGCACGGTTTCGGTGCCTTCGTAGGTGATCACGGATTCGAGGTTGAGCGCGTGGCGGATCGCCGCGTGCTCGGTGGTGATGCCGGCGCCGCCGAGCAGGTCGCGGCATTCGCGGGCGATGTCGATCGCCATCCGGCAGTTGTTCCACTTCGCCAGCGATACCTGCTGCGGCTGCATGGTGCCGGCATCCTTCAGCCGGCCCAGCTGCAGCACCAGCAACTGCGCCAGGGTGATCCGGCGGGCCATCTCGGCCATCTTGATCTGCGCGCTCTGGGTGGCGGCCACCGGGCGCTCGAACAGGATCCGTTCCTTGGTGTAGTCCAGCACTTCATCCAGGCAGGCGATGGCGGCGCCGATCGGGCCCCAGGTAATGCCGTAGCGGGCCTGGGTCAGGCAGCCCAGCGGGCCCTTCAGGCCCTTCACGTTGGGCAGGCGGCTGGAATCGGGCACCCGCACGTTGTCAAAGAACAGCGCGCTGGTCACCGAGGCGCGCAGCGACATCTTGTGTTTGATCTCCTGCGCGGTGAACCCGGGCATGCCCTTTTCCAGCAGGAAGCCCTGGATGCCGTCGTCGGTCTGCGCCCAGACGATGGCGATGTCGGCCAGGTTGCCGTTGGTGATCCACATCTTCGAGCCGTTGATCACCCAGTCATCGCCGTCGCGCTTGGCGTGGGTCTTCATGTTGGCGGGGTCGGAGCCGCCGTGCGGTTCGGTCAGGCCGAAGCAGCCGATCACCTTGCCGGCGGCCATGTCCGGCAGCCAGCGCTGGCGCTGCTCTTCGCTGCCGTAGGCGTAGATGGGATACATGCACAGCGAGCTCTGCACGGACACGAAGCTGCGGATGCCGGAATCGCCGCGCTCCAGCTCCTGGCAGATCAGGCCGTAGCTGACGCCGTTGAGGCCGGCGCAGCCGTACATCGCAGGCAGCGACGAACCCAGCAGGCCCATCTCGGCGATCTCCGGCACCAGCTCCCGCGGGAACCGTCCCTGGTCGAACGCATCGCCGATGATCGGGCGCACCCGTTCGTCGGTGAAACGCGCCACGGTGTCCTGCACCGCGCGCTCCTCGTCGCTGAGCAGGGAACGGACGTCGAACAGGTCGTAGGGATTGAGGGCCATGGCGTTGCAGTCGATTCGGGCGATCCGCCATTGTAATGGCGCATGCCGCGCAGACGGTACCTGCGAAACGCAAGGATCGGTCCGGCGGAATGCCGGCATATCGCCAAAACCGCGCGATTTCGCCAGCCGCCGCCGAAACCGCCGCCAGCCACGGCCGCCGGCGCAGGTTTGCCACCGCATGCTAGCGTTCGCCCGACGCCCCCTGCTGCCGATGCCATGGCCAATCCGATGCTTGCACCGTTGTTCGGCTTCCTCGGCAGACTGAGCTATCCGCGGCTGTTCGCACTCACCGCCGCGCTGTTCGCGGTCGACGTGGTGATTCCGGACTTCGTGCCATTCGCCGACGAACTGCTGCTCGGCCTCGGGACCCTGCTGCTGGCGAACTGGAAGAAGCGCAAGCAACCCGCGGACGCCAGGCCGCCGATCGAAGGCGGGTCCAGCCAACGCTGACGCAGCCACCCGCGTGCGGCTCATCGACAGCCACTGCCACTTCGACGCCGCGGCGTTCGACGCGGATCGTGCCCAGGCGCATGCGCGGGCACTGGCGGCCGGGGTCGCGGCGCAGGTGGTGCCCGCCGTCGCTGCCGCCGGTTGGCCGAAGCTGAAGGCGGTCTGCGCGGAGTTCGCAGGCGCATACCCGGCCTATGGCCTGCATCCGATGTTCCTCGCATCGCACCGGCAAGCGCACCTGCACGAGCTGCGCGACTGGATCGCGCGCGAGCGGCCGGTCGCGGTCGGCGAATGCGGGCTGGATCACTTCGTCCAAGGCCTGGACCACGACGCCCAGCTCCACTACTTCGATGCCCAACTGCACCTGGCCCGGGAATTCGACCTGCCGGTGATCGTGCACGCCAGGCGCGCGGTGGATGCGGTGATCGCCGCGATCCGCGGGATCGGCGGCCTGCGTGGCGTGGTCCACAGCTTCTCCGGCAGCGCCGAGCAGGCCGCGCAGCTGCACAAGCTCGGCTTCCTGCTCGGCATCGGCGGACCGGTGACCTACGAACGCGCGAACCGCTTGCGCGGGCTGGTGGCGGCGATGCCGCTGGATCAGCTGTTGCTGGAAACCGACGCGCCCGACCAACCTGGCGTGGACCACCGCGGCGAGCGCAACGAGCCTGCGCATCTGGCGAAGGTCCTGGAAGTCGTGGCGGAATTGCGCGGCATGCCACTCGCGGATGTCGCAGCGGCAACTACAGCTAATGCGGAGCTGTTGTTCGGACTCTCCGGCTGGTCGCGGCGCACGGCCGGGGTGACGCGCGCCGCTCGGTCCACACGTCCTGTGTGATCTCGCGGGCGCAGGCCATCCATGGCCTGCTCGCGCGCCACCCCGGCCGTGCGCCACTCCCGGTCGGACTTCATCGGTGCTTGAGCAACATCTCCAGCACCTTGCCTACCGCCGCGAACGCGAACGCGCCGGTGACGTGGGTTGCCGCGCCCAGGCCGGCGCCGCAGTCCAGCTTCAGTCCCTCGTCCTTGCCCAGCTGCGGGCGGACGCCGCAGACGCTGCCATCGGCCTGCGGATAGCGCACGTTCTCCAGCGAATACACCGCCGGCACCCCGAAATAGCGGTCGTGGTTCTTGGGGAAATTGAACTCGCCACGCAGTTTCCTGCGGATCAGCGAGAGCATCGCGTCGTGCTCGGTGCGCGAGAGGTCGCGCACGCGGATCTGGGTCACGTCGCTGCGCCCGCCTGCCGATCCCACCGCCACGATCGGCTGCTTGCGGCGACGGCAATACGCGATCGCCTCGACCTTGCTGCGGAAGCTGTCGCAGGCGTCCAGCACCACGTCGCCGGGCGCCTCCAGCAACTCGCCCATGTTCGTGGGCGTCAGGAACTGCGGCTTCAGGTCGAGATCGATGCCGGGATTGATCGCGCGGCAACGCTCGCCCATCGCCTCCACCTTGGCCCGCCCGTACTGGCCTTCAAGGGCGGGCAACTGGCGGTTGGTATTCGACACGCACAGGTCGTCGGCGTCGATCAGCGTGAGCTTGCCGATCCCGCTGCGCGCCAGTGCCTCCACCGCCCAAGAACCCACCCCGCCGATCCCGACCACGGTGACGTGGCACCCGGCGAACCGCTCCAGCGCGCCGCTGCCATACAGCCGGTCGATGCCGCCGAATCGGTCTTTCAAACGCTTGTCCATGCGCTCCAGTTTATCCGGACGCGTCCCGGCCAACCGGTTTTGCTGCACCCATGCTGCAGGTTTGCTGCAGCACCGGAACAGCCCCCCGAGTCAGCGGGCGATTCACGCCGCAGGCGTGGATGGGGGTGTGGAAGCACGTAGCGGGGCCCGACGTTTTCGAAGAAAACTTCGGGAACTTCCGGGCGGAGCCCGGGAGTTGCAACCCGTGCTGCACTGCGCCATGCTGCGCCCAGCGCCGCTAGAGTGTTTGCTCAATGTCCGCGATCCGCGTCATCAAGAAGTATCCGAACCGCCGCCTCTACGACACCGAGATCTCCAGCTACATCACCATCGAGGATGTGCGCCAGCTGATCGTGGATGGCGAGTCGTTCGAAGTGCGGGATGCCAAGACCGGCGACGACCTGACCCGGCAGGTGCTGCTGCAGATCATCACCGAGCACGAGCAGGACGGGCAGCCGATGCTGTCGACCCAGTTGCTGAGCCAGCTGATCCGCTTCTACGGCGACTCCCTGCAGGGCTTCATGGGCAACTACCTGGAACGCTCGATGCAGGTGTTCCTGGACCAGCAGCAGCAGTTCCGCCAGCAGATGGGCGGGCTGATCGGGCAGACCCCGTGGACCATGCTCAACCAGCTCACCGAACGCAACATGGAGCTGTGGAAGGACTTCCAGAAGAACCTGGTCGGTGGCATCGGCAATCCTGCGGCGCCACCGCCGCCGCGCGAGCGCGGCAGCCAGAAACAGCGCTGAATCAGGCGCCCGCGCGCCGCGCCAGTTCGGCGCGGACAGCGTTCCAGTCCAGCCCGCGCGCGCGCAGCAGGACCAGCAAGTGGTACGTGAGGTCGGCGGCTTCGCCGCGCAGCGACGCGTCGTCTGCGGTGACCGCCGCCAGCGCGGTTTCCACGCCCTCCTCGCCCACCTTCTGCGCGATGCGCGCAATCCCCGCATCGAACAGGCGCCGCGTGTAGCTGGCGTCGCTGTCGGCCACCTGGCGTTGGGCCACCACGGCATCCAGCGCGGCTACCGCATCGGCCGGTGCTTGCGCAAAACAGCTGGCGGTGCCGTTGTGGCAGGTCGGCCCCTGCGGGAGGGCCAGGACCAGCACGCTGTCGCGGTCGCAGTCGGCCTCCACCGACACCAGCTGCAGGGTATTGCCGCTGGTTTCGCCCTTGGTCCACAACGCCTGCCGGCTGCGGCTGAAGAACGTCACCCGGCCGCTGGCGAGGGTGAGCGCCAGCGACTCCCGGCTGACGTAGCCGAGCATCAGCACGCGCAGGCTGGACGCATCCTGCACGATGGCCGGCAGCAAGCCGCCCTGCTTGTCCCACGCCAGGGTGTCGATGTCGAACGTTGTCGGATCAGCCAAGACGCACCTCGATGCCGTTCGCGTGGAGCAGGGATTTGAGCGCGGGAATCGCGATCGCGCCGGAGTGGAACACGCTGGCCGCGAGCGCGGCGTCGACGTCGGCATCACGGAAGGCGGCGACGAAGTGGTCGGGGCTGCCGGCCCCGCCGGAGGCCACCAGCGGCACCGCGCAGGTCTCGCGCACCGCCTGCAGCTGTTCGATGTCGTAGCCGGCGCGCACGCCATCGCTGCCCATGCAGTTGAGCACGATCTCGCCGGCGCCGCGCTGCTGCGCCTCGACCACCCAATCGAGGGTACGGCGGGCGTGCGCCTGCATCTTCGAAGGATCGCCGCTGTGGCTGCGCACCCGCCATTCGCCATCGGCGTCACGCAGGGAATCGACCCCGACCACCACGCACTGGCTGCCGAACGCCGCCGCCAGCTCGCCGATCAGCGCCGGCCGCAGCAATGCCGGGGTATTGACCGAGACCTTGTCGGCACCGGCATGCAGCACCGCGCGCGCACGTTCGACGCTGTCGATGCCGCCGGCAACGCAGAACGGGATGTCCAGCAGGTCGGACACGCGCCTGACCCATGACACGTCGACGCCACGCGCTTCCGGGCTGGCGCCGATGTCGTAGAACACCAGCTCGTCGGCGCCCTCGTCGCGGTAGCGCAGGGCCAGGTCCTCGATCGCGCCCATGTCGACGTGGTCGCGGAAGCGCACGCCCTTGACCACGCGCCCGTCGCGCACGTCCAGGCATGGAATGATGCGGCGGCTCAGCATGCGGCCACCTCGCGCAGCGCATCGGCCAGGGTGAAGCGGCCCTCCAGCAGGGCACGACCGAGGACGATGCCTTCGCAACCGGCATTGCGCGCCGCCGCGACATCCGCCGCCTCGCGCACGCCACCGGAGGCCTGCACGGCGAACGCCGGCCAGCCCTGGGTGATGCGCTGGTACAGCGCGAAATTGGGCCCACCGAGCATGCCGTCGCGGGCGATGTCGGTGCACAGCAGGTGGCGCGCGCCAGCCGCGGCATAGCGATCCAGCAAGGCATCGAGTTCGATGCCGCTGCCCTGGGTCCAGCCATGCACCGGCAGGCGCCACACACCATCGTCGTCGCAACGCGTGTCCAGCGCGACCACGATGCGCTCCGCGCCGAACTGCTGCAGCCAGCCGGCCACGCGCGCGGTCTCCTTCACCGCCAGCGAACCGACCACCACCCGCGCCGCGCCGGCATCCAGGATGCGCAGGACATCGTCGTCGCCACGCACGCCGCCGCCGGTCTGCACCTGCAGGCGTCCGTCTTCCGCGATCGCACGCAGCAGGGGCAACAGCGTGTACCCGCCTTCGCGCGCGGCATCCAGGTCGACCAGGTGCAGCGCATCCACGCCGGCATCGGCATAGGCCATCGCCTGGGCGAGCGGATCCGCCGGGTAACGGGTTTCGCGTGCGTAGTCGCCTTGCGCCAGCCGCACCACGCGGCCCTCGCGCACGTCGATCGCCGGGTACAGGCGAATGGCCTTTGGCGCGGTCATGCCGGATTCCAGGACAGGAAGTTGCGCAGGAAGCGCGCGCCGACCGCGCCGGAGCGCTCGGGATGGAACTGCGCGCCAGCGATGTTGCCGCGCGCGACCGCGGCGCAGAAGGTGCTGCCGTGTTCGCTCTCGGCGATCGCATCCGCGCTGCCGACCACGCCATAGCTGTGCACGAAGTAGGCTTGCGCGCCCTCGTCGATGCCGTCCATCAGCGGCGAGGCAACGCGCCTGGCGAGGCGGTTCCAGCCCATGTGCGGCATGCGGATGCCCGGCGATGCCGGCAACTTGCGGACCTGCCCGCCAAGCAGGCCAAGGCCGGCCACGTCGCCCTCCTCGCTGCGTTCGAACAAGACCTGCATGCCGATGCAGACGCCGAGCAAAGGCGTCTTCAAGCCGCGCAGCAGGACGTCGATGCCGCTGGCGCGCAGGGTGTCCATCACCGGCGCGGCAGCCCCCACGCCGGGCAGCACCAGCCGCCCGGCAGTGGCGATGCGCGCGGGATCGCGACTCAGTTCGGGCGCCACGCCCAGCCGCGCGAATGCGGCGCGCACGGAGCCGAGGTTGGCGCCGCCGGCATCGATGATCACCAGGTCCGTCACGACATCACCATCAGAGCACGCCCTTGCTGCTCGGCAAGGCATCGCCCTCGCGGCGCAACGCGATCCGCAGCGCACGCGCGACCACCTTGAAGCAGGCTTCGACCTGGTGGTGCGCGTTGTCGCCGCGCACCGCCAGGTGCAGGGTGATGCCGGCGGACTGGCACAGCGATTGGAAGAAGTGCGGCACCAGTTCGGTCGGCAGGTCGCCCACGCGTTCGCGCGCGAAGCTGCCTTCGAACAGGAAGTACGGCCGCCCGGACAGGTCCAGGGTGGCGCTGGCCTGCGTCTCGTCCATCGGCAGCACGAAACCGTAGCGGCCGATCCCGCGCTTGTTGCCCAGCGCTTCGCGCAGCGCCTGTCCCAGCGCAAGCGCGCAATCCTCCACCGTGTGGTGCTCGTCGATGTGCAGGTCTCCGGCGCAGCGCAGGCGCAGGGCGAAGCCACCATGGGTGCCCAGCTGCTCCAGCATGTGGTCGAAGAAACCCAGCCCGGTGGCGATGTCCGGCTTTGCGGCATCGTCCAGGTCGACGGCCACCTCGATGGCGGTCTCGTTGGTCTTGCGCACCACGTTCGCGACCCGCGGCGCCGCGACCAGCGCGTGCGCGATCGCGGCCCAGTCGGTGCCATCGCCGAACTGCGGACTGCGCAGCTTGAAGCCGCGGATGCCGAGGTTCTCCGCGAAGCGGATATCGGTCTCGCGGTCGCCGACCATCGCGCTGCGCGTCCAGTCGACGCCGCGGTCCCTGAGCAGGCCGGTCACCAGGCCGGTGTTCGGCTTGCGGTTCGGCGAGTTGTCGCGTTCGAAACTGGTATCGACAAGCACCTCGCGGAAGGTGATGCCCTGGCTCGCGAACACCTGCAGCATCAGCGCGTGCGGGCCTTCGAAGGCGGCCTGCGGGAAGGCGTCGCTGCCCAAGCCGTCCTGGTTGGTCACCATCACGAACTGCCAGCCGGCGTCGCGCAGGCGCAGCATCGCGGGGATAACGCCGTCCACGAAGCGCAGCTTCTCGAAGGCATCGATCTGGAAATCGTCCGGCTCGGTGATCAGGGTGCCGTCGCGGTCCACGAACAGGATGGGCACGGGCGCACTCATGCCGCCTGCCTCGCGACCGCCAGCGACGCCAGCACCCGCTGGTTCTGCTCCGGGGTGCCGATGCTGATCCGCAACGCGTCCGCAAGGCCGGGCGTCGCGCGCATGTCGCGCACCACCACCCCGGCAGCCAGCAGCGCGTCGAACGCCGCCTGCGCATCGTCGAAGCGCAGCAGCAGGAAATTGCCCTGCGACGGATACGCCCGGCGCACGCCCGGCGCGGATTGCAGCTCGCCCAGCAAGCGCTCGCGCTCGCCACGCACCCGCGCCACCGACGTCCGCGTGCGCGCCACCGCGTCCGGGGCGAGCGCCGCCAGCGCCGCCTGCACCGCCGGTTGCGCCAGCGGATACGGCGCCTGGCAGCGCTGCAGCATGCCGACCAGCTCGCTTGCCGCGAGCACGCAACCGATCCGCGCGCCCGCCAGCGCATGCGCCTTGGACAGGGTCCGCAGCACCACGATGTTCTCGTGCGCGGCCAGCAGCGCCGCACTTGCATCGTGCCCGGCGAACTCGGCATAGGCCGCGTCCACCACCACCAGCGCACGTCCGCGCAGGCGCTCGGCGAGCAGTGCGATGTCGGCATCGGCGATCGCCTCGCCGGTGGGATTGCCGGGGTTGCACACGAACACCAGGTTCGCGTGCTGGCGCAGGGCGGCGTCCGCCATCGCCGCCAGGTCGCAGCGCCAGCCATCGCCTGCATCCCGCGCCGGCACTTCGACCACGCGCGCGCCATGCAGCCTCGCGCATACCGCGTACATCCCGAACACCGGCGGCGCGATCACGATCGCGCCGCGCCCGGGTACGCAGAACGCGCGCAGCAACAGGTCGATGCCTTCGTCGCTGCCGCGGGTGGCCAGCACTTGCGCGGGCGCCAGCCCGTACAGCGCCGCCAGCGCATCCCGCAGCGCCGGTGGCTGCGGGTCCGGATAGCGGCGCAGGCGACCATCGGCATCACCGGGCGAGGCGCTCGGCGACTCATTGGCATTCAGCCAGACCGTGCCCTGCAGCGCCTCGCTGCGCGCCGAACGGTAGCCGGCGAAGTCGCGCAGGTCGTCGCGCAGCAGGATCCGCGCGGTATTCGACACGCCGTTCATCGCGGAACCGCCAGCCGCAGCTGCACCGCCCGCGCGTGCGCATGCAGGCCTTCGGCCTCGGCCAGGGTCACCGCGCACGGGCCGATCGCGCCGATGCCGGCGCGGCTCGCGCTCTGCACGGTCAGCGACTTCATGAAACTGGACACCGACAACCCGCTCCACGCGCGCGCCGCGCCGCCGGTGGGCAGCACGTGGTTGCTGCCGGAGCAGTAGTCGCCCAGCGATTCCGGGGTCCAGTCGCCCATGAACACGGTGCCGGCATCGCGCACCGCGTCCAGCCATGCGCGCGGCTCGCGCACGCCCAGGATCAGGTGCTCGGGCGCGTAGTCGTTGCTGAGCGCGATCGCCTGGGCGATGTCGGCGACCCGCACCAGGCGCGAGTGCTGCAGCGCGCGGCGGGCGATCTCGGCGCGCGGCAGGGTCGCGAGCTGGCGTTCGACCTCGACCGCCACCGCCGCCAGCAGGGCGTCGTCGTCGCTGAGCAGGATCACCTGCGAATCCGGGCCGTG
>Ga0073902_10000624_pt1 | contig 20673 bp, 14 predicted proteins | sample KloWWTmeKNB19Kit_FD_66667 | JGI IMG/M metagenome (GOLD analysis project Ga0073902, IMG submission 66667) | Active sludge microbial communities from Klosterneuburg, Austria, studying microevolution and ecology of nitrifiers - Klosterneuburg... | ecosystem: Engineered > WWTP > Aerobic digester >...
CCGCAGTCGGGGCAGATGTAGTTGGTGGCGTCGGGGTAGGTGTTTTCCAGGCCGCATTGCGGGCAGGCAGGTAAGGTGCTGTTCATGCCCCGATTATCCCTGCCAGGATTTCAGTCCTCGTAGGCCAGTTGCGCCTGCTGGACATGGCGTCGGAGCGCATCCATGTCCTGAATGACCACGCCACCCACGCTGATGCGGATCACGTTGCCCTCTTCCAGGCGCTTGAGCTGCTGGTTGACCTGCTGGCGCGATGCACCCAGCAATTGCGCCAGATCCTTCTGCACCAGCCGCAGCGTGATGTGCACACGTCCGGCCACGGTGACGCCGTAGGTCTGCGCCAGCTCCAGCAGCGTCTTGGTCAGCCGGGCGCCCAGCCCGAGGGTCTTGAGGTCGTCCACCTTTTCGTACAGCAGCCGGGTGTCTTCGCGCTGGCGTCGCATTAATGCTTCGCGGAATTCCACATGGGTGGCGAAGATCTCCATGAAGGCACTGCGCTGGATCTGCAGTGTGGTCGTGGCGCCGTGGGCGTAGATGTCGTGCGTATGCGGCGCATCGCCCATCAGCAGGAATTCGCCCAGCCACTGGCCAGGCTCCACGTATTCGAGGGTGTAGGCCTTGCCAGTGGCCGTGGTGTAGCCCACGCGCAGCACGCCTTGGGCGCAGGCCAGCCAGACCGGGGCGCTGACGTCCCGCGCGGCAATCAACTCGCCATGCAGGTAGCGCTTGACCCGCGCGCTGCGCAGGATGTCGTGGCGCAACGTGGGCGACAGGGAGGAAAACCAGGCGCCCGCATTGATGTTGCGCCGCTCCTCGGTGGTGAGCAGTGCGTCTTCTTCCTGGCCGACGAGCGTGTTCCACGCCGTGGGGGTGAAACGGTAGGCTGTGGCCTGCATGGCGGTAGATTGCATTCAAATACCCAACGGAACTGTCAATTTAGAAAACGAGCGCTCGCTCGTTATTTTTTCGGATGGTACGATGCCGGTCATCGGCTGTCAATCAGCGTACGGAATTCGGTCTCACTACGTCATGCCCACCACTGCGCAAGCCCTTGATTTACCAGCGAAATTCAGCTTTGCTGACTTCCGCCGGGCGACGCCATTGGACGAAACCAGCCTGTGGGGGGTGATCTTTGACCGCAATGCCCATCGCATCAGCGTCAAGCGGCGGGACACGGCGCTGGACAACCTGCAGCGCATCTTTGCTGCCACCTTCCGGCTGGCCAATGACAGCGGCTTTCAGGCCATGACGCTGCGCGACCTGTGCCGCGAAACCGGCATGTCCATGGGCGGGCTGTACAGCTACATCTCCAGCAAGGAACTGCTCTCGGCCATGATCGAGGATGTGATCCGCTACCTGTGCGAGATGCTGGCCGAATGGTTCAGCGCCATCCCGGACCCGCTGGACCGGGTGGAAGCGGTGCTGCGCGGACACCTGTGCCTGTCGGAAATGCTGCAGCCCTGGTTTTTCTTCATGTACCTGGAGACGCGCACACTGCCGCCGGAGCAGCGGCGCGAATCCATGGCGTCCGAGCTGGGGATCGAGAAGCACATTGCCGACACCCTGGCCGCGCAGGGCAGCCTGAGCAGCAGCGAGAGCCAGCTACTGGCCTCCCACGCACTGGCCATGGTGCAGGACTGGCACCTCAAGCGCTGGAAGTACAGCGCGGCGGGCGTCAATGTGGATACCTTTGCCGACAGTGTGGTGGCGGTGGTGCGGGCGCGGGTAGCGGTCCGGGGATAAGCTTGTCCAGACTTGCGCATGCCATTCCGCTGCTGGCCGTGCTGGGCTCGGTGACCGCGCTGGGTATTGGCACTTCGTTTGCCAAACATCTGTTTCCCATCATTGGTGCCCAGGGGACGATCACGCTGCGGGTCGGTTTCTCGGCGCTTCTGCTGCTGGCCCTGTGGCGGCCCTGGCGCTGGTCCCTTCCGGTGGCCGACCGGCGATCGGTACTTCTCTTTGGCATGAGTCTGGGGCTGATGAACCTGCTGTTCTATATGTCCCTGCGCACCATCCCGTTTGGCATCGCCGTGGCCATCGAATTCGTGGGGCCGCTTTCCGTGGCCATCTGGGGTTCCCGCAGGCGGACGGAGTGGATCTGGCTGGCCCTGGCGATGGCAGGCTTGGCCATGCTGTTGCCCCTGGGCCTGTCCGCCGGGGTGCCGCTGGATCCGGAGGGCGTTGCATATGCCCTGGGCGCTGCAGTGTGCTGGGGTGCCTACATCGTGTTCGGGAAAAGGTTGGGGCAGTTGCATGCCGGACACTCTGTCGCCCTGGGGCTGACCGTCGCTGCCCTGACGGTATTTCCGATCGGTGCATGGCATGCGGGCGCGGCACTGTGGGACCCGCAGGTTCTGCTCTACGGACTGGGTGTGGCGGCTGTTTCCAGTGCAATACCCATCTCGCTGGAGATGGTCGCCATGAAGCGCCTTTCGCACAGTGCGTTTGGCATCATGACCAGCACCGAGCCGGCAGTGGCCGCGTTGTTGGGAATGTGGATTCTGGGCGAGCACCTGGCCATCCAGCAGTGGGTGGCCATCGGCTGCATCATGGGCGCGGCAGCGGGCAGCGCGCTGACATCACAGCCCCATGCTGCGGATGAAGATCCTTCGGACCTGTTGCATTGAAATTGCTATCACTTTGATAGCTTACTGCGCAATACCGACGGGGGCCAGAGGCCAATTTGACTCAAAATCATCCGTTGGGTCCGCTAGGACACAGTTGGCGCTCCCTGCACTGCCGCAAACACCCGCAGAAAGTTGCCGCCAATGAGTTTCGCCACTTCGGCCTCGTGCATGCCGCGCTGCAGCAGGCCAGCCACATAGATGGGCAGGTTGGCGTAGGTGTCGAACTTGGGCTTGTAGTTGGCGTCCATGTCGGTGCCCAGGCAGACGTGGTCGATGCCGACATGGTCCACCAGCTCAAACGTGCGGTCCACAAAACCATGCAGGTCGGTAATGCCTATGCCCGTAGGCCACGCACCGAGCACGCCGCCACCCGACTGCGCCACGGCCTTGGCCAGATACTTGGTGATGAAGCGTGCGTGGCTCAGCTTCTCGGTGTGGATATGGATGTGCGAGGCCATCACCGGCTTGGACGATGCAGCAATCGTGCTAAGCGCCGTGGCCTCCGAGGCATGGGCCACGTCGATCAGCATGCCGGCGGCGTTCATCGCGCGGACCACTTCGATGCCTGCTGCGCTGAGTTTGCCCCGCACCGGCTTGCCGGTGATGATGTCGCCCAGCTCGTTGTTGCGGTAGTGCATGAGCGTGATGGAGCGCACGCCGTCGGCATAGGCCTCGGCCACCCGTTCGGGCTTTCCCTCCAGAAAATCGCCGCCTTCCACGGTGAGCAGTGCGCCCGGTTTGCCGGCTGCTTTGGCAGCAGCAAAGTCGGCCAGCGTCTTGACCGGGTGCACCAGTCCCCGCGTTGCCAGTGCCTGCAGGTTGTGGATCTGGCGCTTGTAGCTGGCCCAGGCTTCGCCCGGTGCAAAGTCGCGCCGTGCGGTCAGGCCCTCGCCCTCGGTGCCCAGTACCTGGAAGTCCGATACAGCGGCAAAGGACGCGGCAGTGAGCCCGCCCGAGCGCATGTCGGCAAGGGTGCGTGCCTCGAAGGTGCCCAGCTTGGCATACACCCAGACCAGACCGGACAGGTTTTCGGCCCCATCGACAAAGGTACGCCCCGGGTGGGCATGGGCATCGACCGAGATATGGCGCGCCAGCAGGGCACGGGCCTGGGCCAGTTCGTCGGGGGTGACCTCAAAACCAATGGGCGCCGGCCGGGGATGCTTGACGAAATAGGCACCCACACCGGCACCCGCCAGCACAGCGGCGCTACCACCTAACAACAGTGTGCGACGGGAAATCGGGGGCATGCGCATGGAATCACCTTGGATGAAAGAGCTGGCGTCATTTTGGGCCCTGGCGTCAGCCGAAGCTGGAATATTTGCCTGGCAGCAGCCTGCAGGCCCGTCTTGGCTAGAGGCTGAAATCCGCGTAGGATGGCCAAAAGCACAGCAACCCATCGCATGGGTGGCAGGAATTTGAGCAGGGAGGCTTCGTCACCATGAAGAAATACAAACGGTACGTTCTGCAGATTGCCTTATGGCTGGGGCTGGTGGTCACAGCCCACCCCGTGCTGGCACAGGATGCGGTGATCGGCTACGTCAAAACCGCACAGGACGATGCGAACCTGGTGGTTGACGGCAAGGCCGTCAAGGCCCAGCCCGGCATGCCGGTGCAGGTGGGGTATGTGCTCAAGACCGGCAAACCCGGCAGCCTGGGTGTGACCTTTCGGGACAACACCATGGTGTCCATCGGGCCGGACACCGAGATGGTGGTGGACGAATACCTGTTTGCGCCGGCCAAGGGCGAGCTCAAGCTGGCGGCCACGCTGGTGAAGGGCACGCTGCAATACATTTCCGGCGTGATCGCGAAACTCAAGCCCGAGGCCGTCACCGTGAAGACGCCCGTAGGCATCATCGGTGTGCGCGGCACACGCTATGTGGCCATGGTCGAGGAGGTGCAGCCATGACACGCCCCGTTCAAAACTGCGCACTGCTGCTGGCCAGCCTGGTTCTGGCCGGTTGCGCCAACCAGTCCTATGTGGCTCTTCTGGAAAATGACGACGGTACGACCGGCAAAGTCCAGATCACCACGCCCTATGGCTCCACATTGCTCAACGCCCCGCGGCAGGCCACGCGGATCGATGGCCCGAGCGGCGAAACCTACATCGCCACCCCCGAAAAACTGGACAAGGACTTTGGTGTGGCCATGAAGGCCGGACCCGCCAAGCCGGTGACGTATCTGCTGTACTTTGATCTCGGTGGCTCCACGCTGACCCCGGAGTCCGAGGCAGAGGTGGCGAAGATTCTCGATGCGATTGGCACCCGGTCCGTTCCCGACGTGTCGGTGATCGGGCACACCGACACGGTGGGCGACGACGGGGCCAACGAGGCGCTGGCCCTGGAACGTGCGCGGTTTGTGACCGGGCTGATTGCGGCGGGCAACAAAATTGACCCCGCAAAGATTGTGGTCGAGTCCCACGGCAAGCGGAACCTGCTGGTGCCCACACCCGACAACACCGAGGAAGTGCGCAACCGCCGCGTGGAAGTGACGATTCGCTAGGCCAACGCGCGCGCTACTTCTGCTACTTCTGCGCGAGCACGACCAGGTCGTCGCGTGCACCCGCGCGCAGCCGGGTGAGGTGCAGCGCGGCGACGGTGTCCAAGGGGCGCTGGGCCACCAGTGCTTCAAATGCCTGCAAGGCATTGGCATGGCCATGGCACATCAGTTCAAAGGCGTGTGCATACGCGGCGTAGTAGGCGGCGTCGGTGGGTGTCAGGCCCAGCGGGTCCAGCACTTCAAATGCCATCAGCGGGTGCGACTTGCCAACCATCAGCAAGTGGCCCAAGGGGCGGGTCAGTGCATCGGGGCAGCCCTGCAAGGTGTCTGCAGACACGATGACCGAGGTGCCCAGGGATTTGTTGGCGCCCTCCAGCCGGGAGGCGGTGTTGACCGGATCGCCCAGGGCGCGGTAGTCAAAAATCGCACTGCCGCCAAAATTGCCGACGATCACCTCACCACTGTGCACGCCAATGCGGGTCTGGCAAAAGGCCACGCCGCGGGCGGCCAGGGCGCGTTCGTGGCGCCGGGCGAACCGCTGCATTTCCAGCGCGCACGCCAGGGCCCGCTCCCGATGGTCGGTCTGGACGACGGGGGCCGAAAACATGATGGCCACTGCGTCCCCCACGATGCGGTCCAGCGTGCCATCGTGGGCAAAGGCGATGGCGATCATGTGGTCCAGGTATTCGTTGAGCAGCTTGACGGCGTCGGCGGGGTCCATGTCCTCCATCAGGTGGGTGAACCCGGCCAGGTCGGTGAACACGAAACTGCAGTTCTGGCGGATGCCACCCAGCGACAGCGAGTCGGGGTGTTCCAGCAGGTGGGTCACCAGGTTGGGCGAGACGTAGCGGGAAAATGCCAACTGTATCCAGCGCTGCCGCAGTTCGCTGGCGTAGTGGTAGGCAATGCTGGACGCCACAAAGGCGACGGCCAGCACCAGACCCGGCAGCATGGGGTCGATCAGCAGACCCTGCGTGGAGAAGGCCAACCAGGCCCCGGTCCAGAGGGTGGCCTGCAGCAGTGCAAAGATGCCCAGTGCCAGCAGTGCACTGCAGGTCAGCACGCTGAAGCCCGCCAACGCACCCCCAAGCACCAGCACCAGCGCCTCAACGCTGCTGGCCCAGTGGGGGCGCTGCAACCCGTTGCCCGCCAGCACCTGCTCCAGCAGTTGTGCGTGCACTTCCACGCCGGGCAAGGCCGTTCCCATGGCGCTGAAACGCAGGTCCATCAGGCCCTGGGCCGAGGTGCCCACCAGCACGATGCTGCCCTTGAGCTCTTGCGGAGACACGCCGTTGCCCAGAATCTTCCAGGCCGGTATGTAGCGGCTGGGGACGGGCCGGGAGTAATAGACCCAGACTTCGCCCTGGGGGGTGGTCGGTAGGGTCAGCCGCCCCACACGCACTTCTTCCAGACCGACCCCACCGGGCGGTACGGCGCGCGTCACGTAATTGCTGGCGCCCTGGGACACGCGCAGGGCTTCTGCGCTCAGCGTGGGGGCCAGGTGCTCACCCACCTGCACCAACAGCGGCACACGGCGCACGACGCCATCGGAATCCGGCTCGAACGTTATGGCGCCATTGCCAGCAGCCTGTTCAACGAACATCGGCAACGCCGTTCTGGCGCTGGAAAACTGGTGGACATAGCCCAGTGCCGATTCGCCAACGGAGGCGTACCGCGCAGCGGAAGTGGCTGCGAAGGGCGTGGTTACCGGTGTGGCCGGCGCATCCATCTGGCGGTCCAGCGACACGCCCAGCACCACGCGTCCCTTGCCGATCACATCGGCCAGTACGGTGTCGTGGTCGGGCAGGCCACTGACGGCCTCCCGAATCCTGGCAGAGGCACCCCACGCATCCAGTGCGGCCTTGGGAGACGTGCGGTCGGGCTCGGCAAACAGGATGTCTACCGCAATGGCCGAGGCCTGCGCTTCCTGGAGCCGGGAAATCAGTTCTGCCACCCGCGTGCGGGGCCAGGGCCATTGGCCCAGGCGTTGCAGGCTCTCGTCGTCGATATCGATGATGCGCACCGGCGCGCTGACATACGGACGCGGCTGCCAGCGCTGGTACTGGTCGAACATGAAATTGCGCAGCACCTGAACCGGCACCGGGTTCAGCAGGAAGACCAGCAAGCCCAGTCCGATGGCCAGCAGGGTGGGCACGACGCCCCAGCCTTTGGACTGCAGCCAGCGCATGCGGTCAGGGGCTTACGGGCCCAACATAGGCGCGGATGTCCACATCGTCACGCTGCTCTTGCGCAAGGTACTTCTCGGCATATTTCAGATGCACGCCGGAGGTCAGGAACAGGTCGAACAGATCCGCATCGATGTGGCCGTTCTTCTTGAGCCGGTACAGGATGTTCAATGCTTCGGAGAACTTTTTGGCCGTCTTGTACGGGCGGTCAGAGGATGTGAGGGCCTCAAAAATATCGGCAATGGCCATGATTCTTGCGGGAATCGACAGGTCTTGCGCGCCCAGGCGGCGTGGGTAGCCGGTGCCCAGAAGGGTCTCGTGGTGGGTGCCGGCGTATTCCGGCACGCGCTGCAGCGATTTTGGAAACGGCATGCGCTCCAGCATCATGATGCCGTGGATCATGTGCTCGTTGATCTTGTAGCGGTCTTCCGCGTTGAGGGTGCCGCGCGTGACCGCCAGGTTGTAGATTTCGCCGTGGTTGTAGAGGTGGGGCGGAACATCGACCTTGAACCCGAAGCGCGGGTCTGGAACATCACCCGCGCCACGCGGGATCAGGTGGTGGGGGAGGTCTGCCAGCAGCGATTCCCTGGCGGGCAGCGTGGGCGCAGCAGTGGCCTGCCGGGTCAGCAACTCTTCGTGGGCGAGGCCCAGGCGGTCATCAAAATGGCGCATCCAGCCCTGTGCGCCGATCTGCTCGATGCGTTTGAGCTGGGCCTGGTCCATGGTCTCGGAGCCCAGATTGCACTGGGCGATGAAGGCAAAGTCATCGCCCAGCTGTTGAGCGCGTGCCGCGTAGGCGGCATCTGCCTCCTGGGCGTTGCCGCCTGCTGCCACCTGCTTCAGGCGCGCAATCTCGGCGTCCCGCAGCAGCACCTCGAACCGCATCCGGATTTCATGGATGCGGTTGTAGATCATCTCCAGCTTGGTCGCCTTGTCGATGATGTGCTCGGGTGTGGTGATTTTTCCGCAGTCGTGGAGCCAGGCGCCGACGCGGAACTCGTGCCATTCGTCGTCGGTCTTGAAAGAGAACTGTGCCAATGGCCCCTCGGCCATGGCGTGCGCAGCTTCCGCCAGCATCAGTGCCAGTGCAGGTACGCGCTCGGAGTGGCGTCCGGTGTACGGACTCTTGGCATCGATGGCGGTGGCGATGGTGTGAATCAGGCTTTCCATGAAGGCCTTGCGCTCTTCAATCAGATTCAGGTTGTCGAGGGCAATCGCCGCATGCGCGGCCAGCGCTTCCACCAGCGTCACCAGATCCTGTGCAAAGGGGATGATGGCGCCGGTGTCGGGGTCCATGTGGTTGATGAACTGCAGGACGCCGACCACCGCTCCGTCCGCCAGCAGCATGGGCACGGTCAGCATCGAGACGGACCGGTAGCCATTCTGCGCGTCAAAGCTGCGCGTGCCGCTCAGGTCAAACCGTGTTTCCTGGTAGACATCGTCAATCACGATGGAGCGCTTCCACAGGGCGCAGCAGGTGGACACATAGGCTTCGTTGGGCAAACCGGTGTCCGGCAGGTACAGCGGAATGTTGATGGACGCCAGCTTGTCGTCGCGGGTGCGCATGGCAAATTGCAGTGTTTTCTGCTCGGTCACCAGGTACATCGAGGCCGCATCGCAGTTCAGCAGGCGCCGCCCTCAAACAGCGTGTGGCGGATGAGCGCGGACCGGTCCTGCGTGCGGGACAGGAGCAGTCCATTTTCAATCAGCATGTCCAGCCGGGCCGTACGCGCGGCCACCTTGCTTTCCAGCTGTTCCTGGATGGTCTGGTTTTCCCGGTAGATGGTGCGTATGGTCAGCAGATTGCGGGCCCGCAGCGACATCTCGGTCGGATCGATCGGCTTGGTGAGGTAGTCGTTGGCACCGGTCTGCAGAGCGGTGTTGCGGATTTCGGTCGAACCCGCGCCGGTGATCACCAGGATGGGTAGCTCCGCAGCGGAGAACTTCTGCCGCACTAGCCGGATGATTTCCAGCCCGTCCAGGTAGGGCATGGAGATGTCCAGCAGCACCAGGTCACACACCCGCGTCTCCAGCGCCGGCATGATTTCGCGCGGGTCGGTCAAGGTGTCCACATGGATGTAGCCGAGGGACTGCAGCCGATCGGCCAGGTACATGGCATCGACAGCGGAATCATCGCAAACCAGAATGCGGCAGTCCGTTTGGTCTGCGTAGGTCGGGAGGCTGCTCATGGAAATAGCCCGTGGTAGTCGTGTGTGGGGGTGCAGTAGTGAATCCTATACCCTTATAAAGAGTATGGGTTGGCAGACCACGGTGCCAGCCTGTGAAATAAGCCACGGTTTCACGAAAGTGGGACACCTCTTCTTTTTGGCGCCTAGTTCCAAAATGTCAGGTGGGCAGTGGCGTTCTGCAGACTTGTAGCCAATCATCTACAGCTTGCGCAACAGCTGTTACAGGTAAAAATTCCTGCTCAAGCCTGCCTGTTTCCAGTGTGCGAAGTGTACGGTCCAACCCGATTTCGTCGGGCCGTAGTAGATCAGATAATGGCATTTCTGCATGCGCGGGCTCGGCCACGGCCATATGGCGATACGCCTCAAAAGTTACGTTATCCATCAGCAGCGCATGCAGATGGGGCAGGTGGCCACGCGCTATGGCCAGCATGGCCAAGCCCCAGGTGTCCATGTCGCCCCAATACGCTACCTCGCATTTCTGCAGCCAAGGTGCAGAGAGCCAGCCCAGATTGAGCCCGGCCCCTAGGATGGCAATGGTGTCGGGCACGTGCTTGGGTAGCTGGTGCAGGCTGCGCTCGTTTTCGACCAAAAGAATGTGGCTCGCGGGCAGTGCCGTTGCTTGTAGTTCACTGGCCGCGACACGCTGTCGCCGAAATGGCAGTAGTCCTTCTGCGAGGGGAGCCACTAGTAACCAATGTTCACCTTCTGGGGCGGCGCCAAGGAAGGCAGCAAGGCCTTGTCGGCTGGCTTCGCCATCAAAGCGATCGTCGAGCAGGGCGGTGACCAGGCCCGCGTGGCGTTCGAAGAACTTGCTGTCGTTGCCGGCGACTGCCAGCGCACGCAGAGGCCGACCTTGGGCGCAGCCAGGTTCCAATTGCAGCGCAACGCGCGTGGCGGTGATGACTTGTTCAGTGGCTGTGCCTCGCCACAGGCCGAGCCTACGCAGCAACAAGGGGTGGACGCGCGCGTCCACCTGGGGCAGTACCGCTGTCAATGCGTGGTAATCGACGCTGGCCTGCGCGCCGCTACTGTCAGCACATTGGGAAAATGCTGCAGCACAGTCTGACGGGCGTAGCACCCAATGTACGGGAATGTCCACGGAAGTCGCCCCGCCTCGGTACTGGCGTGGTTTCCATTCCACGTGGCCAGGGCCATGTTCGGCAATGGCACGCCATTGCTGCAAATGCTTGCGAACGCTGCCACTGTCGTTGCGGAAGATTTTCGCATCGGGTTCGCCAATGGACAATCGCAACGGCCAGGCATGCGTGTTGGGCAGCAAGTGTTGTTCGCGCCACTCACCGCGCTGCCATTGGCGGGCCAGCTGGTCGGCGAGTTGGCGGGGGGACTTCATATGCTCTGAAAAATATAGCTGTTTGCGCTTGCTAGATGAGGGCTAGAGGTCATTTTTATGCACAGATTCAAGCATCTCCTGGCGTTGCTGCGCCCGCGCATCCAGCTCCTGCCAACTCAGGGATGCCAGTGTGGCTTGGCGTCCGCGGCGGTGTACGAGCACAGCGCTGCGCGTATGGTTGCGCAGTAGACGCAGTTCTTTATTGGGCGTGACGAAGAGGGCATGCAGCCCAAATTCGCGCAGCGCCTGAATGATGCGCGCAGCCACGGCCTGTGAGCTTTTGGAGAAGGCTTCGTCCAGCACGATGGTGGCAAACAGCGGCTGGCTGCGCCCCGGCGGGCACAGCGCGTAGCTCAGCGAGGCGGTGAGCACGTAGCTGGCGATGATTTCTTTTTCGCCCCCGCTGCCGCCTTGGGAGCCGGTGCGTCGCTCCAGCACCTGTTGGGTTTCGCGGTCCAGCACATGCACCGCAAACTGCAGGCGGTAGCGCGCATCAAGCAGTGCCTGCGCCGCTTTCGTCCGGCGGTTGGTGGCATGGTCGCGCAACAGCTCCACCATGGTTTGCAGCGCCTGGTAGTGGCTTTGGCCATCGTCGTTGCGCAGGCGCTCGCTGCGCAGTTGGGCCATAGTTTTTTGCAAGTCTTGCAGCACGGGGTGGATGACGGGCTGTGGCGCCAATTGCAGGTAGCGCCCTTGCTGAAAATCTACCCGGGCCAGGGTGTCGTTCAGCCGGTCCAGGCGCTCGGTGATTTCAGCCACCTGGGCTTCAATGCCTGACAGCAGAGTGCTCACGCCTTGGTCGGAGGCGCTGTTGAGGTAGTCCTGAAAACGCTGGCGCTTGGGCGGCAAGTCTTCTTCTTCCAGCATGCACAGGCGGCCCAGATAGACCGGCAGTGCGTCGACTTCCTGCAGCTCTTGGGCCAGGGCGCCCCGGTCTTCCTTTTGCGCCTTGGCCATTTGGCGGATGATGTCTTTATGCAGTTCGGTGAGTTGGCGAACTTGGGTGTCCAGCTGTTGACGGACATCGGCCAGTGCTTTGCGCTCCTGGGTGTCGAGTTGGTCGCAGTCCAGTGTGGGCAGACCGTGGGGCAACAGTTGCGCGCGTTCCTCGTCCCAAGGGGGCGCTTCGGCTGCGTGTTCGGCCACGCGGGTGGCGCATTGGGTTTGCTGCTTGCTGGCATGGCGCTGGTCGGCTTGCAGTGTGGCGTCTTGTTGCTCCAGTGCGCGCAGGGCGTCGGTGGCGTGCTGCGTCTGGACTTTTGCAGCTTCCCAGTGCGCTTTGGCCTGGGCCGTGTTGGATTGCGGGTCGAGCAATGCCTGTAGGCGGTCTTGCGATTGTTGCCACCGGGTGTGGGCGTTCACGGTGTCCAGGTCGTCCCATTGCAGGGTGTGCAACTGCGTCCATAACTGCATAAAATAGGCCGCTTGCCCTTGCGCAGATTGCGCAACCTGCTTCTCTTTTTGTAGCGCTTCCCAGCGTGTGGTGTGCTCGGTAATGTGCGACTCCAGGCTGGCCAAGCGGTCGCGGTTGTCGAAGCCGGTCATCCAGTCTTGGTCGATGCGCTTTTGGTCTTGCTTGTCGAAATGCTGGGCCTTGCCCGACATCAGGCCCTGCTGCGTCATGGCGTGCGGGGTGGTACGCAGGGCCTCGGCGTTGTCGACGCAGTGGCGGTCTTGCTCGGCCAGCAACTGGCGCAGTGCGCCGGTGTAGGCGTGCTCTTTGAGGTTGAGCTTGGTGGCATAGCCGTCCTCCCAAAACGACACGGCTGCGCCCGGCGCGCGCGCGTCCAGCAGGCGCACATGCAGGTGGTTATGGCGCTGGTTCACCCAGCGCAGCGCGTCGCCCATAGCCTCTGGCGGCACCAGAATGCGCAAGCGGTGGCTGCCCAGCGCGCGCTCGATGGCGCCCCGCCAGGCCTGCTGCTTCTTTTGCACTTCCACCAACTCGGCCACAAAGGGCAGTGTGTCCATCGGCAGTTGCAGGGCATCGGCCAGCGCGGCGCGAAACGCGGTGAACGCTGTGGGCAGGTTGGAGCCGGGGCGCTGGCGCACGGCATGCAATTCGGCGCGCAAGTCTTGCAAGGCGGTGTGTGCGTTGCGCTCATTCGCCACCGCTTGTTCGGCAGCTTCTTGCAGGTTTTGTTGTTGGGCTTGCAGTGCTTGCAGCGCGGGGCTGGCTTGTTGTTGGTGCTCGGCCAGGGCTCGCGCGCTGAGGGGCGCCACCAGGGGCAGGCCGAGGTTGCGGGCAAGTGCCTCGTAGTCCTTCAGATTCCTTTGTTTGTGCGCAAGGGCTGCTTGCTGTACGAGGATGAGTTGCTGGAGCGATTCAATGTCACCACCCCCGTTGCGCAGATAGGTTTCCAGCAGCGCATGCTCGTGTGCGCGGGCCTGCTCCAGTGCAGAGGCTCCGTCGGCCACCAGGCGTTTTTGCACTTCCCATTGGGCTTGCAGCACATCACAACGCGCACCCCACAGCCGCACACCTTGTGCTGCAAACCAGTGCGGCAGCGCAGTTTGCAACAGGCGCAACGCTTGCAGGCGTTGGTGTTGCTGCGCCTCGTGGTAGGCCATGTCGCGCAGGGGCAGCAGGGCCAGGTATTGGCGGGTGGCCAACTCCAGCTCGGCGTGGATGGCGGCCAGCTCGTCGAAGCTGTTGGCAACCTTAAGCGCGTCGTCAAAGGCGCTGTGGTCATCCAGCACCAGCTCGCGAAAGATGTCGTCAATGCTGTTGAGCTGCTTCAAACCCGCTGCGCGGTTCAGCAGGGTGAAGGCGTTGGGCCCTACTTCAAAAAAGCTTTGTAGTCGTGCCAGATAGGTCGATTTGCTGGGGAATATGCGCAGGCCGTCGGTGGCTTTTTCGAGCTTGCCCAAGCCCCGCGCACCGCCGCTGTGGTGTTCTTCCAGCCAGGCGTCGAGGCTGTGCCCGGCACCTTGTGCAAAACACCAGCGCCGGTTCAGGTCAGTGGCACCGGAGCTGCTGCCGTCGAACCAGAAGACGGCGCCAATCAACACGCTGTCGGTTGCATCCTCGCCCCGCACCAAGCGGGCGGCGATGCCGGTGACGCAGCGGCCGGTGCGTGCCAAGTGGTCACTATCGTCTCCGGCATGGCCGGGACCACTGGCGCCGCGCACATACGACACCAGATCGCGATCACTTTCATGCCCGCCCGTCGAGGCCAGGTTGTAGCGTGGGTTGGCGCACAGGAGTGTCATCAGCGCGTCGATCAGCGTGGTCTTGCCGCTGCCGGTCGGGCCGATGATGGCGGTGTTGGCCGCGTCGATATGGGCCTGGTGGCGGCCTGCGAAGGCGCCCCAGTTGTACAAGTGCAGTTCTTGCAGGCGGTAGCCGGGCGTCATGCTTCTGCCTCCGGCGTTGTGCTGTTGCTATCGCTGTTGCCGCTGATCTCGCGCAGCCGTTGCAGCAAGGTTTGCAGGTTTTCCGGGTTGGCCAGGTGCACGATCATGGGGCGGATGGTGAAGCGGTCTTGTGCATCCACCTCAGACACCACGCCGTGCCCGCGCAGGTTCTCCAGCAAATTCATCAGCCGCTTGCGCTCCTGCATGTCGCTGCCGGTGCTGCCAAGATAGATCTCAATCTGGGGCAGCAGGTTGTCCACCACCACATGCACGGGCGTGCCCAAACCGCTTTCCTGCTCGCGTTGCAGAAACTCGCGCCGCAAAATGGCCAGTAGCAGCGATTGCTCCAGCGTCAGTCGTTGGCGGCGCACCAGCGGATGCGTCCACTCGTCTTCGTCTTCGCCGTCCGGTTGGTAGGTGGCGGCAATGGCGATAAAGACCAGGCCACGGTGGTCGTCTACTTTCACGCACAGGTCCAGCGGTTCCAGCAGCACATCCACACGACTGGTCTGGGTGCTGATCTGGCGAAACAGGTGGGGCTTGGTCGTTTGCTCCAGCCATCCGTGCTTGAGCAACTCCTGCACCGCACGGCGTAGGGCGGCAGGCGTGGCTGAGGCGGACTCTGCGGTGGGAGCATCGGGTGTTTCGGTCGTGCCCGCCGTTTCCGGAATGGGGGCGTCGTCGGCCCACTGGTCAAAGATGTCTGGCATGTCAGATGGCATCGGGGACTTTCAAAAAAGAACGTTTTCTGCCTGTAGCCCCCGTGGAATATGCACAAGCAGCTATTATTTTTATATCATCCATCGATATGTGCCCCCCGTACTGCGCTCGCTTCCAGCGCCACGTGCGGCACGGTGAATTGCCATTCGCCTTCCTGGTTGCGGGTGGTAATCTGCTCTTGCTGCCCGTCGTGGAACACCGCCCCCGACTCGCGCGCCAGGGCCAGCCACAGGGTCAGCGTTTCCAGGTCATGCGCACCCGGCGGCAGCGCTTGGGTCAACGCGGCCAGGGTCATGGCTTGGCCGCTGTGTTCCAGGGTTTGCAGGGTCTGCGCCAGCACCGCCTCCCGGTCCAGGCCCTCAAAGGCTTGCCAGAACTCGTCTTCCACTTGGTCGAGGTCGGCATATTGCGTGGTCAGCAGCAGCTCGGTGTCACCGCCGCCGTCGAGCGATTTGACGCGTAGCCGCTCAATCAGCGGAAGGCCGGCCAACGCTACGCCTAATGGTGGCAGCGATGCCTCCTGACGCCGCACAGCTTGGCGCTGCCAATCGACTTCCAGGGCTTGTTGCAGGATGTCGTTGAGTAATTGGCCCACACGCTGGTTCTCGGCGGCCTGCCCGGTTTTCATGAACTGGCTGACCTCCCGCTCGCTGCGTGCGCGCACGGCCTGCACCACCTGGGCTTCCTTGATGAGCTGCTGCACCAGCAGACTCAGGGTGCTGTGTTGCACATCGTCCAGCGCGCGCGTGGCACTGGGGTGCTTCAGGATGGCCCGGATGCGCAATCGCATTTCGGCCAGCTCGCTTTGTTGGTTCAGCTGCTGCTGGAAACCCTCGAACACACGGCCTTCTTGTGTGTTGAGCAGGCTGGCATGGCCGTCGAGCAACTGGTCCATCACCGCGCCTCGATGGTATTGGGCACTGATGATGGCTTGGCGCAGCGCGCGGTCGGCTTCGCGCCACGAATCCTCCACGCGCCGGAAATCCGCCCGCAGGCTGGTGGCCAGGGCATAGACCTCGCGGATGCCCTCCGTAGCTTGTTCCTCTGTCAGCGTGGCGATACGGCCTGCACGGACATCGTCCAATTGTTGCTGCAGCTCGGCCATGCGGCGCTCCAGATGCGCGGTGCGGCTTTGCGGGTCGGGGTTGAGTGCTGCGGCCAGGTTGTCGATTTCGCGCTGCACCACGGCCAGGCGCGAGGCGGTGGAGGTCATCATGCGATGGTCCAGCTGCGCCACAAAGCGCATGGCTGTCTTGAGCGCATCGGTTTCAAACACGCGGCCTTCGCGTTCTGTGACCAGCGCGCGCTGAATCCATTCGCGCAGTTCGTGCCGCGCCTGGGCCGCCACGTCCTCGGTGTTGATCTCGAAGTCCGGGTCGTTGGCGTGTGCGGCCAGCAGGTCTGCAAGCGCCTGTACGGCAGCATCGAAGGGCACGCCATCGCGCTGGTGCTCGAACAGTGCCTCCAGGCAACTGAGCATCAGCGGCGCACGTCGGGATGCGAGTAGCAGCCAAGCGGGATGCTGCTGGCGGGCGTGCAGATACTTTTGCGTGCGCTGCTGGTTGAGGGTGGGCATACGGTGTGGTTCTACACGGCGATGGACTCAAAAAACGGGTCTATGGTACGATTCTGGCCGGCCCTTCGATTCACGAACGCCCAAGTTCCACTTGGGACGCTAATGTAGTGAACGCGGGGCCTTTTTATTTTCCGCCCCGTTTTTTCGCAAACTCAGGGCGGATGGCGCCATCTGCGGGCTTGAACAGCCAGTGCCTGTATGGGTCAGCCCACAAGCTCAGCATTCCCTGCGGTCTACCTGTGTTTGTACCGACGTTAAATGCTTTGCCGCCATAGGTATTGCGGATCTCACCCAGAACATGTTTGTACACACGCTCTTTGGCGATGGTGCGTTTGCCGCGGCGGTTGCTGCCTTCCGGCATTTCTTTGTGCTTGTCGTTCAGTCTGAATTGCATCGCACCAAGCACCAGATCCAGTGCCTGCAATATGACGTGCTCCTTAGAGTCGATTTCAGCCAATTGATCTTGCCTGATGACTATGCCTGCGCGCCTGAAATCAACACTTTTGGTGAGACCCGTAACGTAGCCTTTAAACGCAGCGCATTTTTCGGCGGTATCGGGAAGCTTGTCAAAGTAGATGCGTACGCCAGCGGGCTGGAAATTGGGAAGGCCGCCATGTTTCAAGCCGAACGCGTGCTTGATGAACTGGTAATACAGAAGGAAGAAGCCGTTTTCGCGCTGCTCGGACGTGAGTCGGTATGCTGAAAAATAATTCTGCGTAAACATGACACGCAGCTTGAGCTTACCTTCACGCACCAAATCGAAGATTTCAGAAGCAAGCTCGATATATTTTTGGGCATATGGCTCTGTAATCTTTTGCCATTTCACCTCGCCAAGCAGGTTCAGCTTGGCCTTGCAGCTATTCAGTCGCTCAATGACTTCTGCTAAATGCGAAGACTCCACAAGGGCACCGCCATAGAAATTGCCGTAGTGCTTCCCAGCGGAGTCAGATTCGTCGCAGTAAAGAATGAGTTCACGAGCCATAAATATTGAGAGCGTTTACACGTCAATATTCCCCGCCCGCAGGGCATTGGTCTCAATGAACTCGCGGCGTGGTTCCACTTCGTCGCCCATGAGCATGGTGAACACGCGGTCGGCTTCGATGGCGTCGTCGATCTGCACCTTGAGCAGGCGGCGCACGGTGGGGTCCATGGTGGTTTCCCACAGCTGGCTGGGGTTCATTTCGCCCAGACCTTTGTAGCGCTGGCGGCTGGTGGCGTGCTCGGCCTGGCCGATGAGCCACGCCATGGCTTCGCGGAAGTCGGATACTTTTTCTTCCTTCTGGCGCTCGCCTTCGCCGCGCATGACGCGTGCGCCTTCGCTCAACAATCCGCGGAAGGTGTTGGCGGCTTCGGCCAGGGCGGCGTAGTCGGCGCCGTGTACAAAGTCCTGCGTGAGCACGCTGCTCTTGACGTTGCCGTGGTGGCGGCGGCTGATACGCAAGATGGGCTTGTCGGTGCGCACATCAAACTCACCAGCCACTTCGGCGTCGGGCAGGCGGGCCTGCAGCGCGGCAGCGGAAGCTTCCGCCTCGGCCACGGTGTCCAGATTCAGCACCACGCCATCGGCCACGCTGCGCAGGGCTTCGGCATCCATGAAGTTTTGCAGGCGTGCAATCACGGCCTGTGCCACCTGGTGTTTGCGCGCCAGTTCGGCCAGGGTGTCGCCAGCAATCGTGGTGCCATTGGGGCCGCCAGTGAACACCGAGGCGTTGACCAGCGCAATGCGCAGCAGGAAGCTGTCGAGGTCGCTGGAGCCCTGCAGGTACAGCTCTTCCTTGCCGGCCTTGACCTTGTACAGCGGGGGCTGGGCAATGTAGATGTGGCCGCGCTCGACCAGCTCGGGCATCTGGCGGTAGAAGAAGGTCAGCAGCAGCGTGCGGATGTGGGCGCCGTCGACGTCGGCGTCGGTCATGATGATGATGCGGTGGTAACGCAGCTTGGCGACGTTGAAGTCGTCATTGCCCGTGGTGCCGCCGGCCTTGCCGATGCCGGTACCGAGTGCGGTGATCAGCGTCAGGATTTCGTTGCTGGTCAGCAGCTTTTCGTAGCGGGCTTTTTCCACGTTCAGAATCTTGCCGCGCAGCGGCAGGATCGCCTGGAACTTGCGGTCGCGGCCCTGCTTGGCAGAGCCTCCGGCGGAGTCACCCTCGACGATGTAGATCTCGCACATGGCCGGGTCTTTTTCCTGGCAGTCGGCCAGTTTGCCGGGCAGGCCCATGCCGTCGAGCACGCCCTTGCGGCGCGTCATGTCGCGGGCCTTGCGCGCGGCTTCGCGTGCCCGGGCCGCTTCGATGATTTTGCCGACGATGATCTTGGCATCGTTCGGGCGCTCCTCCAGGTAGTCGGCCAGCAGTTTGCCGACGATGTCTTCCACCGGGCCACGCACTTCGCTGGACACCAGCTTGTCCTTGGTCTGGCTGCTGAACTTGGGTTCGGGTACCTTGACCGACAGCACGCAGCACAGACCTTCACGCATGTCGTCACCGGTGACTTCGACCTTGGCCTTCTTGGCCATTTCGTTCTGCTCGATGTATTTGCTGATGACACGGGTCATCGCGGCGCGCAGGCCGGTCAGGTGGGTGCCGCCGTCGCGCTGGGGAATGTTGTTGGTGAAGCACAGCACCTGCTCGTTGAAGCCGCTGTTCCATTGCATGGCCACTTCGACACCGATGTTGGTGCCCTGGTCGCTCTGGCGGTCGCCCATGGCGTGGAAGATGTTGGGGTGCAACACCGTCTTGCCCTTGTTGATGAAGTTCACGAAGCCCTGCACGCCACCGGCGCCGGCAAAGTCGTCTTCCTTGCCGCTGCGCTCGTCCTTCAGGCGGATGCGCACGCCGTTGTTCAGGAAGCTCAGTTCGCGCAGGCGCTTGGACAGGATCTCGTAGTGGAAATCGTTGTTTTCCTTGAAGATTTCCGTATCGGGCAGGAAGTGCACTTCGGTGCCGCGCTTTTCGGTTTCGCCCACCACTTTCATGGGGGAGACTTCGACGCCGTTTTGCGTCTCGACAATGCGGTTCTGCACAAAGCCCTTGCTGAACTCCATCATGTGGACCTTGCCATCGCGACGGATGGTCAAACGCAGCATTTTGGACAGCGCGTTCACGCAGGACACGCCCACGCCGTGCAGGCCGCCGGAGACCTTGTAGCTGTTCTGGTTGAACTTGCCGCCGGCGTGCAGTTCTGTCAGCGCGATTTCGGCGGCCGAGCGCTTGGGCTCGTGCTTGTCGTCCATCTTCACGCCGGTGGGAATGCCGCGGCCGTTGTCGACCACACTGATGGAGTTGTCGGAGTGGATGGTGACCAGAATGTCGTCGCAGTGGCCGGCCAGGGATTCGTCGATGGAGTTGTCCACCACCTCGAACACCAGGTGGTGCAGGCCGGTGCCGTCTGACGTGTCGCCGATGTACATGCCGGGGCGCTTGCGCACGGCTTCCAGGCCTTCCAGGATCTGGATGGAGCCTTCGCCGTAGGCTTCGGTCGCGCCGGCCTGGTTGGTGTCGATGGTGGGCTGGAAGTTGGAACTGCCCGCACCGCCCTCGCCCGTGTGCACGGCGTCATCGGCGTCATCGGCGTTTTGGGTACCTGGCACAGGCTTGTTTTTTTCAGTCATGGCTCACTTCTCTTCACTAAATCTCAAACTCTTGAATGACCAAACCCCCGGGAGGCCGGGGGTTTGCGTCGTAGGGCGCTACTGTTTTTGTAGCATTAAATTCTCATCGGCATGACCACGTACTTGAACGTGGCGTTCTCGGGGATGGTGAACAGCGCCGAGCTGTTGCCGTCGGAAAGCTCCACACTGACCATGTCCTGGCCCATGTTGGTGAGCGCATCGATCAGGTAAGTGACGTTGAAGCCAATTTCGATGCTGTCACCGCCGTAGTCGATGTCGAGTTCGTCGACCGCTTCTTCCTGTTCGGCGTTGTTGGACGCCACACGCAGGCTGCCGGGGTCGATGTTCAGGCGCACGCCCTTGAACTTGTCGCTGGTCAGGATCGCAGTGCGCTGCAAGGTGGCCAGCAGTGCGGTCCGGCCCAGGGTGATCTTGTTCTTGTGGTTCTTGGGGATGACGCGGTTGTAGTCGGGGAACTTGCCCTCGACCAGCTTGGTCACGAACTCCATGCCGTCAAAGGTGAACTTGGCCTGGTTGTTGGCAAACTGCATCTCGATGGCG
>Ga0073902_10000628_pt1 | contig 20558 bp, 21 predicted proteins | sample KloWWTmeKNB19Kit_FD_66667 | JGI IMG/M metagenome (GOLD analysis project Ga0073902, IMG submission 66667) | Active sludge microbial communities from Klosterneuburg, Austria, studying microevolution and ecology of nitrifiers - Klosterneuburg... | ecosystem: Engineered > WWTP > Aerobic digester >...
CTCCGGGGTAAACAATCACTTTTAAAGTACCCGGCAATTCAAAATCCAATAATTGGTTACCAGTAAAAATATAATCTGCTGCTGCATCACTGATATTCCATTTGTCTGTGGTTTCATTATAAGTATAGCCAACACTTTGTAAATCTTTTGCTAGTATTTTTTCAATCTTACTCAGGTCCGCAATCACCACAGGAACATGTTTACCGCCAATATTATCAACTGCAAATGTTTCTCTTCTTTTGTACTCGAACGGAGAATAAGACATTTTATTTGTTTCAGGAATCAATTCCTGGCCATGAGCTCCCGACTCCCGGCTCGTATATCGCCTGACTAAATCTTTACATACGGGGATTTCAAGTTCAGGATCTTCTGTCAATGAAACACGGATCGTATCGCCCAACCCATCTTCGAGCAAAGTGCCAATACCAATTGCGCTTTTTATTCTGCCATCTTCCCCATCCCCTGCTTCCGTTACTCCTAAGTGCAAAGGATAACATTCGCCAAATTCATCAACCATTGTTTTTACCAGCAAGCGATAAGCCTGCACCATTACCTGCGGGTTACTGCTTTTCATGCTCAGTACAATATTATGATATGCTTCCGCTCTTGCAATGCGAAGGAACTCCATGGCACTTTCCACCATTCCATTTGCCGTATCTCCATAACGACTCATAATGCGGTCACTCAGCGATCCATGATTGGTGCCGATCCGCATAGCTGTTCCATACTCTTTACAAATCTTCACCAGCGGAGTAAACCTTTCCCGTATCCGATCAATCTCTTCTGCATACTCAGCGTTAGTATACTCTATCTGTTCAAATTTTTTCTTATCAACATAGTTACCCGGATTCACCCTAACCTTCTCTATAATCCTGGCAGCAATTTCAGCAGCATTGGGAGTAAAATGTATATCAGCTACCAGCGGTGTACTGTAGCCCCTTTTCTTCAATTCGTTCTTGATATTCAGTAAATTCTCTGCTTCTTTTTTTGACGGGGCTGTGATACGGACCAGTTCTGCGCCGGCTTCGATACAACGGATACTCTGCTCCACCGTGGCAATAGTATCCATGGTGTCCGTAGTGGTCATTGTTTGTACCCGGATGGGATTCAAATTACCCAACAAAAGGTCACCTATTTTAACTTCTCTTGTTTTTAGACGCCTGTATTCAGTAAGCGATTCACAGTACAATTGCATAGATGCAAAACTAACAAAGAACCTGCAGCTTGGTTTACCAATCTTTGACCTGGCCACCCCCGGTTTTAGATTTTTCCTTTTGTAGCCGCTGGTTTACCTCTTTTTCTTTTTGCTCCAGCAGCTTAAGGCGTTGTTCCGCTTCCTTGGGACTCATTTTGGGCTGCTGCTGTTTTTTTTGCTGCTCTTGCTGTTTCTTTTTCTGATTCTCTTTTTCTTCTTTTTTTTTAGGAGGATTTTTCTTTTTCAATTCCAGAAGGGCCTTCTGAAGGTTTTCCCGGGCTTCTTTGTCATCTGGATTTTGCCGGAGAGAATTTTTATATGCTTCAATACTTTCTTCCAGTTTCTTCTGTTGGGTCAGCACCACTCCCTTATTATAATATGACTTTGACTTCAGTTCCTTTTCCTTGGCTTTCTCTGATAATTCCGAGAAAGACTTTAGTGCCTCATCCTGCTTACCCTGTTTTTGCAGACTGTTGGCAAGATTGAATTTTGTTGTAGTATTTTCCGGGTCTGCCAAAAGTGCCTTGTTATATTCTTCGGTTGCTTTTTCAAATTGCCGCTGCTTGTAATATTCATTCCCTTTTTGAGTTGCCTTTTCAACCACCTGTGACTGTGCAAAAAAACTGGCTGAAACCAATATTACTATGGCAATGAATTTTCTCATACAGTCAACCTTTTTTTTCTCTCCGGAATAAAATTCTCTATCAATAACAAAAAAAACATAGCCGCTGCAAACCACAGGTAATATGTTTTAAAATTCATCTGCGATACATCGCCAAAAGCTTTGCGCTCTATCTGGGAGAGCTGGCTTTTTAATACTGCTATAGCTTCATCACTGCTTTTCAGTTGTATATACACACCATTTGTTTCTGTCGCTATTTTTTTCAACTCCTCCTCATTCAATTTTGAGATCACTGTATTACCAGCTTCGTCTCTTTTGTTCAGACCAGTGGCTGGATCAATAATTGGTGAACCTTCCACCGAACCAATACCAATTGTATTGACCATAACACCCTGCTCAGCTAACGCTTTGGCTGTAGTAATTGCAGTTTCGTCATGATCTTCACCATCAGAAATCAATACAACTGCTTTAAATCTTTTTACGTTACTGTTAAAAACACCAGCACTCATCTTCAACGCATCACTGATAACGGTTCCCTGCTGTGGCACTGCATCCGGAGTGGCGGAAGAAACAAAGAGATTGGCTGCTCCATGGTCAATAGTTAAGGGCATTTGCAGATAAGCCTTCCCGGCAAACAATACAAGGGCTACCCGGTCATTGGGCATCGCTCCGATCAGTTTATTGATCAGTTGTTTTGCCCTTTCTAACCTGTTGGGGGCAAGATCGGTAGCCAGCATACTTTTGCTTACATCCAGTGCGATGGCTATATCAATACCTTTTCTGCTAATATTATCTGCATCGCCCGGTTTACGGGGATTCATTACTGCCAAAATACCCAATGTAAAAGCAGCAACCTGCAAAATGAATTTTACAGTGAAACGTTCCGAAGAAAAATTATTTATTAAAAGCCTTACCAGTTTCTCATCACCGATCCTTTTCAGGGTATTTCTTTTCCACCGCAACAGGCTAAGAAATAACAGGACAAGAACAGCTATAGCAACGAAAAGCCATACAAACTCTTTATATTGAAACTGCCAGCTCAAAATGTATTTTATGTACCCTGAAAGGCAAATATTGTGCTAACTACATCCTGCCTTCAAAAAAACCGAGTTGCTTAAGGATATCTTTGAGCATTTTCATCCTTATCGTCGACATATCAAAGTCTTTATCAGGAGATTCGATATTCAGCACAAAAAAGTAGGGGTGGTTGTTTTCTTCCACCCAGCCTACCACCCAACCAATGGCATTACCGTTTTCTTTAAATCCCCAACCGGTTTTATAACCCAACCTGTAGTTGGAATTATTTTCAAATAACATAGCCCTCTTTACCATCTCCTGGTAACTCTTAAAAAATGGCAATTGATCAAAATATAGTCTTTTTACCAGGCCCAGCTGCTGGTCAGGTGTGATCTTTAAAGAATTATCAAGCCAGAAACTATCAATGGCAGAGGTTATCACCACTTTTCCTGTATCAGTTTTGGCACCATATTTTAAGCTATCCAACCAAATTTGCATGGTGTCTTTACCAATCCGGCGGGCAACTTCCTGGTAATAATAAACAGAAGAAACCCGGAACGCCTCATACATATTCAGGTCTTTGTTCCAGTCAGCTACTCTTCTTTCAACTCCATCCCATTTAATCACCATACTATCGCTGCTGATCTTCCCGGTTTGCAAACCGATGAGTGAATTCAAAATTTTAAATGTACTCGCCGGCAAATAACTGCTGTCACGATAACGGCCCAGGTTATGCACCGTAAATTTACCGGAAGCATTATCCATCAGAGCAAAGCATCCCTCCACTTTATTGTCATCAAAATATTTCTTCAGGCTTTTATCCTGTTTAACATTATTGGGAGAGCAGGATTGCAAAAAAACTATCAGCAAAAGGAAATTAGAGAATTGTTTCATCTGGGAATTAAAATTTCGGCAAAGGTAGCCATCATTCGGTTCGCTTTAAAATAGCTTTCTGATAACTACCAACTTTATAACTGTCAACAGACGGACTGTTCTCTGTTCCATTCCCGCTTGTCATAATAGGTTTTGCAGAAATGCTGAAAAATTCTATCATCAGCTGATCATTCTCTATCCAGTAATTGTTGATGATTGTAGCGTTCATTACCGTAAACGCTCCACAAAATTTATCAGCAACCCAGAACTGGTCAAGCACAATACCATTATTCTCATCAATTACCCAATGCCCTTTGGACGTATCTTTTGCGATCAATGTGTAGGGCCGGTTATCTTCCTTTGATGAACCATAAATTATTTGCCAGGTAAATTTATGGGCACTGTCCGCCGGATGAATGCGCAATTCCATATTCACTTTTTGAGGTTCTTTACTACCGGTTTTAAACCATAGTAATTCTCCTTTCCAGTTACCGATCCAGTTTTGAGGAAACGGATTTTCCTGACCAGAAATAATATGAGAAAAAAAGCTGCATAGTACAGTAATGAGAAGCTTCATGTGACTTGTTTTGCTAAAAATAAAAAAGTCCCGGCTTATAACCGGGACCCGAATGTTTTGATTATCCTTAACTCTCTACAGGTAAATACCATTTTTAAGGCGATAATGTTTATTACCCTGGCAATCCCTTTTTGTAGCAGCGCAAGAGCTGAATACAAACATGACGAAGGCCGCTGTGGCCAGGCAAACCAATAATTTCTTCATACTTTTTTTTAAAAGTTGGGTCAACAAATTAATTAAGGAAATTCAAGGGAATTGGGCGGGTAGAGTTTACTTCATCGTTAGTAGGAAACGAAAGTAATACCCAAAAATTGTATTTCATAACTTATGCTGCTCTTTTTCCTGTTTTTTATGAAAACTCACGAAGTAGGTTATCCTATTAGTAGAACTCCGATACATAGTAATTTTACTCGTATAAAGATCAATCAATTGCAACTCATTGCATTTCACGCTGAATATAAATTATTTCAATACCCCTAGCTCTTTTCCAATCTTTGTAAACGCTGCTATAGCCTTATCCAGATGCTGCTGCTCATGAGCCGCACTCAATTGCACCCGAATGCGGGCCTGCCCTTTTGCAACCACCGGGAAGAAGAACCCAATTACATAAATGCCTTCTTCCAGCAATCGAGTTGCCATCGTTTGTGCAAGCACTGCATCATACAACATGATGGGAACGATTGGATGGTCGCCGGGTTTTATGTCGAAACCGGCATCGGTCATTTTAGTGCGAAAGTATTTGGTATTGTATTCCAACTTATCTCTTAATTCAGTGGTTTCGGTCAGCATGTCCAGCACGGCAATAGAAGCGCCAACAATAGAGGGAGCCAGTGTATTACTGAAAAGATAAGGTCTTGATTTCTGGCGCAGCATATCAATGATCTCTTTACGGCCGGAAGTAAAACCACCGGATGCTCCACCTAAAGCTTTACCAAGTGTTCCTGTAATAATATCAATTTTACCCATCACACCACGGTATTCATGGGTACCTCTTCCTGTCTTTCCGAGAAACCCGGATGAATGACATTCATCAATCATAATACAGGCATCATATTTTTCGGCCAGTTTCACTATTTCATCAAGGCGGGCAATGGTACCATCCATACTAAACGATCCATCTGTTACAATTATACGGCTGCGGAGAGTGGCAGACTCTTTCAGTTTAGACTCCAGGTCATTCATATCATTATGTTCATACCGGAAACGCTGCGCCTTACACAAACGGACACCATCAATAATGGAAGCATGGTTCAATGCATCTGAGATGATGGCATCCTGCTCATTGAAGAGAGGCTCAAACACTCCGCCGTTGGCATCAAAAGCGGCGGCATATAATATGGTATCCTCCGTACCCAGGAATGTAGAGATCTTTTCTTCCAGTTCTTTATGAATATCCTGCGTACCGCAAATAAAACGGACACTGCTCATGCCATAACCCCGCAGGTCAATAGCTTTATGAGCCGCTTCAATAACTTTAGGGTGGCTGGACAATCCAAGGTAGTTGTTAGCACAAAAATTCAAAACAGTTTTTCCGTTTACGATAATCTCAGCACCTTGCGGGCTTTCAATGATCCTTTCTGTTTTATACAACCCGGAAGATTTAATCTCTTCCACTTCTTTAGCAATACGTTGCACCAGTTTCTCATTCATAAAGCATGGTTTATAAGCAAATATAAGAATTGAAGCCTCTTTACAGCTACCGGAAAAACTTCACATGAATATGCGATTGCAACCAGGAAAAAGAAATTTTACGTTTGCGGTAACATTTTGAAAACAACTTTCGTCACATCCCTAAACCAACACCATGAACCGGAATAACCAGATTTTTTTCTTTTTTCTGACCATTTTACTGGCAGTATCCCTTGTTATTCTGCGTTCTTCCTCATCTGCAAATTCACCGAAAGAAAGTAATGAGCAGGCATTACCTACCTGCTGTAAAAAGGTAAAGGAAAAATGCCCGGAGCCAAAAAAAGCAGTTCCTGCAGACCTGATGCTGGAAAGCTTATCCCGTCAGCTTATCACTATTTCTGCTTTTTAGGATTGATTATCAGCCCATAAGATGGTAATAGTTCAGGATTTTGCCGAAAGTTTTCCGTTCCTGTAACATAATTGTTCCCTAAACCGTATTACTTAACATGCAGGTATCAATGATTATTTTTGCTTGCGCTATCGGCTGTTTATGACTGAAAGAGAATACAATGAATGTGTGAATACGTACGCAGATAATGTGTACCGCTTCATTCTGAAAAATCTTCGCCACGAAGAAGATGCCCGGGATGTGGTGCAGACCGCTTTTGAAAAAATGTGGCGTAACCGGGATGATGTAGATGCACAAAAAAGCAAATCCTACTTGTTTACGGTGGCGTATCACCAGATGATAGACCATATCCGTAAAGTGAAAAGGATACAACTAAGGGAGGAATTCAGTGCCGAGGCAAGAGTGGAGAACCGTCCGGCCAATAATCTGAAGAAGATACTGGACGAGGCATTGAACCGGCTGGGTGAAACACAACGTTCACTGGTTTTGCTGAAGGACTATGAAGGATATAGTTATGAAGAGATAGGACAGATCATGAACCTGAACCCGAGCCAGGTGAAAGTTTACCTGCACCGGGCAAGGGTTCAGCTAAAAGAATATTTAGTGAAAATTGAAAACGTAATTTAGAAGTACGAGGTATGAAGTCAGAAGTACGAATTACAGGAGTTCTTCTGACATCTGACCTCCAACATCATAAAACATGAATATTAACCGCCATAATTACGAAGAGTGTTTTATCCTTTACATGGATAATGAGCTTAGCAGCGATGAACGCCGTATGGTGGAAGAATTTATTCAACACCACCCCGACCTGAAAGAAGAACTGGAAATTTTACAGCAATTTAAATTGTCCCCTGATACTGATATCATTTTTGAAGGCAAGGAAGAATTATTGAAAGGACAAGAAAACCCCTCTCTAAATCTTTCTAATTATGAAGAATCGCTGTTGCTTTATACCGACAATGAACTGAATGCAGCTCAAAAAACAATGGTAGAGCAATTTGTTAAAGAAAACCCGTCCATTAAAAAAGAAATGGAATTATTACAACGGACTAAATTCCAACCTGAACATATTGTATTTGCCCACAAAGAATCATTATATAGAAGAGAAGAAAAAGTAAAGGCCTTACCGGTTCGCTGGTGGAGAGCTGCAGCTGCTATCCTGATTCTGGGATTGAGCCTTACTACTGCTCTATTATTTAATAATAAGAAAGCACCCGAACCCGCTGAAATGGCAAAGACAACAGGTAATGAAGAAAAAAATGTACCTGCCGGTCATCAAAACAAAGAGAATGCTATAGCAGTTGTTGAAGAGGTAAAAGCTCCCGGTAATAATCCTGAAGAAAAAAATAACACAACCGTATATGCACCGGATAACAAGCAGTCAACTAATCAAGTAGCTGTAAAGAATAACAGGGCTGAAAACCCAATACCCCGTAACAGTATAGTACCTGTGAAAAATAATGAACCATTGCTAGCAGATAATTTAACTGGAACAAATAATCTTCCGAAGCCGGAAAGCAATCCTTACGTCAACAGTGATTTACCAAGAACTGAAATCGCCGGCAATATCCCGAAAGAAAAAAATACTTTACACCCCTCATTAACAAATCCTGTTGTAACAAACAGAACTACTTCTCCGTCAGACTTTGTACAAGCATCCAACACAATCAGTGATGAAGATGTAAACGATGCAGGTGGCAAGAAAAACAAACTCCGTGGGCTTTTCCGGAAAGTAACACGGACATTTGAAAAAAGAACTAATATTGACCCGACCGACGATGATAACAGATTATTGGTGGGCGGGCTGGCCATCAGACTGAAATAACCTTATTACAAATTTTAAAAACAGAAAGTATGAAAAGGATTTTTACCCTATGCGTAGCGCTGTGTACTATCGCCAGCAGTTTTGCCCAAACAGACACGACCGCTACCCCCCAACCTGCACCACAGGATGACACTATCCGTATAGGTGGCATGGTCATTATACGTAAAGCCGGCAGCAAAGACAAAGAGATCATCCGCGACAAGGAATATAAAATGCGGAACCGCAGAACAGACAAACCATCGAACCTCAGTACCAACTGGTGGATATTTGACCTTGGTTTTTCTAATTATAATGACCAATCAAATTATACAGCTGCTGCAGTAAGCGGATTTGTTGCCCCGGGTATTGGTGAAGATCAGTTGAAACTAAGAGCCGGAAAATCCAGGAACGTAAACGTATGGTTCTTTATGCAAAAGCTGAATATTGCCAAACATGTACTGAACCTGAAATATGGAATGGGAATCGAGCTGAACAACTATCATTTCGAAAATGATAAAATAGTATTCGCTAAAAACCCAACTTATATTTCTCAGGGCACAACAGAATTTAAAAAGGTAAAACTGGCAGCAGATTACCTGACAGTGCCTATGATGCTCAATATCAATTTCACCCCTAAAAGAAAGAATGGATTTGGCCTCAGCGGTGGTATCAGTGCCGGTTACTTATATTCTGCCCGCTATAAAACAAAAGACGGCAAAGATGTGGAAAAAGTGAAAAGTGATTTTGACCTGGAACGTTTCAAATTATCTTATATAGGTGAATTGTCGCTTGGCCCAGTAAGATTATATGGCAGCTATGCCATGAAGAATATGTGGGAGAAGGGATTGGACATGACTCCTTATACACTGGGTTTCCGGTTTAGCAACTGGTAATACAACAGTTTCTCATATTCATACATGAAGCCGGTCCTGTTTCCAGGACCGCTTTTTTGTTGGTAAAAAGAAAAGATGCTGGGAAAACCTCCCCGTATCTTTTCTAAAGAGTCCGTTAAAACATATCCACAGCCCAAAATAAAAAAACATGGCATTGCGTTTGAGTAATTGGACGGACACTTTTACTGAAAAAGCCATGAATAAACGCAGCACCCACCTTAGCCTGCAATATAAACCTGGCCTTCTTGAAAACATTACATGGACATGAAAAACTTATTTATTCTCACATCTGTTTTCCTGGGAAGCAGCCTGCTGGCTACTGATGTACATACAGGTAAAAGAACCGCAATCAATAAAAGGTTCAGTGGAACGCTTTACAAAGGCCCGGTAGGAACCATTTCAATCATTATTGATAAATCAGATTATGAATTGAATGTATATGACGATAAAGGCTGGTATGCCACTTATCCCGTAGTTTTTGGAAACAGCAGCCTTGCTGATAAAAAGATGGAAGGAGATAAAAATACTCCGGAAGGCACTTACCGCATCACGGCCAAAAGGGTGCATGAAAAATGGTGCCGCTTTCTTTCTATTGACTACCCCACCGCTGCAGACCGTGCAAAATTTAATCAGCGTAAGCAACGGGGCGAAATTCCGGCCAATGCCCGTATTGGTGGCGGTATAGGTATTCATGGCACCTGGCCCCATGAAGGTTTTGTGATAGACCGCTATAAAAACTGGACCCTTGGTTGTATTTCCATGAAAAATGAGGACGTAACAGAAATATACCAATTTGCCGGCGCCGGTACCACAGTAACAATTAAAAAATAATTGCTATTGGCTATTTTTTCCGAGAAAATTTCCTACCTCCATCCGCCATTTTACAGGATCATTCTGCAATAACGATTCATGATCTGCATTCTCGTAACCAACTAATTTCTTATCAGATGAAAAAATAGCCGTAAAGACTTTATCAATTTCGCTTTTCAATACATAACTGTCTTTTGCCCCGTACTGAACCAGGACCGGACAGGAAATTTTTTTTGCATACCGGTCTGTTGTATACCTGTACCCATTGAATCCTCTTTCAATACCCATCCAGCCGGTAACTAAAAAGGCAAATGGCTGTTGTGGAAAACCTAATACTCTTGCCCTTGCTTTCAGGAGTGATTGTAAAGAGGAAAATGGCAATTCCAGGATCACAGCAGCCGGATATATTGAATACTCGGACAATGCTTTGGCAATAACAACTGCACCCATAGAGATTCCCCATAAAAAAATCTTCTTTTCCCCTTTTCCCTTTACAAAATCATAGGCCAGTTTCACTTCTTCGGTTTCTCGTATCCCAATAGTTGTCGTGGAGCCATCGCTATTCCCATGTGCTCTGAAATCAACCAGCATCACATTATAACCCAGGTATCGGAATTCATTAGCCTCTGTAAGCAGCTGTCCCTTATTGGAAGTAATACCATGAAATAGTAATATTGTTCCTTTTGCTACAGAATCAGTTTTAGAATACCATGCATCAATGGTTAGTCCATTTTCGGTTTGAAGGCTAACCGTATCATAAATAAAAACAGGTACATCATTTATTTGCGACTTTGGAAATTTTGGGCCGGTAAAAAGTTTCCATGTTTTTGTAAAAATATTCCCGGAAGGCTGGCTGGTTCGGAGTGAAGGATCATTATAAAAATGGGTGAGCCTGTATGCATAAAAAGCTGCGCTGATATTGATCAGTACAATCTGAACCAATATTACCCAAAGTGTCCAACGAAGTATGGATGGCCACTTTTGTCTGGTTTTTTTTTCTTCCATAAGATATTATTCATCCGGCAGTCCGGCTTTCGGTCAAAAGTAATTTTTAGAATGCAGACCTTCTACTGTCATGTCTCTTTTTTTGAGATGATTGTGCAAAACATTCTAATAAAAAATTCAGAATGGAATATTTATTGTTATTTACTTTGTGTCACACTTGCCAAAAATAATTATCGGGAAAACCTTTTAAAGCAGCTCATCCGTGCTGCTTTAACTTTTTTTACAACTTCCCTTTCTTTATTTCCTCTACCACACCCGGGTCAAGCAGCGTAGTTATGTCACCCAGATTTTCTGTTTCTCCTTCCGCAATTTTCCGGAGAATACGTCGCATGATCTTTCCGCTTCTGGTTTTCGGGAGACCTGTTACAAACTGAATTTTATCAGGCTTGGCAATCGGCCCGATGACACGGGTAACTGTTTGCAGAATATCCTGCCGTGTGAGGTTTTCGTCCACATGCATATGTTCGTAGATGACAAATGCATATACGCCCTGCCCCTTTATATCATGCGGATAGCCTACTACTGCACTTTCCACCACACCGGCATGCATATTAATGGCATTCTCCACTTCAGCAGTGCCGAGTCTGTGTCCACTAACATTTAATACATCATCTACCCGTCCGGTGATTCTGTAATTTCCTTCTTCATCCTTCAGGGCACCATCACCGGTAAAGTACAGGTTTTCATAAGCGGCAAAATAGTTGGTCCTGCAACGTTCATGATCACCATACGTTGTTCTTATTATTCCCGGCCATGGTGCTTTAATACAAAGGTTTCCTTTCAGCAATCCCTGTCCGTCCTTTTCAGTCACTTCTTTTCCGTTTTCGTCAACCAACACTGGTTGCACACCCGGCATGGGTAAAGTAGCCCAACTTGGTTTCGAAGGGGTCACATTCGCCAGGTTGGAAATTAAACAACCACTGGTTTCTGTTTGCCACCAGGTATCAACAATAGGACATTTCCTTTTACCGATATTATCATCATACCAATGCCATGCTTCTTCATTGATAGGTTCGCCAACGGTACCAAGTATTTTCAGAGAAGTTAAATCTTTTCCCTTCAGAGGTTCAAGGCCAAATCCCATCAGGCTTCTGATAGCTGTCGGTGCTGTATAAAGAATATTCACTTTATGCCTGTCAACAATATCCCAGAATCTTCCGGCATCTGGCCAGGTAGGGATTCCTTCAAACATTACTGAAGTGGCTCCTGCACTTAGCGGACCATACAAGATATAACTATGACCGGTGATCCAGCCAATATCTGCTGTACAGAAATGAATATCGCCGGGGTTATATTGAAACACATTGACAAAAGTATAAGTGGTCCATACCATATAACCAGCCGTACTATGCACCACTCCTTTTGGTTTACCGGTGCTGCCGGATGTATGTAAAATAAATAAAGGATCTTCTGCATCCATCTCTTCCGCCGGAAATGACACCTTACCGTTTTTCTCCACTTGTGCTTCTGCATGCTCCATTTCATCTTCCCACCACACATCTCTTCCCTTCAGCATGGAGACAGGAGTTCTTGTTCTTGTATAAACAATTACTTTTTTTACTGTTCGGTTTCCAATCAAGGCATCATCTATCACACTTTTCAACGGAATATCTTTACCACCCCGGTATGCACCGTCACAAGTCACTATAAATTCTGCCTGGGCATCATACAACCTGTCCGCTATACTTTGGGCAGAAAATCCTCCGAATATTACACTATGAATTGCCCCTACTCTTGCACAGCCCAATACAGCATAAGCCAGTTCGGGTACCATGCCCATATAGATACAAACCCTGTCCCCTTTCTTAACGCCATTATTGATCAACACCTGTGCAAACTGGCAAACCCGTTTGTGCAAACGGTTATAGGTAACGATTCTCACCCTTTCTTCAGGATTATTAGGTTCCCAGATAATAGCAGGTTTATCACCCATCGTTTCCAGGTGTCGGTCAATACAATTCTCCGTGATGTTCAGTTTTGCCCCTTTGAACCACTCCACTTTGGGCTCTTTAAAATTCCACTCCAGCACTTTATCCCACTTTTTCCTCCACTGAAAATTTTCAGCAACCGTAGCCCAGAAACCCTCCGGGTCTTCTACGCTTTTTTTATATGTTTCATGATACTGTTCTAATGATTTTATCTGGTAGGGATATGACATGATTGGCAAAAATTTTAGTGTTTTTTCTAATGAGTGATAAATTTACATAATGACAGGCAAAACAGCCATTATTCATCGGGAACGTTTCCGGTGAAATTGTTTTTTACATTTTTCATTAATACTTATCTTACCCGGATGAAACCAACTACGATCCGGAGTGTAATTGCAGCTTCTTCTGTAGGAACGATGATTGAATGGTATGATTTCTACATATTCGGCATGCTTGCCAAAACAATTTCTACCCAGTTTTTCCCGGAGGGAAATGCGACAGCTGCCTTATTAAGTACCCTGGCAATTTTTGCTGCCGGCTTTATTGTTCGTCCCTTCGGAGCACTGGTTTTTGGCCGCTTAGGCGACCTGATAGGCAGAAAATATACATTCCTGCTTACCCTGGTATTAATGGGTGGTTCTACTTTTTTGATCGGGCTTGTTCCCGGTTATAAATCCATTGGTATTGCTGCGCCTTTACTGGTTTTATTATTACGATTGATACAAGGTCTTGCACTGGGTGGCGAATATGGCGGAGCAGCTACCTATGTAGCAGAACATGCACCGGCAAACAAAAGAGGTTTTTATACCAGTTGGATACAAACCACTGCGACATTAGGATTATTTGTAGCACTGGGAATGATCATGCTGGTCAAGCTGAATATGTCGGAATCTTCATTCAATGCCGAATGGGGTGGCTGGCGTTATCCTTTCTGGATTTCAATATTGCTTGTGGCTGTTTCCGTTTATATCCGGTTAAAAATGTCTGAATCCCCATTGTTCTCCAAACTGAAAGAGGAAGGAAAAACATCAGTCAACCCTCTAAAGGAAAGCTTTAGTCATAAGGCCAATTTCAAAATGGTACTCATGGCTTTGTTTGGAGCCGTAATGGGACAAGGCGTGGTTTGGTATACCGGCCAGTTTTATGCACAGAATTTTTTAGAAACTAAGGCTATGCTTGATTTTGAGCAAAGCAGAACTATCCTGCTTTGGGCAATCGCTTTTGCAACACCCTTCTTTGTTTTCTGGGGATGGCTGAGTGATAAAATCGGAAGGAAATGGATCATGATGGCGGGGATGGCATTGGCAATATTTACTTACAGACCGATATTTAATACGTTCCTGGCTGATGCAGATCTTCCAGCGGCAATAATAAAAAAACAGTTGCCCCCGGAAACTGTAAAAATAGAACCTGTAATAATTAAAGCAGATACAGTAAAAAGAGAAGCTGGAGTTATCATTATCAATCATATCCATTCAAAGCATACATTACCGGATGGAAGTAGATTCTCCGCTTCGTATACAGATTCAATTTTTAATAATTCCAATGGAGTTAAAAATGAAGTGAAAACAAGTCCTATTACCTATGTCAACAAACATTTACCCTCGTCCTTGTACTGGAAATTCATTGGACTGGTTTTTCTTTTGATCTTATATGTTACAATGGTCTATGGACCTATAGCAGCTTTCCTGGTGGAAATGTTCCCCACTAAGATCCGTTATACCTCCATGAGCCTTCCCTATCATATCGGCAATGGTGTTTTTGGTGGCCTGGTTCCGTTTATTGGTTTGTTGTTGACCACCTCGTTTCCTTCGGATCCGTTGGTGGGATTGTGGTACCCAATTGGTGTGGCAGCACTTTGCCTGCTAATTGGTATAGTATACCTTAGAAATAAAATTGACGAAAACGTAGAAGATTAAACTCATTCATATGAACAACATAAAAAGAGCATTGGGCATTATTTGGCTATTATTGGCTCCGGCGGTTATTTATTTCCTGGTGGACAGGGCTATTGTCCATATTGATCCGGCCGGCACAAAAGATATCAACAACCCGGTGATATGGATCATTATCATCGGTATTTTCACACCTATCGCAATAGGTCTTATGATTTTCGGCTGGTATGCTTTTAAAGGAGAATATGATCACCTACCGGAATCTTCGGAAGAGCTTTCCTGATTAACCGTTTTACTATTGATGCTTTTAAGCATTAATAGTCCCGCTATAGCAGCCACCAGGGAAGCACCAAGAATAGCAATCTTTGAATTCACTACTGTTTCATTATCTGCAAAAGCAAGTAATGTAATAAAAATGGACATCGTGAACCCGATACCGGCAAGCAGCCCTGCTGCCGCAATATGCTTCCAGGTAACCGAAGATGGCAAACTACTGAATTTTGTTTTTACGGCCAACCAGGCAAATGTTAGAATTCCCAATGGCTTACCAATTACAAGACCGGACATAATACCAAGACTATTGACAGAGACCAGGGTATTGTAAAAACCGGGTTGAAGTTTTATACCCGTATTGGCTAATGCAAAAAGCGGGACAATAAAAAAAGCTACCGGGTAATGCAAAATATGTTGCAGTTTAAACGACGGTGAATGAGCACCCCCTTTTCCAAAAGGAATGGCGAATGCCAGTAATACTCCGCTGATCGTTGCATGTACACCTGACTGATACATAAAATACCACATGGCGATACCGGGTATTATATAAAACAGCAGATTCTTTACGCCTGTTTTACCCATCATAAATAAAACAACAAATATTCCCAATGAAATAAATAAATTAAGGACAGACAAATCTTCCGTATAGAAAATAGCAATAACCATTATTGCACCGAGGTCATCAATAATAGCCAGTGCTGTAAGAAAGATCTTCAGGGCAGCGGGAACTGATTTCCCGGCCAGTGAAAGAATACCTAATGCAAAAGCAATATCGGTAGCCATTGGTATACCAAATCCTGTTGCAGTGGCAGTTCCAAAATTAAAAATAGCATGGATAGCTGCAGGGACCAACATACCTCCGGCAGCGGCCACTATAGGAAAAATGGCGTTCCTGAGCTGTGACAGTTCACCAACATAAATTTCACGTTCAATTTCCAATCCCACCAGCAGGAAAAAGACAGCCATTAGGGCATCATTGATCCAATGCGAAATACTAAGCCCGCCTATCCTGGTATGCCAAAACTGATCATATCCCTCGCCCCATGGAGAATTGGCAATGACCAATGACAGTACCGTACAGCCTATCAGTATAAAACCTGCAGCTTTCTCACTATTAAAAAATTCGGAAAACAGCCTGGATAGCCCAAAATCATTTAAGTCCTTCTCTTTGGTCTTTACTTCCATATCAAAAATGATTTACTTCAAAGCAGCAACAAAGGTCATAGTTTAGAACTAAATGGACGAGGGTTTTATCAGGCTCCTTCTGCACTGTTTACCAGAAAAATTTTACAATTCTCAAACAAATTGCACTTGTCTGTGTTAATATCTGACTATATTTTTGCATCCTCTAAAATGAAGCTAGTTGCAGTTATATTATTTTTTGTTTTTGCCGGTACTGTATTTGCACCGGTAGCACAATCACTCTGCAAAGACAGTCAAATTAGCCTTTTTATAGTGGATGAGGAAAAAAGCAATACTCAAATTGCTGAAAATGAAGACACTAAAAAAGAACAATCCAAAACAATCTTTTACCAGTTGATTTTAGCTTCAATAAGTGAAAAAGGGGATGCGGCTTTTCTAAATAGCGCAGATCTTCCCAATTCTCCTTACCGGGATTATTCTACACCTCCCCCTGATTTCGTTTGATGAACCCCGCAACGGCATAGCCGTGTATTCTTTCATTAATCTTTCGTAATAATTTATCATTTCATGGAAAAATCTTTGAGTCCTGTTGCCAGGATATGGAACCTGGTGCGCCAGGAAAAAACTGAAATAACAGCCATTTATTTTTATGCAATCCTGGCTGGTTTAATTCAACTTTCACTACCTGTAGGTGTACAGGCCATAATAAGTTTTGTGTTGGGAGGAGTAATGTCTACCTCGCTGATATTACTGATAACATTAGTAGTAACTGGAGTACTTGCAACCGGGCTTATGTATATAAACCAGATGAAGCTGATTGAAAAGATCCAACAGAAAATATTTGTCCGTTATACAGCAGAGATTGCCGACCGTATTCCGCGGCTTGACCTGAAAAAAATCGATTCTTTTTATCTGCCTGAACTGGTGAACCGGTTTTTTGAGATCCCTGTATTGCAAAAAGGGCTGTCCAAATTATTACTGGATATACCAACAGCAACTATTCAAATCCTGTTTGGATTATTGTTATTATCATTTTACCACCCCGTATTTATACTTTTCGGCATTTTATTAATCCTGGTACTGGCAATAATCCTGTACTATACCGGGTCAAAAGGGTTAAAGACCAGTCTTGCTGAGAGCGGCTATAAATATGCAGTCGCCGCATGGCTGGAAGAACTGGCGAGAGTTGTAAAATCTTTTAAACTTTCAAAAGGCACTTCATTGCATTTGAAAAGAACAGATGAACGAACTATCACTTATCTCAATACAAGAACCCAGCATTTCGGCGTACTGCTCTTTCAATACAGAACACTGGTCGCATTAAAAACAATAATAACAGCTGCCATGTTACTGGTAGGATCATTCCTCCTGGTAAATCAGCAATTGAATATCGGGCAGTTTATTGCCGCAGAGATCGTTATTTTAATTGTGATCAGCGCTGTAGAAAAGATCATCGGCACCCTGGATAGTGTATACGATGTACTTACTTCTGTGGAGAAGATCGGAAAACTCACTGACAAACCCCTCGAACAACACGGCAACCACCTGCTTCCACAAAAAAAAGAAGGTGTATCGATTGAATTTGCAGCTGTTCAATTTGGATTTTCAAACAACAGTCACATCATCGATGATCTGAATTTCAGAATTGAAGCGGGTGAAACGGCATGCATATCCGGAAAAGAAGGAAGTGGCAAATCCATATTACTTCATCTGCTGGGAGGTGTATATACTGATTTTAACGGATCAATACTGGTGGACGAAATTCCCATCAATAATTATAATATAGATTCATTGCGGTCACAAACGGGTATTTACCTGAGCCACCAGGATATTTTTCATGGCTCTCTGCTGGAAAATATTACGATGGGAAATAATAATATTGGTATGGATGAAATTAGCCGGTGGGTTGAAAAACTTGGACTAAAATCATTCATCTCTTCCCTGAAATATGGTTTTGACACTCAATTAGACCCTCTTGGTGATCACTTGCCCGGTAACGTAGTAAGAAAAATTCTTTTACTCAGGGCTTTGATCAATAAGCCCCGATTAATACTGCTGGAAGAGCCCTGGCTTGGTTTCACTGATGAAGTAAAAAATAAAATTCAGGAGGCATTGATCAATGATACAGCCGGCAGTACAGTAATGGTGATCAGTAATGATGAATCATTTGCCTCAAAATGTAGTAAAAGAATACAACTGAACAGACAATAAAAAACAAATAATGGAAAGTAAAAATTACGATATAAAGGCTTACTCACATATATACAGGTATAACAGCAGAAGCCGGGTTAAATACTGGCTCTATGGCTTGATCATCTTTAACACAGCACTCCTTTTCCTTCCCTGGACCCAGAATATCCGTGCAAAAGGAAATGTGACAACATTACGGCAGGAACAGCGGCCACAACAAATAAATACCATCATTCCGGGAAAAGTGGTCAAGTGGTATGTAAAAGAAGGTGACTTTGTTAACCAGGGTGATACGATTCTGCAACTGGCAGAAATTAAGGATGAATATCTTGATCCTAACCTCATCAGCAGAACCGGGGATCAGCTTTCTGCCAAAGAAATGAAGGTAGAGTATTATAAAAGTAAAGCCGGTACCGCCAGTACTCAGATTAATGCGCTTCAAAATGAGCAACAGCTAAAGCTGGAACAAACCCGTAATAAAATAACACAGCAGGAAAGAAAGATTGAGAGTGATAATCTCGACTTCATGGCTGCGGTTAATGAACTTTCTGTTGCCGGCAGACAACTGGCAGCTGGCAAGGCAATGCTTGACTCGGGTGTGATCTCTTTAATTGAATATGAAAAACGGAAAGTAACATATCAGAATGCACAGGCAAAAAAAACAGGAGCAGAAAATAAACTTGCTAATGCAAAACAGGAACTTGCTATCCTGAATATTGAGTTAAACGCAATTTCGCAGGAATTTACAGAGAAAATTTCTAAAGCATCAGGCGACCGGTTTCAGTCTATGTCTGAAGTAGCCACCGGGCAGGGCGATATTGCCAAGCTACAAAATCAATTTACCAACTATAATATACGTAGCGGTATGTACTATGTTACTGCCCCGCAAAGCGGGCAGGTAAGTAAAGCCAAAAAAGCAGGACTGGGTGAAATACTTAAGGATGGCGAAATGATCGTTGAGATCGTCCCGGATAAGATTCAATTTGCCGTCGAAATTTTTGTACGACCGGTTGATCTGCCCCTAATAAACCCGGGACAGAAAGTTCGTTTTTGGTTTGATGGCTTTCCTGCTATCGTTTTCAGCGGATGGCCTAACGCCTCTTACGGAACTTTTGGCGGAAAAGTATTTGCAGTAGAAAATTCAGTGAGCAGTAACGGCAAATTCAGAATACTGGTTGCAGAGGATCCGGACGATAGGCCATGGCCCAAAGAGTTACGTATCGGTGCAGGTGCCCAGGGAATGGCTTTATTAAAAGATGTACCGGTATGGTATGAATTGTGGCGGAATATAAATGGATTTCCGCCAGACTATTACAAAGTTGACAAAACTGAAAAGAAGTAATAAGTATCGATCAAAAAAGCTAAAAAATGAAAACACAAAAAAAATATATACTTCTTTACTGGATAAAAAAAAGAAGAGAAAAAAGAAATACAATTATTAAAACAACCATCATAGGTATAACATTAATGCTGCTCGCACTGGTGGCAGCTGCACAGGATACCATAAAGACATTATCACCACAGCAACTGGCTGCCATAATACGTCTTTATCACCCGGTAGCCCGCCAGGCGGATATCAATATAGAAAAGGCCAAGGCAGGTATCATCACCGCAAAAGGAGGCTTTGATCCTCTCCTGACCAATGCTACAGCCCAAAAAACATTTGATGGCAATAACTATTACTATTATAACCGTCCTGAAATTACTATCCCTACATGGTATGGAATCAGTATTAACGGCGGGTTAGAGTATTTATCCGGGAACCGGACCGATCCCCGGGATACAAAAGGAGAATCAAGCTTTATTGGCATTACCATACCGCTTGCAAAGAATTTATTGATGGATAAACGAAGGGCTGCTTTGCAAACTGCAAAAATAATGAAAGAGGCATCTGCTGTTGAAAAGAGAAGTATAATTAATACACTTATGCAGGAAGCACTAACTATGTACTGGAACTGGGTGAAGCACTACCTGATCTATAAACTTGCAAGTGATGCTATAGCTATCAATGAAAAAAGGATTGAACTGATCCGGATCTCATTTCGGCAGGGAGACAGGCCTGCACTTGACACCATCGAAGCCTTAACACAATTACAGAATTTTCAGCTATGGCAATCACAAGCCAGGCTTGACTTCCAGAATATGGGACTGGAATTATCCAATTATTTATGGGCTGCAGATAATACTCCTTTCTTTTTACAACCAGATGTGATACCGGACGAGGAATCACAAATGCTAAAGGCTGATAGCTTCGTAACACCGGATCTTGCACAAATTCTCGAAACCATCAGG
>Ga0073902_10000632_pt1 | contig 20400 bp, 16 predicted proteins | sample KloWWTmeKNB19Kit_FD_66667 | JGI IMG/M metagenome (GOLD analysis project Ga0073902, IMG submission 66667) | Active sludge microbial communities from Klosterneuburg, Austria, studying microevolution and ecology of nitrifiers - Klosterneuburg... | ecosystem: Engineered > WWTP > Aerobic digester >...
CCAGGTGATGGCGCCTGCCGCGGCAGTGCGACCATGAAAGCCGCTTTCGACGGCGGCGACGTGCGATCGCCCCGTCATCCGGAACGCCATCTTGAGCGCGTTCTCGTTCGCCTCCGCACCACTGTTGACGAAGAATACGCTGTCGTACGCGCCGCCTGCGAAGTGCAGCAGGCGCGCCGCCGCCCGCTCGCGCACCGCCATCGGTACGGCGTTGCTCTGGAAGTTGCACGCGGCGGCCTGCGCCTGCAACGCGCGGGTCCACCCCGGGTGCCCGTAGCCGAGCGCGGCGACCGCGTGGCCGCCGTAGAGATCGAGTACACGCCGTCCGCCGCGGGCGTGCAACCACACGCCCGCGGCGTGCTCCACTTCGAGCGGGTACTGCGCGAAGACCGGCGCGAGCGCGCTCATGTCCAGCCCGCCGCGGGTGCGGTGAGGCCCGCCGTTTCCGGCAGGTCGAAGAGGCGGTTCATCCATTGCACGGCGCCGCCCGCGGCGCCCTTGTTCAGGTTGTCGACGACGCAGGTCACCGCAACGCTGCGACCGTTTGCTGCTGCCGAAAGCCGCGCGTAGTTGCTCGCCGCGACATCCTTTACATGCGGCGCCTCGGCCGTGACGCTGACGAACGGCGCATCGCGGTAATAATCGCCGAGCGCGGCGAGTACCGCGGCCGTGTCGGGCGCCGTCCTGCCGGTGGGTGCCTTGAGCGCCGCCTGTATCGTCACGTGAATGCCGCGTGCAAACGGCCCCGAGTGCGGCACGAAGGCGAAATCCGCGTTGATACCGCTCGCCGCCGCCGCGCAAGCCGCGATCTCCGGCGTATGCCGGTGAGCGAGCGCGTTGTAAGCGTAGAAGTCGCTGTGACGCTGCGGGTGATGCGTGCCCTCCACGGGCTTCCTCCCGGAGCCGGTGCTGCCGGTCACGCCTGCAACGAACAGGCTCGGCGTCACGAGGTCGAGCGCGAGGAGCGGCACGCTCGCAAGCAACGTCGCGGTTGAAAAGCATCCGGGGTGCGCGACATGCCTTGTCGGCGTGCGCGCGAGCTGCTCGGGCACGGCGCAGGTGAACTCACGAATGCGCGCGGGCGCGCCGTGCGGGTGTTGGTAGACAGCCTCGTAGGCCGCTGCACTCGCGTAGCGAAAATCGGCGGAGATATCGACCACATGCGCATCGGTTCCGGCTGCCGCGGCGCGCGTGAGGAGCGCATCGATCAGTGCAGCCGATACGCCGTGCGGTGCCGCACCGAAAATCGCCGCGCGCGGCAGGCTTGCGACCAGCGAGCCGATTTCGGCCTGGTTCCGGAAGCAGAGCCCGCCGAGCGTAGGCGCAAGGTGGCGGAACGACTTCGCGACCGGCTCTCCCGGCTGGCTGTCGGAAAGAATGCCCGCGATCGCGAAGTGCGGGTGCGAGGAGAGCAGGCGCAGCAGTTCACCCGAGACGTAACCGGTACCACCGAGCACGATCGCCGGGATGCGCGTCGCGGCGCTCATCCTGCGAGCGCCCTGGCGGCTTTCGTCGAAAGGCCGAGCGCATCGATGACGCGATCGCCGAGGGCAGCGCCCGAGGAGAGCGCATTGAACCCCGGTACGTTCATCTGCTGCTCGATGATCTCGACACCGACCGCGTTGTCGGTCGCGGGGCCAGTTACGACGCAAGGCTCGATGCCGAAGCGCTCGCGCAGCAACCGCACTCCGCCCCAGGCCGCGACCGGATCGTTGGCCGAAAGCACGACACCGGTGAGCGCCCTCCTGATGTCGTCGCACGAGAGGATCGAATCGACGCCGTAGGTCCCCATCAGACCATCGCCCAGTTCGAACACGATCACGTCCGGTTTCGCCGTCGACAACTCCGTCAGCATCGTGCGGGTGAGTGCGGGACCCGTCTTTGGCGTCGTCGTGATGACGCCGAGGTCGGTGAAGATCATCGTGTTGCGCGCGCCGGCATCGGCCATGGCGAGAATGTCGCGGCGAAGCGAGACGCCGGTCGCCTTGAACGCATCGACCACGAGTCCGCGGTGACGCATGCGCGAGACGATTGCGCAGGCCGCCGCAGTCTTGCCGGCTTCCATGCAGGTACCGGCGAGCGCGACGACCGGCACGCCTTTCGCATCGAGCGGCGCATCGTAGTCGAGCCGGCGAAAACCTGCGCGCGCCGGCACGCCGATGCGTTCGCCGAGATAGGGAAACTGCAGCACGACGCCGAGCACGCGGCAGTCGAACGGTTTGCCCTTGTCGGGGTTCATCGAATCGCAGATGCCGAGCACGCCGCCGATATTGAGCATCTGGATCACGTCGCCCGTCTTGATCGACTCGGGCACGTGGCCCGAGTAGCCGAACAGCGCCTTGCGGTGTCCGAGCGCGCCGACCACGACGTCGCCCCTTCCGACCTTCGCCATGCGCCCGCTCGTCAGCTCGAGCGTGTTGTAGGTGGATTTGTTGGTCAGCACCTCGACGACTACGATCACGCCTTCCTCGGCCGGAATCTCCGTGGAAATGCGCACTTCGTGCGTCAGGCTCAAGGCCTGTGTGACGGAGGCGATCTTGTCGACGACGACGGACTTCATCATGAACGGGCACTCCGTGCGAGCTCGCCGGCGCGGGTGTGGAACACGCCCGGCAGGGCGACGAGTTTCGAGAAACCGAGCGCATCGGCGGCCGACCACTCGCCGACCGACTCACCGTATACGCCTTTCGACGCCGCCATGAGCGAGAACGGCGAGCTCACGCCTTCCACAAAGAGACTCCCGGGGCGAAACAGCAGGTGCACGCTGCCAGTGACTCGCGCCTGGGACGACACGAGCAGCGCTTCGATGTCGCGGCACACGGGATCGAGAAGCTGGCCCTCGTGCACGAGATCGCCGTAGGGCTGCGCGACCGACTCCTTGACGCGTTGCTGGCGCGCGGTGAGCACGAGCTTCTCGAGCTCGCGATGCGCGGTGAGCAGCGCTTCCGCCGCGGGCGCCTCGAACGCGACTCGGCCCTTCGTGCCGATGATCGTGTCGCCGAGATGGATGCCGCGGCCGATGCCAAAGGGCGCCGCGATCGCCTCGAGCGTCTCGATGACCGCCACGGGCGCGAGCCTTTGCCCATCGACACCGACAGGCTGCCCCTCGGCAAACTCGATCGTGTGGCGCTCGGGCGTGCGTGGCTTCGCGAACGCGCCTTTCGACAGCACCCAGTGCTCTTCCGGAATGCTGCCCTCGGAAGTAAGCGTCTCCTTGCCGCCAATCGTCACGCCCCAGAGTCCGCGGTTGATCGAGTACGCCGCTCCGAACGGCGGCACCGGGAGCTGCCGCGCCTGCAGATACTCGAGCTCTTCCTGGCGCTTGAATGCCCGGTCGCGCACCGGCGCGATGATCTCGAGTTCGGGCGCAAGCGTGCGCAGGGCTACCTCGAAGCGCACCTGATCGTTGCCGGCGGCGGTGCAGCCGTGTGCAATGCTTCCCGTTCCGAGCTTGCGCGCCATGTGCGCGATTGTTTGTGCCTGCATCACGCGCTCGGCGCCGACGCATAGCGGATAGAGCTGGCCGCGGCGCACATTACCCATGATCAGGAAGCGCAGTACCTGATCGAAATAGTCGGCGCGCGCATCGATCTGGTGGTGCGCGACGGCGCCGAGCGCGAGCGCCCGCTCCTCAAGCGTGCGGGCGGCGGCCGCATCGATGCCGCCCGTGTCCACGGTCACCGTGATCACCGGGCGCTGATAATGCTCGGCTACCCAGGGCACGAGGAACGAGGTGTCGAGTCCGCCCGAGTAGGCGAGGACGATAGGTTGGGTCATGGCGGGGATCAGATGTTGAAAAGGGAACGGAGACGCCTGACGAGCGCGGCCTGGTCGCGGGCGCTCGCGGTGGCGATGAAAATCGTGTCGTCGCCGGAGAGGGTGCCGACGACATCCGGCCAGCTGGCGCGGTCGATCGCGAGCGCGACGCTTTGCGCTGCGCCGGTATGGGTCCTGAGAACGGTGAGCGAGGAACCCGCGACGCGCAGGTCACGCACAAACTGCTCAAGCGCAGCGAAGTCGCCCGCCGGACGCGCCGCTTCCCCGCCGGGCAGCACGTAGCCGTCGGCGGCCTTCAGCACGCCGATCTCGCGCAGATCGCGGCTCACCGACGACTGGGTGACCGCGTGGCCTTCGGCCTTCAGCAACCGTACGAGGTCGGCCTGCTTGCGCACGCCGCCGCCTTGCAGCAGGCGCGTGATGGCGTGATGGCGGGCGGTGGCGTGCATAATTAATCGTAATTATGCATAAACATGCGGAAGACGTCAAGGGATGCGGCTGCCTGCTGCGAGCGACGGGCCGCGCGCCGCCCGCCGTGCTACTTCTCTATCGTGTATTCGAGATCGGCGCTCTGCACAGCACCCGACTCCAGCTTCACGGTCCAGTCGTCGCCGAGCGTGTAACGCATCTTGATGGTGTTGATCGCCTCGGTGAGGCTTACGCCATAGCTGACATAGAGCCGCGGCGTCAGGTACTTGCCCAGTACGAGAGAAGTTTCGTTGCTGAGCGAGGATTCGAGGCTGATGTCCTCGAGGCCGACGTACTCGCCGAGTTGCTGGGCGAGGATGGCGCCGCCCTGTACCGCGAACGGGTTGCTGCGGCGCGCGCCACCGTTTGCGTCCTGCGCCTGCACCGATTCGAGTGAGCCGCCTGCGATCAGGAGCGACAGGATCTGCGACTGCGAGATCTGCGGGTCCGAGAACAGTGTGAGGCGCGGCGAGCGCAACGTGCCACGCACATTGGCGCCCGCGGTCACGTCCGGAAACTCCCGGCTCGCGCGTATGTCGATTCCGGGGTCGGCGAGCGGCCCGTTGTTGAAGATCAGCTTGCCGTGCTCGATGTCGAGCCGCCGCCCGAAGGCGATGTACTTGCCCTCGGCGATGCTCAGCTCGCCGGTGCCGCGCGCGATGTCGTTCTCGTCGGTCTCGGCCACGAGTGAGCCGGTGAGGCGGCCGGAGAGGCCGTAGGTGTCGATCGTGACACGGTCGCCCAGCACGAGCTTCACTTTCGTCGTCACGACGAAGCGCTTGGACGGATCGACCTCGCGCTCGCCGACGATGCGTTCATCCGCGGATGCAAATACGGCGCCGGTGAGATCGGCAGGGTCGAGCCGCGCGTTTGGCACGACCACGGTGCCCGTGACGTCGATGCGCCGGCCATCGACGTTGAACACGAGGGCAGGCGAGGCGAAGATGCGCGCCTCGGGCACGTTGGCGACGCGCAGGTTCTCGCCGTTCACTGTGATCACGCCGTAGGGCAGGCCGCCGCGCCAGCCGAGCCGCCCCGAGGCCGTCGCCTTGCCGTCGCCTGCGGTCGTCGATCCGTTGAACGATAGCGTGTTCTCCTGAAAGCGGGCGTCGAGCGTGACAGCGCGCAGCGGCAGGTTCACCTGATAGAAGTCGAGCTCGCCGTCGCGCACGGCAAGGGTGCCTGAGAGGCGCGGCGCGCCGAGCGTGCCGGCAAGCTGCACGTCAGCCGCGAGCTTGCCGGCCGAACGGTCGATCGCATCCACCAGCACGGCGAGAAAGCCAAGCGAATCGGTCTGCACCTCGAGGTTGCCGCTGAGGGGCCAGGCGCGCCACTCGTCGCCGGCGCGCGCGATTTCCGCGTGACCGCTGAGGCCGCCCGATACGCCTGCATCGAGCCTGGCATTCATCACGATGGCGTCGGCGGTCGCCGAGCCCTGGATGGTGCCGCCGCCGAGTTCGGTGACGTCCTCGCGCTGGTTCGCGAGCCGGCGTCGCGTCCTCGCGCCGCGCAAGTCGGCGCGCAGGCTGCCTCGCCAGCGCTCGCCTTCGTTGGCGCCCGCTGCGGCCTCGATGTCCACCGCGCCCTCGTACGTGACGCCTGGCGTCAGGCCCACGGTGAAGGTGCTGATGGGGAGGTCCTTCGCTGACAGCGTTGCCGCCCAGTCCTGCGGGTTGCGGTGGCCGGTAGCGCAGACCTGCGCCGTCTCGCCGCGCAGGCAGGTCGTTTCGAGCGCCAGCTGCCCCGGGCCGAGCGTGAATGACGAGGGTTGCGTCAGATGCAGCGCGGCCTCATCGCCATTCTCGAGATCGAGCCCCGTGATTGCCGCTTTCCAGAGCCGCGCGTCGTAGCGGCCCGTACCGCGCACTGCCACCGCCAGTGGCTTCGAGCCCGCAGTGATCCTGACCTCGTGATGTGCGGTCGTGCCCTGAGCCATGAAGTCGATGGCCTCGATGTGGCGCGCTCCCTTCGTCAAACCTCGTACGCCGAGCTTCACTTCGAGCGGCTGGTCGGGTCGCGCATCGAATTTCATGCGGCCATCGAGGCTCGCGAGCCTCGTGTCCTTATAATCAATCCCCTCTCCGTGCAGCGTCGCGTCGATTTCGGGTGCATCCGGCGAGCCGCCAAGCGTGCCACGTGTCGCGAAGCGGCCGCGCGCTTCGGCGTCAAGCAATCCGAGATCATCGGCGGTGACATCGAAGCGCAGCGACCAGGCATCCGGTGCGAGGCCGCCATCGAGCCTCGCGCGCGTGCTGCCGATTCGCACGTCGACGTCGCGGAAGTCGAGCGCCTCGCCGCGGCGGATCACGCGACCGGCGCCGCTGGCGCGACCGCCGCGCAGCACGCCGCCGAGGCGCGCGATGCGCAGATCGAGCTGGCCTTCGGGCGAAAATCCTTCGCCGTTCGCATCCATGTCGAAACTGATGCGTCCCGCAAGCCGGGTGTCGAAGAGCCCGGTATCCAGGGAGGCAATGTGCCCCGAAAGCTGCCAGGTCTCGTCGGGCTGCCAGCCCACACTACCCCGAAGTTCGGCGCGTCCACCGTAACCGTCGACGCGCACCCGATCGGCCGCGAGCTGATCGCCACCCATGCGGCCTTCGAGCGCGACGCGCACCGGTTTGAGATTCGCCGCCTGCACCTCGCCATTCGCCGTGAGCTCAAATGGCAGGTTCCCCCTCAGGCGATAGCTGCCCTGCGCGCTGCGCACTGCCGGGTCGTCGGCCGGCAGCGGCCACTGAAACGAATTCCAGCGACCCGACAGGTCGAGCCACGGGCCGTCCTCTTCGATGCGAATGCGCCCGGCTGCCGTTGCGCTCGCGCCGGAGCCCTGATGCCGGAATCTCACTTGCCGGATCGCGAGAGTCTGCGCCGCATACTTGCCGTCGAACTCGACGTCGAAGGCACCCGCCGCGAGTCCTTGCGGCGTCAGGACGCCATGCGCCCGGATGCCGTCAGTCGTCACGTCGCCGGCCACTTCGCCGTAGATCTCGCCGAGTGCCTTGCCGCCGCCGAAATCGGCGAGATCGAGCTGACTCACCTGCGCAGTTGCCGATATCTTCCACGCGCTCGTGAGCGCCTCGGCCGCACCCGTGGCTTCAGCGCGAAACGGTTCGGCCAGTCCACCCTTGAACTCGAGGCGATCGAGGTCGCCCGCAGCCGTGAAATTCGCGATCCAGCGCGTGGCCTCGGGCGCCTGCCACGCCGCACGCCCGCTCGCGTCGATCTGCATCGGATCGGCAGCGCGCAGCACGCCGTTCGCCGTCAGGTGCATGCCCTGGAACCCGCCTTCGGCCTCGAAGATGCGGATCGAGCGACGGCGCACGACACCGCTCGCCCGCGCGTTCAGGAAGTCCACGCGATCGCCGTGTGGCGCGACGATCGTGACTACCCCGGCGCGCGCATCACCGGCATCGATGCGCAGCAGGCGCGGCAGAAAACGGGGAGGCGAACCGTCCGGCGGCCGTCTGCGCGGCCGCACTTCGATCAGCACGCTGTGCGCGCGCGCCTCGGGCACGTCGATCGTCTGCCACAGAAGCGGCGCGATCGCGAGGCGCGCGTGGCCCTGCTCGACCACGAGGTGCACGCGCTCGTGCGTCAGCTCGAAGCGCGCGACGTCGAAGCCGCCCGCGATCGTGCCGCGCACCGCGCCGATCTCCATCGTGACGGGGCCGACCCGGTGGGGCACGCGCGCGACGATCATCGCGAGGCCCTCGGGCGTGAACGCGAGGTAATAGAGCAGCGCGAAGGGCAGTGCGCAGAGTGCCGCAAGCAGCACGACGAGCACGATGGTGAACGGGCGTGCCATCAGAGCTTCGGCGAGAAATTCACGTGCAGCCTTGGCGAGGCACCGTCGACCGAGAGTGCCTGCGCGATGTCGAAGCCGACCGTCGCGATCGGCAGGCGAAAGCGCAGGCCAACGCCTGCCGAATACTCGAGCCGGTCACCGAAATCGTTGAAGGCATTGCCGCCGTCGACGAACACCGCGATGCCGAGGTTCCTTGGCAGGTCGCGGATCACTTCGACGGTGCCGACCGCGAGATGCTTGCCGCCCGTCTTCTCGCCGTTTGCGTCGACCGGCGACAGTTCGTTGAAGCCGAAGCCGCGCACGCTGCGATCGCCGCCGGCAAAGAACCGCTCGGAGCCGGGTACGCCGTCGAAGTCGTCGGCCCATGTGGTGCCGAACTCGGCGCGCAGCAACAGGTGCCAGGCGGGCGCGATGTCAAACACGCGCTCCCCGGACGCAAGCAACTGCAGGTAGTCGGTCTTCGCACCGAGCCCGGTGCTCGAGCCGCGCAACTCGGCGTAGAGCTGCCGGCCGAAAAGCGGCTCGCCGAGATAACCCTTCGGCACTGACGCAACGCTGAGGCCCGGGATGACGAGCCACGATTCGGTGCGGGTGCTGGCGTCCTCCGTGATCGCATTGACAAGGCGGGTGTAGTAGACACGCTGCCAGCGGTGAGGCACGCGCGTGACACTCGCGCGCGCCTCGGTGTTGTAGATATCGAGGTCGGCGAGCTCCTGGTGCTTCCACGTGCCTTCGACTTCGAATTTTTCGAGCGCGGGGTCGCCGATCGGCCAGATGTAGCGTCCCGTGATCTGCTGCGACACCTGCGCGACCTTGACCTCGGCACGGAATCGGTGACCGGAATTGTTGACGATACGGTTGTCCCAGCTCACGGTGCCGCGCGCTTCGGTGTCGGTGCCGTAGCCGACACCGAACGACCAGCGCGAACGCCGGTTCGGCGTCGCGCTGATGCGGATCGGCACCGTGAGTGCTGCCTTGTCGCGCTGCTGCGGCAGTACCTCGACAGAGGCGAAATACTGGCTGTCGTCGAGCGCGAACTGGGTGCGCAGCAGCTCCGTCGCATCATAGGGCTGCCCTGCCTGATAGCGCAGGTACTTGCGCATCAGCTCGGGGCGGATCACTTCCTGCGCGATTTCCGTCGGGCCGAACTTGTAGCGCTCGCCCGTCTCGAAGGCGATGAAGGCGCTCGCCGTGTGGTTCGGCGGGTCGACCAGCAGCTCGTTCCGGGTGAAATGCGCGTCGAGATAACCGTAGCTCGCCGCGCTTCGTTGCAGGTCGCTCTTCACTTTTTCGTACGTCGCGTGATCGAGCCTCTCGCCCCGCCTCAGCGGCAGATTGGCAAGGATGTCGCGGAACACCGGATCGCCGGCGCGCGGTCCGGTGACACTCACGTCCACGGTCTCGAGCACGATAGGTTTGCCAGGCTCGATGTCGATCCGCACGCGCCAGTCCTCGCCGTTGCCGCGAGGTTCGACGCTCGACTTCACAGTGGGGTCGTAATAGCCGAACGGCCGCAGGGCCGCGCGCACCTCACGCTCGACGCGCTCGTGCAGACGCTCGATCGTGTCGGCGCGCAACCGGTCGCGCGTCTTGTAGCGCTCGAAGGAGAGGTAGGCGAGCACGTTGCCGCGCAGGTCGCCCTCGACGCCGTTGATCCCGATATCGATATCGGCCCGGGCCGGTACTGAGGCGAGCGCGCACAGCACGAGCAGGAGGCATCGCGCGGTGATGGCCGATAGCTGCTCGCGAAAGGGTCTTTGCATTGCGCCCGGGCGAAGTGGAGATGCCAGAGTTTAATCAGAGTCATGCGAGCGTGGGCGGGTTCCCACGCGGCGCGTCTCGGGGTCAACCGGCAGGCCACTCGCCAGGCGCGAGCCGGAACGAGGCGACTTCGGCCAGCTTCCCGTCTGCGTCGAAGCGGTGTTCGTCGATCTGCAGGCTGTCATCGTGGCTGATGGCGAGCACGGTCGAGCAGCGCGTGCCGTAGCCGCCCTGTGCGACAAATGGAGCCGACAGCGCCTGCTCCCATTCGGGAGAAAGTCCGGTTTCCGGCAGGTCTGCCCCTTTCGCGGGAGTGCGGTCTGCGAGGAGCGTGAAGAGCGCGCGCGGGTCGGGGTCGGGCGCCGCGAGCCACTGCTCGAGCCCGCGACGCACCCGAAGCACCTTGGGCCAGGGTGTATCGAGGATGTGGTTGGCGAGACCGTAGACACCGGGCGACAAGGCGCGCGCAAATCCGTCGGCGCGGTTCGAAGCGTAGTGCAGCGAGTCGCGATCACCGATCAGGAGGTTGAACCCTGCGAACCGCGGGGCGCTCGCCGCGAGGGCCGTGCTGAAGCGCGCGGTGTCCTGCCCCCGGGAGAGCCAGTCCGTGATCAACGCGCCACGTGACGGTGCGTCTGCGGGTCGACGCATCATCTCGCGATAGTTGGTAACGACACCGAAGCGGCGGCCGCGATCCACGCCGAGCCAGGTACCGCCCGCTTCGAGGTCACGGCCGGCCAGGAGCGGCGGCTCCCGCCAGGGCGCGAGCGCCGCCGCAGGGCGGTTGTGGAACTCGTCGCGATTCGCCGCGACGATCAACCGGTAGCGCGGATGCGCGTTCCACGCGAGTACGACGAGGCACATGGAACGCCTTCAACCGGCCCGCAGCAGCCGACGGCCGAGACGCACGGCGAGCCAGACGGCGAGTACGACGAGGCCGACTGCGATCACGGGTGCCGCGATCGCAAGCACCGCGAGCACGATGGAGCCACCCAGCTCGCCGGTCGCAACGATGCTGTTGCCGAGGCCGCCCGTCAGGGCGGTGGATTTCGCGCGCAGCAAGGCGGTCAGGCCCTGCGTCAGGCCGGCGACGCCACCGCCCGCGATCACGGCGGTGGTCCATTTCACGATGGGTGGCAGATCAGTCATCACCGCGGCAGCGACGGCTGCACCCGCCACGACCGCCACGGGAGCCGCGATCGCATCGAGCAGGTTGTCGACGCCGGGCACGTAGTAGGCGAGTACTTCGAGCACGGTCGCGACCGCCAGCATCACGATGGCGGGCGTACCGGCGAGCCACCCGAAGGAGGGCGCGAGTTCGAGGTGCCCGGTGGCGGCGGCCACGCTTGCGATGAGCAGCGGCAGGAAGACCCGCAACCCGACGGCGGCCGCGAGCCCGATACCGAGCGCGACAGAAAGCAGGGTGCCTGGCGCCTCGCCACCCATCAGCTCACCCGCGCGAGGGGAACGGGCCACCCTTCGTCGAACCAGGCTTCGATGAGCCGCCAGGAAATCGAGGTGCGCGCGCCGACTCGTGGGTGTCCCGAGGCGATGTTCGCGCGCGAGAACCATTGCGCATCCTCGAGCTCGGCATCGCGGCGAATGATCGTCGTACTTGCCGCGCGTGCATGAAAGCCAAGCATCAGCGAAGACGGGAATGGCCAGGGTTGCGAGGAGTGATAGGTGATCTCGCCCAGGACGACGCCGGTCTCTTCCATCACTTCACGCACGACGGCGTCCTCGACACTTTCGCCCGGTTCGACGAAGCCGGCGATCGTCGAGTAGCGGCTCGCCGGCCAGCTCGCCTGGCGGCCGAGCAGCGCGCGCTCGCCATCAGTCACCAGCACGATAATCGCGGGGTCGATGCGTGGAAACGCTTCCTGCCCGCATGCCGCGTTCGAACACGCGAGCACATGACCGGCGCGCGTGGGCAGCGTGGGGGCGCCGCAGGCGCCGCAGTAGCGGTGGCGGTTGCGCCAGATGGACAAGGCGCGCGCGTAGGCGAGGAGTCCGGCCTCCCTTTCAGGTAGTTCCGCCGAGAGCGGGCGCAGCTCCTCGAACCGGCCGCCGTGCAGTGATGAATCGGCGCCCCTGCCCTGGATCTCCTCTTCGACGAGCACGCAGCGCGCCCCGTCGAACCAGCCGAGCAGCACGGCGTGGCGCTCCTGCACGAATGCGAGGCGCGGGTCGTCGCCACCGAGAAAGACCACGTGAGGCGCAGGCTCATGGACGACGAGGTGGGCGGTGCCGCGCGCCAGGATGTAGCGCGTGCGGGAGTCGCGTCGCGCCACCTCGAACCACGCCGAGTCGACGCGCTCCCAGGCCTTCCTGTCGAGGTAGGGCCCGGCGAAGAGATTGGGAGGTTTGCGCTGCTCGGGCATCAACCCCCGATTATAAGGTGTAGCGCGAGCTTGCTCCGCCGGCCCTCTCTCTGACGTGGGTGTCAGCTGGACAGTTCGTGTCGTCGGGGGAGCGGCGCCAGTTGCGCCGGCGCGGGAGTGCCGCGCGCGGCTGCCGGCAGGTTCCGCGCACGCCGCAACCGGGCTGCAGACGCGAACGGTGGCGCTGTCCGGGGCGCCGCGGCGCACACGTTGCAGGCCGCAGCGTGCAGCGTACAGCAGTCGACCAGGGTCAGGGCGCCGCATTCGCCGCAGTGGCGCAGTGCGAGTTCGTCGCCACGCGTCAGTGCAATGACGAGAAAGGCTGCATGTTCGAACGAGATGCGCGGCTCGGCTACGAGCGCGAGATAGGTCTCGTAGGCGGTGCACAGCAGCTCGCCCTGGGCAATCGAGAGTGCGCGCGGGTCGAGCCGCCATCCACGCACCACGATGCCTGCCATGCAGAGGAGCCCCGCGAGAACCGCCGCCTCCTGCTGCACACGCGGTGAGCGCAGGAAATAGCTGCAGCGTTGCGGCGACTTGCCGCGCCGGCGCGCGACCGACGAACCCGGGTGCTCGGCGATGTAGGTGCGATAGAGCTTGCGCACGCGATCCTCGGTGAGACCCGTCCACAAGCGGATGGTGCGGGTGCGGGCCTCGTGGCCGATCAGGCGCAGCGCGAGGTCGAAGCGCAGGCGGTCGCGGCAGTATCGGTCGTCGGTGATGCGCATGATTATCCACTCCCTGTTACGCCAAAACCGATTTGGTACGAATATCCCAAATTTGCGGATGGCTTTGAAGCCCTGTTTGTGGGCAATATCGGCGGCAAACAGGGGGGAATATGCAAGCTGGACTCACGGATGCCGCCGCGGTCTCGCTGGCGCAGCTCGCCGAAATCAACGAACTTGCGCTCGAGCTGCTGGCAGGGCGTGCCAGCGGCGACTCCGCGGGGTTACCCCCGCTGCTGCGCGAGTCCGCCGGGCTCTGGCGTACACTCAGCGCACTGCAGCGCCAGCGCATGGCGGGCTGCCCGTTCCTGCTGATCGAGATCGGTTTCGACGAGCTTGCGCCGCGGTCACACGGCACGCTCGCGGGTGTGCGCGAGGCGCGGGAGGAAGTGCGGTGGTTTGTCGAGGAGTCGCTGCCGCGACTGTCTTATCTGACACTGACTTACGCGTGGCACCTCGTGCGAACTCGACGCTTTGCCGCCCGCATCGTGCTCGGGCTGCGCGAGGATTGCATCGAGTGGCTTGCCGCACTCAGCCTGCGCCAGCTCGGCGAGTGCCTCGAATGCAGTCCGCGCTTCCTGCGCCCGCGCTGGGCGGGCAATCCCGAAGTCTGGCGTCACCTGCTCACCGCCGCGGCAAGCGCCGAGCCAGCCGATTTCGAGCTGGCGCGCCTGCGGGGCATGCAGCTGCTTGCCGCCGCATACTGGCCCGCTGTGCGTAGCCCTGAGCGCTGAGCCCACCCGCGCCGTCCGGCGCGGCCCCTGTGCTACGCTTCGCGCCTCGCATGCACGCGCTTTCCGCCCAGGGCCTCGTCAAGACCTACAAGAACGGCGTGCAGGCCCTGAAGGGCGTCGATCTCGACGTCGAACAGGGCGATTTCTTTGCCCTGCTCGGCCCGAATGGCGCGGGCAAGACCACACTGATCGGCATCGCGACGTCGCTCGTCAACAAGACGGGTGGGCGGCTCGAAGTGTTCGGTCACGATATCGATCGCGAGCTCGAGGCCGCGAAGGCCTGCATCGGCGTAGTGCCGCAGGAAGTCAATTTCAACTTCTTCGAAACGCCACTCGAAATCGTGGTCAACCAGGCAGGCTTCTACGGAATTGACCGCCGCATCGCGAAGCAGCGCGCCGAGCACTACCTCAGGAAGCTCGCGCTCTGGGATCGCCGCCATTCGATCTCGCGCGGTCTTTCGGGCGGCATGAAGCGGCGCCTGATGATCGCACGCGCGCTCGTGCACGAACCGCGCCTGTTGATCCTCGACGAGCCCACCGCGGGCGTCGACATCGAGATCCGCCGCTCCATGTGGGACTTCCTGCGGGAGATCAACAGGCAGGGAACCACCATCATCCTGACCACGCACTATCTCGAGGAGGCCGAGACCCTCTGCCGCGACATCGCGATCATCGCCGGTGGCGAGATCGTCGAGCGCGACCGCATGGCGAGCCTCTTGCGGCGACTCAAGAGCGAGGTCTTCGTGCTGAATCTGCGTGATGCCGTCACCTCTGTTCCGCGCCTCGAAGGCTACAGCGTGACCCGCATCGATGATCACACGCTCGAGGTCGAGGTATCGAAGGAACAGAGCCTGAACGGGATTTTCGTGCGCCTCGCGTCCCAGGGCATCGAGGTTGTATCGATGCGCAACAAGGTGAACCGGCTCGAGGAGATCTTCATGCGTCTCGTCGACGGCCGCCAGGGCGCGCGCCCATGAGCGCTGCCGCTGGCGCCAACCCCGGGCCCACATCGACTGCGGCGCCCCTGCCGCCGGCCGTACACACGCGCTGGGTCGGCTTCAAGACGATCATGCGGCGCGAATTCGAGCGGATCATCCGCATCTGGGGCCAGACCATCGTGCCGTCGGCCGTCACCGCCACGCTCTACTTCGTGATCTTCGGTGCGCTGATCGGCCGGCGCATCGGTCCCATGGGCGGCGTCGACTACATGCAGTTCATCGCGCCCGGGCTCATCATGATGGCGGTGATCACGAACTCCTACGCGAACGTCGTGTCGTCGTTCTTCGGCGCCAAGTTCAGCAAGCACGTCGAGGAACTGCTCGTCTCGCCACTGCCGAACTGGGTGATCGTGCTCGGCTACGTCGGCGGCGGGGTGGTGCGCGGGCTGCTTGTCGGCGTAGTGGTCACGGTGATCTCGCTGCTGTTTGCGAAGCTCGCGATCCACCATCTCATGTTGATCGCGGGCGCGGGGCTCCTCACGTCGATCGTCTTCTCGCTCGGCGGCTTCCTGAACGCGATGTTCGCGAAGAACTTCGAGCAGGTGAACTGGATACCGTCGTTCGTGCTGACCCCGCTCACCTATTTCGGCGGCGTGTTCTTCTCGATTGCGCTGCTGCCGCTCTGGGCGCAGAAGCTGTCCTACGCAAATCCCATCCTCTACATGGTCAATGCGTTCCGCTACGGTTTTCTCGGTACCTCCGACGTGAACGTCGTGATCGCCTTCGGGCTCATGTCTGCCTTCGCGGCGGGCATGTTCGTGATCGCGGTGCTTCTCATGAACCGTGGCGTCGGCATGCGCGAGTAGCGTCAGAGCGGATAGTACTGTGGCAGCAGCCAGGAGAGCGTGAGCCACATGATCAGCATCAGCGGCACCCCGACGCGCACGAAGTCCTTGAAACGGTAGCCGCCGGCGCTGAAGACCAGCAGGTTGCAGTTGTCGGCGAGCGGAGTGGCATAGCCCATGTTGACGCCGAAGAGGACCGCCAGCACGAACGGCTCGGGTGCGAGGCCGAGCTGACGGGCAAGTTCCACTGCGATCGGCGTACCGATGACGGCGGCGGCGCTGTTCGACACGAAGTTCGCGAGCACCGCCATGAAGATCATCGTCGCGCTCAGGATTACCGGATGCGGCAGCGAAGCGGAGACTGCAACGAGCTGGCCCGCCACGAACGCCGCCGCGCCGGTTTTCACGAGCGCGAGGGACAGCGCGATCGCCGCCACCGTCAGGAAAATCATGGATGAGTCGAGCGCGCGCGTGGCGTCGCGCCACTTGAGGCAGCCCGTGAACACCATCAGCAGCACCCCGACGAGCGCGGCAATCGCCACCGGCGCGATGCGCAGCGAAGCGGCGAGAATGATCATCGCCATGATCGCGAGCGCCAGCGGCGCCTTGCGCGTTTCGGGCACGTCGGTGGTGGCGTCGAGCACCAGCAGCTCGCCGCTGCGCTTGACGGCCGCAATCTGTGCCGCGGGGCCTTGAACAAGCAGCACGTCGCCGACGCCGAGCTGCTCCGCCTGCAGGCGCGCCACCCGGGCGCCCCACTCGTCGCCCTCGCCGGGACGATGCCGTGCCAGCGCCACCAGCTGATAGCGCTCGTCGAAGTCGACCTCGTCGAGTGTGCGCCCGGCGAGCAGCGAGCCGGGCGTCACGACGAGCTCGGCGGTCTGCTGGTCTTCCGCCTTGAGCGGATGCTGCTCATCGACCGGTGCATCGTCGGCGTAGAGATCTCCGCCGATCACGCGCGCATACTCCATCAAGCGCTCCGGCGTGTCGCGCACGTGCAGTTGATCCCCGGCCGCGAGTACCGTGTCGGGCAGTGGCACGATTGCCAGACCCGCCCCACGGGTGACTGCCCGCACCTTCATCGCGCCACCGGTCTTTCTGATCATGTCGGCGAGCGTCGCGCCGTCGGCCGTGCCGCCTGCCTTGATGCGCATCTGGGCGATGAAGACGCGCGGCGAGGTGTCGGCAACTGCGGCGCCCTTCGGCAGCAGATGCGGGGCGATGAGCCACAGATAGAGAATGCCGATGCCGCCCGCGATCGCTGCGGGCTCGAGAAAATCGAACATGTGAAACTGCGGCACCCCGAGGCTCACCGCGGTACCGATCACCAGCAGGTTGAGCGAGGTGCCGATCGGTGTACCCATGCCGCCGATCTGTGCGGCGAAGGTCATCGGCATCAGTGTCCGCGAGGGCGAACTGCCCGAGCGCAGTGCGACGGTGGTGAGGATCGGAATCATCAACGCCACGAGCGGCGTGTTGTTCATGAAGGCGCTGAAAACGGCAGTGAGTGCGAGCATCACCGCAAGTGCGAACACCGGGCTCGCCGCCCAGAGGCGCGTGACGAAGCGGCCGAGTGGCGCAAGTGCGCCGGTGCGCACGAGTCCCTGGCATGCCATCACGAGCCCGCAGATTGCGACGAGCGCCTCGTTGCCGAAGCCGAGGAAAAAATCCGCAGGTTCGAGCGGACCCGCGGCTGTCGCGTACGGAAAGAGGATGAAGCCGGCCGCGAGCAGCGTGACGATGAGGAGGCTCGAAGTCTCGATCGCGAGGTCTTCGCGCGCGAAGAGCACGAAGGCGAACGCCGTCAGGACGAGTACGGCGATGGCATGCGCGTCGAGAGCCATGGTCGTGGCCAGCGGCCTTGCGCCGCCGGCCGCTCAGCTGCGGCCGGGGAGAGCTACTTCTGCTTCCAGGCGCCGCCGTCCTGGTAATACCAGCCCGGCTTGGCGCGCGCGACCCAGCGCCGCGCGAAGGTCTGGCGAATGTCGGCCTCCCATTCCGGGTGGCCATTCGCCTTGGCGATCGCGCCGTAGAGCGCCGCGCGGTCAGTGTTCTCCTCGGCGACGAGGCGCTTGACGGCCGCCCGTTCCGGCAGCGGCACCGCGCCCTGGTCGCGCACTTCGACGAGTCCGTCGGCCGTGTAGCCCGCAGCGCCCGAGGCAAAGTACTTTTCCAGCTGCTGGAAGCGCTGGGTCATCGAGGCCGTGATCGCGCGGACCTCGGGCGAGTCGACGTCGAGATTGGCGCCGCCCTGCGCATGGGCCGCAGGCACGAGACTCTCGAGGATCGCCGCCGCGACCGTACGCAGCAGCGTTTGGGGTGCCGGCGCACTGCGGGTCTGTGGCGGGGTTTTGCTGGTCGTGGCGGGCGAGGAGCCCGTGACCTGATCGATGATCTGATCCGCCGCCTTCTCGGCTGCCGCAGCCGGGAAGTAGACATTGATGGTGACGCATGCCGCGAACAGCAGGCAGGCGAGCGCCAGTTTGCAGGGCAGGACGACCTTTCGCATGGATCTCTCCCGAATCACGTGACCATTGTCCGGCAGGCGTGTGAACGCCACCTGAACCAGTGTACCTGCCATGCTAATCGACGACCACGCCCTGTGCGTTGAGGCCCGAGACGATCTGCGCGACGAGTTGACGCCAGTTGACGCGGCCCTGGTTGCCGATGATGTCGATGCGCGGCAGGCCGCGGCCCTTCACGATGTAGTAGCCGCCCGGAGCAGGCTCGACCCCCGACATGAGGCAGACGTCGTTCGCGAGGCGGCAGCGGATGCCGAGCTTGTCGTAGCCGTACTCGTCGAAGAATTGCAGTACGCCCGATTGCAGCGCCTGGGCCACACCGCCGCCGCCGCCGCCAACGTTGGACAGCTCCCTGACGGCTCGCGCGCTGATGCGGTGACGCGAGCGATCGCCCTTCGGCGTCTCGAGCCGCGCGTCGAATGCGACGGGCGACCAGTCGAACAGCTCGAGCCCGAGGATGTCGACATCGAGGCGCCCGGTGATCGAGCCGACCGCGAAGGTGCGCGTCACGAGCTCGAGGTTGAGGCTCCGGCCGCGCACGTTGGCGAAGAGTCGTGGCCACTTGCCGAGCGGATCGATGAGCCGCAGCCCACTCGTGACGAGCGTGCCTTCGAACACGCTCGCTTCGATGTCGCCCTTGACGGTGAGCTCGTTGCCGCGCAGTTCGACGCCCGGAATACGCCCGCCGATGCGCCCCGAGAACTCGGGCCAGCCGAACGCCTTGCAGATCGGCGGCATGCTGATCGGCTCGATGTCGGCGTCGAAGCGCACGTTCATGTCCGGCGTACCCGCGCCGCTGACCGCGAGTGTGCGGATATCGATCGCGCCGTCGAAGATCGGCATGTGCCACGGCTCGATCAGCGCAAAACTCGCGGCACGCGTGACGAAAGCGACGCGCGAGGCACCGCCCGAGAGGCCGTACGCACCTCCCGAGCTCCATGACAGCCAGGAGGGCGAGACGTCGGCATTCGTCGCGGCAGCCCAGTGGAGCTCCCCGGCGACGTCCTTCATGAAGAACTCGCGCTCGTTGTACGTCGAGAAATGCTCGAGCTGCAGATCGATGCGCTCGAGGGCATTGTGCGCGAACCTGGCCGTGCCGCTTGCGCGGCCGGCCGTGACGAGATCGCCGAAGTCGGTTGCCGCGAGCGTGATCTGCATGAGGCTCGTGTAGGCCGCTGGAAACTCGAGCGCCTCGATCACGAGACGCCCCAGCGCGAGCTCGGGCGTGGCGCCAAGCGTGAGCGTCGCATTGCCGTGCAGGGCGAGCAGCTGCGGAGCGGTCGCCTCGATCTGCGCGAGATCGACGGTGTCGCCACGCCAGCTGCCCCGCGTGCGCAGCGTGAAGGGATTGCTGTTGAAGTCGAGCAGCACGGGACCCGCGAGCGCCTGGCCGCGCTCTCCCCTTGCCGTTGCGTCGAGGTCATAGCCGCCCTCGCGCGCATCGAGCGCCAGCTCGAGCGTGGCCGCCGTTTCCTCTGCGATGAGGGTGCTCGCCTCGTTGGAGAGATTCAGGTTCGCGAGCGCGAGCGTGACCTCGGCGTGCACCGGCGTTGCGCCGCCACGTGCCGAGAACTTCGCGCCAGCCCGGCCTGCGAGCGTCCAGCCCTCCGGCAGGCTGTACCAGGGCGCGAGGAGGCTGCGTAATTCGGCGACTTGCAGGTCCCGGGCATCGCCGCGCAGCTGCCAGCGTTGCGGGGAGGCGCGACCCTCGACCTCGAGGCGACCGCCGGCGAGCTTCGCAAGGGTTGCGCGCCCCTGGCCGATCGAGACATCCGTGCGAAAGTCCCCCGAGAGCGTGAATGAGAGCGGCCCGATCGGCGTGCGTGCCACGGAGAGGGTCGCCGCATCGCAGCCGAAGCGCGGATCGGCGATCACCGGCTTGTGACAGACGAGGTGCAGTTGCTCGAGTGACGGCAGGCCCTCGCCGGGGCGCACGCGTGCAATATCCACGGTCGCTTCGGTCGTCGAAGCCGAAGTCAGCCGCAGGCGTGCGCTGACATTCTCGAGTCGGGTCTCGCCAGCGACGACTTCGCGCGCTTCGAAGCGGAGGGTATCGACTGCCTGTGCCTGCGCGGCCGTCAACCCTGCCAGTACTGCGAGCAAGCCCCGATTCATGCGCAAGTTCACGGCCCGCAGTGTAACGCGCCGTTCTGCGCTAGACTTCCACGCCTGCCGTTTGACCCCAACGCGCACTGCGCGGGAGCTTGCATGGTGACGAAACGTGCGTTGATCGTCGACGATTCGAAGTCGGCGCGCGCGTTCCTCTCCCGTATCCTCACGAAATACGAAATCGAGGTGGATACCACCGAATCCGCCGAGCAGGCGATCGAGTATCTCGCTGGCGAGCGACCGGACGTCATCTTCATGGACCACCTGATGCCGGGCATGGACGGTTTTCAGGCCGTGCAGATCATCAAGAACAATCCGCGCACGGCGACCATCCC
>Ga0073902_10000636_pt1 | contig 20339 bp, 18 predicted proteins | sample KloWWTmeKNB19Kit_FD_66667 | JGI IMG/M metagenome (GOLD analysis project Ga0073902, IMG submission 66667) | Active sludge microbial communities from Klosterneuburg, Austria, studying microevolution and ecology of nitrifiers - Klosterneuburg... | ecosystem: Engineered > WWTP > Aerobic digester >...
TAAATCACGTAGACTTACATTTTATGACTTACGTCAAGGTGGAAATTTATCACAATGCAGGTTACCCCCTTTTGATCAAAGAAGTATCTTTCCACAATGAAACTGAGCCAACTTACTGATTTTCTCGAAGCGCATTCGCCACTTTCCTATCAAGAAGACTATGATAATTGTGGCTTGTTGGTAGGCGATCCCCAACAAGAGATTACCTCGGTACTGGTCTGCCTAGATGTGACTGAGGAGGTGCTGCAGGAAGCCATCACGACAGGTGCCAATGTAGTCATCGCACACCATCCACTCATATTCCGGGGCTTAAAGAAACTTATCGGTGCAGATTATGTAGAGCGCGCCATCATTCGAGCTATACGCCACGATATCGCCATCTACGCCATGCACACCAATCTAGACAACACACTTATACAAGGCGTCAATACGCGCATAGCCGAGCAGTTGAGCCTTGAAGATATCCGTCCGCTAAGGCCGTCTTATGACACCGGCCTGTCTGTTCCAAAGGGTATCGGTATCATAGGCAGATTGTCCACTCCGATGGCTGCAGACTATTTCCTGGAATATCTGAAAGATAAAATGAATACCCGCTGTATCAGATATACAGCTCCGATAGGCAGTACAATTCAGATAGTGGCTGCCTGTGGCGGCTCCGGCAGCTTTCTCCTCGCAGATGCAATGCGGGAAGGAGCGGATGTCTTCGTGAGTGGAGATTTCAAATACCATGAGTTCTTCGATGGTCCGGGAAATATCATGATCGCCGATATCGGACACTTTGAAAGTGAACAATTTACGATCGATCTCATTGTAAATATTATATCCGCAGAATTTAGTAATTTTGCGGTTCGTATGACAAAAGTTATGTCAAATCCAATAAAATATTTCTAATCATTATGGCAAAAAAAGTATTAAGTATCCAGGAAAGACTGAGATTACTATATGATCTTCAACAAATCGACTCACAGCTTGATGAAATTCGAATTTTGCAAGGAGAACTTCCTATCGAAGTTAGCGATTTGGAAGACGAAATAGCCGGTCTGGAAACCCGCGTGCAGAAAATTGAGAACAATATCAAAGAATATCACGATGAGATGAGTGGTCATCAGGCTCACGTCAAAGAAGCAGAAATACTTATAGCTAAGTATGAGAAGCAACTGGACAAAGTAAAAAACAATCGTGAATTTGATGCACTGAATAAAGAGATCGCACTTCAGAAACTGGACATTCAGCTTTCTGAAAAGAAGATCAAACAGATGAAAGAGCTCGAGACGGAAAAGAATGACGTCCTTGTCATCGCCAAGCAAAGGAGAGATGATAAGTCAGGAGATCTCGAACTGAAAAAGGTCGAACTGAAAGACATCATCTCACGCACTGAGAAAGATGAAGTAAAGATCTTGGCTCAATCAGAAAAACAACAAAAGAAGATCGAAGAGCGTCTGCTCAAGGCCTATCACAAGATACGCAACTCTTACCGCAATGGTCTGGCTGTAGTAGCAGTAGAGCGAAGTGCCTGTGGAGGATGTTTCAACTCCATTCCACCTCAGTTGCAACTTGAGATTGGACTTTCCAAAAAAATTCTGGCTTGCGAACACTGCGGACGTATTCTGATCGACAAAGCGGCAATTATGGAGGTGGAACCTGAAATTGCTGAAGCAAATTAATCCAGATATTCTTGACATCACATCAAGCTTTTCTTGACTATCATCTTACTGATAAAAATATCTAAAAGGCTCTCTGAGCCTTTTTTATTTCTTCTATGTCTGCTTGCAACTCAGTCCACACTGATAGCTGGTACCAAGTACCTGACTTTCTCGCCTTCAGCACGATTGGCTTATGACTACACCATGCGCCTCAGATTTGATGATGCAAATACAGAACTGGCCTATTTAAGACGTACCGAACCAGACAACCAAATCAGCTATTTCATTGAGAATTACATCGACTTCTTCCGCATTTTTATCGGAGAGCAACAGAGTGACTTTGATCGGTTGGAGAAAAATAAGGATCGCCGGCTAAAACTCATTCGCCAGGCTGCACCCGACTCACCCTACTATCTGTATTGCCAGGCTACTATATATATGCAGTGGGCGTTGGCAAGACTCAAATTTGATCAGAACATCAAGGCTTTCTATGAGATAAAGAATGCCTATGAAGCACTGAGCACCAATGACAAAAAATTCCCCGGCTTCATCGCCAATAAAATGAATCTGGGTGTTCTGCACGCAATCCTAGGCACCATTCCGCCTGAGTATCAGTGGGGAGTGAAAATACTGGGTGGTGGCATGAAGGGCTCCATCGAGCAGGGCACCTCCGAGCTGCTGCAAGTGATTCGATATTCCAGGAATAAATCATTCCTGTTTAAAGAGGAAGCCTACGTGATGTACACATTCACGCTACTGCACCTAAATAATGATCCCGAAAGGGCTTGGCAGATCATCAGTAGCAGTGGACTAGACGCCTCTATAAGCCCGCTATTTACCTTTGCACTAGCCAATCTGGCTATGCATTCCGGTCGAAATGAGATCGCACTACGCTATCTATTTTCACGGCCAAAAGGATCAGAATATTACCCCTTTTATTATCTCGATTATATGATTGGGGTTGCCTTACTCCAAAAACTCTCACCCTCAGCAGATAAATATTTACAGCGATATGTCAATAATTTTAAAGGCCTTAATTACATCAAGGAAGCCTATCACAAACTCGCTTGGAGTGCGCTGCTTCAAGGTAAGCCCGAGCAGTATAAATTATATATGCAACTTATCAAAAGCAGGGGTTATACGACTTTAGATGAGGATAAAGCGGCGTTAAAGGCAGTTCAAAGTACTAAAATTCCTGCCATACCTTTACTTCGAGCCAGATTGCTGTTTGACGGTGGGTATTTCGATCGGGCGAACAAGATCCTGATGGATCTTTCCTCCGATACTTTTACTCAAGACGTTGAAAAGCTGGAGTATTACTACCGCCGAGGACGTGTCGCACAGGCGCTTGAAAAGACCTCAGAAGCCATTTCATTTTACAATCTCACCCTCCAAAAAGGAAGCAGTAATTCAGCCTATTTTGCGTGCAATGCAGCGCTAAATCTCGGCCTCATCTATGAAAAACAAGGCGAGAAAATAAAAGCGAAGTCAGCCTTCCAATCTTGCCTTGCACTTGATCCCGCTGAATACAAAACCAGTCTTCACCAAAAAGCAGAAGCGGGTCTGAGCAGGCTAGGAGTTAATTATTAATTGTGAATTATTAATGGCTCGCTTCGCTTTGGTCTTTGGGTCGCTGCGCTTTAGTTCGCTGCGCTTTGGGTCGCTGCGCTTTGGGTCGCTTCGCTTTGGGTCGCTGCGCTTTAGTTCGCTTCGCTTTAGCGGGTGGGTGCTTTAGCTAATTGAAAATTGATAATTGACAATTATGAATTAATAATTCTTTCTAAGTACTTAACTCTCTAACTACCTCAAAATTACAGGTTTTAATTTAGCCCATATTCTTGGTAGGAATAGCATTATAAAATTAAAAAGCACGAAGAAGGTCAATGCAAAAATTCCACTAAATCTAAGTGCGGAGCGAATACTTTCTCCTAAGATCAGTGACAAAAAAAGACCAACAACAAACATAATGAAACAGCGAATAAATAAAATCAATTCAATTTTGACCATCCTCTTCATAATTCCTACACATTTACGCAATCAAATAATACGTGTTTCATCTTCAGGAAACCCTCATTTAACTAGATTTTCAAATCTAAGAAAATAAAAGTGATTAGCAAAAATGAATAGAAAAATCATATTAGCGTATATTTAAGAGAACTTTGATGTCTTTCATTGATGAATTGTGATTGATGATTTTATTTTCTCTCAATCTAACTCTTTCACCTTCTCACTTTCTAACCCCTCATAATTTATCCAGCCCATATTTATCGATTACCTGAGTTAATAAATAATCCCGGACCAGGATGACACATTCGACCTGTTCTCGATTACGTAATAAGTCAAAGAAGATTTCCAAATGCGGATGAAAGCCCTCATTTCTCAATTCTAATTTGCCAATTTCATCTATAAATATAATTGGCACTTCGTTCCTCAGATCTCGCTGCAATAGTTCACCACCCCGAACAAAAGCATTTTTATCTAAAAAATATTTTCCCACTGAGACTATTTTCTCATCCGAGGCGTCAGCTTCAAAATTGTAATACGTATCCTCTACGAGGTCTAGCAGCATTTTCTTACCATCTACTTCAGGAGTTAAAAATCCCCCGGCGATTTTTCCATTGATCATCGAGGCGGCACGGGTAGTCTTACCCGAGTGGACCCTGCCACTGATGAAACTGATCCTAGGACTGAGTCGTATCATGCAGGCAAACCAAGTAGATGAGCGCACTTATAAAATATTTTATTCTCGCGATTCCGGAGTAATTATCAGTCGCATATGCATAGGCAGCCAAAACATTCCTTTTTAGTGCCGGTATTTCCTGTTGGACCTGACTGATTTCACGACTCAACAAATTGCTTCTTTTTGCCAGTAGTATACCGATGAGCCATTTTACCATAGGATTGATGAGCAAGTACCAAAGGATTAAAACAACGAGGGGCCTTAATAAGACCACCAGAAGATGCTTAGATGATAACTGAGTTAAGGCAAAAACCACCACCAATATATATAGGATAAATAAGACGATAATTCCCTTTTTTAATTTGCGTGTCTTCTTCTTATAATCAGGAAATTCGGTTATACTTTTTAATTGGTGGACTATCTGAATTTGCTGTATTCTCTCAGGTAGTCCGACGGCCCACCATCCCAACATCGCACCCCAGATAGAATATATAGCACTATAGATAATGACCACACCAAGCACCAGGGATACACCATGCTGTGTACTCCAAGGCAGTAATGATTCGAAATACTGCTCTACACTTGCCCACACATCCTGACCAAATAAAATGATAAGTATAAATACTTTCTGCAAGCCGGACTCCAAAAGTGCTAGTGCTCCAAATAGAGGAAAAGCAACCTTTCGAGGGAGTGGTAAGGTAGTCAGTAAGGCACCTAACCCACCTTGAAATGCCACCGCCACATAAGCAGTCACCGGAGTATGTGGACTGAGCGCAAGCTTCACCGACATAGCGACGAGTGTGCCATACAAAATATCTCTGCCGGGATGCTCACTATATATAGCAAGACAACATATAATCACCACTGCCAAACCGGCTAAAATCAATCCTGAGAAAGGAACTTGCAAAGCGTGCAAGAAGCCGCCCAAAGCACACTCAGAAAAACCCCACAACATAATCAGCTTTGAGGTAGACAAAGAATGATCCGGCCGAATAGTTGATTCCTCCATTAATTGTAATTGAGCTTGACCAATCGTAATTTATTCTTTCTGATGCTGGGGATGACGGTGGAAGCCGCGCTCACTTGAGTAGAATTCCTGATCTGCAGATTCAGATCGCTGTGATCAGTACTAAAAAGTACCCGCCGGCTCACCTGGCCGGTGCACGTGACTATATACTCACTGATGGTATTAGAGCGCTTGATCTCATCATTATACAATAATCTCAGAGCTGAAGGATTCTCATGCATGAAAAAAGAAGAGTATTGTGCGTCATCATCATAAGAATATTGCTTCTTGTGCAATACTTTCTGCCATTGAACTTCCAGATTATTATCCACATTGACCAGCAATATATTCTCTCGATAAAAGTCAATGGACATGGCACCCGGTACATACGCATTTCTTCCCGGCATATTGCTCCGGTATATCTCTCGCTGCTGCTCATATACTAATGTCTGTGAGCCATCTTTCTGACTAATGATGTGACTAAAGACTAAATCATTAATTCCATTGGAGGGTTGTTTTTCCCGGCCATAAAAATCACTCAATACCTGCTCCTGGAAGGTCACTTTGTTAAGCCTGAGGCCCGTGGAAGTTAGCTGGTCCATATTCGCTAAAAATAAACCTGCCTGTAGATCTTGCTTTGCATCTAAATAGATTCCGGTGAGAAAGATCAAGTGGTCTGACCCGCGCTCCACCAGTTTGAGCCCGGTCAGGGGCTCTTCAGTTCGGAATTGTGTTGATTTAAATATTCCGCTTTTGATGGTGTAAAGGGTGTACTCATAATTATTTTTACGCTTCGGATTGCCGGCGATCAAATAATAGTCGCCTGATGAAGTGAGCAGTTGCGAAGAAATACTGCCATCCTCCCAGGGAGAATCTAATACAACAGGTACGGTATGGAATATTGAATCCTTCACTGTATCAAAAATCGCAACCTCATAGTCAGTATCACTCTTACCATATCGTATCATATGCTTGCTATGGTCTTTTGACACTACCAGCCGGAAATTACCCGTCTCACTTCGCTTCATTCTGAACAGTGTGCGGCTATTGTAGGTGCTGAAGTCTAGCATCGATATCTTTTGTAAAGCGAGCATATTGTATCCGCTATCCGGATAGACATAGTATATATATAAGGAAGAATCAACCGGGACATAGCCATATACATCACTGCTATTTTGAGGCGGCACTATATAATACTGTTGTGCTGCTTGAAAATCCGCATCGAAAACAAATAGAGTGATTCGACGACCATTGTCTTGTAGCATGATCACTCTGTGGTTGAACTCACCCATGACATCATATGTCGAATTACTGCGGATAGTAACCTCATTTGAAAGGGCCACTTTTTGCCCAATTAAATTTGGCAAAAAGCCCCATATCAACAAAAAAAACATAGAATATATGTTTAACAAGTTGATAAAAGTTCTACTCATAATTTAACAAAATTTTAAGAATTGAAATCCAATTGAACCACCTAAGAATTAGTTAATATAGTGCTTGTAAGTTAAAAATAATTCTTCTAAAGAGGTTTTATTAGTTTTTAAGCGAGCTTATAATTACAATTATCTATGGAGGAAATGGAGGAAATAGTAAAAACTACTTTGAAAACTAAGCAAATACGAATCGTACCACCAAATTCCCTAGAAAAGAAATATCTGTTATCAGCCATTACAGCGCGGCTTATGGCAGTGGGTGTCAAGGAACTCAAGAGCCTGAAATTGTCAATCGACTACATCAAGAGCCTGGAGACTACATATACCGGAATGCGGAGTCCTTTCTATTTCGACAAGTATATCAAAACCTCAGGAAGATATTTTTGGAATCCATTTCTCCCCATCTTTTATACAACTGCTTTCGAGAAGTTTCTCAAATCCGAATTGTATCAAACTATTAATGGCAGCACCTCTCAAATGCCACCGGGTATTGCTTATTTAGACTTTTCTTCTTGCCATAGGAGTGATTATCTGACACGGGTAGTAGAATCTTTTGGCGGCCCTGAGTTTGAATTGCCTTCGGATGTATATAAGGTATATGTAAGGTGGAATACAAACCTACATTCTACTTATCTGCTGAATAAGTTATTGGGCAAGATGCGTCATTCTGCTGAATTGTGGCTTGTAGCTGAAGCGGGCAATTATAACCTTGATATTGAACTGTTGAAATCGAATCATGTCAAAGGATTAATTTTCAACCTACCTGTAGACAGACTCGCCAGCGCATCTGTTCAAACTAAGAAATCGTTTTATGACCAATGTCAAAGATTAAACCAGGCGGGCATCCTCATAGGGCTCAACACCTTACTGGTAGATGAAAGTGAAGCTGACTTGGCTTTCATGCTCGGCAAAATGCAAGAGATGAAAGCTCAATTTACCGTCTGGAACTTACAAAGTGGTAACCGAACTAGCGGTCAAAGCGACGAATCATTCCAATCGTCTGTTGAAAGGTTCTTCCTAAAGGCAAATACGCAAAAAGCATTTTCAACAGCTCCGATCGTTTTCTATCCCGAATTTTATAAAAAGATTTCTTTCACAAAAAATCTCCGTATGCGTCATTTTGCGCATTATACTTTCCGTGGTGAGATCAAAGTATCTACAATCTTGATTAGAGATTTATTCAAATTTTTCACTATTCCGGTAGAGCCCGAAGCAATTCTGAAGATTGCCTAAGAAAGGGCACAAGCCATTTTCTAATTTTAATATACCTTTGATTGCCTTTAACAGCAGGGTATATGCAACAAGACTATATTGGTGATGAACTGACTCTCTTCGAGCAGGCAAAAAATTGGAAAGCTTACTGGGGCAGCTATTTGCAACCCTATTTAAAGGGAGATATACTTGAGGTGGGAGCCGGACTAGGTGGTACCACCATCGCCTTATCTCAGTTTCCCCGCAAATCATGGACTTGTCTTGAACCTGATCCTACACTAACCGCACAACTTCAGGAAAAATTAGCTTTGGGAGAAATTCAGCCCGATACTACTATAATCACAGGTACACTGAGTGACATTCCTGTGGGAAATAAATATGACTGCATCATATATATAGATGTAATCGAACACATCGAGGATGACTACGCCGAGCTGACACATGCGGCACACTTCCTAAAGGAAAATGGTATCCTCTTTGTTCTCGTACCGGCCCATCAATGGCTATTTAGCCCCTTTGATAAAGCTATCGGTCATTACAGACGTTACAATAAGCAACGGTTAAAAGCAGCAGGAAGCAGGTCCGGGCTTACTTTAAATAGTTTGAAATATCTGGATACGACCGGGCTCCTGGCCTCGACTGTCAATAAAGTCCTGTTGCGCCAATCAATGCCTACCTCTGGGCAAATCGCCTTTTGGGATAAGATAATCGTCCCTTCTTCTAGGTTGATTGATAAATTATTGGGAAATTCTATGGGTAAAACTGTCATTGGTATTTGGGAAAATAAAAAAAGGGAGGACTAAATCCTCCCTCACACAAAATTTATTAAGCATTACCCTTTCCAAATTATTGATCCATTTTATAACTGAATTTTCTAATGGATATCTAAATATAATGCATAATTAACAAAGAAATTCGAATTCAGATACTTTTCTCTAAAAATATTTACACAATTTTTGAAAAATAGTCGTTTTTATCCATGTAATTGGACTCAAAAAGATAAAAACAATACATTATTTGTTAATTTAGACCTTAGGCGGTACATTATATCAAAAATAAATGTGTCCTTTTTAACACAACATCAGTCTATGAAAAGTCCATTTCTTTTAAATTTATATAGTTTTGAGCATTAAATAAATATGAATGGCCAATCAGAGCTTCTTAGTAACAGGTGGAAAAAACTTATCGGGCACAATTGAACCTCAGGGGGCAAAGAATGAGGCCTTACAAATACTCACTGCCGTACTGCTGACCGATCAGGATGTAATCCTTCGCAATATACCTGGTATAGTAGATGTGACTCTTCATATAGAACTACTGGAGGGACTTGGCGTGGTAGTCGAGCGCTTAGGAGATAGCGCGTACAAAATGAATGCAGCCCGAGTCGAACTGGCGTATCTTGATTCACAAGAGTTCTTATTTAAGGCGAAGCGGATCCGGGGCTCTGTAATGCTTCTCGGCGCACTGCTCGGCCGCTTTGGCAAGGCTTATTTACCGAAACCGGGTGGAGATAAGATCGGCCGAAGAAGATTAGATACCCACTTTAACGGATTCAAAAATCTTGGAGCTGAATTCAGGTATCTCGAAGAAGAAGAAGTATATCATGTCGATGGCAAGCAACTCAAGGGTGCATACATATACATGGAAGAGATATCAGTAACGGGCACAGCCAATATCATCATGGCCGCTGTGCTTGCAGAAGGTACAACAACCATATACAATGCCGCCTGCGAGCCCTATATCCAACAATTGTGCCGAATGCTCAATCGCATGGGTGCAAAAATCAGCGGACTGGCCTCAAATCTGCTGACCATCGAGGGCGTGGAGCGGCTCAATGGCACTGAACACACTTGTCTGCCCGACATGATTGAGATCGGATCTTTTATCGGCATGGCCGCAATGACGCAATCTGAGCTTACTATAAGTAATGCAAGCATTCCTCATCTGGGGATCATTTTGAATACGTTCAGAAAGCTGGGCATCCAACTTGAAGTTCGAGGAGATGATATATATATTCCCGCACAGGAGTTGTATGAGATACAATCCTTTATCGATGGCTCCATCATGACAATCTATGACTCACCCTGGCCGGGATTTACCCCTGACCTCATGAGTGTCATACTAGTCACAGCTACTCAAGCTCGTGGTAGCCTGTTGGTACATCAGAAAATGTTTGAAAGCCGCCTTTTCTTCACTGACAAACTGATTGATATGGGTGCTGAAGTGATTCTGTGTGACCCACACAGAGCTACAGTGATCGGCCTGGAGCGGAGAAATCGGCTGCGCGCAGTCAAGATGACCTCTCCCGACATACGAGCAGGGGTAGCGCTATTGATAGCTGCCATGAGTGCAAAGGGAACTAGCCGCATCGACAATATTCTGCAGATCGACAGAGGCTACAGCAATATCGACCTTCGGCTCAATAAGCTCGGAGCTCAAATAGAACGGATAGAATTTCAGGATTAAAGAATTTAGTGATTATGGGTACTCCTTTAACCTCAGATGAGCAAATATTGCAAAACGGTCGACAGGTCATCACAGATGAACTCACCTGCTTACAAGCTATGGTGGAAGGATTAGGCCAAAGTTTTGTAGATACTGTAAGAGCAATCATGAACTGTAAAGGCAGAGTAGTGATCACCGGTATAGGAAAGAGCGCGATTATCGCACAGAAGATCGTAGCTACTTTCAATTCTACTGGTACACCTTCGATATATATGCATGCTGCTGACGCAGTACATGGCGATCTGGGCATCATACTTCCAGACGACATCGTGATTGCATTGTCCAAGAGCGGTGAGACAAGTGAAATCTTATTGTTGCAACCCATACTAAGACAAAGAGGCAACAAAGTCATCGGTATGACCTCACAAGCAGAGTCAACACTAGGTAAATGCGCTGACATAGTGCTACCGCTACCGGTGGAAGCCGAAGCAGACCCACTCAATCTTGCTCCGACTACCAGCACCACCGCTCAGCTGGCCATGGGTGATGCACTGGCTGTGGCACTCCTGCGCCAACGGGGATTTACTGACCAAGACTTCGCGCGATCACATCCGGGAGGAAACCTAGGTAAGAAGCTGTATTATACTGTAGCGGATGTCACGCGTTCCGCCTTGAGACCAGAAGTACACCCGGCTGCAGGAATAAGGGAAGTGATCATGACTATCTCCGAAGGCCGTGTAGGTGCCACCGCAGTAATTGATGCCGGAAGACTGGTGGGTATCATAACCGATGGTGATCTGCGTCGGATGTTGGAACAGCAGACTGACTTAAGTAAACTCACTGCTGCGGATATCATGTCACCTCGACCCAAAAGCATACCGGATACCACACTTGCTATGCATGCCCAGTCTCTACTCCGGGAATATAAAATCACACAATTGATCATCACTCGACAAGATTGCTATGCCGGTATCATCCATATCCATGATCTAATGCGCGAGGGAATGCAATAGATAGCTCGGCAAGCTATTTCACAGCAAGTCTGCCTCGAGAAAACTAAAATAAGAATTTCCTGCTATGATGAGGTGATCCAGAATTCGGATATCCATCAGACGCGCAGCCTCAGTCAGTTTGGAAGTGAGTCGCTTATCTTCTTCACTAGGAGTAAGGCCACCAGAGGGATGGTTGTGACCCAATACTAAGGCGGAAGCGCCATGCTCCAGAGCCAGGCGCAGCACAACCTTGACATCTACTACAGTGCCATGAATGCCACCGGAGCTGATACGCACTCTGTCAGTTACTATATTAGCACGATTGCAAAGCAGGATCCAAAACTCCTCAGTATTAAGATCCATCAGAACCGGGCTCAAATGCCAGTAAGCATCTTCAGCGCTCCGTATACCTTTATCAAGGATACGCTCTTTCACATAATGCCGTTTTCCCATTTCGATTGCAGCCAAGATCTCTACCGCTTTAGCTTCGCCAATACCTTTTATCCGACACAAATCATTGATGGTCTTACGGCCTACCGCTGCCAGACTACCTCCACAGATACCGAGTAAGTGCTGAGCAAGTCCAATAGCGGACAGTTCACGGTTGCCGGTGCGTAGTAATATGGCCAATAACTCTGCATCTGAGAGTGCTTGTGGGCCGTGATTTACCATTTTGTATCTGGGCTGGTCACCCTCTTGTAAGTCTTTGATGCCGGGTGGTTTCATTGATTGTATGTTTAAAGAAAATAAAAATAAGAAATAATATTCATCTGATAATGCCGTGCGTAAAGAAAAGTATATAGAGATGTCACTTCATGAGCTAAATAGAGATAGTTTGATTGTTCTCGCCTAAACTATATTCAAATAAATAAAAATCAAGATAAAAACTAAAAAAATTAGTGCATTTGATTAATTTTATGTTGCGTTATCTGATTTACACAATATCATATTGCGTTTATCCCTAAAAGATATAGCATATATATCCTATTTAAATAATAAGTCCCAATAATATAATTGTTAATGATTTGTTAATGTTCTTTCTTTCTTTCTTTCTTTCTTTCTTTCTTTCTTTCTTTCTTTAGAAATCTTAATTAACGCGCGGAAATTTTGAATAGTTGTTGCGAAAATTACTTGAAATGAGTAGCCGGCAAATCACATCCGAAATTAGTGATATTTAATTCAAAATATCAAAAAATGCAAAAGCTTAAATTTTTTGTAAGTATTCTCTTTGTATTGTTATCGATTTCAATGTATGGTGATAACAATGTTACTTGTGCTGCTTCTCCAGAGAGCACTTTGTTAAAATTCAAAACCCCGGAGTTCAAAAGTATAAGGCCAGAGTGGAGAATTGTGATGAAATGGGAGGGTACCCATCTAGTAATATCAGAGCTTATTGATGATGGTTGTGACACTACAGATTGGGGATGGTATGATGATAATGGGGTTTGGCATTTAGTGGGCTGGTCTTCACCTTGTGCTACCTCACTTCCTGTACCTTGTAATTGTTAAGCTCAATATTTTTAAATCTAATGGATGGGGTGGATATCGCCCCATCCATAAAACCTCAAATTAATTATGCAAAAAATAACATTGAGTGCATTAATAGTGCTTTTTTCTTATTTGCTTTCAGCCCAAGATGTTTATTGGGTATCCTATAAGAGCGAGCCCAATTTTTCTCCTGCCTCAGTAAAACTTACAAGATCGGAGGGCATGTCAGAAGCAGCTTATCAACAAGTAATCGGTGGTAAGTTTCATCCCATCATTGAAGAAAAATTTGTGATAAAGACAGAGGATTCCACAATTTATTTCGACGGCGATAGCTATTCAGATGGTCAAAAATATAGCTCAACAAAACTTAAAGCCAGTAAGCTCTGTACCATCTACGACTATAAAAGTGATTCAGTGGTTAAATTTTTGTTTACAGCCGATTTTGCATTTAAAAGTAAAATAGACATTAAGCATTGGGTCATTGAAGATACCGCAGAAAACCCCATTGGAGGAATAAGTGTTAAAGTAGCCCACAATGAGAGTGATGCAAATGAACGGGTATGGTTTACGCAAAAGGCTAATATCGAAGGTCTCGGCCCCGGTGAGTTTTCAACGCTACCCGGATTGGTAATAAAGTATCAATCAAATGGTTTAGTCTTATTATTTTCCGAATTAAAAAAAGTGGCTAATTTTAATCCACCTGACACCACTAAAATTAAAAACATCCTATATTCCCAAAAAGAGTTTGCTAAATTGAACCGAGCCTTCCTCCAAAATTAGAATTATCAAGAACTTTGTATTTTTAAAATAGATTCAAATATGTATGTACGCTGTCTCCTCATATTCCGAAGCTTTCTTCGAATATGTAATAAAATGGATTAATATTTTACTCATAGTGGGTACAATAGTAACTTCACAGCCGGTATGGGGTCAAGCTGAATTTCAAGGCAAGGTAATGGATACGAACTACCTACCTGTTTCCTTTGCTTCAATGAGTATATATGATTCACTGGATCATATATTGGATGTTAATAGTACAAATGATAAAGGATATTGGAAAGTTAAGTTGCCGGCAAAGGCAATATATATACGGTTCTCTTGTCAGGGATTTAGTGATACAATCTGTTTAATTAGGAATTTAGAGACGACCAAAATTAACCTATTGGTTCTCAGCCGTAATTCTATTTTACTGCAAGATATAACCATCAAGGCACCACGGACAGGATATAAAATCCACGGAGATACCATTACCTATAATCCACTATTTTTCAGTACGGCAACCGATAGGTATTTGGGTGATATATTAAGTAAAATTCCCGGATTTGAGCTATCAAATGGGAGAATATACTATAAAGGTGATATAGTTCAGAAATTGAAAGTAGAAGGAAAGGATCTCTTTTCGGACGAGTCAGATAAATATCAAAATACCATAAGTAAGGCAGCAATGGACAAGATACAGGTTATAAAGGATAAGTCTGTTGATGGAATAACGATACTAAGCATGAATATTGGAATAAAAGAAGAAATGCGTGGCAAACTTCTTGGGTCCTACAATATAGAAACCAACCTAAAAAATACTTCTGTGAATGGATCACCCTACTTAACAAGAGGAAAATTCGGCGCAAGGTTTTCCGCCGACAATGCCAAAAATATTCTGAATGCTTCTGATCGATTGCCAGAATATCAAGATATGGAGCGAATCATAACCAACCTGATTAGGAATAATGACCTGACAGATGTTCAAAACCCATTTTTTGGAACAACCGGGATGGGTAACCAGAACAACCTGTTTAAATCTATTTCAAGTAATTTCGTTTATGATTTAAATAGCAGATTAAATTTATCTCTGTTTTCAAGCGTCGGGGCTGTTGACCAGGGGAGCTTAACTAACTATCAGCTATTTAATATACTGACCAAAAATACACTGGGTTATCAAAAAAAAGATTATTATTATAAATCACTGGTTAGTATTGCGCCAACATTATTATATAAGAGCAATGTATTTCAATTAGAACTAAGATATCCCTTTAAGCATGAAACATTTGCTGCCCACAGTGATTATAATTTCTTAAACTCTATTAGTTCGGTCTCCAACTTCAATAATACAGTGAGGAAAGAAGATCTGACGCCATATGGTAGATTCTTCATCAATTTCAAAAACAATATACTCCTTAGAGGGATACTAGATATTTCAAAGACAGGATATATGTGCGAACTCAATGGAATTCTGGATTCTACGATTTCAAGCGGGCTATCGGATACAATAATTCAAAATATTGAACTGTCCAACTGTTCATTACGCGGGAATATATATTTAAGCAAGAGAATCGAAAATTTACGAATATCTATCTATACGCAACTTTTTAGAAAAAATACTCTTTTTGAACTGAATCACCACCCCAATTACTATAAATTCAAGACTTCAACTACTGAATTACTCTCCGGGATATTTGCTGGATATGAGGATGAAAAATACACTATTTCACTTTCCTTATCAGCTCCATTTATGGAGAGAAGACAGATTCAGAATTATACGAACGACAATCGGCACCTGTTTGGTAAATTTAATATTGGGTATAAATTTCACAACGGGTATAAAGTATTTTTTAACTTAAATAATCAAATCGGCTTTAATGATCTATTGCAAGTAGATTCGTCATATTATTCAACTGATTTGCTAGTGCAAAGGAATGGTCTGATCGACTATGGCAATATTATTAAAAATTACACCGCCGCAGTTGGAATTATTTCAGCAACAGTGTATAAATTGCAGACTGCTTTAAGCATAAGATATTCACGAGGCTATGGCACCCCCATTATACTAAGTAACTTCATCGATAATAAAATATATCAATCCTGGTATAGTGCTGATCAAACAGAAAATTTTGTTATGACCGGCTCTTTAAGATATTCCTTAGTAGAGCGAAAAATGGGAATTAATCTGAAGTCCAGGATTTCGGTAAATAATAGACATTCGAGTGAATTATATGAGCTAAAAACGCTAGTGTCCAATCATTCTATAGATGTTTGGATAAATTATATTGAAGAGATGCCCATAAAATTAGCTGCAGAGTATAATTCATATAATGTCAATTACAAATCCACTTCTTCGATTAATAACGGATTTAGCCTTAGACAAGAAATCTCATTAATTATAAATAATTTTTATAGTAAAGCAAACAATAACATCCTATTTTCGAAAATTGGATCTGACCATCAAACCAGATATATTACTAACATTGAGATCGGCTATTATTTATTTAAAAAGAAAATAGGTTGTTATCTCAAGGGCAGTAATATATTTGAGATTAAGCCAAAAAAAAATATTGATTATAATATTCAAGAGAATAATATTGGCACTTTAAATTACGATTCATTCGGTGGCTATTTTCAGGTAGGTGTTTCTGTCTTATTTTAGTCCCGAATTTATAATGGGCTTAGAAATCTCATAAGGAACATAGTGTGAAGGGAGAGAAAATATAGTAATAAGCTTTAGGCTATATGCTGTAAGCAAAATAAGCGAATGCTCTAATATGGTATAAATGTGAGATGGTTAGATAGTTATAGGGTTAGATGGTTGGAATGAAATTAATTTTTAACCGGGAATGAACCATTAATCATCAAAGTTAGAATGAGAGCTGTAATTTGACTTAGAACTCGGAATCCATCATTTATCATTTAAAATTTAAAATTGCTAACGCGCAAATATGCTAAAGCGCACCGACCCAAAGCGTAGCGACCCAAAGCGCAGCGACCCAAAGCGTAGCGACTTAAAGCGCACCGACCCAAAGCGTAGCGACCCAAAGACCAAAGAATTACTTGCCCAATATATTCGCCAGTATCCTAGGTCCCTCATAAATAAACCCGGTATAGATTTGGACCAGATCTGCACCGGCTGACCGCATCTGCCGGTAGGATGCTGCAGAAGAAACCCCACCTACACCTATCAATCTAATGTCACTAGGTAGGGTAGCCCGCAGGTAACGAACTACCTCCAGAGACCGCGATAAGAGAGGTGCGCCGGATAAGCCACCGGCACCAATCCTTTCGAGTTCAGATTCATTGGTACTAAGACTGTTCCTGCTTATAGTTGTATTGGTAGCGATAACTCCTGCCAAATGACTTGCTACCGCTACAGAAACAATATCATCCAGATCCTGCTCAGTGAGGTCAGGAGCAATTTTCAAAAGTATTGGCCTGGGCTTAGTCTGTCCCTGATTGTAGTGTTGTAGTTCGCTCAGCAATCTAAGTAGCGGCTCCTTCTCTTGAAGCGCTCTCAGGCCCGGTGTGTTGGGTGAGCTTACATTGACAGTGAAGTAATCCACCAGCGGATGTAGTACTTGCATACAATTCAAGTAATCATCTACAGCTTTCTCATTTGGCGTATCTTTATTCTTACCTATATTTCCCCCTATGATGGCCGGACGGGAAGTCAACTTTTCAATTCGTTTCGCCAGCGCCTTTACTCCTTCATTATTGAAACCCATGCGATTGATGAGCGCTTCATCTGTAGGTAACCTAAATAGTCGTGGAAGTGGATTCCCACTCTGTGGGCGAGGTGTCACTGTACCTGCTTCTATATGGCCAAATCCCAGATGGGATAAGGGGAGAATGTATTCCCCATTTTTATCAAATCCGGCTGCTAGCCCTATGCGGTTTCTAAACCTGAGTCCCATCAGATCTACGGGTTCTTCTAACTGTTCGTAATGACTAATACTGCGCAACAGTCCGTTCAAACCCAGTCGCCCCGAAAGTACCAGCATGCTCATACTCAAATGATGCGCCTGCTCGGGCGAAAAATTAAATAAAAGGGGCTTGATTATAGTCTTGTACATATGCACAATATTACAAATAATCAGTCTGCCTTTTCCTATCCATTGTTGATAACCAGTTCTTGCTTAGTTCACTCTATTGGCGCCAATCGCGCAGTGAAGTGCCGTAGCAATTCAGTCTCGTGAATAATTTTCAATCCTTTTAATTCTTGCTTTTTCTTAAACACTTCAATGATTACTTCTGCTACGTAATCAATGTGGCTCTGTGTATATACCCTTCTGGGAATAGCAAGCCGCACCAATTCAAGTGCAGCGGGAATCAATTCTCCTGCGGCATCATATTTGCCAAACATCAGCGAACCTATCTCTACGCTTCGGATACCACCCTCCAGATATAGTGCGGTCACCAGCGCCTGCCCCGGATATTGTGCTAGCGGAATATGTGGCAGGAAGGTAGCTGCATCCAGATAGACTGCATGTCCACCGGCGGGCTGCATAACGGGTACGTCTGCGGCGGCCAGCTTCTCAGTCAGGTATTCAATACTCCGTATTCGATATGCGAGATAATCTTCTTCCAATATTTCATGAAGTCCTACCGCGATCGCTTCCAGATCCCGACCTGCCAGACCTCCATAAGTGGGGAATCCTTCTGTGATAACTAATAAATTCCTGCATTTTAGTGCCAAGGGCAGATCCTTCATCGCCAGGAAGCCACCAATATTGGCAAAAGCGTCTTTCTTTGCACTCATGGTACATCCATCTGCGTAGGAGAAAATCTCCTGAGCTATCTCTTTTACGGGTATATTCCGGTATCCCTCCTCACGGATTTTGATAAAATATGAATTTTCTGCAAATCGACAGGCGTCAATATATAGCGGTAGACCATAGCGGTCACAGATCGCACGCGTAGCACGTATATTTTCCATACTGACGGGTTGGCCGCCACCCGAATTGTTGGTAATAGTCAGCATCACCAATGGAATATTCCCCACACCATGTTCTTCAATCGCACGCTCAAGCGCCACTAAATCAATATTACCTTTGAACGGGGCAGAAATGAGGGGATGCTTACCTTCCTCACAGACTAAGTCAACTGCTTTGGCGCCGGAAAATTCAATATTTGCGCGGGTGGTATCAAAGAAGGTATTGCTAAGAAATACTTTCCCTGCTCCTCCTACGATGGAAAATAATATTTTCTCAGATGCCCGTCCCTGATGAGTGGGAATAATATAGGGCATCCCGGTAATATCTCGAACTGCTGCTTCAAATTTAAAAAAACTGCTGCTACCGGCATACGATTCGTCACCACGCATGATAGCAGCCCACTGCTCTGAGCTCATAGCACTGGTCCCACTGTCGGTCAGTAGGTCTATAAGGACATCATCAGCATGCAACAGAAAGGTGTTGTAATAAGCCTTCTCCAGCGCTGTCTTGCGCTGCTGCGGAGTAGTAAAATGAAGTGGTTCCACACTTTTGATCCGGAATGGTTCTATGATTGTACGCATAAATCTTATAATTTTCGTACAATTTATTAATATTGTACGCAAGCACAAACTATATCCTTTCCAGATTATGGTGATAATTGATAAATAATGTCAATTACATCAATCTTCCATTAGATTTGATTCTTCTGCCAATTGATTTTGATTATTTTTGAAAGTCCTTAATCTTATACTTCTTTATGATGAAAAATATAATAATTGTTCTTATTTGTTTCCTGACCGGAATCCAATTTCTAACTGCACAGAATATTCCAAATAATCCGGGAAGCAACCACGGTAATAGTTTCGAGCAACTGGGCATCATTATGCCTTCGCCCAATGAGTACCGCACAGCCAGCGGCGCACCGGGCAATAAATATTGGCAGCAGAAAGCAGACTATATCATCAAGTGCAGTCTGAATGAAAAGACTCAAAGTCTGACGGGCACAGAAACCATCACCTATTCTAATAATTCACCTGACCCACTAAATTATCTCTGGCTGCAGTTGGATGAGAACCAACATAGTACCACTAATAATTCCGGCTATCAATACTCAAATGGAATGCCTTCCCGCATCACCGATCGGGATATAGAGAATATCAAAAATTCAATGACTGATAATGGCTATGGTGTAAATATAACCTCAGTAAAATCCACTACAGGCCAAAAGATAAATTATACGATAAATAAAACAATGATGCGGCTAAACCTGGAGCAAAAATTATTACCGGGTCAGAAATTTGTCTTTACTATTGACTGGAATTATAAGCTGCCCGATAGAATGAATATAGGCGGGCGAGGTGGCTATGAGCATTTCACTGACAATGACAATTATCTGTTTACCATCACCCAGTGGTTCCCCAGGATGTGTGTGTACAGCGATTTCCAGGGTTGGCAAAATCATCAGTTTTCCGGACGTGCAGAGTTTGCATTGGCATTTGGCGACTACCACGTAGAGATGACTGTACCGTCTGATCATATGGTTGCTGCTACGGGTGAGTGCCAGAACTACGCTCAGATGCTTACACCAGCGCAACTAGCCAGATGGAATAAAGCACAAACTGCAACCGAGCCCGTAGAAATAGTCACACTGGAAGAGGCTAAGAAAGCAGAATTGTCTAAATCAACTAAGACCAAGACCTGGATATTCAATGCTAAGAATGTCCGTGATTTTGCCTGGACTAGT